>Ga0335078_10001402_pt1 | contig 36476 bp, 34 predicted proteins | sample Lox_Sample_32_FD_206711 | JGI IMG/M metagenome (GOLD analysis project Ga0335078, IMG submission 206711) | Soil microbial communities from Loxahatchee National Wildlife Refuge, Florida, United States - Lox_Sample_3.2 | ecosystem: Environmental > Terrestrial > Soil > Wetlands | place: USA... | reverse complement strand
TCGCGTTCGCGTCGTTCTCCACGAACACCGGCAGCCCGACCTTGTCCTCCAGCGACTCGCGCAGCGGCTCGTCCCGCCAGGCGAGGTTGGGCGCGAACAGCACCGTCGAGCGGGTGTCGTCGATGATCCGGCCGCGCCGATGCCGACGGCGGCCACGTCGTGCCGCGAGCCCAGCTCAGTCACCACCTCGGCGATGACCCGCTCGGTCTCCGGCGGGCTGGCCGCCGGCGTGGAGCGCTTCAGCTTCTCGATGATCCGGCCGTCGTGATCGACGACGCCGGCCGCGGCCTTGGTGCCCCCAACGTCAATCCCGATCGTCAGGCGCACGACCGGCGTCCCTCCACGGGTCGGCGGCAGCGGCCCAGGAGCCGGCGGCGGCTCCGGTATCCGCCGTGGTCCTGGCGTCCTCCGCTGCGCCGCCGGCGGCGGGCCTGGCCGCGGTCCCGGCCGGCCCCCCGGGCCGGCCAAGCGGATGCGCGGGCGAGCGCATCACCGCCTCGAACGCGGAGTAGGCCTCCTGGACCACGGAAGCGAGCGCATCGCCGGCCCCTGCCAGCGGAGAACCCTGCGCGCCCTCGCGGGATTCGCGCAGCCGCCGGGCGGCCCGGCAGACCGGGCACCAGGCGCACTCGGGTGCCTCCTGCGCGGGAGCCGGGCGTGTGGTGGCGGTCTCCCACACGTCGGCCGCGCGGGCCCGCCTGCCCGCCGGTTGCTGGCCCAGGGCCCGGCGCACCTGCCCGGTCAGATCACTGGTCAGACCGCGCGCGCCTGAGCGCATCAGCCACCGCTGGAGGTCACCGATCGGATCTCCGCCTGGCTGGCCGTCCCGGTCCGTCACGTGGCGCCCTCCTGCGTTCAGCCTCTACCCGGAGCGTACCTCTACCAACGGAGCACAAACGGCAGCCCGGTGGCGCGGAAATGCCCGACGTTGACGCATTCGGTGGCGCCGATCCGCACCCGGCGCGCGAGCGGCTGGTGCACGTGGCCGAACAGCGCGTACCGGGGCCGGGTCCGCCTGATCGCGGCCAGCAGCGCGTCGCTGCCCCGCTCCATCCGCCGCGCCGCCGTGTCGTAGAGCAGTTCGGGCACGGCGGGCGGAATGTGGGTACACAGCACGTCGACCGCGCCGACCGCCTCGATCTTGCCGGCGTAGGCGTCCTCGTCGATCTCGTTGGGCGTCCGGTACCGCGAGATCAGCCCGCCGCCGACGAAGCCGAACGCCCGGCCGCCCAGCTCGGCCCGCGCCCCGTCGAGGACCTGATGCCCGGGCTTCAGATGGTCGGCCCACATCCGGGGGATGTCGACGTTTCCGTAGGTGAGGTACGCGGGCTCGGGAAGCGCCGCGAACAGGTCCGCGTACTGCCGGGCGGCCGCCGCCTCGATGGCGGCCCGCACCGAGCCGCCCGGGAGGCCGGAGGCCAGCCGCGCCGACAGCGCCCGCGCCTCGTCGAACCGCTGGGCGCGGCGCAGCGCGAGCAAGGTGCGCGCCTGATCCGCGCCGAACAGGTCCGCGAAGATGCCGCGCCGGTGGTCCGCGTAATCCATGAACAACAGCAGATCCCCCAGGCAGACGAGCACGTCGGCCCCCCGGGCCGCGGCCGGCAGCGCGTCGGCCCGGCCGTGCACATCGCTCACCACGTGGATCCGCATGAGGTTACGCTAAGCCAGTCCGGGATAGCCTGATCATGCAGGTTTCGCGCCGCGCCGCGGCCCACCCGGCCCCCGGTTTTTACACTACCAGCGAGTAGCATTGCGCGATACCGTGAGCGCGGCGGCTCGGGCACACCGGTAAGGAGACATCGTCGTGCGCCAGCACAGCATCCCGGCTCTCGTGCAGGTCCCCGGTTCGGCGAACCTGGCCGATGTGGTGTCCCGGCGCGCTGCCGCCGAACCGCACCAGGTCGCGCTGCGCCGCCCGTCCGGCTCCGGCACCTGGCAGGACGTCACGGCGGCCGGTTTCCGTGACGAGGTGACGGCGCTGGCCAAGGGGATGATCGCGGCCGGCATCGCCGCGGGGGACCGGGTGGGCCTGATGGCGGGCACGCGCTATGAGTGGACGCTTATCGACTACGCGATCTGGACGGCCGGTGCCGTGTCCGTGCCGGTCTACGAAACCTCCTCGGCCGAGCAGGTCGAGTGGATCATGAGTGACTCCGGCGCCAAGGCGATCTTCGTGGAGGCCGCGGCGCACGAGGCGATCGTCTCCGGGCTGCGCGACCGGCTCACCGCGCTCGAGCACGTCTGGTGCATCGAGGCCGCCCCCGCCACCGGGCAGCGCACCAGCGACACGGCCGGCAAGGCCCCCGGGCTGGACGCGCTGGCCGCTGACGGCGGATCCGTCGCCGACGCGGAGGTGGCCGGGCGCGCGGCCGCGGCGGCAGCCACCCACCTGGCCACCATCATCTACACGTCCGGGACCACCGGGCGGCCCAAGGGCTGCGAGCTGACCCACCACAACATGCTGGCCGAGGTGCGCAACGCGATCGCCGCCGCGCCGGAGATCTTCAGTGTGGCCGGTGCATCGACCCTGCTGTTCCTGCCGCTGGCGCACGTGCTGGCGCGGGTCATCCAGGTGGGCTGCCTGGAGGGTGGCATCATCCTCGGCCACAGCCCCGATGTCACCGACCTCCTGCCCGACCTGGGCTCCTTCCGGCCGACGTTCCTGCTGGCTGTGCCGCGCGTCTTCGAGAAGGTGTACAACGGCGCCGAACTGAAGGCGGAAACCGATGGCAAGGGCGCGATCTTCCAGCGGGCGGCGCGCACGGCGATCGCCTACAGCCAGGCACTGGACAGCCGGGCGGCCGGCGGCCGCGGCCCGGGCCTGGGCCTGCGGGTGGCGCACGGCGTGTTCGATCGCCTGGTGTACACCAAGCTGCGCGCCGCGGTCGGCGGCCAGGTGCACTACGCGCTCTCCGGCGGCTCCGCGCTCGGCGAGCGGCTCGGGCACTTCTTCCGCGGCGTGGGCATCACGATCCTGGAGGGCTACGGGCTCACCGAGACGACCGCGGCGGCGACCGTGAACCGGCCGGCCAGCTACAAGATCGGCACGGTCGGGCTGCCCATTCCCGGCGACGCCCTGAAGATCGCCGAGGACGGTGAGGTGCTCATCAAGGGCCCGACGGTCTTTGCCGGCTACCGGGGCAACCGTACCGCCACCGCGGAGGCGTTCACCGACGATGGCTGGCTGCGCAGCGGTGACGTCGGGACCCTGGATGACGAGGGGTTCCTGCGGATCACCGGCCGGAAGAAGGAGATCATCGTCACCGCGGCCGGCAAGAACGTCGCGCCCGCGCCGCTGGAGGACCGGATCCGGTCGCACGCGCTGGTCAGCCAGGCCATGGTAGTGGGTGACGGCAAGTCCTACGTCGCGGCGCTGGTGACGATCGACGAGGAAGCCTTCCCTGGATGGAAGGCAAGGCACGGCAAGCCCGCCGGCGCGACCGCGGCCGACCTGCGTAGCGACCCAGACCTGGTGGCCGAGATCCAGGCCGCGGTGGACGACGCCAACTCCACGGTGTCCCGGGCCGAGTCGATCCGCCGGTTCCGCATCGTCGACGGGGACTTCACCCAGCAGAACAGCCAGCTCACGCCGTCCCTCAAGGTACGCAGGGCCGTGGTCGCCACGGACCGCTCGGGCGACATCGAGGCGCTGTACGCCTAGGGCCCCCGGAATCAGTGGGCTTCTAGCCGCGCAGGATCACGCCGAGGCGGCCGGCGACGCGGGACCAGTCCCACTCCCGTTCCGCCCACGCCAGGCCGCGGCGGCCCATGGCCTCCGCCCGGGCCGGATCGGCCAGCAGCTCGGTGATGCGCTGCGTCAGGGCCGGCACGCTGCGGCCGGGCACCACGTACCCCGTCTCGCCATCCAGGATCGCGTCCGGGGCCCCGCCGGAGTCGCCGCCGATGACCGGCAGCCCGGCGGAGGACGCTTCCAGGTAGACGATGCCGAGCCCTTCCACGTCCAGGCCGCCGCGGCGGGTCCGGCACGGCATGGCGAACACGTCGCCGGCCGCGTAATACCCGGGCAGCTCCGCCGCGGGGACGCCGCCGGTGAACGTGACGTCGCCCGTCACCCCCTGCCGGGCGGCGAGACGGCGCAGGTCGCGGCCGTACGGCCCGTCTCCGACGAGCAGCAGGTGCGCCCCGTGGATCGCGGCGCGCACCCCGGGCCACGCGCGGATGAGCGTATCCTGCCCCTTGCGCCGGACCAGCCGGGATACGCACACCACGACGGGACGCCGGGCCAGCCCCAGGCGCTCCCGGGCCCCGGCCGGACCCGGCCGGAACGCCGCGACGTCCACGCCGGGCGCCAGCCGCACCATCCGCGCCGCGGCCTGCGGTGACAGCACCCGCGCGAGCCGGGACCGGACGTACTCGCCGAGATAGGTGACCACGTCGACGCGGTCTCCGATCCGGCGCAGCAGGGTGCGCGCGCCGGGCAGGGCGGCCCAGCCCGCCTCGTGGCCGTGGGTCAGCGCCACCAGCCGTGCGGCCCCGGCCCGGCGCAGCACCGGCCCCAGCAGCCCCAGCGGCGCGGCCGCGCCGAACAGCACGGTGTCGAAGCCGTACTCGCGCAGCGCGGCGCCGGCGCGCTGCGCCACGGACGGGACGGGCAGCATCAGCGATGTCGGATGCCTGACCACCGGGAACGGCTGCCGCGCGTCGAACTTCCCGGCGCCGTCCCACGCAGGGGCGTACACGGCGACCCGATCGGCAGGCAGCAGGCAGGCGAGGCCGTGCACGAACGACTGGATGCCACCCTGCCTGGGCGGGAAGTCGTTGGTAACGATCAGCGTGCCGTGCATATCGTCCGAGTCTACGGCGGCGCGGTGCCGCTACGGCCGGACGGCACCGTCGGTGTTCTGCGCGTACCAGTCCTCGTTCATCGAGATCTCCTCGACGTCCGCGCCGGTGTGCGGCGCGTCCACGATCATCCCGTTCCCGACGTAGATCGCCACGTGCCCCTCGCTGTCGTAGAGGATCAGGTCGCCGGGCTCCAGGGCGCTGAGCGAAATATGCGGCAGCTGGGCCCAGTCCTCATACGTCGTGCGCGGGATCGACACGGAGGCGGAGGCCCACGATGCCTCGGCCAGGCCCGAGCAGTCGTAGCCGGCCGAGCAGGGCCCGGCGGAGCCGTAGACGTAGGGGCACGCCGCCTGCGCCTCGGCCACCGCGAACGCCGCGGCCTTGCCGCCCTGCGACGCGGTCGGCCCGGTGTAGGCCGCCGTCGTGGCGGGCCCGCCGCCGCCCACGGCGGCGGCCTGGACCGTCTGCTGCTGCTGGGCGGTGAGCGTGGCCAGGGCGGCCTTCGCCTGAGCCACCAGGTACCCGGCGTGCTGCTTCTTCTGGCTCGCCTGCTGCTGGAGCGCGGTCAGCGCGTCCTTGGTGCGCTGCGCCTGCTGCTGGGAGTTCTTCAGCTGCTGCGCGGCCGCGAGGAACTGCCTCATCTGCTGGTCCCGGCTGCCGGAGATCTCCAGCAGCAGCGAGGCCCGGCTGAGCACGTCGTTCGGGTTGTTCGAGGTGAGCAGGCCGGCGACCGAGGTCGTGTCGCCTTCCTCGTAGCTTTCCGCGGCGATCTGCGCGACCGCGCCGCGGAGCTTCGTGAACTGCACCTGGTTGGCCGCCACCTGCTTGTCGACCGCCGCCAGCTTCGCACTCGCCTGCGCGGCCTGCTGCGCGATCTTGTCATATTCCTGGTTGATCTGATCGAACTGCGAGGTCACCCGGTTCACCTGCGCCTGGACATCGGCAACGGTCGGCTGGGGCGCCGCCCCGGCCGTCACGGCGAAGGCGGCGAGGCCGACGGCGGCCACGAGACCGGTCGCGAGCGCGATACCCGCGCGGAGCCGGGCCTTCATGCCCAGTAGCGGCGTACGCACGTGCCAGACACTCCTTCTCCCCCGGCTGAATCCTGGGATCTTGCCGACTGTGCGCGCCCGTTCCCTCGCACCGGGCGAGGTAATGAAGCGGTGCAACCGGAAGGAGACAATAGTGAAGGCAATAAGCCGTTTCAACCGCTTCCGCGACTTGTCATGGCATTTCGCCAATAACCGGACTGCCTGCGGTCTATAACGCTACAATTCCGCGCGGAGCCTTGTTCGCAGGGCGGAAGCGCAGCGGCGGGACCAGGCCGGCGGCCGCGAGGGTACCGAGTCCGCGCAGCTCAAGAGCGCCCAGGGCGTGACGGCGCGGGGCATCGCCCGGCGGGCGGCCGCCGGGGGCGAGCGCGCCCGGCAGGTGGCCGGGAGTTACGATATCACCCGTAATATGCCGCCTGCTGCCGGTGTTTACGTCTTTATTACGCTTTTGGTTCCGGTGCGGTCCAGCCGCCACGCCGGGGGTCTCATTTTCCGCAAGGGCGGTGATCACGCAGTCACCGCACGCCACATCACGGAACGCACATCGCCCGCAGTCGATAACCATGACTCTCCGCCCATCGCCGGGATGACGCGAGCGACGCTAGCGGCGGCCACTGACATTTCCGCCCGCCCCGCGTGGCCGGCCGGGAACTGTCGGTGGTGCGCCCTACGGTAAGGACCGTGACCGATCTGCAGACCAGCGCGCCGGCCCGGGCGGGCACGGACACCGGCGGCGGGAGCCGCCGCGGCGCGGTCCCGGGCGCGGTGGCGGGCCTGGGCGGGCTGGCGCTGACGCAGATCCCCTTCGCGGTGGTCGACGTGGAAACGACCGGCTGGTCGCCGGCCGAGGCCCGGATCACCGAGGTCGCCGCGATCAGGGTCCGGGCGGGCCGCGTGACGGGCGAGTTCTCGACCCTGGTCGATCCGGCCGTACCGGTGCCCGCCGACATCGAGGCACTGACCGGGATCAGCAGTCAGATGGTGTCCGCCGCGCCGCCGGCCGCCGACGCGCTGCCGGCGTTGCTGAGCTTCGCGCACGGCTGTGTGCTCGCCGCGCACAACGCGCCGTTCGATCTCGGCTTCCTCACCGCCGCGTGCCGCGAATGCGGCCTGAGCTGGCCTGATTTCCCGGTGCTGGACACCGTGGCGGTCGCCCGCCAGGTCCTGGTGTGCGGGGAGGTACCGGACTGCAAGCTGGCCACGCTGGCGGCGTTCTTCGAGGTGCCGGACGCGCCGTGCCACCGGGCGCTGGCCGACGCCCGCGCCACCGCCGCCGTGCTGGATGTGCTGCTCACCCGGCTCGCCGTGGTGGGAATCCGCACCCTGGACGATCTCGGTGCGCGGCTGGCGGTACCCTGAGCCCGGCCCCGGCGGGGGCGGGCCGCGCGGGCGCGCGCGAGGAAACAGGCCGAGGAGGCGTGAATGGTCACCGCGATCGTTCTGGTGAAGGCCGACATCCAGCGCATCCCGGAAGTCGGGGAGATGATCGCGCAGATCGCCGAGGTCAGCGAGGTGTATTCGGTGACCGGTGAGTTCGATCTGGTGGCGATGGTCAGGGTCCGCGGGCACGACGAGCTTGCCGACGTGATCCCCGGCCGGCTCAACAAGGTCCCCGGGGTCACGCACACCGAGACGCACATCGCGTTCCGCGCGTACTCCCGGCACGACCTGGAGGCCGCCTTCTCGCTCGGCGCGGCCGGGCCCGCCTGACCGGCGCCCGGTTTCAGCACATCGGGCCCGGGGTCATCGCCGCGACGTGCCGGCGGGGCTGCGATCCAGGGCGGAGGGCCGCAAACGCCCGGCCAGGTGCCACCACAGATCGCCCGGGTGTCATTTAGGCGTCTCATAGCGGACGGCTTTAAGCTGCGGCCCGACACGGTGACCGTCATCAGTACCGTCACCTGATCTGCGGAGGCACGCATGCGCCCTGCGCGTCATTGGCAGGGCTTACGCTTGCCACAGGCCAGCCGATAAGGAGGAACGATGCCGGGTGAACCGACGCTTTTGCGCGTCTTGCTCACTGAGCGGCATTGGCAGAAGTTTGAAACATTCGAGGCGCAGTTCAGGCGGGCCGCGCACGAGCTTGCCGAAGAGGCGGGCGAGCCAGTCGTAGCAGTGCGGGGCCGGTGTGACGAGGACCGCACCGGGAAGGCGCCACGCCGGGCAGCGGTGGGCCAGCTGAGGAGTCATGGGAGGCCCAGGCAGGTCAGCCGCCTTCCGATCCGGCCCGGCGCACGACGCAAGCCCGCGGCGTACGCGGAAACCGGCCCCCATTTATGACCCGCTCCGGCGTGGGCCCGCATCGGCCGCGAGGCGGCGGCTGGCCTCGACCCAGCGGGCCAGCAGGCCGGCGGCGGCGCCGGAATCGATGGCCTCGGCGGCCCGGGCGAGGCCGCCGGCCAGCACCGGGCAGAGGTCTTCCTGGCGCGGTATCCCCTGGCCGGCCGCGAGCGCCGCCGCCGCGTTGAGCAGCACGATGTCGCGCACCGGCCCGGGTGCGCCGCCGAGCACGGCCCGCATTACGGCCGCGTTGTGCGCGGCGTCGCCGCCGCGCAGGTCCCCCGGCTGCGCCCGGGGCAGGCCCAGCCCGGCCGGGTCAAGCTCCGCGGCGGCCACCGCCGCGCCGTGCACCACCCAGACCGCGGACGTGGTCGTCGTGGTCAGCTCGTCCAGGCCGTCCCCGCCGTGGAACACCAGCGCGCTCGCGCCCCGCGCCGCCAGCACGCCCGCGATGACCTCCCCCATCCGGGGGTCGGCCACCCCGACCGCCTGGGCCTGCGGCCGGGCCGGGTTCGCGACCGGCCCGAGAAAGTTGAACACGGTCGGGACGCCGAGCTCGCGCCGCGGGACCGCGGCGTAGCGCAGCGCCGGGTGGTACAGCGGCGCGAACAGGAAAGCCACGCCGATCTGTTCGGCCAGCTCCGCGCTGGCCGCGGGCGGCAAGTCGATGACCACGCCGAGCGCCTCCAGCACATCGGCGGCACCGCACTGGGAGGAGGCCGCCCGGTTGCCGTGCTTGACCATCCGGGCGCCCGCGGCCGCGGCGACGACGGTGGCCATGGTGGAGATGTTGACGGTCCGCGCCCCGTCGGCACCGGTACCGACCAGGTCAACCAGGCGCCCCGGCACCCGGATCGGGGTGGCGTGCTCCAGCATTGCCCGGGCGAGCCCGCCCAGCTCGGCGGATGTCTCGCCCTTCATGCGCAGCGCGATGGCGAAGCCGGAGATCTGGACGTCGGTGGCGGCGCCCTCCATGATCTCGTTCATCGCCCACGCGGCCTCGTCAGAGCTGAGCGACTCACCCCGGACCAGCGCGCCGATCAGCGCCGGCCAGCTCGTTCGCGCTTCCACGGCCCTGCGCCGGTCAGCTGCTGGTGATCTGGCGCGCGGCCCGGCGGCGCATCAGCCGGCTCAGCTCACGGGCCAGCTGACGCGGGTCGATCGGGTGGCTGACCACCGCGTCCGCGCGGGACCAGGTCGCGAGCCATCCGTCGTCGGCGCGGCCGGTGATCAGCAGCACCGGCGGGCAGTCGTAGATCTCGTCCTTGGCCTGGCGGCAGACGCCCATGCCGCCCGCGGGCTGCGCCTCGCCGTCCAGCACCATCACCTCCGCGCCGCGGTCATCCAGCAGGCGGAACAGCGCCGGCTCGGTGGCGACCTCGATAATCTCCGCGTCCGGCGCGTCCGGCTCGGGACGCCTGCCGATGGCCAGCTTGATCTGCGCCCGCGTGTCGGCATCGTGGCTGTAAACAACGACCTTCACAACAATGGTTGCTTTCTGCTGGTGATCGCCCTGCCCCTGACCTGGGGCTCTTCTTGACCTGCGTAAGTCTATCGGTGGGCCGTGAGCTCCGCCGGCGCTTCGGTTCCCGGCTGAGCAGGCCCGGCGGCGCCGGCCGGTCAGGCCAGGCGGCGCTCGGTGGCCCAGCGGGTGAGCTGATGCCGGGTAGACAACTGCAGCTTGCGCAGCACCGACGACACGTGGTGCTCGACGGTCTTCACCGAGATGTACAGCTCGCGGGCGATCTCCTTGTAGGTGTAGCCGCGGGCGATCAGCCGCAGCACCTCGCGTTCGCGCGCGGTGAGCTGGTCGAGCTCGGGGTCGAACGACGGCGCCGCCGCCGCGGCCTGCGCGGGCAGCGTGGAGAAGGCGTCCAGCACGAATCCGGCCAGCATGGGGGAGAACACGGCGTCGCCGGCCGCGACCCGGCGGATCGCGTCGATCAGCTCGCGGGTGGAGATCGTCTTGGTCACGTAGCCGCGCGCGCCGGCCCGGATCGCGGCGATCACGTCTTCCGGGGCGTCGGAGGCGGACAGGGCCAGGAAGCGCACCTCCGGGTGGTCCGCCTTCACCGCGCGGACCACCGCCTGGCCGCCGCCGCCGGGCAGGTGCACGTCGAGCAGCACGACGTCCGGCAGGCATTCCCCGATCCCGGTGATGGCCGGCTGCACATCGCCGGCCTCCCCGATGACCTCGACCTGGCCGCCGATCTCGGTGCGCACCCCGGCCCGGAACAGGCCGTGGTCGTCGACGATGAACACCCGGGGACGGGAGCCGGCCGGGCGGGCGGGGCGGGCCGGATTCGGGCTGGTCATGCGCGGCTCGGCAGCCGCGGGCCGGTGGTGCGCGGCATCCGCAGCGTCACCTCGGTCCCTTCGTCCTTCACGCTGCGGACCACCGCGGAGCCGCCCCGGCGGGCCATCCGCGCCTGCACCGACTCGGCCAGCCCCTTCCGGTCCAGCGGTATCGCCGCCGGGTCGAACCCGCGGCCCCGGTCGCGCACGTAGACCGACACCCCGCCCGGCTCCACCTCGGCGAAGACGGAGACCACATCGGCGCCGGACCACTTGGCCGCGTTGACAGTAGCCTCACGCGCCGCGGCCAGCAGCGCCTCCAGCTGGTCGTCGAGCTCGCAGTCGCCGACCGTGATGGCCTCGACCGGGACCCCGTGCCGCTCCTCGATGTCCTGCTGGATGAGCCGGATGCCCTCGGCCACCGTGCCGCACTCGCCGCGCGCCTCGCCGGGCAGCCGCCCCTCGAACAGCCACGAGCGCAATTCGCGTTCCTGGGCCCGGGCCAGCTTGACCACCTGGGCGGGCTGGTCCGCGTTGCGCTGGATGAGCGCCAGCGTCTGCAGCACCGAGTCGTGCACCCGGGTGGCCATGTCGGCGCGTTCCTCGACGCGCGCCCGCGCCTGGCGCTCGATCACGAGGTCCCGGGCGATCCGCAGCCACCATGGCCCGAGTACCACCACGATCGCCGTCACGACCAGGACCAGGCCGCCCAGCGGCCGCAGCGCCGCGATGCCGACATGCCCGGACAGCAGCACGGCCAGCCCGGCGACCAGCAGCACGGCCGCGGCCGCGAACCGCACCAGGGTCACCTTCCGCCGGTTCCGCGCCGTCAGGGCGAGCAGCGGGCCGGCCTCCTGCCGCAGGATCGCCTGCTCCTCGGCCGAGGCGTTCCGCCAGATCAGCACCAGGCCGACGGCGATGATGATCACTGACCAGGCGAAGCTGCCCAGCCAGTTGGCCCCGAGCGCGTTGGCCACGAAGTACAGGACAATCAGCAGCGAGCCCAGGGCGATGGCCTGGCCGACGCCGCGCCGGTCCTTCTGCGCGCGGCTGGCGATGGTGCTGTCCTCCCCGGCCATGGGCACCAGGGCCCAGGCGACCATGTAGGCCAGCACCCCGACCGTCAGCAGGCCGGCCAGCACGAACAGCAGCCGGATGAAGGTGATGTCCCGGCCCGTCCGCGCGGCTGCCGCCGCCGACACCCCGCCGACGATGCGGTCGTCCCGGCTGCGCTGCATCGGCCCGGCGGACTTCGGGCCGCGCTGCGGCCGACGGGGGCGCATGCGCCCCCGTCGGCCGCAGCCCAGCCCCGTGATCCCGGCGAGTGGTGGCTCCACCCGATCATTGTCGCCCGATTTGCCGGGGGGCGGCTATGGGGACGATCCCCCATCCTCCCCCCATCCTCACCGGGCCGGCATGGGGATCCGCTGGCGGGTCTTCCCGATGTGCGGGCCGCCCCGCCGGACGCATGCTGAGGACATGGAAACCACAACGACCCGCCCGCAGGACAGCCAGGGGCACACTGCGGGCCCGCAGGCACCGATCTCCTCCGCCACGCCGGCTCTGGTCCGTCCCGTCCGGGACCGGGTGCTCGCCGGAGTCGCCGCCGGCGCCGCCAGCTACCTCGGCGTCGACGTCACCATCGTCCGGATCCTCCTGGCCGTGCTCACCGTGGCCGGCGGGGCCGGCATCCCGCTCTACCTGGCCGGCTGGCTGCTGATCCCCGAAGAGGGCGCCCGGCAGTCGATCGCGGCCGACTTCATCGATTCCTGCCGCCACCCCTCGCGTTAAGCACGGAGATGACCGACATGTCAGAGTTCCGCACCCCGGCCTGGCTGATGGGCCCGGGCCGGGCCAGCCAGTACGACCTCCGGGTGTCCGATGCCGAACGGCAGCAGGTCGCCGACGAGCTCAGCAGGCACTTCGGCGACGGCCGGCTGGACCAGGCCGAGTTCGACCAGCGCCTCGACCAGGCTATGCACGCCACGACCTACCGCGATCTGGACGGCCTGCTCGCCGACCTGCCGCCGGCCCAGGCGTCCGGGGGGGCGGGCCTGCCTCCGGGCGGGCCCGGTGTGGCCGGCCGGGTGGCCGGGCGCCCCCCGCAGCGCCGGCTGCTGCGCCCGCTGCTGCTGATCGTGGCGGTCATCGTCGCCGCCAGCATCGCCGGGCACGCGGTGGCCTGGGCCTTCGGCGGCTGGCTGTGGATCGCGCTGATCTGCCTCGCGGTCTTGATGATCGCCCGCCGGACCCGGCGGGTGTCGTAACGAAGCAAGCGTCCCGTCCGGGCCGGCCCGGACGGGACCGCCCAGCAGGGATAACGGGGACACAGCCCGCCGCGACCGGGGATGCCGCGGCGGGCACTGTCCGTGCCGGTAACGTTTAGGTCTCACCATGGCTGCCTCCTGAGCTGCCATAATGTCCTTTCAGAGCCCGTTAGCCAGGCGGTGTGCCCGGGATCCGGCCGCCGTTCCGGCAAAATAAGTGCTGCTGAGTTGGGGGGGGTGACTGCCGCACGCCTACGTGTTGTCGTAATAATGACGTCGTGGCGACAGCATCCGTACGCGAGGCGGCACCTCGCACGCCGGCCAACCGGCCCAGTCTGGTCAGCGTGGGCACGATCATCTGGCTGTCCTCAGAGCTGATGTTCTTCGCGGCGCTGTTCGCGATGTACTTCACGGTCCGCTCGGTGGTGAAGGGCGAGGGCCTGCCCTGGCCCGGTGCGGACCTGAACGTCGCGCTGGGATCGGTCAACACCACCGTGCTGCTGCTGTCCAGCGTCACCTGCCAGATGGGCGTGTTCGCGGTCGAGCGCGGCCAGGTCGGGCGCGCGGGCAGCCTCTTCAACGTCGGCAAGTGGGGCCTGCGGGAATGGTACGTCCTGACGTTCCTGATGGGCCTGTACTTCGACCTCGGCCAGAGCTACGAGTACTTCAACCTGGTCCACAAGCAGGGCCTGACCATCTCCTCCAGCGCGTACGGCTCGGTGTTCTACATCCCGACGGGGTTCCACGGCCTGCACGTGGCGGGCGGCCTCGTCGCGTTCCTGCTCCTGCTCGGCCGGACCTACGCGGCCAAGCGGTTCACCCGTGAGCAGCAGATCAGCGCGATCGTCGTCTCTTATTACTGGCACTTCGTCGACGTCGTCTGGATCGGCCTGTTCACCGCCATCTACCTGATCCACTGACCGGCGGCGCGCCCGCGCGTGACGCAGCTCACCACGGCGCCCCGCACGGGCACAGGGCAACGCGAAGACACAATCGGACCACCAACCGGAAACCGAGGGCAGCAGTGAGGTGGATCACCGCGCGGCGACGCCGCCCGCTCGTCGGCTACGCAGCCGTGCTGCTGGCGCTGGTCGCGGTCGGCATGCTGTACGCGGCCGTCACGGGGCTCGGCAGCAGCACCGCGTCGGCGGGCTCGGGCTCGGAGTCCCCGCAGATCACCGAGGGCAGGAACCTGTTCGCGGTCTCCTGCGCGACCTGTCACGGCATGGACGCCCAGGGCACCGATGTGGCGCCGAGCCTGATCGGGGCGGGCGCCGCGGCCGTCGACTTCCAGATGAGCACGGGCCGCATGCCGCTGAAGGAGAACGACGCGGAAGCGCCGCGCAAGCCCGTGGTCTTCAGCCAGCAGGAGATCGACGCCATCGCCGCGTACGTCGCCTCGCTCGGCGGCGGCCCCGCGATGCCGACCGATCAGCAGGTGAGCGGGGCAGGCGCGGACACGGCGCTGGGCCAGAGCCTGTTCAACGCGAACTGCTCGCAGTGCCACAACTACGCGGGCGCCGGCGGCGCGCTGACCGACGGCAAGTACGCCCCGCCGCTGACCCAGGCCACCGACCGGGAGATCTACGAGGCCATGCTGACCGGCCCGGAGGCCATGCCGGTGTTCAACGACAACACGCTGACCCCGAGCGCCAAGCGGGACATCATCGCCTACATCACTCAGTCGCGCGCCGAGGCCAACCCGGGCGGGTTCAGCCTGGGCCGGATCGGGCCGACGACGGAGGGGCTGGTCGCCTGGCTCGGCGGGATCGGCGCCCTCGTCCTCGCCGCCATGTGGATCACCGCGAAGAAGCGGGAAGAGCGTCCGGAAGAAATCGCAGGTGACCGATGAGTGACCACGGCAGGGACCTGGAAGGCACCCCGGAGGAGCGGCAGCCCCCGCACCGGGTGATCGGCACCCCGCCGCCCGCGCGCGGGCTGCTGACCGATCCCGGGCGTGACGGCGACACCGAGCCGGCCGGGCCGGGCGGTGCCGCGGCCCCCGAGCTGCCCAGCGAGAACCCGAACCCGAAGTCCGCGAAAAACTGGGAGCGCCTGGCGGCGGTCCTGTTCATCGTGTCCGCGCTGTCCAGCATCGCCTTCGTCGCCGCCTACGTGGGCCTGGAGGTGCACGACAAGGGGAACGTGGTGGACGCGGCGCTGCGGTCCAACCTCGGGCTCGGCTCCGCGATGTCGCTGGCCTTCCTGGCCATCGGGGCCGGCATGGTGATCTGGGTCCGTAACATCATGCCGCCGGTCGAGCTGACCGAGGAACGGCACGACCTGGCCTCCACCGAGGAGGACCGGGCGGCGTTCGAGGAGACGTTCGTCGAGGGCGCGGAGGCCAGCCAGATCACCAAGCGCCCGCTGCTGCGGCGGACGCTGCTCGCGGCGACCGTGCCGGCCGCGCTCGCGCCGCTCGTCCTCCTGCGTGACCTGGGGCCGCTGCCAGGCACCAGCCTGCGCCACACCGTCTGGACGAAGGGCATGCGGCTGCTGGTCTACGGCACCAACCAGCCGATCACGCCGGCCGACTTCGACTCCCCGGGCGGCATGATCACCGTCGTCCCCGACGGCTTCCAGGACGACGACGTGGAGCTGGCCAAGGCGACCTCGATCATCATCAAGCTGCAGCCGGGCCAGCTCGAGGCGCCAACCAACCTCAACTGGACGGTCGACGACATCGTCGCCTACTCTAAAATCTGTACCCACGTCGGATGCCCCGCAGCATTGTACGAGCAGACGACCCACCGGATCCTCTGCCCGTGCCATCAGTCCACGTTTGACGCCACCAAGGGCGCGCAGGTCATCTTCGGGCCCGCGCCGCGGCCGCTGCCACAGCTTCCGATCACAACCGATGCACAGGGTTATCTGGTGGCCCAGAGCGACTTCCACGAACCCGTCGGGCCGAGCTTCTGGGAGCGGGGATGAGCACAGGTAACGGACGGCTGGCACTGCCCAGGCCGCTGCGGCAGCAGGGCGCCGAGCTCGACGACCGGTTTCACGCGGCGAAAGGCCTCCGGACGCTGCTGCGCAAGGTGTTCCCGGACCACTGGACGTTCCTGCTCGGCGAGATCGCGCTCTACTCGTTCATCATCCTGATCCTGACCGGCATCTTCCTGACGCTGTTCTTCAACCCGAGCATGACCCAGGTCGTCTACCACGGGTCGTACACGAAGCTGAACGGCGTCCGGATGAGCGAGGCGTACGCGTCCACGCTGCGGATCAGCTTCGACGTCCGTGGCGGCCTGCTCATGCGGCAGATCCACCACTGGGCCGCGGACCTGTTCCTGGCCGCGATCCTCTGCCACCTGCTGCGGATCTTCTTCACCGGCGCCTACCGCAAGCCGCGCGAGACCAACTGGATCATCGGCGTGACCATGCTCGGCCTGGGCATCCTGGAGGGCTTCCTGGGCTACTCGATGCCGGACGACCTGCTGTCCGGGACCGGGGTGCGGATCGCCGAGGGCGTCCTGCTGGGCATCCCGGTGGTCGGCACCTACGCGTCGTTCTTCCTGTTCGGCGGGCAGTTCCCCGGCACCGAGTTCGTGGCCAGGTTCTACATCATCCACGTGCTGCTGATCCCGGGGCTGCTGCTCGCCCTGGTCAGCGCGCACCTGTTCCTGATGGTGCACCAGAAGCACACGCAGATGCCGGGCAAGGGCCGCACCGACCGCAACGTCATCGGCCAGCCCGCCTACCCGTATTTCGCCGTCAAGACCGGCGCGTTCTTCTTCTTCGTGTTCGGGGTGCTGGCCCTGCTGGCCACGTTCGCGCAGATCAACCCGATCTGGCAGGTCGGCCCGTACACGCCGGTGGCGATCTCGGCCGGGTCGCAGCCCGACTTCTACATGGGCTTCCTCGAAGGCGCGCTGCGCATGTTCCCGAGCTGGACGTGGGACATCGGCGGCCATACCGTCGCCTGGAACGTGTTCGTGCCCGCCCTGATAGTGCCGGGCATCATCTTCACCACCCTCGGCTTGTGGCCGTTCATGGAGCGGTGGGCCACCGGCGACCACGCCTACCACCATGTCAACGACCGGCCGCGGAACGCGCCGACCCGGACCGCGATCGGCATGGCGGGCGTCACCGTGTACGGGATCTGCTGGCTGGAAGGCGCGAACGACATCATCGCCGACCATCTGCAGATCCCGCTCTACCTGACCACGGAGATCGCACGCTGGTCGGTGCTTGTCGCCCCGATCATCGTGTTCTGGGCGACCCGCCGCATCTGCCTGGGGCTGCAGCGCCGGGACGCCCAGATGCTGGAGCACGGTGTCGAGACCGGCATCATCAGTCAGCTCCCGAACGGGGCCTTCGTCGAGGCGGAGCGGCCGCTCACCGAGGACGAGGCCGCGGTCCTGATCGCCCGGCCGCCGGTGCCGATCAGCCCGGCCCGCGACACGGACGAGAACGGCCTGCCCGTGCCCGCCCTGCGCGGGGCGCGGGGCAGGGTGCAGGCGCGCGTCCGGTCGGTGTACGCGGAGGGCATCTCGCTCGCCCCGCCGGCCAACGGGCACGGCGACGGGCACGCGGCCGTCGGCAACGGGCACGCGGCCGGCGACGGCGGGCACACGGCCGTCGCCGGCGGCACCGGGGCGGCCGAGGATGAGGAAACCCCGGCCGGCGAGGACGGCGCCTAGCCGGCCGCAAGGACGGCGGCCGGAGGCGGGCCCGGATGGCGCCGCCCCGCGGCGCAGCGGCCGCTGAGAGCGCCGCAGGCCCATCCGGCGACGTAGCGGCGGCCGGTGGCGGCGAGGGGTGCGCTCAGGCGCCGCTACGGCCTGCTCCGGGGCTGGCCGGGGCTCACGACTCAGAGAAACGGCTCGGATGAGGCCGCTGACGCGGCCGGGACGTCCGAGGTCCACCGGGATTCGACGTTGCCGAAGCGCCAGTAGAAGAGGGCGATGGCCCAGGCGCCGAAAACAGCCCGGCGATGCAGAACCCGGCGACGTTGATGTTGAAGTTGGCCATCATGTCCCAGAAGGCGCCGTGCAGGTAGGCTTCGATGGTGAGGATGCCACGCTTCCCCGGTAATGCCCAGCATGATGCGAGTTGTGGTTAACCGGCATCATGACGTGAACGTCGCCGGATACGCCGGGACGCGTCCGACGCACGGCGCCGAGCTGGCCGGCCATCTGAGTGTTCCAGCGCCTTGCCGTCCCGCGCCTTGCCGTCCCGCGCCTTGCCGACAGCGGCCAGCCAGGCGGCCGCAGCGCACGCTACCATCTGGTAAGCCGGGTAAATGACGCCGACCGGCTGTGGGAAATGGCGAGCGCCGGCCAGGGCGGCCGCAGCGCCGATCGTGTCTATGATGTACGGCTGGGGAACTTCCTCGCCGTTGCGGGCGTTGTCGTAGGTCGGAACGAACGCGCACAGGTCGGTCAGCACCGAGATGCCGATGGCCACGGTCATCGGGAACCGGTCTGGCCACAGCATCGCCTCGGTGAGCAGCACGATCCCGGCACCGCCGACCAGCAGAGCGAACCGGTCCAGCCAGGTCAGTTTCCTGTCCCCGCGACGCCATCCGGCCACCACGACCGATCCGCACGTGGCCGCGCCGGCGAAGCCGAGGACCGCGGCGGGCCATTGGGCCATCCGGGCCGCACCGGCCGAGCCAACGGTCATGGCGACGGTCCAGATGACCCATGAGGCCAGCCGCGGTGTCGCCTCGCGCTTGGCGACCTCTCGCAGGTAGTCCCAATTCGCCCACACCGCGAAGACTGCGGCGATAGCTGCGGTTACGCCTTCCCAGAGGAGGATAATCACGACGGCGACCAGGGTTTCGGCCGGCAACGTGGGCCCGGTGGCCGGTTGCCGGTCCGGGGCCGGGGAACCGGCCCCGGACCGGCATGGGTCACTGTCGGCTGCGGAGCCACGGTCGGCGGTTCCGGATCGTTCATCACGTTCCCCTTTCCGCGTTATCAAATGATCCAGGCCGGGTCGGCGAGCAGGCCGTGCGTGCCTTGATGTGGTACTGGGTCGGCGACTGGGATTTGCCGGGCGAACGGCAGGACGGTGGCGGCGCGGCGCGCAGTGGCCCTGCACAGGGCACGCAGCCCGGCGAGGTCGGTGCCGGCTAGGGCACCGTGGGCGTGCACAGCGGCGGTCATCGCGGCCAGCAAGTGGCGCACTGCTGCGTGGTGCTGGACGCACTGCGCGGCGGCCACCTCGGGGGGCAGGACCCGGGGGCGCGGCGCCGATATCCCCGGCGGCGATCAGGTCCAAGACCGGCTGAACGGCCGCCGCGTCGATGCCGTTGCGGTAGAGCTGGCCGCCGCGGGCCGGACCGTATGCCGGCCCGGGCCGCACACTGATTCCGGAGGCCGGTTAGGGGAGCAGGTCGGCAGGGACTTGCTGGCCAAACATCGTACACCGGGCCAGGGCCAGCTCGGCGATATCGGCACGCCCGCCGGCATAGGGTGCGACCTGTCCCTTGAATGGCGGATTGACGAAGTACATGACCGACATCCGGCCGGGCCGGTGGTCCCCGGCGACCTGATGGCGCAGCGGCAGGATCTGCCCGTCGGTCATGGCGGCCATGAGTTCCCCGGGGAAGATGACGAGCTCGTCAGCGCTGCCCCAGAGGGGGGTCATCCCGGCGCCGGTGTCGGCCTCCAGGCCGGGGCCGTCCGCGGCGAGGACAGTGATCAAGTGCCCGTCCGTGTGCGGCGCAATGCCGTCACCAAAGTTGGGGTACCAGCTGGCTTCCAGCCAGGACGTCGGCCGGAAGTCCCAGGTCCGCTGGTAAGCGTAGCGCGCAGCGATTCCGGCGAGGGTCTGGCCGGCAATCCGGGCTGCGGTGTACTGCCACCAGTTAAGCGCAGCCTGGAGCGTCGGCATCTGGCCGATGCCGGGGATGCGGTGACCGGCCCAGTTGTCCAGCCGCTCGCACCCGTCACGGCGGGCAGGGTCGTCGGTGTCCGGATCGGCCCACCGGGTTCCGTAGGGCTGGTAGCCGGTCGCGCCGCCGCAGAACAGATGCTTCCACTCCGGGTCGCGGGCGAAGAACCGCCCGGCGATCGAGCGCAGGAATTTCAAGGCGCCCCGCTCGTCCGGGCGTAGCCGCCGCCGGGCATACCCGTCGGCGAGAATCTGCATGCCAGCGTCGTAGCCGGTCAACAGTGGTGCTTCTTGATATGGCGGGCGACGGCGCGGGCCAGCCGGGCGGACCACCGCCGGGGATTTCCTCGGCCCGTCCTTGCTGGCCCTCCCCCTCGCCTCGCGGCCGTCGCGGGCAGCTCTTACATAGCCTTCCGTCATGTCGCCAGCATCACAGGTTTATCTCCGCGGCGCACACAATATCCACAGATTTGTTTATGCGCCACAATATGCACAGGTCTATCTACGCGGCGCAATATCCGCGCGCAGGGCCCCGGCGCGTTTCGCCCATAATCTGGGTACAGCGGTACCCCCGCGGATGGGTGGACATCTTTGGTGGCTCCTTTCCTGTGGGCCCGGCCGCTGCGCGTGATACCACCCCGCATCGTTACGATAAGCATGTCGTTGCCGCCGCCGCGACCCTTACGTCTGTTATGTCCGACAAACCGGCTGGTGTGCCGCGTCGGCCGGCGCACGTTGCTGACGCGCACGCGACCCCTGGCACGGTCGGTCTGGCGCGTTCATCGCGCATCGCCGCCCTGATCACTGTGATCTGCCTGGCCCTGCTGATCTTCTGCCCCATCGAGCGGCAGGTCCGCAACGCCCTGGCCCCCCCACGGCGGGACGATGACCGGCCTTCCCGGCTACCGCCTCAAGTCCAGCCCTGGGTCGAGTCCGTCAGCGTCAGGTAGACGCACCGCCGGATGCGGCGCCGCTGGCCGCTCGCGGTCGCCGTCGGCGTGCCAGTCGCCGGGCCGGTAGTGCTCTGGTGGCGATCTCTTAGCTGGCCTAGCAGATACTGAACGGGTGATCATCAGCACCCCTGAGTCGCCCGACCCGCGCTCCGCGCCGGACCAGCGGCCCGTACCGGACCCGCGCGATCCGCTCGGCCTGGCCGCCGACGCCCCGCTGCTGGCCGCCTGGCTCGACTGGACGGCCCGGGCACAGACCGGTCAGCTCACGCCGATGACCACCCCCGGCCACAAACAGCGCCAGGATCTGACCGGTGCCGTGGTCGCGGGTGACGCGCCCCTCTACGGCGGGCTGGACTCCATGAAGCACGCCGACCAGCTCCGGGCCGACGCCGAGGCACGCGCGGCCGCGCTGTGGGGCGCCGACTGGTGCCGGTTCTCCGTGGCCGGATCGACCCACGGCAACCAGGCGCTCTGCCTGGCCGTCGGCCAGCCGGGCCAGGAGGTGATCATCACCCGGACCCTGCACAAGTCGCTGCTGCTCGGCCTGGTCATGGCCGGGCTGACGCCGGTCTGGGTCCGGCCGGACATCGACCCGGGCTCCGGCCTGCCCGCCGCGGTCGCGGTGCGGACCGTACGGGAGGCGCTGGCCGCGCACCCCAACGCCTGCGGCGTTATCCTCGGCGACCCGTCCTACGTCGGCACCACCGGCGACCTGGCGGGTCACGCCCGGGCCGCGCACGAGGCCGGGGTGCCGCTCATCGTGGACGCGGCCTGGGCCGCCTACTTCGGCTTCCATCGAGATCTCCCGGCCCACGCGATGGCGGCGGGCGCCGACGCGATGGTGACCAGCGCGCACAAGACACTGCCCGCCTACAGCCAGGCCGCGCTGGTACTGGCCAGCACCGGACGCCTGGACCCGGCCCGGCTGAACCGGGCGTTCGACGCCACCCACACCACGGGCCCGGCCGGGTCGATCATGGCGAGCATCGACGCGGCCAGGGCGCTGCTGGCCAGGGACGGGGAGCGGCTGTGCGCCCGGCTGCTGCGCTGCGTCGCAGCGGCCCGCGCCCGGCTGCGCGAGGTCCCAGGAGCCGGCGTGCTCGACGGGCCCGGCGTGGACCCGGCCAAGCTGGTCGTGCTGCTGGCCGGAACCGGCGCGCACGGCGGCCTGGTGGAGACCGACCTGATCGCCGCAGGCATGCCGGTGGAGATGGGCGACCGGGACACGGTGGTCCCCCTCGTGACGATCGCCGACGACGAGACACGGCTCGGCGCGTTCACCACGGCACTGATCGCCTCGATCGAGCGGCACCGCGGCCGGCCGCGCCGCCCGGCCGCCGCCGCCACCTGGACCGTGCGGCCGCACACCGTCCTGGCCCCTCGGGAGGCCTTCTTTGCGCCGAACGAGATCGTCACCGCCCGGACCGCCGTGGGCCGGATCAGCGCCGAGCTGGTCGCTCCCTATCCGCCCGGCGTGCCGGTGCTGGCCCCGGGCGAGCTCATCACCGCCGAAGCGCTAGGGGCCCTGCGCGAGGTAGCGGCCGACGGCGGCCGGATCGCCTACGCGGCCGACCCCACCCTGGCCACCTTCCAGGTTGTGGCCGGCTGAGGCGGCCGCCCGCCCGGCCGCCGGGACGCCGTGCTCCTGGTACACGTGCCCGCGGTCGCGGGGCAGCGACGCCACCGCGGCGACCAGGCAGGCCGCGGCCCGCGAAGTCGAACGCGATGTCCAGTCCGCGGGAGAACGGCACCGAGATCAGGGACGGGAAGAACATGTGGCCGGTGAGGTAGGCGAAGTGGCTCGCCTGGCAGCCTGCCCAAGGCAGGCCCGGGACCGGCGGCAGCGCGGCCAGCCTGGCCGCGTCGGCTGGGCCGACCGGGTCACCTGGGACAGTGATGTTCGCCATGCTGCCCGCAGACAGGCACGGGCAGTTGCATTCGCAGTGGCTTCGCGCCGGCACCAGGTCGGCTGGGTGGATGCCGAGGCGGCCGGCGATCTTAACGAGCACCTGCACCGGCCGGTCAAGCAGCGGCGGGTGCAGGCCGCTGACCAGGTGTGGGTGGATGCCGGGCAGGTCACCCAGCTCCCACGCGGACAGCCCGGCATCGCGCGGCCGCCCGGGCAGCGCAGGACCGGTCATGGCGGGCCGCTGCTGATCCACCCGGGATGATCGCGGGTTCCAGCTGCGGCGGCGAACCCACGCGACCACTGCTGCCCCCGGGTGGCGGCGATTGCCCAGTCCCGCGCTATCGCCTTCGCTGCTGGCCCGTCCTCGTTAGGCTCGTCTCTGGTTTGCTCCGATTTCTCCGATATTTGTCACGGTCAGCATTGCCGCCGACGCGGTAAGTAACGCGAGTAGTTTTCAGCGAGGGGAAGCGATATGGACCTGCACCGGCCCGAGACTCCCGTGATAGGAATCCACGCGAGTCCCGCGGCACGGCTGACGCCGAATGCCATCGGAGCCCGGGACGACACCGTGATCGGCCTGGCCAACGCCGCCCCGGCGGTATCAGTCGGGCTGACGCTGGCCGCACTGGCCGCGGCGTCGGCCTATGGCAGCGGACCGATCATCTTGATCACAGCGATCCCGATGCTGATCATCTCCAACGCATACCGGCAGCTGAACAAATGGAACGCAAACTGCGGCGCGTCCTTCGAGTGGGTTGGCCGGGCGATCAGCCCGTACCTGGGCTTCGTGACCGGCTGGCTGATGGTCGCGGCGACCGTCATCGGTACCGTCTCCTGTGTCGACAACCTCGGGCCGAGCGTGCTTGCCGTGTTCGGCTCCAGCAATCCCACAAGTACGTGGCCGGATATAGCGATTGGCACCACCGTGTGCCTGGTCATGCTGTTGACCGCCATCGCCGGGATCCGCATTACAGCTCGCACCCAAGTTGGCATGGCCGTCGTCGAGTACGTAATCCTGCTGGGCTTCGCAGTTGCTGGCCTGCTGTTTGTGCTCCTCCGCCACCCCGGTACCGTGCCGATCGGCCGCGGCTGGATCAGCTTGACCGGGATGAACGGGCACGGAAACGCGGCGGCGGGATTCCTCATCGCCGTATTCCTCTACACTGGCTGGGACGGGGCCTTGTACGTCAACGAAGAGGTCACGAGCCGGAACCGCAACCCCGGGCGGGCCGGCATCATGGCGGTCGCCCTCCTCGCCATCATCTACACGGTCTCGGAGGTGGGCCTGCAGGGCATTGTGTCCCCGGACAAGCTGCAAGCACACTCCTCCTCTGCGCTCGTCTACGTGGCCCAGGCCCTGGCCGGCAGCACCGGCGGCAGGCTGATGGCGCTTGCGCTGGCCCTGTCGGTCACTGCGACCTGCGGCGCCGGTATCGTGCTCACGGCACGGATCATCTGCGGGATGGCGGGGGCCGTGGAGTTCCCCGGGCTGCTCCGCCCCGGGACGCGACATGGTACCCCGGTCGCCGCAAGTGTCATCGTCGGCTTGCTTGTCATCATCCTCACCTGGGTGTACCTGCTCGCCACCTCGGTTCAGGGCGCCTTTACAGCCGCCGTCAACGTGACCGGCATGTTGTTCGCCAGTTTCTACATTCTTACGGCGCTTGCCACCGTGATCTATTTTCGGCGCCGCCTCGCCCGGCCCGCGGACGCGTTGTTCCTCGGCATACTTCCGCTGGGTGCCGCGGGTTTTCTCGGCTGGATCGTGGTGCAGTCACTAGCCGCCGCGTCGGCGGCGGAGATCTGGTCGGTGGTAGGTGTCGCCGCCGTCGGCTTCTGCCTCATGCTTACCAGCCGCTTCGCGCTCCGGTCGCCCTACTTCCGCGTCCGGCGCGAAACCGGAGCTGCGGATCCCGGCAGCCCGTCGGTGAACAAGCGCTAACCCACCCGGAATCGGGCCGAGCGGAACGTGGCGCCCCGTAGGCGCCGCCCGGAGAACCCGGGCGGTGGCCAAGCCAGACTTGCCGCAAGGATGGTCTTTGCCGCGTTGATGTCTCAGCTGCGGCCTGGGGTCTTGTCGCCCGTGAGGCCCGCCAGGCTCCGGTCGATGGCTAGCGTCACCGGATCCCCGGCCGGGAGAACACGCCCGCAGCGCACAGCGGCATCGCCGAGCAGCGCTTCCGCCTGCGCCTGCCGCCCGCTGACGGAATAAATCTGCGCCAGCTCCAGGCAGCGAGTGAGCGTATCGCGGTGGTCGACGCCGAGGACCAGCTCAGAATCCGCCCGGGCCCGCTCGGCGTGCTGCAGCGCGGACGTCATCCGTCCCGAAGCGTAATAGGCAGCGGCACACAACGCGCGGGCGGCGACAGTGTCCGGGTGAGCCGCGTCGAGCACACGTTCCCGGTCGCCGAGCACCCGCTCGGCCTGTGAGAGACCCTCCTTGATATGCCCCTCGGCCAGGAGCGCAGCGGCCAAGTGCTCGCGTGTGGTCATGGTATCCGGGGTAAGGGGCCCCTGGCCGTGTTCGCGGTCGGCTAGCGAGCGCCGCAACAACCCGACAGCGTCTGCGACCTGGCCCGCAGCCCGGTACGCGGCGGAAAGCTCCTCCCTGGCCCTCAGCGCGTCGGGATGGGAGCCCCACGACAACTGCTCTGTTTCCGCCGCCGCCTGACGCAGGATGGCGACCGCCTCCGCGGGTTTGCCCACCATGAGCAGCGCGCGGCCGAGCCCGACGCGGGCCGCGGTGATGTCAGAATGACCCGGCGTGTACCCGTAGGCCTGCCCGGCGGGCATCCGCTCGTAGTGGGCGAGCACTTGCTGATAACACCTCAGGGCGTCGGCGCCCCGCCCGGCGGCTAGACAGGCATCGGCGAGCCGGGCGGCTGCCGTCACCGTGCGGGGATGGCCAGGCCCCAGCACGCGCTCGCTGGCCGCGGCGAACTCCTGCCAGTACCGGACAGCAGGGCCGGTGAGCCGGCCGACGTCGAAGCTACGGCCGAGCCGCAGCAACAACTCATGACAGCCGCCTTCTGCCCATAGCGCATCGGCCGCTTCTCGCTGCAGGCTCGCCGCGCTGGCGCGCAGGTACTCCGCGGTCCCCGCCTGCGATTCGTCAGCTGGCCACACTTCAAGCAGGGCATCCGCTGCCGCCTGCACGGCACGCCCGCGCAGGTCACCTGACATGGCCAGCCTGATTTCCGCCTGGACCACCGGACTCATACCGACCACCGGTCTGGCTTGCGGCGACCGCCCCCGGTCGATCCAGACCAGGCCGGCCCGCTCGAGGGCGAGCAACGCGTCCCGGCCGCGCCCCCGGTCTGCTCCCCGGAGGCCGCCTGAGTCGGGGGATTCGGCGGCCAGGAATGTGCTCACCGCCGCACTGGTGAAGACGGCGGCCGGGATGCCGTGGCCGTCGAGAAGGGCAGCGATGGCCAGGGTCGGCGCCGCATCCGGCAGCATGTGCTCGGCGTGATCAAGGGACAGCAACCACGCCACCGAGGACGCCGGTGGCGCCTTCCCCCGCGCTTCCTGGATCAGTTTCTGCCAGCGCAGGAGGCATTCACGATAGTCCCAGCAGGTCATCGTCATCGAGTTCGCGATGACGGCACTGGCCTGGGCGAGAGCCAGCGGTTCGCCGTCGAGAGTCTTGACCAGGTCCACCGCCCCGCGGCGCTGGTCCGAGTCCGCGCAGGTGCGCTCAGCCAGGTAGCCAAGCGCCTCCCGGGCGCTGAAAAACCCGACCGGGACAATGTGCACTTCTTGGCGCAGGCTGGACGCCACGCTGGGCTGCCGTGTCGTGATCAGGACCCGGCCGGCCCGCCCGGCTGGCCATAGTCCATCCAGGTCCGCAGCATCTGACAAATCATCCAGGACGACGAGCCATCGCTGGGGCGTCTCGGCGAGCCAGGCAACGCAGCGGGCAGCGACTGATTCGGCCGTTCCCGCGGGCTCGATTCCCGTCGCTGCGGCGAACCCGTCCACCAGGCCAGACAGGACCGAGGCGCGGCTTACAGCGGTGATCCAGATCAGCACGTCGGTCCTGGCAGATCGCCAGAGCGACTCCGCGAGAGACGCTGCACACTGGGTTTTCCCCGGCGCGCCCAGCCCGCTCCGCGGCCCCGCCGCCCGCGCTGCGCCAGAGACGAGCGCCAGCGCTGAGCCCGCAGGTAGCGTATCCCAGATACCAGGTGCTGACTCGGGCCGGCCGACGAATGCCTCCGCAAGCGGAGGCACCCGTCCCACCCGAACCCGCTGCACCTCCTGGCTGCGCCTTGAGCCCACCAGAACTGCTGGCTGTCCGGCTCCCGCGTCCCGAGCCGCCCCGGTTGCGCCAGGCCGGCGCTTGAAAGGCCTCGATGGCCGAGATATCTCCTCGTGAATCATTCCGCTTGCGCGTTCTCACGGCAGGACGTCTCGTCGGTGCCTGGGCCGCCAGATATCCGGCTGCGGGCTGGCAGAATCCCCCTATGTCTGGTCATTTACCGAATTATAGCGTCGATCTTCATTTCCCGATGCTGCCGGCGAGCGCCGGACGCGGGTTACGGCGAGGCGCTCGTGATCGGCCCAGCGAGCCGGGCCTTGCGCCCGGCGAGTGGCACACCGGGGGGTTCCGGGGGGTCGCCCCCCGGGCCAGTCAGTGCGCGTAGCGACCGCGGTAGTACTCGAAGACGAAGCCGATCGTCGAGACCATCGTCAGCAGCGCCCCGATCAGGAACAGCCACCAGCCGATCGCGAACCCGGCCGCGCCGACCGCGGCGGAGAACCCGACGAACAGCGGCCACCAGCTGTGCGGGCTGAAGAAGCCGATCTCGCCGGTGCCTTCGGCGATCTCACCCTCCGGGTTGTCCTCCGGGCGCTCCGGCAGGCGCCGCCCGGTGAACAGCACGTAGAAGCCAGCCAGGACGGCCAGGCCCACCGCGAACGCGAGCGCTGCCGTGCCGGTCGGGTCCCTCGAGTAGTACCAGTAGATGATGTCCGCGCCGCCGAAGAACCCGGCGCAGCCCAGGAACAGCCAGCCTTCGACCTTCATGCGAACCTCGCCCTCACCGTGCCACGCATGGTCAGCAGAATCTCTCCGTTACTCATCGGACGGGGGGGCGATCGCGCCGGCCGGCGGGGGCAGCGTCTGGGTGAGCGAGCGCGAGGCCATGCCCCACCTGACATGCGGATAGTGCAGCTCGAACGCGGGCCGCTCGGACCGGATCCGGGGGATGCGGTAGAAGTTGTGCCGCGGCGGCGGGCAGGACGTCGCCCATTCCAGCGAGCTGCCGAAGCCCCAGGGGTCTTCGACGTTGACCCGCACGCCGTACCGGTGCGTCTTGTAGACGTTGTAGAAGAAGATCAGGATCGACAGGGTCAGCACCCAGGACCCGATCGAGGAGATCTGGTTCAGCACCGTGACGTTGCCGGGCAGGAACGGGTAGTTCGCGATGCGCCGCGGCATGCCTTCCACGCCGATCCAGTGCTGGACGAGGAACGTCAGGTTGAACCCGATGAACATCAGCCAGAACTGGATCTTGCCGATCCGGTCGTCGAGCTTTTTGCCGGTCATCTTCGGCCACCAGAAGTAGAAGCCCGCGAACATCTCGAACAGCACGGTGCCGGCCAGCACGTAGTGGAAGTGCGCGACCACGAAGTAGGAGTCGCTGACCGCGAAGTCGAGCGGCGGCGAGGCCAGCATGATCCCGGTGATGCCGCCGAACAGGAACACGATCAGGAACCCGACCGTGAACAGCATCGGCGGCTCGAACGTGAGCTGCCCGCGCCACATCGTGCCTGCCCAGTTGAAGAACTTCACCCCGGTCGGGATCGCGATCAGGAACGTCATGAACGAGAAGAACGGCAGCAGCACGCCGCCGGTGGTGAACATGTGGTGCGCCCACACGGTCATCGACAGCCCCGCGATGGCGATCGTCGCGGCGATCAGGCCCTTGTACCCGAACAGCGGCTTGCGGCTGAAGACCGGCAGGATCTCGGTCGCGATGCCGAAGAACGGCAGCGCGAGGATGTAGACCTCCGGGTGGCCGAAGAACCAGAACACGTTCTGCCACAGCAGCGCGCCGCCGGTGGCGGAATCGAACACGTGCGCGCCCAGCCGCCGGTCGAGCTCCAGCACCAGCAGTGCCGCGGCCAGCGGCGGGAACGCCAGCAGGATCAGTATCGAGGTGAGCAGCGCGTTCCAGGTGAACATCGGCATCCGGAACATGGTCATGCCCGGCGCGCGCAGGCAGAAGATCGTCGTCACGAAGTTCACGCCGCCGAGGATGGTGCCGAGCCCGGACAGCGTCAGGCCCATGATCCACATGTCCGCGCCGATGCCCGGGGAGTAGACCGCGCTGGTCAGCGGCGAGTAGGCGTACCAGCCGAACGCGGCTGAGCCGCCCGGGGCCAGGAAGCTGGCCAGCAGGATGAGCCCGCCGAACAGGAAGAAGTAGTAGCTGAGCAGGTTCATCCGGGGGAACGCCACGTCCGGCGAGCCGATCTGCAGCGGCATGACCACGTTCGCGAACCCGATGAACAGCGGGGTGGCGAACAGCAGCAGCATGATCGTGCCGTGGATGGTGAACAGCTCGTTGTACACCTGGTCCGAGACGATGGTGTTGTTCGGCTCGAAGAGCTGCAGGCGGATGACGACGGCCATCACCCCTGCGATGATGAAGAACGCGAACGAGGTGATCAGGTACATGTACCCGATGACCTTGTGGTCCGTCGACGACGCCCAGCCCGCCAGCACCGTTCCCTTACGCTGGGTGCGCTGGCCGGGGATGATCGGGGTGCCGGTGGCGGGCTGCTGTTCGATCGTGCTCACTTGACGCCACTCCTGATTGCTGTCGCCGCCGCGGGCTGCCCGCTGGATGACGAATGAGAGGCCGCCTGCCGCGATGTGATCCATCGCCGGAACTGGCCCGGGGTCACCACCGTCAGCCGGAACAGCATCCGGCTGTGGTACACCCCGCACAGCTCGCTGCAGTGGCCGATGAAGCTGCCGGTCCTGGTCAGCGTGACCTCGAAGTGGTTCGGGTGCCCGGGAATGACGTCCCGCTTGAACAGGAAGTCCGGCATCCAGAACGAGTGGATCACGTCCGGTGACGTGAGGTTGAACCGGACGGTCTCCCCGGTCGGCAGCTCGAGCAGGGGCAGCGGCCCCGGGTACATCACGCCGTTGTCGGTCACGTTGTACTGCGGGTACTGGAACTGCCAGCTCCACTGATAGCCCACGACGTTGACCGTGACGTCCGGGTTCGAGGACAGCTTGGTGATGTAGTTCTCGTCCTTGGCGGTGTAGTAGAACAGCACCGCGATCAGGACGAACGGAAGGGCCGTGTATATGATCTCGATCGGAAGGTTGTAGCGGACCTGGGGCGGCAGGCGATCACCGCGCTTGCGGTGAAAGACGACGGCCCACAGGATGAGGCCCCACACGACGACCGCGACCGACAGGCCCGCGATCCACGATCCCTGCCAGAGATGAAGGGTGACGCTCCCCTGCTTCGTGATGGGATCCGGAAACCCCATGCGCGTGAACGTGTCATTCGTGCAGCCGGTCAGGGCGGTCAGCACCACAGCCAGCGCGGCCGCGCGCGGCACCCAGCGGCGCGGCCTGCGTGCGCGTCCAGCGCTCGGAGCAGGGCGGATGGGAGTCAACGGAATGCCTTCCGGGCGGGTGTCCCCGGCTGTTTCGAGCCGGCGCTCACGTCCTTCTACAGCGTGTCGTGGAAACAGTATCGCGGTTCGGCCCGCAATGGTCGGGACCCCCGGCGTTTTTCTCCCCTTCCCAGGCCGGGTGCCCGCGGCAGTAAAAGCGTGCCCTGCCGACGCAGGTCACGCAAGGGAGGCGAACTATAACGAATTGCATTCAACCGGTTTCAAAACGCATTGTTGAGCGCAAGACACAAGCGTCAGGGCATCATGGGGGCATGCGAGTGGGAGCGACCACATGAGCAACCGCTGGTTCGGCCGCAGCGGCGAGCACAGCGCGCCCGCCCCGGCCGGGACGGCACCGGGCGACAGCCCCGGATCCGCCCGCACCGCCGGGGACGAGCCGCTGGACCAGGGCGTCCCCGGCCCGGCGGAGCCGGCGGCGCCCACTCCCCTGCTGACGATCGACGCGCTCGGCCGCAAGTGTCCGATCCCGATCATCATGCTGGCCGAGCGCATTCATGAGGTGCCCATCGGCGCGGTCGTCGCCGTCCTGGCCGATGACCCGGCCGCCGAGAACGACGTGCCCGCGTGGTGCATGATGAAGTCGCACGATCACGTTCTGACCCAGCCGCTGGACCGCGGCTGGGCGATCCTGATCCGCCGCAGATACTGAGTTACCCGGGGGGACGACCCCCCGGAGCCCCCCGGTGTGCTTCGCACCCGCGCGGCGGTACGTCGCCGGCAGCACCGGCCACTCACCGGGCGCAAGGCCCGGGTTCGCTGGGCCGATAACGGGCGCCTCGCCGGAGGCCGGGTGGGGGGAGCCGCCGCCTTGACAACGGGTCGCTACTTTTGCAACTGGGCGAGCGCGGCGCGGGCTACGGCCAGCGAGCCGGCCGAAAGCTGGCCCATCGACTCCGGGCCGTAGCCGCCGCGGTTTGACCGGTCCAGCCCGTTCAGCACGACGGTGATCAGCACGTTGCGGTACCGGATGACCGTCGTCGCCACATCGGTGATGGCCCCGCCCACCTGGTAGGCCTGGGTAGCCGTGAATGCGGCCGTGCCCACCGCGGGCACCGTGGCCAGCTGGGCGCGCGGGGCGCCGGTCGCCGGCGGCGGATTCTGCTTCTGCTGCACTGCCTGGGCGTAGCCGTCGATGGCCGCGAACGTCGCGCTGCCGGTCCCGCTGGCCAGGCCGTTCGGAGTGCAGGCCTGGATGTCGAGCTGGAGCAGGCGGTAGACGGGCGGCGCGTCCAGCGTCCAGTTGCACTCGCTGTCCAGCGCGCCGTCGAGCGGCGGCGGCGCGGCGACCCTGGGCTTGCCGGGCAGCAAGGTATCCAGCGTGGACGCTGGCACGGCCGGGCAGGCGCCCGGCACCTTCTGGACCTCGCCGGGCAGGAACGCGGTGATCAGCGAGCCCGGGGTGACGGTCGCCGGGCCGGAGCCGCCCGGGATGACCAGGACCGCGACGATCACGCCAGCGATGATGGCCGCCGCCGCCGGCACCACGTACCGCAGCGGTATGCGGCGCTTGCCCCGGGTTCCGCGGCCGTGACCCCGGCCGCGCAGGCTCCGGGCGCGGCCCGCCCGGTCCGCGGGTGCGAGGCCACCGAGAGCCTCCGGCGCGGCCGGGGCCGGCGGGCGTGGCGGAAGTGACCCCTGCTTTGTCACGGCGCGCCTCCGTGGGATAAATCGGACTCGCCGATCCTATGGCACCGGCCCCCGGGCGCGCGGCGGGTTCCACCGGGCCCGGCGGTCCCGGTCCGCGGCGGCTCAGCCGGCGGGCGCGAGGGCGGCGCCGGCCCACCGGGAGCCCACGCCGCGGATCCGGACCGTCCGGGTGTCGCCGGTTATCCCGATCGAGATCTCCAGGCGATCATCGGACAGTCCCTCCGCCAGCCCCTCGCCCCACTCGACCGCGGTGACCGAGCCGTCGACGCCGGAGTCCAGGTCGAGGTCGTCGATCTCGGCCACGCCGCCGAGACGGTACGCGTCCGCGTGCACCAGCGCCGGGCCGCCGCGCAGCGAGGGGTGGGCCCGCGCGATCACGAACGTCGGCGACGTGATCGGGCCGCGGACCCCCAGGCCATCACCGATTCCCTGGATCAGGGTCGTCTTCCCGGCGCCGAGCGGGCCGCTGAGCACCAGCAGATCCCCCGCCCGCAGGCTGGCAGCCAGGCGGCGGCCCAGGGCCCGCATCTCGCCGGCCGTCGCGGTGACCACGTCCTCACGCACCGGCGTCCGCCGCCCCGCTGGTCCCGGCGGCGTAGGTCCGCGGCACCCGCCCGCCGATGCCGGTGACGATCTCGTAGGAGATGGCGCCCAGGGTCTCGCCCCATTCCTGGGCGGTGGGCTCACCGTCGTCGCCGGGACCGAACAGCACGACCTGCTCACCGGGCGCGACCGGCTCATCCCCGAAGTCGATGACGAACTGGTCCATGCAGACCGTGCCCGCGATGGGCCACCGGCGGCCGCGCGCCTGCACGAGCGCACGGCCCGCCGCCGACCGCGGCACGCCATCCGCGTAGCCGAGCGGCACCAGCCCCAGTGTGGTCTCTGCCGTGGTGACGTACCGGTGTCCGTAGGACACGCCGGTACCGGGCGGCACCCGTTTCACCTGGGCCAGCCGCGCCGTCAGCGTCATTACCGGGCGCAGCCAGCCGGGTGCGCCCCCCGGCAGGGTCGACAGGCCGTAGATGGCGCCGCCCAGCCGAACCAGGTCCAGCCGGGACTCCGGCACGGTCAGCGCGCCCGCGGTGTTCGCGATATGCCGGACCTCCGGGGTCAGACCGGCCTTCTCAGCGTAGTCGGCCGCCTCAGCGAACCGGGTGAGCTGCTCGGCGATCGACGGGTGTCCCGGCATGTCGGCGCAGGCGAAATGCGACCACAGCCCGGTGACCCGGACCCGGCCCTCCACCTGGGCGGCCAGCGCCGCGTCGACCACGGCGGGCCAGTCGGCCCGGGTCGCGCCGCCCCGGCTGAGCCCGGTGTCGGCCTTGAGATGCAGCCGCGCGGGCCGGCCGGCGCGCCCGGCCGCGCCCGCGATCCGCCGCACCAGCGGGACCGAGCCCGCGGTCAGGTCGACCGCGGCGGCGATCGCGTCCGCGTGAGCGCCTTCGGGCAGTGCCATCAGGCACAGCAGCGGCAGCGTGATTCCGGCCTGGCGCAGCCGCAGGGCCTCGGCGACGTGCACGACGCCGAGCCAGTCCGCGCCGCCGGTCACCGCGGCCCGGCCGGCCGGGACGATGCCATGGCCGTACCCGTCGGCCTTGACGACGGCCATGAGCTGGCTGCCGTTCATCCGCCGCCGCAGCACCGCCACATTCCGGGTGATCGCGGCCAGGTCGACCGGTGCCTGCGCGTGGTAGGTGTCTGCGGGCCCATCCATGAGGTTGACTTCAATCCCCTCTCTGAAGCGAGGGGATCCCAGCCCTCGCGGGCCGGGGTTCCTGTTCCATCGACGGCCGCCTTCCCGCACGAGGTGCGGGACGGTCTCACACCATCTCCGCAGGCTGACACCGCGAGCCCCGCGGCCAGAATTGCCTTCGCTGCGTTCACGTCCCGGTCGTGAGCCGTACCGCAGGCCGTGCACGTCCACTCCAGGACGTTCAGCGGCAGTTTATCCACGGTGACCCCGCACGCCGACCACGTCTTCGAACTCCGATACCAGCGGTCGACCGCGACGACGGCCCGGCCGTGCCACTCCGCCTTGTACTCCAGTTGAGATCTCCTGGACCTGGCCGCCACTGAGGGCATCCTCGCCCCGCACAAGGGTCCCGTGGGAAGCCGGGCGGCGACAGTACGGCTCTTGCCGCACGTACTGCACGGCACCCGCTGCCGGCTGCAGGAACCGCATAGCGGCTGGCCGCCGGCGGTGCGCGTCCATACGGCCCGGCTGATGCCGCAACGTGCGCACGGGGCATGGCGCATCCGGCGCGAGCAGTGCTCGCAGCGCGGGGTGCCGGCCGCGGCCGTGGTACGGCTGCAGCCAGCCCTGATGCTCGGCGCCACGGGAGATGGTCAGCAAGTCGGCGCGCTGCGGATCGGTGACGTCGTACAGGTCGAGCAGCGCAACGAGCGTCCGGCGCTGCGGCCGGGCGCGTGCCGTCTCGATCCGGTAGAGCGTTGCCTCGTTGATCCCGGTTCGCTCCTCGACATTCTCCCGGCTCAGCTCGGCGCCAGCGCGCAACCTGCGCAACTCGGCAGCAAGACGCCTGAGCCGGACCGTCGGTGGTTTCGGCCGGCGGTCACGAAGGCGAGACGGCCATCACAGAGGGTAACTGAACTCCCCGGGTTGCTGGGCCGCGAGTCCGCTGCCGAACGAGTATTTGCGGTGTCAGGACCGGCCCGGACGGTTCAGGCGCCGCACCAGATTTTTTCCAGTTCTGGCAGCTCGAGAGGCGATCAACCGCGTTTGGGGATTGGTCACAGTCTGGCGGTGAGTGCCTTGCGGGGCGACCGTGGAGGGTGTCGGTCACGGCCGGTCACCGCCGTGGGAACGCTGCGCCGGGTCTCGTCGTGCCTGCATCACGTGCAGGCTCTTTATCACGGTATGGGTGCCGACGGGTTCGCAGGTGGCGAACCAGCGCTGGGGTCTGCAGAAATCATCCGCCGCCGGGCCGGCCTCATCCGAGTGGGATGAAGCGCCGGGATACGCGCTGGCGGTATGCGCGGTAATCGGGGTAGTGGGCCAGGAGGGCACGCTCCTCGACCCGGCTCTTGCCATTCAGCTGGAGGGCTAGCAGGCCGGCTAGCGGAAGCGCCCAGGGAGATAGGGCGAGCGCGAAGCCGAGGCCGGCAAGGAGCCAGCCGCCGTTGATCGGGTGCCGGGCTCGCGCATAGACCCCGGTGGTGACCAGGGTGGCGGTGGGCGCCGGGCGGAGGAAGACGGCGAAGGAGTCGCCGAGGGCGAGGATCCCGGCGACTAGGAGGGCGCAGCCGAGCGCCGTCAGTGCACCCCCGGCCACCAGCAGCGGGATCCGGGCTGGCGGCGGCCACCTCGGGGCCAGGCCGCCGGCGGTGGGGATGGCGGCTGTGATCAGGGACTGGATCCATACCCATCCCTGGCCCCGTTCGCCGAGGGCGGGAAGCCGCATAACCGCATTATTGTGCTGACCGGCTTACCGCGCACGTGGTGCCGGTTCTTGCGTGCCGGATGGGGAGGGTGAAGGCTGATCGGCGTGTGTCCGGTCTTATTCCATCTCGGGTCGTTCCCGGTGCCGACGCACGATTTCTTTACCGTGCTTGGGCTGCTGGCCGGGACCGCTTTGGTGGTGATGGAGGCGCGGCGCCGCGGTGTGGCCGACCGGGCGATGACCACCATCGTGGTGGGGGCGCTCGTCGGGGCGGCGCTTGGCACGCGGGCTGGCAATTGGTGGCTCTACCTCACCCGGACTGTCCACCCGACGCTGCCCGGCCTCCTGATCGACAGCGGCAAGAGTGTGCTCGGCGGCTTGACCGGGGCTTACCTCGGGGTACTGGTCACCAAGCGGCTGATCGGCTACCGGGCTCACACCGGGGACGTCTTCGCCCCGGCGGCCGCGCTCGGCATCGCGGTGGGACGCATCGGGTGCTTCCTCACCGAGCAGCCGGGGACGCCGACGTCATTGCCGTGGGGTTTCGTCCCGCCGGGCAACGTCGTTCACCGGATCCCGAACTGCCCGCAGTGCGCGCCCGGTGTGGCCCTGCACCCTTCGTTCCTCTACGAAATCGCCTTTCTGGCCGGGCTGTTCGCTGTCCTGCTCTGGTTGCGTCCACGGGTGCACGTACCCGGGGAGTTGTTCAAGATCTTCCTGGCTTCTTATGCGGTCTTTCGCTTCGCGGTGGAGTTCGTGCGGGGCAACGAGGTGGTGGCGCTGGGCCTGACTCGTTCGCAATGGTTTCTGCTCGCCACGGTGCCACTGTTCGTCTGGCACTTCGCCCGGCAGCTGCGCTCCGGTGCCTACCGGTCGACCGCCCCGCCGGCCACCGCCGTCGCGGCCATTGCCCATGGAGGTCCCCTTGAGTGAGATTCCGCCGCAGGCCGACGGCAGCCCCCCGGACCGGCCGCCCGAGGGCAGCGAGCCACCGGGGCCACCTGCACCCAGGAGGGGCCTTAGCACCGGCCAGATTGTGGCGCTGGTCATCGTCGCGGTCGCCCTGCTGGCCTATGGCACCTGCGTGGCGATCGTAAACTCGCGGGGGCATTGATGAGCGGGACGGCTGCGGCCGGTATGCCGCTGCGGTCCTACCGGCTGCACCGGTACGTCACGGCCTTCTGCCCGCACTGCCACGCCCAGGACCCGTCGGCCCCGCTGGAGTCGGTGGCGCGGCTGTCTGGGTACCTGGTGGAGGAGGAGGGCCGCATCTGGCTGATGCGTGCCTGCCGGACGCACGGCCGGGTGGTGACGCTGTATGACGAGAGCCCGGAGATCCTGCGCTACCTCGAGGA
>Ga0335078_10001401_pt1 | contig 36495 bp, 18 predicted proteins | sample Lox_Sample_32_FD_206711 | JGI IMG/M metagenome (GOLD analysis project Ga0335078, IMG submission 206711) | Soil microbial communities from Loxahatchee National Wildlife Refuge, Florida, United States - Lox_Sample_3.2 | ecosystem: Environmental > Terrestrial > Soil > Wetlands | place: USA... | reverse complement strand
CCTCCGCTCTCGAACGCGCCGGGAAGCCCCGTCTGCATCTATTGCCGGGCCACAGGTGTGCCGTTCAGTCGGGAGCACGTCATCCCGGAGGCTTTCGGCAAATTCGAGAACAACTTTGTGCTCACCTTCGTCTGCGGTGCGTGCAATCAGTTCTTTGGCGATGAGCTCGAACTTGTGCTCGGCCGTAACAGCCGGGAGGCCATCCTGCGTTTGCACCATGGTGTGAAAGCTCCTGCCGGCGCGGCGCAGCTCAAGTACGATAATGCGGAACTGACCGTGGCTGAGCCGGGGCCATGGCGTGGTGCCCGCATCATGCTCGCCGCCGATCCCACGGGTAGGAGGCTCGACACCCGGCCGCAGCCTCAGGTCGGTTTTAAGAACGAAGGCGAGACCGATTGGAAGTGGGTTTCTGAAGTCGCGCTTACAGATTCCATCGTGGACCCATACCGGAAGTCCCCAGCGTTAATTCAGGTTATCGGCCCTTCGCAGGACGACATCGACCGTCTCACGGCAAAGCTGAACACGCTCGGCATTAACTTCAACAGCAAGGGACTACTTCCCCAGCCTGCGAGAGAGGATGGAACGATGCTGACGAAGCTGGCCTCCAAAGTTGAAGACAGAATCCTGCGCGCAATAGGAAAGATTGCCGGTAACTATGTGGCTCACATTCACGGCGCGCAATTCTTTTTGCAGGCTGATTTCGACGATTATAGGAATTGGGTCCGCTATGGAACACTCCCGCCGTGGAGTATTCCTCCTGTCGTCGTGGTTACCACGCCCGTTCTTGCTCTCGACTCGTCGCAGTGGCGACAGACGAACGGGCACCTTGTCACGTTTGATCGGAACAGGCAGGGCGATGGCCTGTTCGCGCAAGTCAGCCTCTTCAATGACCTGAATTACAAAATCCTCTTGTGCCCCCGCTATTCCGGTTTGCTTCGCGACATCAGGGTCGGCCATCTCTTCGATTTGCAAAGCCGCACGATCTCCGCGCTAGGTGCAGCCACGCTGGCGACATAGCGGGCCTATTGCTCACACTTCCCCCTTGCGGCTTAATTGACATTCCGATGGCTTATGGAGCTCCTATAATGCCTCTTCGCGCGATTCTAGTGGTGCGCGAGCGCGGACATAGAGCTGTTCTGTCTTCTGCTGAAAGGACCGTGACTTGAAAAAGACCGATAAAGCAGTAGCCGTCATTGAGGTAGCAGCTGGCGACATCCTGCAGACTTTTGAAGCGGTTTCATCAGAAGCTATGGCTCGCCTAAAATCGGCTCCAATTCATGGAACCGATGTTCTAGCTTCTGTTAACACTCTTACTTCTGGACGAGGTGCAGTAGCTATCGAAAGCGTGCTGCGAGAGCAGCGAGATTCGTTGGAGATACTTTCCAACGAGCCTGCAATCGCGCGGGTAAGGATCGAGGATCAGAAGGGTGTCGAGTCGACTATTTTCATCTGTCGTGCCACTCCGATCAGTAATAGCTCGACCTACGCTAGCAATCGGTCTCCGCTAGGTCGGCTTGCGGCACTCCCCGTCGGGAACACCCTCCTGGTCGGTTCGCGAACCCTAACAGTACTCGAAAAGCAAAAACTCAGGCCAGTTGTTAAGGAAAAGACTTGGGATTCTGAAAATACAGAATTTGATGCCGAAGATCTCGGTGTATTCACTGTTGAGTACCTTAGGCCGTTTCTGAAGCTAGCAGTTCCTCCCGAGGGTGTTCGCGATCTACTAAGCCAGATTCTCGCTGATGAGCAGATCCAAGCAAACATCGTCGAAGGTAGACGCCGCAGTGTCATTACAAAGATGTCATTGCGAGATCAGCCGATTCTTGACGAATACCAGGATGAAATCTTTCGTCTTCCCCTTCGCAAACGACTCTTTATTCTCGGGCCGGCTGGCACAGGCAAAACCACGACTTTGATCCGCCGTCTTGGCCAGAAGTTGGACATAGAGTACCTCGAGGCTGAAGAGCAGACGTTGGTACAGAGAATCGGCGCCGCCGGCGCTCACCCTCATCGCGAGAGTTGGCTGATGTTCACACCCACTGAGCTTCTAAAGCAGTACCTTAAAGAAGCGTTCGCGAAAGAAGGCGTACCTGCATCGGATCAGAAAGTCAAAACTTGGTACGACTACAGTCATCACTTAGCACGAAATGTCTTCAACATCTTGAGATCGGCCAATTCACGCTCAGGCTTTGTATTGAAGCCGTCGGTGTCCCATTTGACCTCGGAAGCGAAGGTGTCGTCATTCCAACTCTCTCAGGAATTCTTCAAGTGGCAGGTGGACCGATATATCGCGGCTCTACGTGATGCTGCAAGCGCTATGTCAATGAGCATCGACCAGGGAGCCGCAGGTCTCGGGCGGAAATTACTCAGCGTGATTCCTACCGATGGTGGCCAAGACGGACTTGCGGCAATTCTGAGTTCTCTTTCGTCTCTCTCCGGGGAAGTCTCGGCCCTTATCGGACGATTGAGGTCAGAAAGTGATGAGATTCTGAACGGCGGTCTCAACCGACAGCTCAACCGCAATCGAGACTTCCTCAATCAACTTTGGCAATTCATCTCAACAATACAAATCCCTGATGGAGACGATACTGAGGAAGAAGATTCCGAGGGTGAGGAAGACGATGAAATCTTACTCAATTCCGGAGCTCTAGCTGCCACCGCCGCTTTTCGAAGAGCGATGCGTGCGCAGGCTAAGGCCGCTGCAGGCAGTCGCCCCCCTCGCCAGGCCTCTACAAATGCGCAGATTATCAAGTGGCTCGGTGACCGGGCATTGACTGCAGCGGAGCTCTCCAAAGCAGGAGGGGGCTTTTTGTTACTGGACGCCGCTCGACAGTTCAATAACCCTGTTCGACGCTACCTTAGAGGAATACCCTCAAGATACCGGCGATTTCGCCGATCACAAACCGAACGAAACAAGTGGTATTCGACCGATGCAGCGCCGACGGCTGAGATCAGTCCTTTGGAGCTAGATGTCGTCCTGCTAACCGTACTGCGTGGGGCTTCGCAGATGCTGAGCTTAGCCAGCGTCTCGAACGATCTGTCCGATCCGTTCTGGTCGGCACTCCAGCCGATTAGTGAACTCTACAGAAACCAGATTCTGATAGACGAGGCTCCTGACTTTGCGACAGTGCAGTTGGCGTGCATGTCATTCTTGGGAAATCCTCGAGTTCGGTCCGTGTTCGGCTGCGGAGATTTTAATCAGCGTATGACTGAATGGGGGACTAGATCTCTGGAGGAATTAAAAGCTGTTTTCCCCGACGCCGAGGTTCGAGAAATCGGAATCACCTATCGCCAGAGTCGTCGGCTGAACGAATTTTCACATGCGATTGTAGAGGCTTTCGGCGGGACAGGGACGTTGGCAACGTTGCCCGCCGACATCGAGTTTGAGGGAGTAAGCCCTGCGCTCTTGGAAGGCTCTGCGAACCAAACATCGCTGGCTACTTGGATTGCGGAGAGAATCAAGGAAATTGAGAGATTTGTAAGGCGATTTCCCTCGATCGCGGTGTTCGTGAAAGACGACAGTGAGGTCCAGCGGATCGCTGAGGTGCTAACCCATGCTTTGGAAGACAGCAACATTAAGGTCGAAGCTTGCCTGGGAGGTCAAGCAGTTGGGCAAGAGACGGACGTGCGCGTGTTCGCTGTCGAGTACATCAAAGGCCTGGAGTTCGAAGCCGTCTTCTTTGTCGGGGTAGATCACTTGGCACGAGCGCACCCAACGCTGTACGACAAGTACTTGTATGTGGGCGCGACCCGTGCCGCAACGTATCTTGGGTTTACCTGCGAAGGGTCACTTCCGAATCCCCTTTCCGCGCTAAGAAACATGTTTGTGTCTGAGTGGTCTCAGGAGGCCGTCTCTTAACCAAACGAGAAGAAGCCTTTGCGTAGCAGGACGCAAAGCTAGCGGTCTCGTTCCACCAATCACAACGCTTTTACGACTTCGACCGCGGTCTCAAGCTGGATATCTCTTCCCTCCTTCAATATGTCACGAGCGAGTTCGACGACGAATTTCGGCACGATGCCGTTGTTTTCCAGCATCCGGCCTTGCCAGGTGAGGTAGGCAGCAACGGGCAACCCAAGGATGTATCCGTGTCCAACTTTGTATGCGCTTCCGCTCAGTAGACGGCCGGGAGTCTTGGTACCTACGATCGCCGCAAGCTTGTTCTCCTCCGCGAATGCTGACACCATCTCTCCAGCGCTCGCGGTGTGCTCGTTTACCAACAGCACGACTCGACCGTGGAATCGTTGTTGCCCGAGTCCTTCGGTGACCACCAGGATAGATTTTTCAACGAAGGCATATCGGGCGACCAACCATATGAGAGCCGCCTTGTGAGATGGAATCCGTCCGAATCGCGTCAGTTCCTCACGACGATAACCGCGCTGACGACGTTTCCGCGTGAGACTATAACCAACCTCAACTTTTCCGGGCGTCAGATAGCTCATTAGGCGCAGCCCGCCGATTCCGCCGCCAGTATTGCCGCGTAGATCGACGATGAGCCGACTGCATCCGTCGAGTGCGGCGATGCCTCGGTCGATCTCCTTCGCTACGTCGATACCGATGGCGCCCGGAAACATCGCGACTCTCAATAATCCAATTTCATTGCTGAGCTTTTCGGTGGTGACCGCCTGTGGGGCGGTAACCGGGTGCTTTTGGGATTTGGGCATCGGCAATTGAACGTTGACCTTCTGCACTTCGCCGTGGAGCTTTTCAATAAGAAGATTCGCGGATTCGCCGACAGAGAACGTTAAGTCGTTTGGTGGGCGAACTTCTAGTCCGCCGCACTCGAGTACGAGGTCGCCAGGCCGTATGCCGGCCGCGAAGGCTGGACCACCTTGATGTACGTCTTGGAACATCCAGCGCTCGTTTCCATTCACGCCGATACGTTGGAGAGTGGCGTTGATGGCGTGGCGCGCAGGAATATTCCGCATCCTCGCATGGCGAAATCCGGTGTGACTGGTCTTGAGTTCTGCAACTAACTTGTGGACCTCTTTTTCGAAGGCCTCCGGCTCGCTACTTGCAAGGATCTGGTCCCGTCGCTCCCGAGCCAAGGTATTCCAATCCACGCCGTTCATTCCGGGATCGAAGTGCTTGGTAGCTACAAGGCGGCAGACCTTGTCGAAAATCTTTGTGCGCTCGTCGAGAGTCAAATTCATTGCTGTTTGATTCCAATCGGGGTTGAAGTCTCTCCAACGGTGATGAACGCCGCCCAATAGAACGGACTCAATTGGTCTCCGTATTTCGACAGCAGGTCGAGTTTGGCGTTCCTTAGAGCCGAACTGGCACTCTCACCCTCGGCCAATCGCCGATAGAAGCGTTCCATGAGTGCGCTCGCAGAGGTGTCATCAGCACTCCACAGGCTTGCAACAACTGACTTCGACCCGGCTACGAGGAACGCTTCCACCAAATTGCTGATGCCTTCCTGTCCCTGCAATTTTCCCACTCCGGTATCGCATGCAGACAGTGTCGTTAGTTCCGAGTTCAGACGTAGCCGGATGATCTCACGTACCTGCAATAGACCGTCATCGCCAGATTTTGGATCGGCCCCCAAGATGAGCGCTGATCGCTCCGGATACTGCGTGTCGGCGAACCCGTGTACCGCCAAATGCAAAACACGAAACTGATCGAGCGGTTCTTTCTTGAAGGCGGTTTCGGTCGCGTCCTTGGCGAGAAGGATGACCGCGTTGGGTCCTACGATTTTACCGATTTCCTCGACCTCTTCGCGCGTCTGGGGAAGATCACTGAGGGCGACGCCTGACAAGTCTGCGATGCCACGTTCGATCCGTCCGCGCACAGAGGTTGGGGGCGGCAATCTTTTGCTCGCGCCGCCCTGGTTCTCATAGGCGACATCCCCTACTGCCAAGAGCGGTTTCGGGGCTTGCTCGTGCCTTTGACCGCGGCGAAGCGTATCCAAGATCGTGCCGGAAGGCACGTAGCTAATAGTGTGCGATTTCAGAAGGTATTGGCCACGGCTATTTTGAAGGGCCTCGAATGGCAGCAGATGCAATATGCCATCCGGGGCGACGAGAATCCGGTCAGCATTGGAAAGTTCAGGAATCGGCTTTAATAGCCGTTCATAGAGTTGTTTCGATGTCTCCGATCCCGATGCCTTCCCACGGATTTCATCGATATAATGCTGCGCCAACTTCTCGATCTCCTTGCGTCCGGTCGGCAGCACCCTCACCAAAGCGCCCTGGCGCGATATCGAAATGCAGTAAGAGTTGGGGCTATCGAGAACGTACTCCAAGAGCACTTCGTCCAGCTTCAGGTCATCCTGCACGATTTTCAAAGGCGCAGGCTGCGTGGGCAGTCGTGTGTTCGCTTCATCTCCCCTTGTCCACGCCAGGCCGAGCCGTCGTTCGTACTCGACCAGTCTGTCCAAGAGTTGCTCGCGTTCGGTGGCGCTGCTGCTCTGCATCAATCTCATTTGGAGTCCAGACACATCGGCTTCCAACGAGGCCGTCTGTTCCGATTCCGAGCTTGGGAATGCCTTTCGATCTTCGAGAGCCCATGCGAGAGTTCGACCTCGGATTCGCTCCAGGACGCGGAACGCTTCGGAGACATCTCCGCCGCGAGCTACGAGCTCAAAATGCTGCAGGTACGTCTGGCTCTGCGCGGCCACAACCGAGCTGTTCCAGTACGGCTCGTCCACACTGGTCAACATCCCTTCGATCACGTCTTCCGCTTGATCGTAGAGAGCTTTCGCTTCGGCGTAGCGACCACGACGTGCTTTCAGATCAGCAAGGATCGTCAAATTGCGAGGCACATAATACCGATCACCAACCTGCTGGCTTGCTGTCACGCCCTGAGTGGCACGCGCGTCCGCTGTGGATAGATCTCCGGCATCGCGATAGAGTTGCGCGAGTTCGTACATAGCATCCGCTTCGATTCTGTAAAACTGAACCTTGGTTGCAAATTGGCCGGCGTCTTCCAAGTACGTCAGAGCCTGTTGTCGGTTTCCGGTTTGGGCCGCCAGTCTTCCGAGACGGACAAGCAACTCCGCCTCATGGCCGCGCTTCTCTTGCGACTGCGCTTTGGCGAGCGCACTCTCAAGCACCGACTTCGCCTCTTCCGTTTTGCCAAGCGAAATCAGAGCCTGTGCTTTTCCCTCATATCCCATGTACGGAAGCCCACAGTCGGGATCAGACTCGGCTAGCTTGATAGCTCTCTCGAAGAATCTCAGCGCTTCCGCGTTGCGATTGACTTCTTCAAAGCCTCTTCCGAGCAATTCTAGGAAGCGTACCTGGCCGGCAGTGTCGCCATTCGTCATGGTCGACAGCAGAGCACTGCCAAGAAGCCTGGCCGCTCGTCCCGGGTTTCCTTCGAGAAATGAAATAAGACCCAGTTCGCCGGACGCGCGTGTGACCCATTGGCTTTCGCCCAAGCTCCTTGCGATGTCTTGTGCTTCTAGCCAATCCCGCTTCGAGAGGCGGTAGTCAATTTCAATGTCGGTATAGCCTTTTGCGATCAGGCACCAGAGGCGCAGCCTCACATCGTGTCGGACGATCGGATTCTGGAGTTGATCGTTCAGAATGCGCGAAAGATCCACGAATGACATTGTCTCTGCTTGTGACCTGAGGCGTCCGACTTTGGCGTAAATCTCGTTTCGAGTGTCGCCCTCAGCAGTGAACAGCTTTTCGGCTCTGGCGTAAAGCGGTGCGGCTGCTGGGCCATTGCTCAACCAGTAGTAGTGATCAGCTGCGCGAACGATCACTTGAGGATCTACAGAGGATAAAAGCCTGGCCGTAGTCATGTTCGAGTCACTGGCCCATGATGCGGTTGCCCTTCGATGGGCTGTAAAGGCAAAGTACAAGCCACAAAACAGCGTGCTCAATGCGACAGCGATCGTTGCCCGAGAAGCGACACGAATCCACACGTTTTCGACTCGTTCGGTGAGGTAAAGCGAAGTGGGCTACGACGTGGCGACTTCCGTCGATTCTACTCGAAACTACCCAATCAACGTTGCCAAACGTACAAAGTGGCTTTCGCGATAAGAACCCCGTCGGCAGTTATTAGTTTTCTTGAATTCATCAGAAATCTGTAGCCAGAAAAGTCCCCCGCGTGGAGTGGGCTATGATAATCGGTTCTCGAACCATAGCCGGTGCTAGCCTGACCTTGGTGACGGCGACTGGTATTGGGCGGGACGAAAAGTTGCAACTATGGCGACTCAAATCAGTATTACACCATGTGTGTTGCCGATCGAAGCCCCAAAGAGTGCAGCGTTTTCGCTGTACCTTTACCAGGTCGAATACGAACTTAATTCGGCCACCCGCCGTTTGAAGGATCACGAGTCTCAGTGGCGTAGAATCTGCGAAATTGTGGGAAGGGCAGCTTGGTCGCTCGACGAATCATCAATACTTGTTCTTCCCGAATGTTCGCTTCCAACCGTACACGCCCCGGAGTTCTGCAAACTGATAGTCGAGGCAGCCCCAGCGGGCACTTTGGTGGTTGTTGGCCTGGAAACGACCACCCTCCCCGAGTTAATTGACCTAGCGTCCCGATTGGGTTGGGTGCTGCCAAATGAGATGAAGGCAAAACAGCCCGCTAATATACCGGCCAATGTCGCCCTTATTTTGGCAAAAAGCGCGAATGGCCATCTTTACTGCGTCGTTCAGCCTAAGCTGACGCATTCCAAATTTGAAGCATCGATTTACGAAGGAGAGTCTCTTTTTGAGGCTTCGACCCTTTGGTATCTTCAAGCACCACACTACAAATTCGTAGTGCTGATTTGCAGCGATATTTTTACCCGGCCTCAGGGATCTACCCTTCGGTTAGTTGACTACGTCGACTATGAGCTACTTAAAAAGGGCTATCCCGTAGATTTCTTGTTTAATATTCAGTTTAATCCGTCTCCCGAACACCCGCTCTTCCAGGAGAGTCTGGCGCGCCTCTACGATGATGGATATCAAATGCACGGTGGTCTTTCGGCTGTTATGTTGAACGCCTGTATACCGACCCATACTGGAAGCGGACGCAGCAAAATCCTTGTTCATGGACTTCATAATTTGAGCCCTCTGCTAGAACGCGTTGTTCAGTTTGGCGCTCCTGTCCGGGGTGTTGATTTTGGCTCGAAAGCAGGAATGGCTGTTGTCAAGTTCGATCGCTTACCAAGGCTATGGGACGATCGCCGCGATCACTGTGCCATACATACTCGGTTCTTCGACTCCGAGGGAAATGAGCTGCCAGAAGCGCTGTCTTCGGTTGTTGGCCCTGGGCAAGACCTCACCAATCAGAGTCCGCTAGCTATGGAAGACTTCATCAATCACTTAGCGGGAGAAGGGCAGATCGCGAGAGCGTTAGCCCTCGCACAGCAACTCCGCAATCAACAAGTGGAGAATGGAGCTCCGGCGAAAGCGGCCCACGCAGCGTATCTTGGGGCGAGAATTGCGCGAAACGCTCTCCGCCCGTCGGAGGCACTACGCCTTTTTGCTGACGCGGAGTACCTGCTCCGTCAATTACGTCGTCTTACTCCTAGCGACGCGATTCTACTATGGCGTGTGAACTCGGCTAGAGCGTGGCTCGAAAAATATATTCTCCACGCAGATGCAAAGCACGCACTAGAAGAAGTCCGATCTCTGATTCGCTCTCAAGAGGAATGGGTTTCCCGCAACCGTGCAGTACTTTCGGATATTTTGTACCGGAGGGCTTGCGTTAGTGTCCTGCACGATAGACGTAAGGAAGCCGAACTCTTACTAGTGCTGGGTCGATACGCATCCTCCCTAAGAGTATCGTCGGCAATATACAAGGCCTATGCGTACAGCGAGGCAGAAGCTAAGGCATACGCGGCTCTCGTACGTGCAGATGCTTATCGAATGTTAGGGAATCTGTCATCGGCTGCTAGCTTCTACACGGAAGTGGAGAACTACGCCCGTGATACGGGCAACGGGCGGCTCATAGGACGGGTACTTCGTAACAAAGCCGAAATGCTGAGGTTCAAAGGAGATGATCCGAGCCCGGTTCTTGACGAACTCGAGTCGGTCTCCAAGGTCGCGGACTATGGCTTCGGGTATCTTTATGGCGCCTTGAGTCGCGGAGCATATAAGCTACGAACCGATCCGCAAATGGCACGCACTTATTTTGAGCGTGCGGCTGAACTTTCGGTCGTTGGTGATCGGCGACTGGAACTGGAGGCGACGCATGCGATGTTCGGTCTTGCGGAGGTGGCACGCATATCCGGTACGATTCTTGAGGCATGTGAGCTTTATAGGGCTGCCCTTGAACGCTACCGCAACAGCGGCGTCCTGTGGGGACAAGTGCGCACGCGAATTGGGCTCGTCCTGTGCGGAGAGAACGAGCCAGTTCCGAAGTGCGCCGACGGACCAGTTGGAAAGTCCCTTCTTCTCAGACTGGGGTCCATGGAGATCGACAAGTCGGCGACCTTAATGGTCAACATACCCTAAGAGCTGGCCCATCTAGTAGACCGAAGTGGACTCCCTTATGCGTGAGTCCAAAACTCCGGAGCCTTGTCACCGAAGGCTTCGGACAATCGACCACGGGAAAAACACCGGCCTCCTGCTTGAGCGACGAGTGGCTCTCCACCCGACGAATACAGAGGCAACAGCATCGCCGCATGCCCGCTGCCCTCGACACTCTCCCGAAAAGCAACCGTGGGAAAGCCGCGCGCTGCGCGTGCAATCGCATCGGTCACCGACACTCTCGTCCAACCATACTTTGCGCCGCGGTCGACCAGCCAGTTACGCATCTGATTGATAGTGACCCTACTCGCGAAAGGAACGTCCGGTCCAGCAGGCGCGCCAGTTGGACTCATCCAGTGCGGGATCTCCGCACCGAGGGCCGATGTCACATCCCACACGAAGATGTTGCAGTATGTCTTTCCTTCTCGTGGACGGTAACGTTCCCGCACATCTACTAAGAACTGGTCAATGATGGTGAGATATGCCTCCGGGCTCCTGGTAGATAAACCACCCTTGGTAACGGGACAAGTTGGCATCCACGGTGCATTGGGAAATCGGGCAAGTTGCTCGAGGTCTCCATGAAAATAAGCTTCCTCGACAGGCGAGGACGGAGACAGGCCCGCCAAGGCGAGGACCAATTCTTGGAGAAGGGCGTGGCCGGGACGGTCGAAAGTAAACTGTCCAGCAATCGGAGCTCCCAAAATCATGAGATCGCCGAGGACATCGAGAGTCTTATGACGCGCACACTCGTCAATCATCCTAAGTTCGACATCGTAAGTCTGGCCATCGTGTGTGATCAGATTGGATTCCTCGGGACCTTTCCCGCGGCGATCAAAGGCATAGAAGTGTGTAAAGGGTTTCCGATTCCACGCCTGACCGATGAAGCTGCGGGCAGAAGCAATTTCCTCTAACGCCTGAGCAGAATTTCGATAAATGAGCCTTTGTTTCCCTATTGGTTGCGGAAATGATATCCGGCTATCAATATGGAGATCATGTCCCTTTTCGGCTTGGGCTTCGCTTTCGTGACTCTTCAATACGAGTCGCTCGTCTATGGCAAAACCTGTAGATGCACTTGATTCACTCACAACCAGGCCAACACCAGCGATGGCGCGCAAGTACGGCTCACCTGAGCCGTCAAGGAAAGGTACGTGCCCAGGTTCTTCGACATCGATCACAAGATCCGTAATGCACAGGCCCTGGACCACACCTAGCAAATGCTCCACCGTATGGATTTGGCCGGCCGGGGTTGATATGGAGGTCGTATGTTGAATTGAGTGACGCGCAAGAATGCTTGGCCGAAGCCGAACCGCTACACCTCGGCGGCGAAAAATAATCCCAAGGCCGAGTCCTCCTGGTCGAATCGTAAGTGCAGCGCTAGATCTTGCGAAGCCAGCCAGACCAGTGAGGGTAACAGGACGTGCTATTGTGACGTAAGGTATCGCAATCTTCTTGATCACGGTTACCTATCTAATCATGTACGCATTGATAAGTCGATGCGTGAAAGTGATTGCTTGGAGCAGTTCCGCTTGGTCGAGATGCTCCAATTATCGAGAAGGCGAAAGGTGTCACGAACACTGCAGCTATTGTGGCTACTCCAAGACGCAAAGGCGGAGTGCTGACGTGCACTCCGCCTCGATTGCCTTCATGCTACTTTGTTATATCAGCGCGTGATCTTGCCTTCATGTTCTTTTTCTCCAGTTTGACCGTCGTTTCCAGTTCAATTTGTTTCTGAACCTTTTCCGCGTCTACGCGATAGCGTTTGGCGGTGTCCATCAACGTGTCGTTGCGCCCACCAGGTGATCGCTGGCAAGCAGAATCGAGCAGACTGATTTCGAGTAGTACCCGGCACAATCCAGATTCGTCGTAATTAGCTACCTGCTTCGCCAGCAGTTCCTGCCCAGAATCCGAGTCCTGCTTCACATCGATCTTGTGGCGCTTGGCCACAGCCGGAATCTGGTTGTAGGAGAGACGGCTAATCAGGTAATGCGCGACGGTCAGCAAATCTGCCTTCTTGAGCGGAGCCGACACGCGCTGGAGGATTGTGGCCAGCACGCGGTGGCGCACCGTGATAGCCAATTTCTCTTTCTCGATGCGTCTGCGCTCGTCTGCCCGCTCCTTCGCGACTTGCTGTGGTGAGGGCGTATTGGGATGGTGCACACGGCAATTGGGATCGACACAAACTTTGACTGTCTGTCCACGCTTGCCGCCATCCATGACGATGGCCTCCGCCATCTTGTCACAGGGCTTCTGTGCGGCTGGCAGCTTGGCACTTGAGCCGTTCGTCTTCGCCTTCTTGACTTCCAGTTCGACGTATTGATTTCGTCCCAAGGGTGCTCCCTCGCGGGAGTTCCAAGCGGACGAAATCTGCACGAGGGTGGGTTTGCTTTCGAGCGTCTTAGCCACGTGAGCATCGATCTTCGACCGGAAGCACTGCGGGTCGGTGCACGAGTCTTTGCGAACGTCGGCAAAAAGCAGCTTGTTGAATCCGGTTCGTTTGGGGCAGTTGGCACAGGAACCTGCATCGGGGACGAGTTTCTCATTTTGCTTGTCGAACGGCGCGGATGCCAGTTGCAGCAGGATGTTGGACTCGATCCAGACGGCAAGCTCCCTGACCGGAATGAGGACTTGGCTGTTCCCTTCACTCGTCCACATCCCCCGAAATGCGGCGGCGAACGCTTCCTGTTGTTGTGCAGCCGGGAGCTTCGCAATCAGCAGAGCGTGGCCGATGGCGATCTGATCTTTCAGAAATGCCTCGGCTACGGATGGGATCAGGTCGGCCAGCTTGATCCTGCCGTAAACGTAGGCCTCGCTCTTCCCGGCGCGGGCCGCGATGTTGGCGATGGTGTAACTAGGTTCTCCAAGTTCCAAGAGGGACTTGAAGCCGAGTGCTTCTTCCCAGGGGTGAATGTCCTCGCGTTGCAGGTTCTCCACGACTTGGGTTTCGATGGCTTCGGCGTCGGTCAGTTTGACGACGCGAACCGGAATTGAGTCGAGTTCCGCAATTCGCGCGGCCCGGAGGCGGCGTGCTCCGGCGACAACCTCGAACTTGGTGGGCTCCAATTCCCGCACCAAGAGAGGCGCAAGAACTCCCTGCGTTTTAAAACTGGCGGCCAGTTCCTCAAGACTTTTGTCGTCAAATCGCTTGCGGGGATTGCTGGCGGATTCGATCAGCGCCGTAACGGGCACGCTGCGATATTCATGGTGGTTGACTGCACTTTGCGTATTCGGCATTTCCTTCTCTCCTTTGATTTCGTGTGTTGTCGGTTCGTGATGGACTGCGAAGATTTCTGACGAGACTGCGATACGTGGTAGGTCAGGCGGCTGCGGCGAGAGCCGTGGGCTCGGGGGCGATGCCCCCGAGGATCACGGCAGCGGTTTTCTGAACGGCTTCCAGACTCTCGCGCAGGAGATTGGCGTCTCCGTGCCAAAGCTGGATGTAGTCCTGGGACGCGGTTCCGTTGCGTAATCCAATCGACTCGCAGACCACGAAGGCGACGGCTTCCGCTTCGGTCTCGCGGACTTGTTTGGTGGTCAGGGTTCGACGTTCGCCACGATGCAGCATCTCGTGGGCGATTTCATGGACCAGCGTGGAGAATTCCTCGGCAGGTTGCATCCCGGACAGGAGCGTGATCTTGCCGCCATAGGAAAGACCCTTGGCTGGCGCGATGCGCTCGGAAAAGCTCAACTCGACATTTTGGCCTTCCACGAACTTGAACAGCCGTTCGCGGTATCCGCTCACGTCGCCGCTGACTTCGGTCAGGGTGGCGAGTTCCTTGCCTTCGGTCTGCGTGATGTCGAACACGTAGACGGCGCGGAATCCCACAAGCCGTGGTTCCTGCTTGCGTTCATCGGCGCTGTTGTCGGTGTTGATGTCGGTCGCGATTTCGTTCTGGCGCGACCGACGAAAGCCGATCATGGGAGCCAGAATGAAGATGCCTTTTTCGCCGCGTTTGACGAAGCGGCCAAGCGAGTTCCACGTGCGAATCCCGGCGACGTTGGTGGCCTCGGGCTTCTGGCGTGCGATGAGCAGGATGTTGCCAAAGCTGTACGTGTGGAACTTGGCCATGGCGGAGAGGTAGGCGGTGAGGACTTCACTGTGACCGGACTCCAAGGCTGCCACCAGAAAATCGACCGCCTCTTTGGTGCGTTGGTTGACTTCTTCTAATTTCATTGTTTTTCCCTTTCTGCCGTTTCCGGCTTGTTTCTTCCTTCACTTGAGCGGCAGCGGGAAGAAACAAGGCGGGACGGTGAAAGGGACAGAACGGAGTCCGGGGGAGGGTGGCAGGGCGTGAGTGAGAGCGCGGTGAGTGCCAAACGGGTTTGGGGTCAGTTTGGCGCGAAACCGGCGCCATCCGAACCGCCCGTCCGAGCCGCGGAGCGGCGTACACCCGAAGGAGTGCGCAGTGGATAGATAGAAGCGCAGCCCATTATTGGCCGGTATTTGAGTGTCTTTTGTAGACTGGTCATTCGAGTGGCTAGATGCTGAAGGAGATCGGTCAGGAACGAATTTGGTCGATCTTGAAACGTTCTTCAACAGAAGGCCGGAATTCCATCACCTAATAGGCGAGAGTACGTTGCTGAATATAACTCAAGTGCAGGACGCATATGCAGGCATTGATGTGGCGTTTGCAAAGAAGAAACGCCTCCCAATTGTCGTCGCTGTCCGAAAGCGGGTTAGTTTGGTGCCACTGCTTTTGCGGAGTTCGCCCAGGAGACCTCCGGCCGGCAAGGGAAATGCGGCGACGCTGGACAAGGAGGCTTTGAAAGCGTTTTGTGATGATACGGCATCGTACTTGCGAGGTATTGAGTCGGAATTCAACGTTCGAATAGTGCGTATCGGAATCGACGCACCAAGCTCTCCGAAAACGGATGGAGCGCTTCGCCGAGAATGCGAACTGGAACTGGATCGGAAGCGGATCAGCTGTATTGCGACGCCGAGCTACGCAGAATTCGCGACGATCCAGGAGAGGGCATCGAATCATTTGGTGTCGTGCGGAGTGGAGTCTCGGATTCCCGGAGCAAACCAGCTTTGGATGCTGGTTGGATTCGAACTGTTTCGGACGCTGAGTTTGTTTTGGGAGTGTCTTGAGGTTTTCCCGCAAGCTACGGTGGCGGGACTTGGTGCCTCGAATGTTCACAAGAGTCACCCTGAAGGACTGCTTGGGCAACTCAAGGCCGTAAGCCGGCAGACCGGATGGCCCACAGTGCCGATTCGAGAAAGCCTCAACAATATTGGTTTTGGAAACTATCACGATCGCCTCGATGCGTATCTTTCAGCCTGGGTGGCATCACTGGATGCTTCTGAGCGTATCCCGATCGGCTGTGCTCCTGATGACGTGATCTGGGTCCCGCGTTTGGAGAATAAGAATCGGTAAACACCGCCGCTCGTTCCCCGTAACCTGCTGATCTACTGTGACTAAGGCGAGAGTAGTGCTATCCTCATCGGTTGATTTCCCCAACACTAGTTCCACCCATTGTCTGGACTGTGACCTCAGGATTTCGGTGAGGACTCATGCCAGGGAAACGGACGAGAATGCCCAAGAAGAAATCGCCCTCTGCTGAAGAAGCTGTCATTGTTGCCACACCAGATTTGGATCTGGACGCGGCCGAAAGCGAAAGCGAGGAATTGCTCCCAGAGGGGAAACTCGTTTGTGCTTTGACGGGGGAACAAAAGACCGCAACGCCTCAGGAGGAAACACTTCAATCGTTCATAGAACAGCTACATCGGGAGTATGGAGTCGCCTTGGAGGATATGGGCAGGGATGTACGCGTCCGGTGCACCTTCGTTGACGAGAAGACGGGTAGGGAGAGGAGCCGAAGCAGAACGGTTTCTCTTGCAGTGTACGAAAGTGAAAAACCGCATGAGGTCGAGCACATCATTCGAGCCGCCGTAGTCGTTTCGCCGAGTGTGAAGGCTGACAGCAAAGCGATTGGAATATTGGAAGAAATCCTAGGCAGTTTGTCTGAAGCTCATGCTCGGGTTTTTGGTCTCTGGACGAATGGCGTCGAGCTTGCGTTTCGGATGAGGACCTATCATTCGCGCACAGGAGATCCGGAATTTACCGAGCTTACAGATATTCCTGGGCCTGATGAAACTCTCGAAGATTTAGAGAACGCGGCCAGACGTCCGCTTCGTGTGGCCGCTGGGGATTCGTTGCTTCGAACCTTCAAGCGGTGCCATGACTATCTCTATGGCAATCAGCAGATGAGGCCGGATAAGGCGTTTTGGCAGCTCCTCTATCTTATTTTTTGCAAGATTCTGGACGAACAGCAGAGTAGTCGATTGTTTTTTGTGGGTGCGACTGAGGCGAATAGTGAGCGCGGCCGTCGCGCGATTGCTCGGCGAATCGGCGATTTGTTCGAGCAAGTTCAGAAGAAAGAATACAAGGATGTGTTCGATGGCACGGAACGGATTGGGCTCAACGATAGAGCTCTCGCGTACGTTGCTGGCGAACTGAGTCGCTACAGTTTGCTAACTACTGATACAGACGCCAAAGGACTAGCCTACGAAGCCATTACGTCGACGACTCTTAAGCGCGAACGTGGTCAGTTTTTTACTCCTAGAAATGTAATTCGGATGATGGTGAGCATGGTTGACCCGCAGCCAGATATGGTCGTTCTCGATCCCGCCTGCGGAAGCGGAGGATTCCTGGTTGTTGCACTCGCGCATCACCGGCGCCGATTGTTGGAGGGGATCGGAGCTGACCCTGACGTTCCAGTGCCGTCTGAATTGCGTCGAGTTGACCGTGCTCTTCGCTCTTACGCGAAGAAGTGCCTTTACGGTGTTGACGCCGACGAGGACCTCCGCAAGGCTGCACGGATGAATATGGTAATGAACAACGATGGACACGGGAACATCCTCTCCTTTAATAGTCTTGAGTTTCGGGTCGCCGGGAGAGAGGTGTCCGAAATGAATTCGTTCGAGAAACTTGGCGGTGGACATGGGAAGTTCGACTATGTATTCACAAACCCCCCGTTCGGTTCAAAGATCCCCGTTTCGGACGCTGTCATCCTCAATGAGTTCGATCTCGGACATGCTTGGACGCGCGTGGGTGGGGTTTGGCAACGAGGACCAGTTCTGAAGAAAGTGCCACCGGAGATACTGTTCATTGAGGCGTGCTGCAAGTTCCTGAAACCAGGCTCGGGAGTGATGGGGATTGTTGTACCGGATGGAATACTCGGTAATCCTGGTGAACAAACCGAGGCGGTTCGTTGGTGGATGCTTCGAAATATGGAACTGTTAGCGAGTGTGGATCTCCCTGCCGAAACATTCTTACCACAGGTATCGGTTCAGGCGAGTTGTGTGTTCTTTCGAAGGAGACACGCTAGCGAACTGGAGCTAAGTGGGTCCAAAGGGGCGAGGCAAAGACCTGTTTTCATGGCGATTGCCGACAACGTTGGTCATGGGAGACGCGGAGAACTCAGATACGTGAAGCGTCCAGATGGATCTGATGAGATGGTGGTTAGAGAGGTGTTGGAGAGATGGGAAAGCCGAGGGGGCATCTCCAGTCGGACTGTCCGCCGCGAGTCCAGGGTTCTCGCGGACGATCTTCCCTGGATCGCTGAACAGTTCAGACGACATATGGGTGGCACATTGGTTGAGGAGCGATAGATGCCGGTTGCATTCACAGTTCGGAATCCGAAAACGACTGCTTTACGAGCGCTGAACTACTCGCCGGCTTCGGAAGCGTTCAGAAGAAAAGCCAGTGGAAGCAACTGTTCTCGTCTTGGATCTCTCCTGGCTAACATGGGCCCTGCGTATGGTTCTGTGTTCACAAGACTAGATTGCGAACGGACGTATGGAGTTGAGCTTCTGTCACAGGGCGACATGTTCAGCACCGAGCCCCAAGGAAGAGTGATTCGTCGGGACTCTATGCCTGTGCCAGAAGATCATCGTATTAAGAAATGGCAGGTCCTCGTCGCTGGGGCGGGCACTCTTGGTCCGACCGAGTTATTCGGAAGATCAATTCTTGCGGATGGCCGCCTTACTGACAAATATGTGGGGCCTCACGCGATGGTTCTCACGTTCAGAGAGGAGCGCTCTCCGCTTAGTCTCTATTGCTATGCATTTTTATCTACGGCGGCTGGCATCGGATGTGTGCGCGCAACCAGCTATGGAACTAAGGTTCTAGGTTTAAGGTCTGATTTATTGTCTGATCTGCCAATACCTCTTGCTTCGGAATCAGTTGTTGAAAAAATAGCGTGCTTGATCGCGGAATCAGTGGAGTACAGGGAATCTTTTGCTGCAGAAGTGAGCGCTGCTCGCGAGCCGATTCTGCAGATTCCAGAAGTCAAGGAGGCTATCGGATATTGCAAGGAGAGGAGACGGCGCTGTCTCGTTTGGCACGGAGATCTGCCTACAATCTCTGCGTGGAATTATGCATCGACTGGCGGAGCCCTCGAATATCTTCAGCGGAAGTGGTCAGGAAGGCTGTCCGATATCGTCAGATCAGAAGACATGTTCTATGGGCCTCGGTTTGCGAGAATTCCCAGCGTCGCTCCCTACGGGATTGATTTTGAGTCTCAACGGGACGTTTTCTTACTCCGCCCAATCTTGCGACGGATAGTGCATCCCGGATGTGCAGACCGACTCTTGTTTGTTCCCGACAGCGCGCTTCTTGTAGGCGGTCAGGGACAGCTGGAAGAAGGAAATCTGTTTGGCCGGGTGGAACTGGCAGCATTTAATTCTGGCAGGGGCGCGATAACCGAAGCTATCTTCAGGATACTGACGCCAGAGAAGAGTTCGGAGCTAATGTTCGCCTATTTGTCAACAGAGCTCGGGCTCGCATTTATGCGCAATGCAGCTGTAGGAACGAGTGTGCCGAAGATGAATCCGGCTCTACTAGAGCAGATCCCGATTCCAGATACTGACTCCTCAACCAGGGCGAAAATCGTTGCCCACGTCCGTTCCGCAATACATGCGAAGGAAAAGGCGAACGCAGCAGAGTCGGAGGCGATCCGCTTAGTTTCGCAGGAGATCATACCCAAATGGCTAAACTGATCCATTCGCCGATGGGAAGCGGTCCTCAGGGACTATTCGAACAGGCAGTCGTCGAAAGCCTCGTAAAAGGGCTTCCCGATACCTATCGAGTCTTACCTAACTTCAGCATCAAGCAGAGCGGGCAACCTTCACTTGAGTACGACGTCGTACTGTTGGCACCGCATGCAATCTTCGTGTTGGAAGCCAAGGAATGGTACGGGCGGTTAACCGGGGATGACACCGAGTGGCTGTTGAATCAGCAGCCCAAGAAATGTCCGCTCTGGTTGACCGATCTCAAATGCAAGGTGCTCAAGAGTCACCTGGGCGGCGTCTCGGGCCATGTTTGGATCGAACCACTCCTAGTAATTCCCAGTGCGACGCAAAATTTACTTTCTGGGAATTGGGCCACGCACGTAGTCGGCTTAGACCGGATAGTTGGGCACCTTTCCGATGAGCGAAGGGTCCGACAACCCAGGCCAATCGCTGGCTACCACAAGGCTATCCAAGCGCTCCTTCAAGGGGCGTGGGCTGCCCGCCGCAAGGGGACTAAACCCCGATACGGAGGCTGGGAAGCAACCGAACTTCTATTCGCGGATGACGAGGGGGCTGAGTACCGAGCGAAGCGCGCTTTGGTCTCAGATCCGACCCCGTACCGCATTAGGACCTGGCGAGTCTCGCCATACAGCAATGCTGAAGAGCGAGAGAAAATCCTTCGCGTCATTCGGCGTCCGACCGAGGCTCTTGCAAAGATCGGTCGGCATCCTAACCTTCTGCCAATCCTTGCTTTCGATGAATCCTCGGACGACAACGAATTTTACGAAGTCACCGAGTGGTCGGACTTCGGCACGCTTCATGGCTATCTCAAGAATTCTGAAAGAGCGCCGCTCACCGTTAGAGAACGGCTGGAAATAGCCGCCGGGGTGGCTTCAGCACTTGAGACTGTGCATTCGCATGGCTTGGTTCACCGAAACGTTTGCCCACGAACGATTTTGATCGGTTTCGATCGCCAGCCACGTCTGATTGACTTCGATCGAGCTTTCATTGAAGGCGGCGGTACTGTATTCGAGCGAACAAAAAGTCGTATGGGTAGCTTGTCATACGTTCCTCCCGAGCTAAGCGACACAACGGACTACGAATTCGATTTCAGCGCCGACATGTATTCGTTTGGCGTTCTTCTTTATGAGCTATTGGGCGATGAAGTGCCTTTCGATAGTCCTTCGGCTGCGCTCGCTGCGAATGGACGGCCTCCGAAGTTGTTATCTGAGGTGCGAGAAGGCATTGATGCTGAGATCGACAGCTTGGTAGAGGGCCTACTCAGAGTTAAAGATTTCCATAAGCGACCTTCGGCGGCGGATGCATTAAAGGTTCTGCATAAAGTTCTAGAAAGTTCGAATGGGATGCCAGTTGCGCCAGTACCTGTCGCGACCGATGGATCCGCGCCCCCAGTATTTGAAGTGGGCAGCATAGTGGACGGAATGTTTCGAGTCGAGGAGGAGCTGGGGAGCGGATCGTTCTCGCGTGTCTACAAAGTGTTTCACCTCGATCAGGGTAGAAACTACACAATGAAGCTGCTCAAAAACAGCGGCGAAGTCGATTTGCTCTTGCGGGAGTACAACGACATTGGTCAGAACCTTCCGTCGCATCCGAACATTGCAAAGATGGTTTGGATGGCACGGTTAGCCCCTCCGTTGCTGACGCCCTATATTTTGAACGAATACGTCGAAGGTGAGACCCTAGAGCCTTACTGCGATGGTAGAAAGAGTCTTTCCTGGAGAGACATCCAACGTATTGGATTACAGGTGCTGGAGGCGCTAAACGCACTGCATCCGCGAAACCGTGAACTAGAAAACTTCCGCGAGCAGATGCAGAAGCGAAGCCTTACGGCTGAAGAGTTTGAAGAATATCAGCGACTGAATGAGCAAGTGCAAAACGGGATACTTCATCGGGACATCAAGCCCGCGAACATTCTCCTTGAGCTACCTTCGCACAAGCCAAAACTTATCGATTTTAATATCGCTAGCCGCCTCGCGCTCGCTCAAGGGCGCGCTGGTACTCCTCGTTATTGGGCTCCAGATCGTGGACAGCCAAACTGGCGGCCTGATATGGATTTATTTTCGTTTGGTATTGTGCTTTATGAGCTGGTTACTCATCAGCACCCGTTTTCGAACAGCAATCCAGAATCTGGCAGTCCACTCGATCCCCGGCTAATTGTTGGAGGGGAGCAGATCAGCGATGAACTAGCCGAATTCCTCCTCAAAGCAATTCAGCCGGACGGTGCGAGTCGATTCCAAGACGCGAAGTCGATGGCGAAAGCGCTATCGGCGGTATCGTCCATGTACGCCCCACCAAAAGCTATTGTTGAGACGGCCGGCAAATTTCCTGGTATTCGATTGGACGTGAGCGAGATTGGCAAGGCCGATTACAACCCGTATGTTACCCGCTTGCTAACGCTTCACAGTCAGGCGCGCAAGAACAACGGAGGCACACGGGGATTAGATGACATTGCGCGCCTGACCTATGTTGAAACACGTCTCGATTTGCATTTGGTTCCGGCGATTGCGGACGGGCGTTTTCGACTAGTTGTGGTTACTGGAAATGCCGGCGATGGTAAGACTGCATTTCTCCAAAGAGTCGAAGGTTATTTTAGAGGGCTGGGCGTTGCGGTCAATGCGCTAGCGTCCTCCAATGGAGCCACTTGGGAACACGCGGGACTGCACTTCCGAACAAACTACGATGGGTCGCAGGATGAAGGAGAACTCCAAAGTGACGACGTTTTAGCTAATTTTCTGAACCCATTTTCAGGAATCTCTTTCTCTGATTTCCGGTCCGGTCAAGTTCGCTTAATCGCAATTAACGAAGGTAGGCTTCTTGATTTCTTGGAGCATAGCAAGCATTCGAGTGATTTTGTTGCGCTGCGTCGCTTCATTCATAAGGCCTTTGGAGACGGCGAGAGTAGGGACGGAATGCTGCTAGTGAATCTGAATTTGCGAGCTGTTGCTGGAGGAGAGAAGGAATCACTCGTAGAGCGACAGCTTGCGACCATACTCAAGCCAGAGTTGTGGACTCCGTGCGAGCCCTGCAAATACAAGTCTCGTTGTCCCCTCAAGCATAATGCCGACAGCCTTCGAGATCCAACTTCAGGGTCTGCGGTAAGAGCGAGGATTCTGAGACTGTTTGAGGTTGTGCACTTACGGCGACGAGCCCATGTGACTATTAGAGATCTTCGTTCGGCTATTTCCTGGCTGTTATTACGTGACCAAGGCTGCGACGATGTTGCGACGTTGCTTACGAGTCAGGAAACAACAAGTACGCAGAAGATCACGGATATGTACTACCCAGAGGCATTTGCGGCGAACGGTGGCAACGAGAAGGACCGTGTCGAAGACCGACTCGTTACCCTTCTTCGACAATGCGATGTGGGGCTGGTCAACGAGCCACAGTTAGATCGGCGACTTGATCACGATCCGGATTCGGCAGTGCCTTGGATGAGTTTCGATGGAAGATCATCATATGCATGGGAGGTAATTAGAAGCTATCATCGTAACGTTCCCCAGAGTCAAGAAACGACAAGCCTAGAAGACCTGCTACAGTCCAGGAGACTGTTGATTCAGCGTCTTCGACGCTGGGCTTATTTCGAACGACGGGATGATGGTTGGCAAAGCATGGTCCCGTATCGCTCTTGGGACGTATTGTCAGGAGTCATCTACGCAGCAAATCAAAAGGCGCGTGATGGCGCATCTCTCCGATTACGCGATCGAGTAATCGAAGCCATCTCACTTTCTGAAGGGCTTCGGAGTATACAACTCCGTAAAGAGTTTTTGGCACTACGTGTTTCTCGCGTGAAAAACCCAAGTATCCGGAGCTACCGGTTATTTCCCGCTTCAGCATTTCGGGTTGAGCTCGTGGAGCCTAAGTCCGTGGGGGAGTTTTTGGAATTCGCTCCAGACTCAATTGATCTGGTAGCAGACGAATCCGTGGGGCAAGCGCGCCTTCGGATTTCGCTCGACTTGCTTGAAATGTTAGAGCTTATCCGGAGCGGTTACCGGCCCAGCCCTGCCGATCTGCAAGGCCTGTTCGTCAACCTTCTCATTTTCCGAAACGCTCTGCTGAATCTTCCGTTCGAGCGCGTGATGGTGACTCCTGATGATGAGAATCTTTATGAAGTTGTCGGTAGTTTTGATTTGAAGAACGGCATCAGGTTACGCTTCGATCGGTATGGTGTCGCGAGCAGTCCTGAGCCGGAGGTATCTGCGTGAAGCTTAACAAGCAGGATCAGGAGTTTAGGAACCCGAAGCTCTTTTATCCGGATCCCAAAAGCGTCGATCTAGATAGAGTTCTGATCAATTTGTTCTTGCTTTTACGATGCAATGGGACCCGACCGGTCACACGAGGAAGACCAAAGGCTGGGGTTGAACGCGTGGACTATCATGTCGAGCAACTCTCTCAGCTTGAGGGTGTATCTGGTGTTGCGGACTATCCCGAAATTGCGAAGGGATGGCTTGAAAGCGACATTTTTGATCTGGTGAACCGTGGTACGCCAAGAGAAGCCGTGTCCTCATTGCGCCCTCTACATTTGGATGCCCACAAGATCCGTGTGGCGAAGCATTGCAGAGATTACAACGTGGCAGATTCGATTTATGCATTACTGGAATTTGGGGAACGCCAGACCCTACATAGTTTGAGAGACTACCTTGATCAAGGCCGAGATGCTCGAACAAGTCGCTTCGATGGACAGACAAAACTGGACTTGGAGACGCTGACAGTTTTAAAGCTAGTTGACGGATTGCCTGACTTGCACCCGTCTCAGGAACGGGTTGCCTCCGATCCCCCAACGTGTATCGGCCAAGCACGATTGCTTTGCGACGATGTTCAAAGGCTGCTGTCTTATCGAAATGCGGTTCCTCGGCCGGTAATGATCGACTATCTCAAAACCGTCTTTGGGCTGCATGTGGCGATGTACACACTCCGGTTAAGCAGTCAACTGAGCGGATGGATTAGCGATAAGAAACCACACACCTCCTGTTTGGCGTGTCCTGTGCATGGTGGAGACGCTCAACCATTCAAAGAGTGCCCTTATCAGCTGACGTTTACGGTGGATATGGGTGGAGATTTCAGGTCCAGAATGGCCCAAATGGCTCAGGAGTCGGTAACTGCTGCTCAGGGGAAGCTGGTGGATCTAATTAGAGCGTTGTTCACCCTCAATCAATTATTGAGGTACGCGCGTGAAGAGCGAGCTCTAGGAATTCCGGACGTGCCCGCAGAAGTATTGCGACTTCTCCGAGAACCTCCACCTGAGTTTCAGCCAGATTTTCGCGCGCGGATCAAACAAGTACGGAACGACAATGAAGTAGCTGACGAAGAACTGTCGCCAGAGATCAAGGCGATTCTGGAAAGCAATCTCCCTCCTTTTGACGCGTTTATTGAACTCGTGTCACACATTCGTCAAAAGCATCATCTCGACTACCTGACCGAGATGCTGGACAAGCTGTTTCAGAAGAATGCTGACGCGGGAGCAATGGTGCAAGGTAAGTCTCGGAGTAATCCGAGAAGATGGCATCTTGGAGGGCGCCTCCTTGAGGTTCTCGTACAGCTTGCGGTGCTGAAGTGGACTGAGCGAGAAGATCGAAAGTTCTTCTTCAGCGAACCCATATTGATAGAGGACTTCCTTTTTTGGTTAGAGGCCCGTTACGGATTGGTGATCGGTGGATCGCAGCTCGGGTTTGGTCGGGTGCCTGTAACGATGGAAGAACATCGAGCATTTCGTGAAAATGTCCGCGCACTCAAGGATCGATTGCGAGAGATTGGGTTCTACGATGACCTAAGCGATGCATACATTGCGCAGACTATTAGACCTCGCTATCCGATTGATGAACGCAGGGGGGCGAAGTGACCACGGCACCTTTTGTACGCTGTACATCGGCCAATCTCTATGCGTTTCTTGAAGAGCAGCTGGTACCGCCGATTACCGCCTCTTTGGAGCTTGCTGAGTCTGGGCAGCGGATTCGGATTACAACGCTGCCCGGTCCTGTGATGGAAGGGGTTTGTGGAGCACTGCAGGGAGACGACCGGTGGGTGGCACGTGTACTTGTAGCTGGTGTTCCTGATCGTTCTTGGAAAGCTACCGCTACGAAGCTGATAGAACTGCGAAACACCCTCTCGAAACCCCTAATCGTTTTTATCCCCCCAGGGTTGAGAACAGCCGCTGAGGATTCTTTAGATATTGCAACTTTCAGAGAACTAAATCTTTCTGCGTCAATATCGCATGATTTGATAGACATCCTGCTGAAAAGAGTTCCACCCGCTTTGAACCAAGCGGTTTCCGATGTTGTAGGACACATTCGCCGAGAAAAGTGGGCCAAGAACGACGACGACCTGATTAATTACCTTCTGACGATCGATGTAAATGGTTTTAGTCCCGAGTCGGTTGGTGCTGCGCTGTTCACCTTCGGCTTGGTTCCTCATTTCACCTTGTCGAGCCAGTCAAACATTCCGTACTGGCTGTCGCGCAATCACAAAATGCAGCTCGTCCTAGCAGACATACGCCAGCCTCTGCAGAGTCGCGTGTCCAGGTTGCCCGTTCAGCCAAATACGATTCAGCCTCGGCTGTTTGGCTTTCTAAGAGATCGTGCTGCCCAAGAACCCAAGGTATGGACAGCGGAGATCGCATGCGATCCTGCAAACGAAAGCTTGCGGTTTGAAAAGTGGCCCTTCCTCGAATCAGCCGACGATACCCAGCTTCGAATCAAGGTCGAACCCCTGACCTTGCCAGTGCAGTCCGCGGACGATGTCGGAGGTACTACTCCGCTGCCTGTGCTAAATCTTGATGGGCGGGAGGGTGCGAAGGTCGCTTTCAGAGCTTTGCCCTCGCCCGCTGAAGTTCCTGCCTGGAAGACGTATCGAGTTCAACTCCTACTGGTAGATGGAGAGCAGCCGACTATTGTTTGGGAGAGCAACGGGTTCAAGAAACCGGCAAGTCGGCAAAAGGTAACGAAGACTATAAAAGTCTCGGATTTGCAGTCTTTGGAAGAGGGAACGTATTTCTTCAGAGTAGATGCGTACGATCAAGATGGCGCAATACTTACGCAACCTAGAAAACTCGACCCAACCGATCCAAGGAGTCGTTCGGAAAACGAGTCGGAATACTTCTTGGTGGTCCGCGAAGGTGTTGAAGTTGTTGCTCCGCCTCCTCACGCGATTGATGTGGCTTCGTTTGCGGCGTCCTGGGTTGAAGCCAATATCCGTTCTATCAGTAGCGATGGCGATGAACCGGTCGCGGCCATAGATGCGGTTACTGGCGTTTGGGCAGAACCAATTGGTTCCGTCGTAAAGGGTGAGACTCACTTCAAGCTAGAAGGTGAGGGCTTTGCGGGATTTACTGTTGTCGTCCCCGCAATGCTTCGTCGACTTGAGCTTGCGATTCTTGACAACCCAGATCAGCTGGGCAGGTATCACATCAACCTTGCCAAAGCCAGGTCTACTTCCGATGTTGAGATTAAGCGCTCTTTGGTGGACGACTCGCCTCCGGGAATCGAGCTGGAGCGATTTTTGGAAGTGCGACGACGGTTGTTCGGATTAATACTGCGACAGCACAGGGAACGCAAAGGTAATAACGGGCACGAGGCGCTCCATCATTCCATTGTTGAGACGGCGGATTTGTTGAGTTTGGCGAAGGACATAGAGGAATACGGTGTCTCATTTCGCCAGCTGCTCGCTGCCGTTCTCGCTAATCAGGGGCACTCAAAGACGAAGAGTGCGATTTTTAGGATGCTCGCGCTGCTTGATGTTGCAGAGCTCCGCTGGAAGCCTTCACCTGGCGATCCAGGCAGGGCCCTTGTCCTCGCGCCGACGCATCCGGTTCGTTTGGTGTGGCATCTTCAACATCTTGCCGTGTGCGCTGAGGCAGTGAGCAAGTGGAAGGATAAGGCAGCTACTGTTCCGTCGTGGCCAATATTCTTGCGTCAGCTAATATCTGGAATCGTACCGATAAATGTTCCAATGGTGATGTTTGACCAAAGGGGTCGCGCTTATGTTGAACAAAGTCTGCTAACTAGCCATTGGTCCTTATATTTGCCAGATCGATCGGAAGAATCGCCGCAGGTCGACACCGCTTCATGTAAGGAGACTTGCAGAAAGCTCCTTGGTATTCGCAGTCCAGAGCCGGTGACATCGGTGATTGGTAGCATCGAGATTGCCTCTCGTGCGTTCGAGTATTTGCAGCAACATCCATATGTCGACCAGCTGAAACTCAACGTGTTCAATCCAGGTGATGGCGAGTTGATCACTGAGGCTCTACGAGCAATCGAGGCGATGCGCCTGAATATTGGCACCGAGAGCGGCCCTCCTCCTCTTCGCTATTCGATTCAGATGTTCGGTTCAAGAGCACAAATTGAAACAATGGGTGGTGCGTTCGAGTCATTGCTTGATCCAGACCGCCAGGTTGCGGAAGACGATGAGTTTACCCTGACATCATCAAATCACCTTCTTCCAAAGCTAGTTTTTGCTAGAAATGCCGTGGAGGACTTTGTACGGAATCCTGTCTCTTTTTCGGCGCATCTTACGGTTCTGATTGAGCAGTTCGGATCGCAGGCGCGATTGGGGCAAGTCAGCTGGATGCGTCGAGGATCGTTTGTTGGCGGTCTGGTACAGGAACCCGAGACGTCGCTTCAGAGTAAGGAAGCAGGCTTCGGTTGGTACAAGGGGTTACGTGCTCAGCCTGGCAAGAGTGCTTCATCTCTCGAGGTACTGCTGACGGATCTCGTAACCGCGACGCAAAGTCTCCAGGCCGCCTCTGCCACTGGAGAAGTGAATCCACCGGATATCGCTCCACAGCTCGCACTTTTCCTTGGTAGTGAAGGACAGTCTCTACTTCGCTTGATCCATCTGTATTCAGACTGGGTGTTGACGATCGACCGGAATCTCGGGTTGGAATATTTCGACAGCCCTTCAACGCCAGAGGATACGGGTTATCTATTGGATTACGCTCCCGAGTTTCTTCAAGAGGATAGGCAGCGGATTTTGCTGACCACCAAGAGTACCTTGGAACTGCGACGAATGATTCGGCCTGCTATTGAACGATTTGGGCTCACACTCCCCTCGGAAAAAGAAGCCGTAATCTTAAACACGTTGCGATCATTGTCGGGCCGACTTGTCTTAAAGTTTTTGTCGGCAGAATCTCATTCCGCTGAGGTGGTTGGTCTCTTGTTGGCGCACTGGCTGATGGAGCAGAGTGGACTCCTGTCAGAGCAAATCGTCGTTCCATTAGATGCTCATCGAGGCTGGTTTAGGCCGACTGAAGACAACCTCAGTAGTCGACGGGCAGACTTGTTGCTAGTCACGCTGGATCTGAGTCGGCGAGTTGTTAACTGCTTAGTTGTTGAGGTCAAGCTCAGAGATGAATTGACTTCGACAGGTCGTACTGCGTTGTACAAGGATATGCATGAACAAGCGGAGATAACGGAGGCGCGGCTCAGAGAGCTGTTTGATCCAAATCTGTATTCCTCTGATCGTGCCGACTTTTTAGTGAAATGTAAGGAATTTACAACTGCCCTGTCATTCTATTTGCGTCGAGGCGCTCGATACCGACGTTTCGATAGTGGTCGGTTAGAGAAAGCACTGCAGTTCGTGGAAGACCTTGATAGCGGATACTCGCTCGCAGTTTCCTCCATGGGAATCGTTTTTGTCCGCCAAGCGACCGGCATGCATATCGATGAAGAGGAGCCGGGTTTTGTGGTGCACCGATTTGGGCTAGATTGTGCTCAACGGTTAGTACTTCGCGCATGCGGAGAAGCTGTGGCCAGCTCAACGGACGGTGGCGGGGGTTCGAGCCCCAAACCTGACGCACGCACCGTCGAAAGCCGCGATCTTAGTGACCGAATTATCGCTTCGTTCAAGTCTGCGGTCAGTGACGTAGAGGTCTGCATCACTGAAAAAGAGCGCTCAAGCACGTCATACGAAACCGAGGTAGCGAGCGAGAGCGATGCGGAGGAAGCGGATGGTGAGGAAGAGCCCTTGCAAAGCCCGCCGACGTCTTCACCAGGTTATTCCGCTGACAGGTCGAGGTCGGAAGCTGGCAGCTCGGTGATTGGGCAGCTCGATGATGGAAGTGACGAAAGGCAACAGCAGCTGATCGACGGCGAAGTGTCGATGACGCATGCACTTTCAGAGGAGCTTGTAGACCAAAACGAGTCAAAAGTCCTGATGAGACCGGAAGTGTGTCTTGGGGCACAGGAGCTCACACCGCAGTATGGTCTTTTGGGTAGGGCTGCAGCGGACAAGGTCGCGATTGATTTGACCGGCTGCAACACCATTAGTCTTTTCGGAGTTCAGGGTTTTGGCAAGTCATATACCCTGGGTGTTATTGCAGAAATGGCTACGGCCAGTGTTCAGGGGATTAATCTTCTGCCTTCCCCCCTGGCAACAGTGATATTCCACTATCACAAATCGGATGCATATGCTCCGGAATTCGCGGCCGCCAACTCACCCAACAATAAAGTACGCGAGGTCGAGAAATTGCACCGGGAGTATGACGCTGCTCCACAAGGTGTGCAGGATATTGTTCTACTCGCACCCGAAGCGAAGGTTAACGAGCGACGTTTAGAGTTTCCCGGATTAGAGATCCATCCGATAAAGTTCGGCTCTGGGGAATTGGGGGCCGAAAGCTGGAAGTTCTTGCTGGGTGCTTATGGAAATGACTCGCTCTATGTTCGACAGCTGATCGCAATTATGCGGCGGCACCGAGACAATTTGACACTGTCCCGGTTTCGCGAAGAAATAAACGCAGCGGATCTGACGCCTCAAACTCGAAGACTCGCGGAAGATAGGCTCAATCTCGCCGAGCCGTATGTAGATGACACTGCCACGTTGGGTGGACTAATCCGGCCAGGTCGTACAATTATTGTGGATTTGAGAGACCCATGGATCGAGAAGGACGAAGCGCTAGGTCTCTTCGTTGTGATGATGAGGATCTTCGCCTCGACAAAGCATCAAGGTAAACCGTTTAACAAACTGGTGATCTTCGACGAAGCCCACAAATATATATCGGAATCAGAACTGATTGGCCAGGTAGTCGAGACCATCCGGGAGATGCGACATCAGGCAACGAGTGTGGTCATTGCTAGTCAGGATCCACTTTCTGTGCCGCGCTCAGTAATTGAGTTGAGTTCGATCCTAGTTCTTCATCGGATGACTTCCCCTCAATGGCTAAAACATCTGAAAAGCGCAATTTCGGCACTTGATGACGTGTCAGATTCACAGCTCGCAGCGTTGCGGGCGGGTGAGGCTCTCGCATGGGCTCAACGCTGTACAGACAAACGATTTACTCAACGGCCGTACAGAATCCAAATAAGGCCGAGAGTAAGTCAACATGGTGGCGGCACTAAGACCGCCGTACCGAACGCCACTGTCAAATAGCGTGATTCAATCCCTCGACATGGGCACTGGTTCCGACCGACTGGGAGGCTGTGTTATTGATTTCCAGAGCAGATGTCTTCGAGACGTCGACTCCCAGTTTGGGGCCGAGTTTAGCTACGTTGTCCGTGAAGAGTACAGCATCGTGGCTGGCGCGCGAGAGAGAAACGTAGGCGAACCGGGAATTGAGCAGGTCCGGGTGAACGCTAGTGTCCGCGTGAACGAAGACGCGTTCGGCTGTAAGTCCTTGAGAGCTGTGACTTGTGACGGCATAGCCGTGGTCGAAATGAGGATGCTCGCGGGCATTGAACTCAATGTGGCGATTACCGCCAAGGCTTGCTGTGACGCGGCCATCGCGATGAATCGATTCGACGACGGCTAGATCGCGATTCGCAATACTAAGCGATTTATCTGGCGCAGTGAACTGGATACGATCGCCTACCGAGAACTCACGGTCGATTTCTTGATAAACGCTCACGCCGGTGAGTCGGCGAGGGTCATAGGTCGTACGCTCATGGCCCGATTTCTCAACCGTGAGCAAGTTCGCAGCCTGGTCGATGCGGACGACCGATGCGTAGGTGCCGGCCCCGATACCGATTGCTCGGCTGCCCCGCGCGTAGCGAATTACGTCATTGACCTGATAGCGGGTCGCCCAAGAGCGCTCGGCCCCGGTCATATCCTGCCGCTGGATTAGGACGCGGAAGGTGTGATCATCCCGCGCAACCGCTCCACTGAGTTTCAACTCGTCACGAACAATGACATTCAAATCGCGGCGCGACGCATTGTCAGGAGAAACTATGAGCGTGTTTGCCGGCGATTCGACGTAACTCAGTGCAATTGCGCGCAGACGCTCTTCTGCGTTGGGAATTTCCTTCACTCGTCCTTGTCCCTGAAGTACATCCAGTGCAGCCGAGACTCGGCCCTTTGCCAGCAATTCGACCGTAGATTTCAACGCGATGTCCTTCTGACGAACGATCTCGTCGAGTTTGGCTGTGTGCATTCCGGCTGACTGTAGTTGTTCAAACGGACGGCCCGCTTCTACCCCCTCATGCTGACGGGTGTCGCCAACAAGCAACACTCGGTCTCCGGAACCCATCCGTCGCAGGAATTCACGCATGTGATTAGTGCTTGCAAGGCTCGATTCATCGATGAAGAAGAATCGCTTCGCTTGAGGTTCTGTTTCCTGGTGTACGCCGCGCGTAAGAAAAGCTTGCAACGTGCCTGACCGAACGCCAGCCTGTTCCAGTTGTTTTGCGGCTCGAGATGTCGGCGCCAGACCTTCTACGTGATACCCTCTAGCCTCTGCTGCACTGCGAATAGCCTCCAGCGTCGAGGTCTTACCAGACCCTGCAACACCTTGAATGCCCTGGACACGATCAGACGAGCTGAGCACATCTTCGATCACGGCTTTCTGTCCACCGTTCAAATGGGGACGTTGATCCACGAAGACGATGGCATTCTGGCGCGACATCACGGATTCCACTTGGTTCTGACCTTGACGCATTTGCCTTATAATCTCGCGCTCCGCAGCGATGGTCTTAACGGTTGTGACAAGGAGCCCCGTCTGATGCCGGCTCGCTTCGACCCTGACGAACTCCCCGGCCGCATGGCGAGCTGCCAGACAGTCGCGCACGTCGGAATACCTAAGTTCACCCATACCGCGGCGGAGAGAGTCTCGAACCAAGAGGCGTTCATCTACGACCGCTTCACGCTCAAAATTCTTATCCCGAGCAAAGGTGACAGCCTCGTTGGCGAGGTGAGTGGAGTTGTTCCTCGACTCCAACCGTTCGGCACGTTCGCGTGCCGCCTGTACAACGGCGTCTGGCTGATTGCCGAACTCCGCCGCAAGGCGACGGTGAGCGGCTAAGACCTCCCATGGTGAAAGGATCTGTTTACTATCCCGCGTCGAGTGAGCAGCGATCTCGGCTGCTTCCTTGCTGCTGTGCCCGCCCTTTTCAAGGTATTCCCGAATCTGCTGACTTCGCGGGCTAGAAGCGTCGAGATACTCTTGCGTGTAGCCCTTGATCTCCGGCGCACCACTCCGTCCGCGCTCGATTTCATACCCGAGATCACGAAGGCGGTAGGTCAGTTCGGCCTGGTAGATCGCAGTCGCGAATTGCTGAGACTGAAAGAGTCCTCGTGCCTGTAGAGCTCGGCTTCCCCCATTGTCGCGCTCGGTGATATTAAAGATGACTGCGTGAGTGTGAAGCTGAGGGGCGGCGTATCCATTTACCGGTCGTGCCGTATCGTGTTCGAACTTTGCAACGGCAAATTTCCCGGTAGTTTCCGCTGGATGGTTTCCCCCGATGCGGGCCTGCACGTAACGCTCCAGTTCATCAAGTGCCACGCGGACGCTTTCTCGGTGCGCTTCGCGTATTCTCTGATCACCACCAACAAGAGCAGTGAGCGACACGGATTTCGCGGCAGAAAACGTTGCGTCCCAGCCTGCTCGATGTTCCATCGTCTTGATGGTCTTGCCGTTCTGATCCTTGTATTCGTGGGTCGTGCGGTGCTGAATAAGTTGCTCCCCCGTTTGAGGGTGTTGTCCCTGACTCAGTTTGGCGAAATCTTCAGCACTGACGGCGCCTAACAGCCCATATTTCGTGGCCAATCGGCCTTGCCATTCGCCCTGAATGGCGTTGCCCTGTGACCAGTAGCTTTGCTCTTTGGAAGTGAATTCCTTCTGATGGTACGTCTGCGCCTGCCCCGCCGATAGTGGTTTTGAGATTGTAAGCACGGACTATTCCATCCCTTCGTCTATGCCAGCATTCTCTCCAAAGTGATCCGGAACAAGCGCATGGCCCCCCTGCGGTTCTGGTTCGGGCGGCGGACCTGCGCTCGGCACAATCAAGTCGTCCATGTCGCGTTCGAGGTACCCCGGATGCTTCTCGTCAAGCGCAATGAAGGGGAAAGAGAAGCGAGCAACGTGGTTGCCGTATTTAAGAAATCCCCGCAAGTCGTCTAGGCCCGAAATCTCTGAAGGCATCACCAAAGGCTCGGTCTGTCGATCGAGCGCGAAGTTCTTCCCAGCCCTTGAACCCTCATAGTGGGTTTCGCGAAGGCGCTCGATTTCGACCTCACCGATGGCGTCACTGACCCATTTCGCGGCTCGTGGCTCAGTGGTGCGCAAGAAGATCTTGGTCGCCGGCTGGGACAGCATGGCCTCAGCATCATCCCCATAGCGTGCCTCCATCTGGCTGCGACCCTGAAATCCGAGGATGACTGGGTTTTGTGATTTTCGATTCTCAGTAATCGCAGTGTGAAGTTGAGGCAGTCGCTGCAAGCTTGCTAACTCGTCGATTACGAACCAAACTGGCTTTTGCTGCTGGGTCGGCTCATTCAAGAGACGCAAGACGAGCAGATCAATCCATAGACTGATGAGTGGCCGAAGAGCCTCGCGCATGGTAGGGCGAGACGTGATGAAGATCCATCCCTGGCGGGTCTCGGCCCATTTTGTCGCGGTCCAAGTGGTGGGAACATCCTCACGGCTCGGCAACAGGCGAAAACTGTCGGCACTCATGTTTAAAGAACCGAGAACGCCCGTGCGCTGGTGCGGAGCTTTGGTATCAATCAACATCCAATACTCAGTCCCTTTGATTCGTCTGTCGATTTCCGCTGGGTTGGACATCCACGAAACGAGCTGTTCGGGTGTCGGAAGATATGTCATTAGGTGAGCGAAAATCTTTTGCGGCGCTTCTACAAAGAATCGGTTTGTCACACCCTCGGGTTGGTAGAGGGAGACGGCCAGAGCCTTGGCCTCGGCTTTGCGGCGTAGCTCGTCTGACGGGTTCCAATAAGGCATCCGATCGTCGAGTGGATTGAGCACGATGTCGCCCCTTCGCTCGTCATAAAACTGCTTCACGAACTCGCAGGCCGGATCATAGACAATGGCGCTGTCGCCTCTGTCTGCCACCTGGTAGAGCATCTGCCGGATGATGCTCGACTTGCCCGAGCCGGTATCACCAACTACGAGAAAGTGTTTATTCTCGGCGTTGCGAGGAACTCGCAGCGGGCGGCTGCCATCGTTCGTAGTGATACCGATGCCGTCGCCGGCGACGGCTTTCGTAAACTGGCGCGGACTTACGAGAATAGGCCCCTTTAGCCGCCTTCCATAACGAAGTTCTTTTCGCCGCCGGATGTCCTTGCGGATCGAAAATGGGAGTTGCAGGATGAGAGCCAAGATGCCGCAGTAAAGCGGTGTCGAGAAGATGCTGCTAAGCGATTCGTCAGCATAGATCCAGCGGGCGATCCAGGCGTGCAGTTCCTTGTTTTGATACGGGCGAATAGGTTCGCGCGCGAGGTAGCGGAAGCCCTGCGCGAATGTTCCCCCCGCGATCACAAACGGTAATGGCCTGCCCGTGAATTGTGGTGTCTCGCCGGGTTGAACATCGGCATCCAAAGCGATTCGCGAGCGCGATTTCCCATCGGACACGTATACGAGCTGATATGTGCTCGTTGGGTGAGTGAGGCCTGCGGTCTCAGTGCGCAAATAGTAGGGCAGGTAATACTTTTGGAGCGACGAGAGCGCGAAGTTGAAGTGGACGTAGACTAGAAACCCGGCAACCAAAAACGCCAGAAAGATCGCACCGTAGGTGTAATAGAAGCCTCGTGGAGGCCAAATGATGGACTCCCTTCTGCCCCATTGCTGCACAGTCGTCATACCCGCCGTTCCTCCGTGCCCAGTCGCTTGGTGAGGAGTTCGTGTGCCTTTCTTGCCTTGGCGGCTTGCACTTGTCTAAGTACCGCATCAAGCTGCTCCGCTGTCAGTCGCTCGCCGCGAAGCAGAGGTCCCAGAGTGTTCATCAAGAGCAACTGGATGCCGACGAGTTCAGTAAAGAGATGCTCATCGAGAGACCCAGTTCGGCGGATGCCCAAGGGCCCCAAGATCTGATCACGTGCCCAATCAGCTACTGTTTTTTGCGCCTTCCACGCCTCGGCCTCAAGAGAAAGGTATTCCGGTTCTGTAACTCGAACTCCGATGGTTCTTGTCTTGGGAATACGCCGTCCGGTCTTTTCGGGCGTCTGGGTTGTAACATCGGTTCCCATCTTTCACCTCGAACGATTTTGACCAATTAGCGAACGCAAGCGCCTGCTAGCGGTTGTAAGCGGACCATTTCGTAATGGCCGCGTTTCCAATACGCTAGCGATTGCAAACCCTCGCTAGCGAACGTCAGCCCTTTCAGGGGTGGAGTGTCGAAAATTCTCCCGGTGCGAAGCACCGAACGAACCTCGAAGCCTGATATCACTCTTCGAGGAACACCAAAAACGCTAGCGGCGGCTCTATGCACTGGCCCTCCTAGCACGCGCCCCCTTCTCCTGCCGCTCGGCGGCCTGCGGAACGCGGCGTATTCGCAAGCTGGGGGCCGCAGCGCCGGCATCCGGCGACTTCAGGAAGTCCTGAAAGTCCCGGTCCTTGCTGAACACGTAGTCCAGAGCGTGGTTGATCACTTCATCCGCTGGAGCGTGGACGAATGCTGCATACTGATCCACCTGGGCAGCAATCTTGTCGTCCAGTCGGATCGTCGCAGTAATCTGGCGGGTTTGCGCAATCTCTAGCAGAGCCATACTGTTGTTCTCCTTCCGTTCATTAGCGTTGTTTAAGAAGCATCCTTTTAGGCGCCATGATTCATAAATTCGCGTTGTTTGCCGAGATTCTTGGTTTGTGCTGTCCCGGTAGTCGTTCCACTGTTGCAACTAAC
>Ga0335078_10001400_pt1 | contig 36536 bp, 30 predicted proteins | sample Lox_Sample_32_FD_206711 | JGI IMG/M metagenome (GOLD analysis project Ga0335078, IMG submission 206711) | Soil microbial communities from Loxahatchee National Wildlife Refuge, Florida, United States - Lox_Sample_3.2 | ecosystem: Environmental > Terrestrial > Soil > Wetlands | place: USA... | reverse complement strand
CATCCGCTAAAGCCGGCACTTGCTTCCCGGAAGGTGCTCGAAAGAATTTCTGGTAGCCGCCATCCACCAGTGCGCCGATTTCGCCGCCCATGACGATGCCCGCCTGACAGACGGCGGAGGCTGCGCCGTCCTTCTCTTTCAGATCGATCGCGCACGGCGGGCGCGTCACCCGTAACGCTCCATTGAGGGGAGCGACGGCAAAGCCGGCGGCACGCAGTTCGTCGATGCGCTGCTCGAAGGTCAGGGCTTGCACCCGCTCTCGGCGGAAGAACATAGGTCTTTATTATACCGGGCGCTGCGATGAGGCTGAAGGTGCGGCTTCGGTGACTGCAGGGCCGGGCATGTCATCGTCGTACCGTGCAATGCTCGCAGCTTACCCTTGCCGCGTACCGGGTACCCCGCGCTGCTGGCGCGTGCGGATTTCGCGCACCGCGTAAATACGGCGATCCTGGCTTTCAAAGTAGGTTCGCATCAGCATCTCACCGATGAAACCGGTGCTGAACATGATGAGCCCGGCAAGCAGAAGCAGGCCCCCCAGAACCATCAGCGGGCCGTGCTCGGCAATAATATCCTGGCCCAGAATCTTGTTCACGCCGAGAAAGAGCATGATGCCGCCGCCGAACGTGGTTCCGGCGAGCCCCAGGGTGCCGAAAAAATGCATTGGCCTGGTGAAATACTTCAATAAGAACCGGATGGTTAGGATGTCGAAGAGCACGCGGAACGTGCGACCCAGACCATAGTGGGAGTCGCCCGCCGCGCGCAGGGAATTGCTGATCGGGACCTCGGCGATGCGCGCGCCATAGAAGCTGGCTAGCGCGGGAATGAAACGGTGCAGCTCGCCGTAGAGATGGACGTCCTTGAGCACCTCCGCGCGATACGCTTTGAAGGTCGTCCCGAAATCGCGAAGGTTGATGCCGGACGCCTTGGCCATCATCCAGTTGGCAACCCGCGAGGGAAGTTTGCGAAGCAAAGCGTTGTCGACCCGGTTCTGCCGCCAGCCGCTGGCGATATCGTAACCGTGTTCGACCCTTTCAAGCAGCGCCGGAATGTCCTCTGGGGCGTGCTGAAGATCGCCGTCCATCGCGATGATAATGTCACCCTTCGCTTCGTGAAAGCCGGCGGAGAGCGCCGCGGTTTGCCCGAAATTGCGTCGCAGCCGGATTACCTTGAGGTGGCCGTCGGTTTCCACCAGATTGGCGAGCAGCTCAAAACTCCGGTCGCTCGATGCGTCATCGATGAAGAGCACTTCGTACGGCCGCTGGAGGCGGTCGAGCACCGCGGTCAGCCGGTCATAGAGCGGCAGGATGGACGGCTCCTCGTTATGGATCGGGATGACGATGGAGAGCATGCGCGACTAGAATCTCAGTTTAGCATCCGCGATGTAGCGGGTTCCCTTTTCCAGCACTGCCGCGGCGCCGCGCAGCCGATGGCTAAGCCCGGCCCGCTCCGCTATTCGACCGCGGCGCCGGCTTTGCGGAAAGCCTCCTCCAGGGCCGTTTTCTCCCATCCGCAGCTCACGAACAGTTCCTGCCGCGCGCCCGCGCTGAGCGCAATTGCCTTCCATCCATTCTGCGTCGGCACCGTCACGCGCACACGCGTCTTGCCCCGGGCGTCACGCACCGGCCGGATCACGCCCGGAATCACCGACCGGATTTCCGGGTTCGCGCGCAAGAGCTCTTCGAGCACCGGGCGCACGCCGTCGATGATGCTATGCTCCACCTTGAGCCGGTCATGCGCCGTCCGCAGACGCACTTAGGTCCATCCCTCGCCGCCGCGCAGTGGAACGAAGCGGCACATCGTTGCCACCCGGTAATCGGTATGGCCTCCCTGGCGGCGCACCACGCGCAGTTCCTGGTCTTCGAACTGCCCGATCGGGATCACCAACCGCCCCGGATCGCGCAATTGTCCGAGTAACGCCGGCGGTAAATCCGGCGCGCCTGCGGCCACCGAAATGGCGTCGTAAGGCGCCAGCGGCGCGTATCCCAACGAACCGTCGGCCCGAATCACCTCGATGTTCTGGTCGCGTCCGGTGCGCCTCAGGTTCTGGCGCGCCACCTCGGCCAGCTCGGGAATCAGCTCCAGTGAAATCACCCGTCTCGCGACCGCACCCAGCACCGCAGCCGCGTACCCGCAGCCCGCGCCCACTTCGAGCACCGTCTCCGTGCCGTCCAGTTCCAATGCGGCCGCCATCAGCGCCGTCATGTATGGCTGCGAAATCGTCTGCCCGTACCCGATCGTCACCGGCGAGTCGCTGTAAGCCGCCACTCGCCATTCCAACGGCACGAACTCCTCGCGCGGGATCTCGCCCATCGCCGCGAGCACGCGCGCGTCGTGAACGCCGCGCCGGCGCAGTTGTTTTTCCACCATCCTCTGCCGCTCGCCTGGCCAGTTTGGAATCACACTTCCGCCTCAACCTTATAATAGCGATGATGCTCCATCAGATCACGCTGATCCCGGGCGATGGGATCGGTCCCGAGGTGGCGGATGCGGCCGCGCGAGCGGTCGAAGCGACCGGCGCGAGTATCGAATGGGAACGAGTCGATGCGGGAGCGCGCGCGTTGGCCGAACAGGGCCAGTTGCTGCCCGACGACGTTTTCGCCTCGCTCGAAATGACGCGCGTCGGGCTCAAGGGGCCCACCACCACGCCCATCGGCGGCGGCCATCAGAGCATCAACGTCGTGTTGCGCAAGAAACTCGGGCTTTCCGTGAATTTCCGCCCCGTGATCACGCTGCCCGGCCTCAAAACGCGCTTCGCCGATCTCGCCCTCGACATCGCCATTTTCCGAGAGAACACCGAGGACCTCTACGCCGGCCTGGAGCACGAAGTGGTCCCCGGTGTCGTCGAGAGCCTCAAGATCATCACCGAGGGCGCATCTCTCCGCATTGCCCGGGCCGCGTTCGAATTCTCCCGCCGCGAGGGCCGCAAGAAGGTCACCGCCATCCACAAGGCGAACATCATGAAGCTGGGCGACGGCCTGTTCCTGAAATGCTGCCGCGAGACGGCCGCGCAGTTCCCGGAAATCGCGTACCACGAGTTGATCGTCGATAACGCCTGCATGCAGCTCGTCATGCGCCCGCAGACCTTCGACGTGCTGGTGTTGCCGAATCTCTACGGCGACATAGTTTCCGATCTCGCCGCAGGCCTCGTCGGCGGCCTCGGCGTCGTTCCCGGCGCGAACATCGGCGATCGCTACGCCATCTTCGAAGCGGTGCATGGCACCGCGCCCGATATCGCCGGGAGAGGTCTGGCCAATCCTACTGCGCTCATGCAATCGGCCGTGCTGATGCTGGCCCACATCGGGGAGCGTGATGCCGCGCGCCGCCTCAAAAGCGCCATCGCCGCTGTTTACGCAGAAGGCAGCCATCTCACGGGCGACGTTGGCGGCAGCGCCGGAACCACCGAGTTCACCGAAGCCGTGGTGCGCCAGATCGCCGGCCGGGCGTGACGGGGCGCTCAGATTCCTAGTGGCCCACCGGCCAATCGGGCGTCGTGCTCACCTGGGACGGGATCCTTCCATTCTTCGCTTCGATGCGAAGCCACAATTCGTCGTACCTGGCTTCCGCGATGGGTTGTTGCAATTCGAAATTGAAATCTTTGCGGCCGCCATAGTGCGCCGGCGCGTGTTCGAAGGTCGTGATGGTCAACTGAAACGGTCCGGAACTGCTTATGCCGGCGATGTCCGTGTATCGCCACGTGCGCGACTCGTCCGGCGCATCCGTGCGGTAGGTGATCGTCTCCGCCGCAAGTTCCAGCGTCCCTTCCGAACCAGCGCGGCCCACGTGCTTAGCCGGCAGCGACCATGCCACCCGGCCCGGCGGCTCTGCCAGCTCAGCTACCATCCGTTGGTTCAGCCGGTCTTTGAGCAGCGCATACAATTCGGCAGCCGGAACTGTGCCATTGAATGCGTACCTGCGTTCCGTGCCCGGCAACCGGCCATTCTCGTAGGTCATCACTACGATGCGGTCGGGCGCCAGCTCCAGTTGCCGGATCTGGTCGAGCTTCCATTGCCACGCGTGCCCTTCTCGTCCGGTGAAAGACACGCCGCGTTCACTGACATCGAGGGTGCCATCGCACCCACCGCGCAGATGCCGGTGCCGCATGGGAAACTGGGCTGCCGCCGCGGCCGCGGCCCACACCAGAATCAAACTGCCTGCTCTTTTACCGAGTGCCATTTCCAAACCTCGTAAACTGCCGGATACACCACCAGCTCCAATACAAACGATGTAAAGATGCCGCCGATCATGGGCGCCGCAATGCGTTTCATCACGTCAGCGCCCGTGCCGTGCGACCACATGATGGGCGCCAGGCCGACGAACATGGTGGCCACCGTCATGAACTTCGGCCGGATGCGCTTGACCGCCCCTTGGACAATCGCCTCGCGCAGGTCCGCGATTGTGCACATCCGCCCTGCCTTCCGCCGCTCCTCGAAAGCCAGGTCGAGATAGAGCAGCATGAACACGCCGGTTTCCGCGTCCACCCCCATGAGCGCGATCAACCCGACCCACACCCCAATGCTCATGTTGTAGGCCAGCAGTTTGAGCAGCCAGATGGCGCCCACGGCCGAAAACGGCACCGCCAGCAAGATGAGGACGGTCTTTGCGGTCGACCGGGTGTTGAGGTACAACAGGAGAAAAATCAAGAAAAGGGTAAGCGGCAGCACCACTTTCAAGCGCTGGCGCACGCGCTCCATCGCCTCGTATTGCCCGCTCCAGGCGAGCGTGTATCCAGGCGGCGGCACGACGCTCGCGCGCACCGCCTGCTTGGCCGCCGCTACGTAGCTCCCCACGTCGCGCCCGGCCACATCCACGTAAACGTAGCCGGTCAACATGCCGTTCTCGTTGCGCAGCATGGAGGGGCCGGTGGATAGTTTCAGCGTGGCGATTTCCGCCAGTGGAATCTGCGTCTTCCCGCCCATCGCCGGCACCAGCACTCGCTCGAGGCGCTCGATCGAGCTGCGTGAATCGCGGTAGTAGCGCACGTTGATTGGGTACCGTTCCAGCCCCTGGATCGCAGTGCCCACATTTTCGCCGCCAATCGCCGATTCGACCACCTCCTCGGCGTCATCCACGCTCATCCCATAACGCGCCAGACGGTCGCGCTTCAAATCGAAATCAAGGAAGTAGCCGCTCCCCAAGCGCTCGGCGAACACGCTGCGCGTCCCGGCGACCCGCGGCAACTCGCGTTCGATGGCCGTCCCGATGCGCTCGATCCCAGTTACATCCGGGCCGAAAATCTTGATTCCCACCGGCGTGCGCACCCCGGTCGTCAACATGTCGATGCGGTTTTTCACCGGCATCGTCCAGGCGTTCGAGACCCCGGGAAAACGGAGCGCGCCGTTCATCTCGTCCACCAGCTGATCGGTCGAGATGCGATCGGGCGTGATGTGCCCGCACAGCGGCTTGATCCAGTCCGGCCACCGGTCGTACCACGTCGCCACCCGCCGCCACTGCGATTTCGGCTTCAACAGGATCACCGTTTCCATCATGGAAAGCGGCGCGGGGTCGGTGGAGGTCTCCGCACGCCCCGCTTTCCCGAGCACTCGCTCCACTTCCGGAAAACGCATCAGGATCCGGTCTTGCGTCTGCAGCAGGCGCCCCGCCTCCGCCACCGAGATTCCCGGCATCGTGGTGGGCATGAACAGCAGCGCACCCTCATCGAGCGGGGGCATGAATTCCGATCCCAGCCCTTGATACACCGGAACCGTCGCCGCCACCAGCGCGACCGCGCCAGCCAGCACCAGCCACTTCCAACGCAGGCTCCATTCGACAACCGGCTGATACAGGCGCATCAGCACCCGGCTGATGGGGTGCTTTTCTTCCGAGTGGATCTTTCCGACCATCACACCGTTCACGATCCAGCCGAACCAGCGTGGCCAGATGCGGAAGCGTTCTTTGCGGAAAAAGAGCAGCCGCAGCGCCGGGTCTAATGTGACGGCCAGCACCGCCGCCACGATCATTGCGAAGTTCTTGGTATAGGCCAGGGGCTTGAAGAGCCGGCCTTCCTGCGCCTCCAGCGTCAGCACCGGCAGGAATGAAACGGCAATCACCAGCAGCGCGAAAAAGCTCGGGCCGCCCACTTCTTTCACCGCCGATACAATCGCCCTCCGGTAATCACCGGCGCTCCAGCTTGCGTCCGCTGCTTCCAGCTTCTTGTGTGTCTGCTCTACCACCACGATGGCCGCGTCCACCATCGCCCCCACGGCAATCGCGATTCCACCGAGCGACATGATGTTGGCGTTGATCCCCATCAGCCGCATCGGCAGGAATGAAATCAGCACCGCGGCCGGAATTGTTAAGATCGGAATCACCGCGCTCGGCACGTGCCACAAGAAGACCAGGATCACCAGCGCCACGACCGCCAGTTCCTCGATCAACGTGCGCTTCAGATTATCGATCGACGCCAGGATCAGCTCCGAACGATCGTACGCCGTCACGACCTTCACCCCGGGCGGCAGGCCCGGTTCCACTTCCTTCAGCTTTGCCTTTACCCGCTCGATCACGCGCAGCGCGTTCTCCCCCTGCCGCATCACCACGATGCCCGAAACGGTCTCTCCCTGGCCGTCCAGCTCCGCGATGCCGCGCCGCAGGTCCGGTCCCAGGGTCACGGAGCCGACATCCCGCACCAGTATCGGCACTCCCTCCGCAGTCACTCCCACCGAAACCCGCTCCAGGTCGCGCGCGGAATGCGCATAACCGCGCCCGCGCACCATGTACTCCCTGCCTGTGAATTCCACGAGCCGCCCGCCGGCGTCGTTGTTTCCTGCGCGCACCGCAGCCACTACTTTATCGATGGTGATTCCGTACCCGGCCAGCCGGTTGGGGTCTACGGTCACCTGGTACTGCCGGACGAATCCACCGAGCGGCGCCACCTCCGCCACTCCGGGCACCGCCTGCAGCTGGTAGCGGAGAAACCAGTCCTCGCTGGACCGCAATTGCGCCAGGTTGTTCCGCCCGGTCGTGTCCACCAGCGCGTACTGAAACACCCAGCCGACGCCGGTGGCGTCCGGCCCCAATTCCGTTTGTACGCCTTGCGGCAGCCGCGATTGAATCTTGGAAAGGTATTCGAGCGTTCGTGAGCGCGCCCAGTAGATGTCCGTGCCATCTTCGAAAATGATGTAGACGTACGAATAGCCGAAGTCCGAAAACCCGCGCACGTCTTTTACCCGCGGCGCCCCGAGCATGGCGCTCACCACCGGGTACGTCACCTGGTCTTCAATGATGTCGGGGCTGCGGTCCCACTTCGAATAGACGATCACCTGCGTGTCGCTCAAGTCCGGAATGGCATCGAGCGGAATCGATTGCAGCGCCCACCAGCCGCCCACCGCCGCGGCGGCCACCAGCAGCAACACCAGGAACCGGTTGCGCGCGGAGTATTCGATTAACCGGTTGATCATTTCGCCGACCCGCCGCCCGCCACTTTCAATTGGCTCTCCGAATCGAGCAGGAAGTTGCCCGAGGTGACGATGCGCTCTCCTGCCTGCAAGCCTGCCAGGATCTCCACCCGGCCGCTCATGTGCTCGCCCACCCGCACCGGGCGGGGCTCCAGCTTTCCATTGCCGAGATCCACATAGACTACTTGCCGGTCACCCGCATCGAGCACCGCCGATTCCGGCGCCATCAACCTCCGCTCGCCGCCTGTGTGAATCTCCACCTGCCCGTACATATCCGGCTTGAGCAGATCGCGCGGATTGGCAAACGCAATCCGCGCCTTCAACGTGCGCGACACCGGATCCACGCCCGGCAGTATGTAGCTGACTCTCCCGTAAAACGTGCGGCCAGGCAATGCGTCCAGCGTCAAGGCGGCCTGCTGGCCCAGCCGCACGCCGGCTGCTTCATACTCGAACACGTCCGCCACGGCCCATACAGTCGATAGGTCGGCCAGCGTGTACAACACCGTGTCCGATGTCACGTGCTGCTTGGGAAACGCATTGCGCTCCGTGACGTAGCCGGAGGCCGGCGCGTAGACCGTCAGATTCTCGATGGCCTTTCCCGTGCGTGCGACCAGATCGATTTCGCGGCCGGCAATGTCCCACAGCTCGAGCCGCTTGCGCGCCGCTGCCACCAGGCTGTCGTTGCCCGCCGCCAGCGCCGGCAGTTCTCCGTCGCGCATCACATATTGAGCGCGCAGCGCCAGCAAATATTCCTCCTCGGTAGCCAGGGCGTCCGGGCTATAGATGGTCACCAGCGCATCGCCCTGCTTCACGTCCTTGCCTGTGAAATCAGCGAACACGTGATCGATCCAGCCCTCCAGACGAGTCTGCACTTTCACGATCTTGGTTTCGTCCAGCGTCACGCGCGCTGTCGCGCGAATGGTGTCGGCCGTCGTCTCGTATTCCGCGGTGCCGTACTCGACGCCGATCAACTGCTGTTTTTCGGGCGACACCTCCAGCGCGTTGGCGGCCGCGCGGTTCGGCAATTCCGCGCCCGCATACACGGGAACCAGCTTCATCCCGCAATCCGGTGCGATCCCCGGCTTATCGGACTTGTACCCGGGGTGCATCGGGTCCACCCAATAGAGCACTTTGCGCGCCGCCGGTTCCCGCGCCGCCGGGTTCATTCGCCAATGCTCATATTCGAGACCGCCCAAAAACGCGACCGCGGCCACCAACACCACCAAAGTCGGTTTCATCTTGGCTCCACTCCCACCAATTCTTCCAGCTTCACCAACGCGATGCGATATTCGACGATTTCCTCGTGGTCCGCCATTTCGTAATCCACCACGCTGATGAAGCTGCTGAACGGCACGATGAACTCTCCGCGCCCCGCCTGGTAACTCGCCAGCGCGGATTCGTAGGTCAACCGCGCCTCCGGAATCACCGACTTTTCGTACAGGTCCACCAGCTTGCGAGACGCTTCGGCCGCGGTGTATTGCTCGCGAATCTGCTCCTCCACTTCCACGAGCGTCGCCGCGTACCGGTGGCGTGCCTGGCTGGCGCTCGCCTCCTGTTCGTTCACGGCCGGGCGCTGCTTTCGCCAGAAGTATGCGGGCAGTTTGAGATCCACCTGCGCCTTCCACATCGGCGGAAACCCTCCCTGGTTAAAATAGCCGCCCGACACCGTGTAGTCCGGCGCATAGTCCTTGCGCGCCAGGCTCGCTCCTAACTCACTCGACTGCACCGCGTCACGGTCGCGCTCGATCACGGGCGAGTTCGCCCGCGCCTGCGCCAGCATCTCGTCCAGCGTCGCGGACATCGGAACCAGTGTCACAACCGCCGGCACCTCGATCCGCCCACCCTGGGGGCGGTTGAGCAGAGCGTTAATCTCGATCTGCTTGGCGGCACGCAACTGCTCGAACCGCACGCGCTCGGTTGCGAAAATCGCCAGCTGAGTCTGCGCTTTCAGGATCTCCTGCTGCGACCCGCGGCCCGCCGCGTAGCGGGACTCGGAAACGCGCAGCAGACCGCCAAGCGTTTCCTCCTGCCGGCTCAGGTAGAGCAGGTCGTCGGCGGCATGATTCAGCAACTGGTACGCTTGTTGGAGCCGTGAGACGACGTTCAGCCGGGTGGCGCGGTATTCGTTGAAAGCCGCTGCCGCCTCCTCGTCTGCGATCTCACCGCGGAGCCTACGCTTGCCCGGCGCCGGCACTTCCTGAGACACCATCACGCCGATATTGCTGGTGGGATAGACCCCCAGGCCCTCCCCCGGCCACGGCGCGCCGTTCGATGCCCAGCCCACCGACAAGGAAGGATCCGGCAGGCTGCTTTCGCGCGCCGGACGTTGCCGCAGCGCTTCGACTTTTTTCTGCGCCGCCAGAATTTCGCGGTTGTTGCGTAGCGCCTCTTCTACCAGCGTAGACACCGGTTGCGCTCCCGCCAACAGCGGTAGCCAGAGCCAAATCCAATAACGAACTCTCATTCCAGTCCACCAACTCTTTTTTTCAAGGATAGCTGGCCTGCACCCATGCGCGGGGCCGGCTGCAAACTCCAGCAAGTGCCTGGGGAGAATACACTCATCCTGACCCGGGCAGCGAGAACCGAGAGAAGGCTTAGACGCGCAGCAGGGAATGCAAGGAGAGCAAATCAGGTGGCGGCGCGCCGGTAGCGCGCCGAAGCGCCGTGGCCGGCCGGGCGAGCGCCGGCATCGCCCCGATCGCGGGGGCCGAACCAGCCGCGGCAATCAGCGGCATCGCACCCGCACCTTGCGCCTTCACAAAGTGGCTGAGCAACTGCGAGTGGCATTCGATCTTGGCGGCCGGATGGTGGCAACAGCTATGCCCGCCGTGGTGGCTTGCCAGCGCCATCCATACCTGCGGGCATGAAAGGCAGTTCCCGCCCAAAAGCGCCCCCACGATGAGCGCCGCCATGGCGATGTGGGAAACCCGCCGCATTCTCCTTCATGGTACCATCGCCCGGACGTTTCTTCGCTCATACGAACCGCAGTCAAAGGACCGTGCCGCCCGCCTTGTTTCCCAGTCCCGCCCCCAATGCCGTCCCTTGCTAGAATGGCCGGTGTAACGGCCTTGGCGCGGTACCGGCGATCTCGCCCGGCTGTGTAGACTGACAGGAGTGGACCTCGACCGGGCAGTCAACGGCGGGGCGCCGGGGTCCGCCGGATTCGGATTCGCTCGAAATGCATTCTTCAAAGCTTTCCCGCGCGAAGATTTGGTGGCTGGCCGCTGCGGCGCTGAGCGCCGGACTCGTGCTCCTGAGCCGGGCCGCCGCGCAAGATTCCCCGCACGCGCTTCCGCTGCGCATTCTGGTGGTCAACTCACGGGACGAGGCACAGCGGATCCTCGATCGCCTCAAAGGCGGCGCCGATTTTGCCGTGCTTGCGCGATTGAAGTCGGTCGACCCAACGGTTGAGGATGGCGGCTGGATGGGCGAAGTCGATCCCTCAACGCTGCGGGAAGAGCTAAGAGCCGCGTTGCGGGGGCTCCAACCAGGGCAGATCTCGCCCCTCGTCGAACTTCCATCGGGCTTCGCCATTCTGAAAGTAGTCGCGAAGTCCGAGCTGGACGCCATGGAAGCGGCTCAACGCACCCTGCAGCAAGCGAATGCCGCGGCTCTCGCCGTCCACTATTCGTTCGACCTGTCCGGCCTGCCCCAGGTGGAAAAAGCGTGGGGCGACCTCGCGAAGCCGCCAGGCTGGGATCAGGACATTCAAGTCATGTGTACCACGCGCCTCCAGGCGGTGGCGGGCGCCAAGGAGGCCGCCGAGAAGTACCTGGATGCGCACGGAGGGAAGAACGCAACTTCCTACGAGGCCCTCTCGACGCGCACTTCCCTGGGACAACTGCATGCGTGGAACGGGGAGATGGACAAGGCGATTGAACAGTGGGAAGCCGTATACGAGATGGCGCCGACCTATTTGCCCAACGCCGTTTCTTTTATCGACGAGCTCCTCGGCATTGCTTACTTACACAAGTCTCAGATGGAGAACGACGTCTTTCGCAAGCCCGGAGACCGATGCCTTTTCCCGCCGCACGCGAGCATAGCTTACACCAAGCCGGCCGACTCGCAAAGGGCCATTCAGCACTTCCTCAAGTTCCTCGCAGAGAAGCCCGACGATATCGAAGTGAAATGGCTGCTGAACCTCGCTTATATGACGCTGGGCAAATATCCCGACGGGGTCCCGAAAGCGTACCTCATGGCTCCCTCGCTGTTCGCCTCTCCGGAAGACATCGGCCGTTTCGTTGACCGCGCGCCCGAGGCGGGATTGGACAACTTTGGGGAGGCAGGCGGGGTCATCGTGGATGATTTCGAGAACAACGGCCTGTTCGATGTGGTGATTTCGTCCCAAGAACAGTGCGCTCCTATGCACTACTTTCACAACAACGGCGACGGAACCTTCTCGGACCGCACTAAAGCCAGCGGCTTGTCCGGCCAAATGGGCGGCCTCAATATCATGCAGGCGGATTACAACAATGACGGCTGCATGGACATTCTGGTTCTGCGCGGCGGGTGGCAGATCGGCCAGCGGAAATCCCTCTTACGCAATAACTGCAACGGCACCTTCACCGATGTAACGCGCGAGGCGGGCCTCGCCGAACCGGCAACTCCCACGCAAACCGCGGCGTGGGTCGATATCGACAACGATGGTTTTCTCGACCTCTTCGTCGGCAATGAGAACGCTCCCAACCAGCTCTTCCACAACAACGGCGACGGCACCTTCACCGATATCGCTCACTCCGCTGGCGTAGACCGTGTCGCTTACACCAAGGGAGTTACTGCGGCCGACTACGATAACGACGGCTACGGGGACCTTTATCTGAACAACCTGGCGGGTGCTAACTCTCTATACCACAATAATCACGATCTGACGTTCACGGATGTTGCCAAGCAGGCTGGCGTTTTGGGTAACGGCCGGGGATTCCCCACCTGGTTCTTCGACTATGACAACGACGGCTGGCCCGACATCTTCGTCAGCAGTTTCTATATGTCGGTGGAGGAGACAGTCAAAACTTACCTCGAGCTGCCCCACATTGCCACTGGCATGAAGCTCTATAAGAACCTTGGAAACGGCGCATTCCGCGACGTTACCGAAGAAACCAGGCTAGACAAAGTGTTCCAGCCGATGGGAGGCGGTTTCGGGGACGTGGATAACGATGGCTATCTCGATATCTACCTCGGCGGCGGCAGCCCTGCCTACGGGTCCCTGGTCCCGAAAGTTCTGCTCCGCAACCATGATGGAAAATACTTCGTCGACATCACCGAATCCTCCGGCACCGGTGATTTACATCGGGGCCACGGCGTTGCGTTCGCGAACCTGGATAACCGCGGATATGAAGATATCCTCACCGTTATCGGCGGCGCAGAGCCGGGCGATAGCCACGCCTTCCGGCTGTTTGAGAATCCAGGCCATGGCAATGACTGGATCAGTCTGAAACTCGTCGGCGTAAAGGCCAATCGCTGCGCCATCGGCGCGCGCATCAAGGTTACTGTGACGAATGCCGGCCAGGGCACGCGATCCATCTATCGGACCGTGGGAAGCGGGGGTTCTTTTGGGGCATCGCCTCTGGAGCAGCATATCGGCTTGGGGAAGGCGGCACAAGACGTGAATGTGGAGATTCTCTGGCCCGGTGACGCCGGAAATCCACAGCGCTTCAACAATGTACCGAGGAACCAGGCAATCGAAATTCACCAGTTCGCGCGCGATTACCAGAAGCTGGTGCGCCCTGTTGTCCGACTGGGTGGCAGCCACCGGCAACCCCCGGCCGCGCTCAAAGCGTCTCAACCCCCCGGTCAATGACCGGGGCGTGATAATGGCAACATGCCCGATGCCCCTGCGCCGCCTGCCGACTTCTACTGCCCAAACTGCGCGCAGCCGGTGGCCGATCCACTGCTCTGTGGAGACTGCGGCGCGCTCATTTGCCGTACCTGCGGCAGGCCTGTCGAACGTATCGATGAACTCGGCATCGGCTGAACTGCAACCGGATCGCCGCTCCGCGCGTCCAACAGATTCCCTGTCCAGCGCTCCCGGTCTGCCCTGTGGGCCCTCTTAGTGTTATAAGAGGCTAAGGGTATTTGCTCTCAGGGCATCGGGGAACGAAAGGAAACCTATAATCGTGTCTCGCAATCGCAACTGGCTGGAAGGGCGCATCGTCGGCAGAAGTCGTACCGCCGGCGCCTGTGTCATTTTTTGGGCCATACTGCTGCCTGCGCTCGCCTGTGCTCAAACCTATAACATTACGTTGATCGCCGGCACGTTGCCCACTGCGCCCGCCACGGCGCCGGTGGCCGGCTTCAGCGGTGATAGCGGCCCGGCCATCAGCGCCGAACTCAACTCTCCGGCGGCCGTCTGGGTGGATGCCAAGCACAACATCTATATCGTCGACAAGGACAACGACCGGATCCGCATGATTGCCAGCAGCGGCATCATCAGCACCATAGCAGGCTCCAGCACCGCCGAAACCTACGCCGGAGATGGCGGCAAAGCCACCCTGGCTTCCTTGAACCTGCCTAACGGAATCACGTTCGACAGTTCCGGCAACATGTATATCGCGGACACGGGAAACGACGTCGTCCGCATGGTAAACACCAGCGGCATCATTTCGACTTTCGCCGGGAACAACTATAGCGCCTACAGCGGAGACGGCGGATCAGCCGTCGACGCCAGCCTTTCCGAACCCACCAGTTTGGCTTTCGACAGCGCGGGCAATCTCTACATCGCTGACAGCAACAACAACTGCATCCGTATGGTGAATACCGGCGGCAACATTTCGACCGTCGCCGGACAATGCAGCTATGCCCTCTACGAAGGCGACGGAGGGCTGGCTACGCAGGCGAAGCTGAATCATCCCTACGGCGTGGCGGTCGACCCGTACGACGACATCATTATCAGCGACACGGACAACAACGTGATCCGCGAAGTGACCACCGACGGCATCATCCACACGATCGCGGGCGCTCCCAGCGCTGTCGCCGGCAACCCCGGTATTCAGGGATTCCAGGATGGTCCAGCGCTTCAGGCCGAATTCTCCAGCCCGTCCGGTATCGCCCTCGATGCCTCGGGAAGCATTTACGTCGCCGATAAGGGCAATTCCCGCATTCGCAAACTGCTGCCCGACGGTAACGTGATCACTGTTGCCGGCAATGGGAGTTTCGGCTACGCGGTGAACGGCGGGGCCGCTACCGGCGCCGCGCTGTACTTCCCGCTAGGCGTTGGCGTTGATTCTTCCGGCGATGTCTATATCGCCGATTCGCAGAACGATCTGTTGCGCGAGCTGACGATTTCCAATGCCGCCAGTCTGCCGGCTGTTAGTGCTGGCGGCGTCACCAGCGCCTACGAGTTTGGCGCCCTCCCATCGCCGGCACCGGGGTCGTGGATCGAGATCTACGGTTCGAATCTGGCCTCCGGCACGATCACCTGGACCACCGCCGATTTTACCGGGAACGATGCACCCACGATGCTCGGTGGCACCAATGGCACGGCGGTCACCGTCGGCGGCCAGCTTGCCTACGTCGATTACGTCAGTCCCGGTCAGGTGAACGTGCAGTTGGCGTCCACCACTCCAACAGGGACGCAGCCGATTGTCGTGACGTCCGGGGGGAACGTCAGCCCGGTCCCGCCCCAGACCATCAACATCAGCGCCACCGCGCCCGGCCTGTTCGCTCCGCCACAACTCCTGGTGGGCGGAAACCAATACGTAGGCGCCGTGTTTTCGACCGTGAGCCCTGCAACCTGGGTGCTGCCGCCGGGCGCGGTCACCAGCTATACCAGCCAGCGCGCCAAACCGGGAGACTACATCTCTTTGTTCGGCATCGGCTTTGGCCCGGTAACCAGCAACCTGCCCGCGGGGCAGATTAGCCAGGGAACCGGCAACACGCTTCCTGCCGGATCCTTCCAGATCTCGATCGGTGGCACACCGGCCCAGGTGCAGTATGCCGGTCTGGCACCGGGCTTAGTGGGTCTCTACCAGTTCAACGTGGTGGTGCCCAACGTGCCCGCCAACGATCTCACCCCGGTCATCTTCACCCTGGGAGGCGTAGCCGCCGCCGAGCCCCTGTACACCGCGATCGGCAACTAAGGCGTCCCGGCGGCAAGGCCGGCGGTCCTGCCGTGCTGCCGGCTTGTCTGCTGAGCGCGCCCGCTCCTTTACTCGCACACAGCCGGCGTGAGCATCCACTTCAGCACGCCTTTGGGTTCGCGCCCCAGACGGTCACAATCGATGCGCAGGAGCGCGGCTTTTTTCATCTCCACCTGAAGCGCTGGGCCCGACAGCAGAAACGCGGCCATCGAACTCATCTGCGGTTCATGGCCGGCCAGCAGAGTTGCCTGCTCCGCGCCGTTCCGCCGGATCTCCTCCCAGAGATCGTAGGGAGAGGCTTCCGGCAGTAACGCGCGACACTCGAGAATCTTGCCCTTGTATTCCAGCACCGCCGCCGCTATCGCCGCGGTTTCCAGCGCGCGCCGCAACGGGCTCGAGACAATCAGCGTGGGGCGCACTCCCGCTGCGCCGGCCCTCTGCAGCACGTGGCGCAGCTTTTCCTTACCCTCCGAAGTGAGCTTGCGTCCGGCATCCGGTTGACCGGGACCGGCGTCTTCGGCGATTCCGTGCCGCAGTAAATAAATCTGCATCCGATCCAGCGCCTAATTTGCCGTCTGCTTCGCCGCCAGCCCCTGTACCAGCATTCTGGCCAGGTCCGCAATCAGCAGCGAGCCGGGGTTATCCGGCCCCCAATCGGGCTGGGCTATGCCATCCACCGTAATCGCCATGGCGATGCGCCCCGCCTTCGAGTAAACGATCCCGACATCCGATCGCAGCGCATCGAGCGCGCCGGTTTTGTTGGCCACCGGCAGATCGCCGAAGGCACGCCGGATGCCGGTATTGTCCTGGCAGCGTTTCATTACCGCAATCATTTCGTGTGACGCCCCAACGTTCACCAGTTCACCGCGCTCCATGCGCTCCACCAGCGTAACCATGTCGCGCGGCGTCGAAACGCCCAGTCCATATTTCTGGTTCTTTTCCAGCTTGCCCGCAGCCGACAGGCCCTGCGGCCCGTTTTTCCCGAGGATCTTGCGCATCGAGCGCGTCGACGGTATGCCGATTCGGTCCAGATAGGCGTTGACACGGTCAGCCGGAAAGCGCTCCAGGATCATGTTGGTGGCCGTGTTGTCGCTCAGCACCATCATCAGGTGCATCACGTCCTGGAGCGGCAGTTGAACGCGGTTCGAAAGCTCACTGGCGATCACGCCCGACCCTTCCACTTTCTCCTCCTCGGTGATGGTCAGCCGTTCGTTCCAGTCGAGTTCTCCCCGTGCCACCGCGTCAAATAGCGCCGCCATGATCGCCAGCTTGATAGTGCTGGCGGTGCGCACCGGTTCCGTTTCGCGAACGCCGATCGCCTCCCCGCTGTCCAGGTTCCTCGCGTAAAGCGTCACCTCGGCCGGAAACCCGGCGATGCGCTTGCGCAGTTGGTCGCCCAGCGGCTGCGCCATCGCCGCTCCCGCCAGCAGCAGCAGCGCAGCAATCGCCGGCGCGCGGCGTTGCGGTGACGAATGCTTCGGCTTGCGCGGGTTCCGAGTGTGATGGTCTGAGGGCAAACGAAACCACGCCCCACCGCCAACCGCCAGGACGCTTCGCATCATGCGTTCGATCATACCGCAGCACTTAGCTGGAGTTTGTTTGCGGCGCCGCCCGTCCCTGTCCTCGGCTTCAGCGCCACATGCCGGAGCCGGTCAGTAGGGCATCAGGCCGATGCGCGTTACTCCGATGCCCCGTGCGAGATCGACGGCTTCAGCGACGCGCTGGAACTCGATGTCGCGCGCACCGCGCACAAAGACAACGCCGGCAGCGCCGTTCCGGAACAGTTTCGTCAGGCGGCTGTGCAGGGCCGCCTGCGCGAGAGGTTCGCGGTTGAGAAGGTAGGATCCGTCGGCCAACGCGGTGATCACCAGGTCCTGGCTAGCCCTCGCCGGCGGGCCGGGCGCCGCAGAGGTCTGCGGCAGAAGCGCATCCAGCCCCAGCGGCGTCAGTGGGGTGATCACCATGAAGATGATGATCAGGACCAGCATGACGTCGATCATCGGCGTCAGGTTGATCTCCGCTCTCACCAGATCTTTCGTACCAATCGACATGCTCATATGCGGCTCCTCCGTCTATTGGACATAGTCAGCGGGTCGAAAGTTCCCCTGATTTTTGTGGCTGGCGCCGCGCGCCCGGCAGCGGGCGCCACGCCGCCACGGCAGCCCGCTCCATTGGTTTAGGGCCGGCGACAGGCGGCCTCAGCCCCCGGGGGTCCGCGCGATAATGAATCATGCAAAACATTCTCCCGGTAGCGTGTTTTGTTGCAGGGTTTCTGCTGGCCTGGGTCGTGCTACGGGCCCGCCGCCAGGATACGGCAACCGCTTTCCAGGCACTTTCCGCCGAAGCGTTGGCGCGCAATAATCAGGCGTTCCTCGATCTCGCCCGCGCCAATCTTGCCGAGGCTCAAACCGCGGCGCGCGGCGATCTCGAGAAGCGCCAGCAGGCGTTCGCTGAGCTCGTAACTCCGGTGCGCGAGTCGCTCGACAAGGTGGATGCGCGCATCCAGGAACTCGAAACCGCGCGCGCCTCGGCATACGGCTCCTTGCAGGAACAAGTCCGTGGCCTGGCGGAAACCCAGCAACAGCTCCGCGCTGAGACCGGCAAGCTGGTAAGCGCGCTGCGCTCGCCCGCGGCCCGTGGCAACTGGGGAGAAATTCAGTTGCGCCGCGTGGTCGAGATGGCCGGCATGCTGGATCATTGCGATTTTCAAACGCAGGCCGCCGTGATTAGCGAAGACGGCCGGCTGCGGCCCGATCTGCTGATTCATTTGCCAGCCGGAAAAACCGTGGTAGTGGATGCCAAAACCCCGCTCGACGGCTATCTGCGCGCCATCGAAGCCTCCGACGAAGCCGCGCGCCAAACGCACCTGGCCGGTCACGCGCGACAGGTGCGCGCGCACCTCACCGCACTCGGCCGCAAGTCCTATTGGGAGCAATTCGACCAGGCTCCGGAATTTGCCGTCCTGTTCCTGCCCGGCGAGTGTTTCTTCAGCGCCGCGCTCGAAGCTGACCCCTCATTAATCGAGTTCGGCGTCGGCCAGAACATTATCCTCGCCACCCCTACCACGCTGATCGCGTTGCTGCGCGCCGTCGCCTACGGCTGGCGGCAGGAAAAGCTGGCGGAGAACGCCGCCGAAATCAGCGCGCTGGGCAAGGAGCTCTACAAGCGCCTCTCCGACATGGGCGGGCACGTAGTCAACATGGGCAAGGGCCTGGAACGCGCGGTCGAGGAGTACAACAAAGCCGTCGGCTCGCTGGAAAGCCGGGTCATGGTCAGCGCCCGCAAGTTCGCCGAACTGAAAACCGCACCGCTGGGAGTGGAAATCCCCCAGCTGGAGCCGGTGGAACAGCGCGCGCGGAGCTTTGCGGAATCTCAGCCTGAATCCGCCGCAGAGCCAGCCCAGCCGTCCGCGCCGCTACCTCGTTTAGAATAGAAAAAGAGTGCCCGCCAAGACTTTCTACCTGGAAACTTTCGGCTGCCAGATGAACGCGCACGACTCCGAAAAGGTAGTCGGCACGCTGATGGCCAAGGGGTACGCGCAAGTGGCGACGCCGGAAGAAGCCGGGCTCGTCCTCTACAACACTTGCAGCATCCGCGACAAGGCCGAGCAGAAGGTCTTTCACCGCCTGCAGCAGTTCAAGCGCAACAACAGGGACAAAGTGATCGGCGTGCTCGGCTGCGTGGCGCAACAGGAAGGCGAGCGGATTTTCGAACGCGCCCCTCACGTGGGCCTGGTCTGCGGCTCGGCCAGTTACCACAAGCTCGGCGCATTGCTGGTGCAGATCGAATCCGGCGAGCGGCGTGTAACCGGGTTGAGCCTGGATACCGAAGAGGCCTTCGACACGCCCTTCACCCGCCGCGACAATGCGCACCGGGCGTATCTCACCATCATCGAAGGCTGCGACAAAAGCTGCGCCTACTGCGTGGTGCCGTTCACACGCGGCCCGGAGCGCAGCCGCACCAGCGAAAGCGTGCTGGCCGAAGGGCGCCGCCTGGCCGCCGATGGCTATACCGAGATCCAGCTCCTGGGCCAAAACGTCAACAGCTATCGCGATCCCTCGCCCGCCGGCTGGAACTTCGCGACTCTGCTGGCGCGCGTCGCGGAGATCCCCGGCATCCGCCGCGTGCGCTACACCACCTCCCATCCGCGCGATTTCGGCAAAGACATCGTGGCCGCCATGGACGCCAATCCCGCGATTTGCGACCACGTCCACCTGCCGGTGCAGTCGGGATCTTCGAAAATGCTCGCCGCCATGGACCGCCTCTACACGCGCGAGGAATACATGCGGCGTATCGAGTGGCTCAGGACAGCGCAGCGCAACTATTCCATCACCACCGACATCATCGTCGGATTCCCCGGTGAAACCGAGCTGGACTTCGAAGCCACCCTGGGGCTGCTGGACGAAGTCGAGTACGATTCCATCTTCAGCTTCAAGTATTCGCCGCGGCCGAATACCGCCGCCTTTCGTTATCAGGACCAGATTCCCGACGAAGAGAAGCAGCGGCGCCTCGCGATCGTGCAGGAGAAACAGCGCGCCATCCAGATCCGCCGCAATGCCGGGCTCATCGGCAGCGTCAAGGAGGTGCTGGTCGAGGGCCGCAACCAGGCGCTCGCGCAATGGATCGGGCGCACCTCCGACAACCGCACGCTCAACTTCACCCATCCCGAAAATGGCGCCGCCTCTCTCATCGGCCGCTACCTGCCAGTCCGCGTCACGCGCTCCGGCCCAAACTCCTTGGTGGGCGAGAGCGCAACTGTGGTGTAATTGAGTTGGGGGGAGGGCGGCATGGAAGTGGAAATGAAAATCCGCGGCCTGATGATGGACCCCGTCACCAATATGCCCATCGTCATCCTTAGGGACGTCAGCGGCAATTCTGTGCTCCCAATCTGGGTGGGCGTTTACGAAGCGAACGCCATCGCGCTCGAAATCGAGAAGGTTTCCACTCCGCGGCCCATGACCCACGACCTGATCAAGAGCCTTCTCCTCGGCCTCAATACCGCCTTGCGCAAGGTGGTGGTGAGCGAACTGAAGGACGACACGTTCTACGCTGTCATCTGGCTGGACCGCGACGGCGAAACCATCAGCGTGGATTCGCGCCCCAGCGACGCCCTGGCGCTCGCGCTGCGCCTCGATTGCCCGATCTACGTCGAGGAGACCGTGCTCAAATCCTCTAACAAGGCCGCCAACGCCTCCGACAAGGACAACAAGGAAGAGCTGAAGCGGTGGCTCGACGGCCTCAACGATGAGGACCTCGGCCGTTATAAGATGTGACGCCCGCAACCTCCGCGCGACTGGCCGGCTGCGGAATCCAGTTGGCTGCCGAATCCCCGGAATACAACATGTTCACGCGCGGCCTTTGCGTCGCGCTGGTTCGCCCGGGAGCCGCGGCGGAAACGGCCATTGGCAGCTCGGGACTGATGACCGAAGGCGGACTGGCGTTTCTCGTGTGGCGGAACGGCCGGCCGTTTCTTGCCGCCAAAGGCAACGAGACGCCGGCGAGCCCCGTGCAGGTGGAAGAATTGCGCAACTTTTCTCTGGATTTGAAACGCGCTTTACACGGAGACGCGGGCCATGTTTAACCAGCTTCCATGGCCCTCGGCGCTCCATTGGCGGACCCTCAACCAGGCATGACGCTCGACGAACAACTTGCTTATTTGCGAAAGGGCATGGCGGAGATCATTCGCGAAGAAGATCTGCGCGAGCGGCTGGCCGCGGCCGCTGCTTCCGGCCGCAAGCTGCGCATCAAGGCCGGCTTCGATCCCACCGCGCCTGACCTGCACCTGGGCCACACCGTGCTGCTGCGCAAGATGAAGCACTTTCAGGACCTCGGCCACACGGTGATTTTTCTCATCGGCGATATGACCGGCCTCATCGGCGATCCCACCGGCCGCAACGCCACGCGCCCGCCCATGACGCGCGAGGCAATTGAGGAAAATGCCGAAACCTACAAGGCGCAGGTGTTCAAGATCCTCGACCCTGAAAAAACCGAGGTCCGCTTCAACAGTGAGTGGCTGGAGCCGATGCGCTATGTCGATATCGTGCGCCTGGCGTCTCATTATACGGTCGCGCGTATGTTGGAGCGCGACTATTTCGCGAATCGCCTGAAGAACGGCATTCCGATTTCGATGCACGAATTGCTCTATCCCTTGGCGCAGGGCTACGACTCGGTCGCCCTGAAATGCGACGTGGAAATGGGCGGCACGGACCAGAGATTCAACCTGCTGGTGGGGCGCGAACTGCAAGCCGATTTCGGGCAGCCGCCGCAGATCGTTTGCACCACGCCGCTGCTCGAAGGGATTGATGGCATCAACAAAATGTCGAAGTCGCTTGGCAACTATGTCGGCATCGCCGAGCCGCCCGAGGTGATGTTCCGCAAAGTCATGCAGATCTCCGACGAACTGATGTGGCGCTATTACCTGCTGCTTACCGATGTAACCGAAAACGAAATCTCCGCCATGCGCGCGCGTGTGGCCGATGGTTCGCTGCACCCGATGGAGTCCAAAATCGCGCTCGGCAAAATGATCGTCGCCGGTTTTCACCCCTCCGGGGAAGCGGAGCGCGCGGCCGCCGTCTTCGACCGTGTGGTGCGCCGTAGAGAGACGCCGGCCAGGATCGAAAGCGTCGCGCTTCCCGAGGAAGTAGTCAAAGACGGCGCCGTTCGCGTCGACAAGCTGCTGGCGCGCATCGGCCTCGCCGAATCGGTCAGCGACGGCGCGCGCAAGATTAAAGCCGGCGCGGTCGAAATTAACGGGGTCAAATGGACTGCGCTCGCCTGGCCGGATGATGCGACCGAGTTGCTCGTCCAAGCCGGCAAGAACTGGCGAAGAGTCATTCGATAAACCTGTGCGCAAGCTCTACTTCTGGAAACTCAAGCGGCGTGAAATTCAGCTGGGTGACCGTACCCTGCTGATGGCGGTGCTCAATGTCACCCCCGACTCGTTTTCCGACGGCGGCAAGTATGCCGACCCGGATCGCGCTTTCGCCCGCGCACTGGAATTGGAAGCGCAGGGCGCTGACATTCTGGACATCGGCGCCGAATCCACGCGGCCCGGTTCGGCCCGCGTATCGGCGGCCGAAGAGATGCGCCGCCTGATTCCCGTTCTCAAGCGCCTGCAGGACCGGCTCACCATTCCCGTCTCGGTGGACACGTACAAGGCCGAGGTCGCCGAGCGCGCACTCGATTTGGGCGTTGATATCATCAACGACCCTTCCGGTCTCACGATTGAGCCACAACTGGCGCGCGTGGTTTCCAATCACGATGCCGGCCTGGTGTTGAATCACATGCGCGGGCGCCCTGAGAGCTGGCCGAAAATGGGGCCGATGCCGGATCCGGTGGCGGGAATCGTGCGCGACCTTGGGGCAGCCGTCAGCCGCGCCCGCCGCGTCGGCATCGCCACCTCAAAGCTGGCCATAGACCCGGGCCTCGGATTCGGCAAGCGCAAGGAACAAAATGCCCTGATTCTGGGACACCTCGGCGCGCTCGCGCTCATCGATCTGCCCATCATGGCCGGCCCGTCGCGCAAGAGCTTCCTCGCCCAGCAGGACGTCGAGCAAACCGAGTTCGCCACCGCCGCCGCTGTCACTGCCTGCGTTCTCGGCGGCGTCCACATGGTTCGCGTTCACGACGTGCGCGCGATGCGCGCCGCAACCGACCTGGCGGACGAGATCCTGCGCGCGCAAGCAGAATGATTCCATCACCCAGCCCTCCTGTATAATAGACCCGTTGGGAGCCACCCACTCTGGGATGCCGGACATAAAGAAGAAACTGCAGGACGAAATTGCCGTGCTCGAACGCGAGTTGCATGTCGACTTGCCGAAGGAGATTCTCACCGCTCGGGCGCACGGCGACCTGAGCGAGAACGCCGAGTATCATGCCGCCAAAGAGCGCCAGGGGATGGTCAACGCGCGTCTCAATCAACTCAAGAAACGGCTGGCCGAAATGTCGATGATCGACTTTTCCAAGATCCCGCACGACCGCGTGGGTCTCGGTTCCACCGTTGTTGTGCTCGATAGCAAGCGCGACGAAGAGGTAACGTATAATTTGGTTACCGTCGAGGAGGCCGATGCGGCCAAGGGCAAAATTTCCACCACCTCGCCCATCGGCCGCGCATTGTTGGGAAAGGAAGTGGGTGACGTGGCCCGTGTGCTGAGTCCCAATGGCTCCAAGGATCTCGAGATCCTTAAGTTGACCACTATCCACGATGCAGCGGAGTAACATGACCTTTACCGGCGGAATCGGCAGGTTCTGCGGCGCGATTATCGATCGCATCGTGCGCTGGCTCGCGCTTTCACGCATTCATCCGAATGTGCTCACGTTCATCGGGCTGGTGATCAACATCTGGGCTGCGTGGCTGCTCTCCCGCGGCAGCTTCCGCTGGGCCGCTTTGGTGGTCATCGGTGCCGGGCTCTTCGATATGGTGGACGGCCGCGTTGCCCGCGCCACCAGTCAGGTCACGCGCTTCGGCGGATTCTTCGATTCGGTGATCGACCGCTATTCTGACCTCGCCCTTTATATGGGCCTGTTGGTCTATTACGCTTCCATCAACCGCTTTTTCTATATCGTACTCACGGCGGTTGTGATGACCGGCTCGGTCATGGTGAGTTACACGCGGGCTCGCGCCGAAAACGCCATCCCCAAGTGCAAGGTCGGTTTTCTGGAGCGGCCGGAACGCGTCGTGCTGATCATCATCGGCGCCCTGTTCAATCGCATGGCCGCAGTGCTCTGGGTCATCGCCGTTCTTTCCAACCTCACCGTCGTTCACCGCATGATTTACACCTGGCAGGAAGCCAAGCGCCTGGAAGACGCCCAGCTTCGCTCCGTTCCCCGCAGCGAATCCCCCGCGATGCCCCGCCCGTAACCGGAGCCCTCCGGCTTAGCTACCCGCGCTACCGGCTCGAATTCCGATAGTCCAGCGGCGGCTTCTGATTTGCCGGAATCTTCGATTCGTACTTCACGCCTTCCATTCTCTGGGCGAAATCCGCCTTCGCGGCGGCGACCAACGCCGGGTCCGTGAACAGGTCTTCCGCTGTAACCGCCAGCACCTTGGAAGCCAGCACCATTCCATCCTGTCCGATCGCCATCCCGCTCGTGGCGGTGGCGTACCAGCTGTGCGCCGGCGTCCCTGGCACCCAGGTGGCGGCAGTGATGCCCATGGTCGGCACAGTCCAGCTCACATCGCCCACGTCGGTCGATGCGCCGCCGCCTTCCTCACGCTCGCGTTCGAGAGGCCGCACCGTGCGCTCGCTGCCGAGCCTGGCTGTGGTTCCCGCCGGCAGCAGCGGAAACAGCTTCTCCGCGAACGCCTGCTCCGCCGGCGTGTACGTCAGCCCGCCGATCTCGGTGAAGTTGCGGTACATGCGCTCACTGAGCGGCGCGTTGTTGATGATGTTCGAATCGCTGCTGACAATCCGCACATCCACGGTTGTTTCCGTTGCCGTCGCCGCGCCCTTGGCGCACTTCAGAATCCGCTCCCAGATGCCGTTCAGCACGGTCATCGAGGGATGCCGCGCGTAAAGAAACAGCTCCGCGTCATCGGGAACGATGTTGGGCGCAGCGCCTCCCTTGGTCACGATGTAGTGAATGCGCGTGGCGCTGGGCACGTGCTCGCGCAGATACTCCACCGCGGTGGACATGATCATCAAGCCGTCCAGCGCCGAGCGTCCCTTTTCCGGCGCCGCCGCCGCATGCGACGCCAGACCGTGAAATTCGAACTTAGCCGTGATCACCGCCAGCATGCCGTCGCCGGTGGTCACCGTGTTTGAATCTCCCGGATGCCAGTGCAGTACCGCGTCCACGTCGGCGAACAGCCCGGCGCGCACCATGTACACTTTGCCCGAGCCGCCCTCCTCCGCCGGAGTGCCGTAGTACCGCACAGTCCCCGGGAGGTGATGGGCCGCGAGATAATCCTTGATCGAAACCGCGGCCAGCGCGCCGCCGGCGCCAAGCAGGTTGTGCCCGCAGCCATGGCCCGGTGCGCCGGCGACCACCGGCTTGCGCTCCGGCACAGCGTCCTGCGATAGCCCCGGCAAAGAATCGAACTCGCCCAGAATTCCGATCACCGGCTTGCCCTGTCCCCAGCTGGCGACAAACGCCGTCGGGATCTCCGCCACTCCTGCCTTCACCGCGAAGCCCGCCGCCGCCAGCGTCTCCTGCAGCAGCGCGGAGCTCTTCTTCTCCTGATATCCCATCTCGGCAAACTCCCAGATCCTCCGCGAGACATCACGGTAAGTCGCCGCGTGATTCTCGACCAGTCGAATCACTTCGCTGTGAGACGCCGGCCCATCCACCGCAACCGCCGCGAACGGCGCTGCCACGCAAGAAACGAGTACCGCCAGTTTCAATCGCATATGGGGATACGGTACGTGGGGAGGGCGGGGCGTGTCAAGCCGCTGATGTCAGTGGTTGCCAATCGGATCAAGCCGCTGGCTGAGCCCGTGTCTCTCTGCTGGAACTCCCGATTCAGGCCCGGCATCCCGCTGACACAGACACCGCGCCTGGCTGCATCCTGCCGCCAACTGTTGGATAATGAAATCAGGGTGACCAGGGTGATAGCAGCCGTGCCGACTCGCAATGAGTGAGGCTCGATGATCAAGGTTCTGGGTTTCTGGATTTCCTTCGGCCTGCTCGCGTCTTCGGGCAGGGTGATTACATTCGATCAAACCCCGGTGGGCCGCGCGCCCGCCGGCTGGACGGTGGCCATGACCCACGCCGGCGCCGAACCGCGCTGGGAGGTGCGCAAGGATGCCTCCGCGCCCAGCCCTCCTTACGTGCTCGCCCAGGTTTCCGCCGACCGTCACCTCGACCGCTGCCCGCTCGCCATCTTCGATGGCGTCAGCCTCCGCGACCTGGATGTGAGCGTCCGGATCAAACCAGTTGCCGGCTTACAGGAACAGGCCGGCGGCGTGGTCTGGCGCTATCGCGACGCCAACAACTATTACCTGGCGCGCACCAACGCCATCGCCAAGAATGTGGCCATTTATAAGGTGCGCGATGGCGCAAGGGTGCAGATCGCTACCGCCGTGCCGCACGACATCGAGCCCAACGCCTGGAACATTCTCAAGGTCTCCGTGCGAGGCTCCCGCTTCCAGGTTTACCTCAACCATCGCCGGCTCCTGCAGGCCGAAGACAAGACCTTTACCGCTGCCGGCAGAGTCGGCCTGTGGACGGTGGGCGATTCCGTCACTTACTTTGACGATTTCCGCGTGTACCCGAAATAGATCGAGCCGGGCGATCGCATCAAGCAGCAGTCATTGACCTTTGAACCGCCGCGCGCGTCCGTCTACATCCCCTTGATCGTCACCGCTACGAGCGCTGCGGTGATGCCGATCATAAACGCCACCGTGACCCATGTAATCAGGTTGAACCAGCGCGGGTTCACCCATTCCTGCATCAGGTCCCTGCGGTTGATCAGCAGGATCATCGGGATCAGCACGAAGGGCAGCAGCGCGCCGTTCAGCACCTGCGAAAGCAGGATCATTTTCACGAGCGGGAAGTTCGGCAACAGAACCGCTCCGGCGCCCGCCGCGATCAGCAGCGTGTAAAGCAAGTAGAAGATGGGCGCTTCCTTCATCCGCTTGTCGACGCCCGCTTCAAAGCCCAGCCCTTCGCAAACCGAGTAGGCGGTCGAGAGCGGCAGGATGGAGGCGGCGAAAATGGAGGCGTTGAACAGGCCCGCGCTGAATAGCAGAAAAGCATACTGGCCGAACGGCTTGAGGCCCAGCGCAGCCTCTTTGGCGTCCTGGATGTCCTTCGGCGCCACGCTGTAAATGGCTCCGGCGCAGGCCACGATGATAAAGAACGCAATCACGTCCGTCATGATGCAGCCGAACACCACTTCCACGCGCGACGCCGCGTAATCCTTGGCCGTGATCCCTTTCTCCACCACGGCCGATTGCAAATAAAACTGCATCCACGGCGCGATCGTGGTGCCCACCATTCCAATCAGCATGTAAATGTAACCCGGCTCCAGCAGCAGGACGGGTTTCACGCTGTAAATCGCGGCCTCTTTCCAGTCCGGCCGCACCAGGATACCCGAGATGATGTAGGAAACATACAGGAGGCTCGCGAACAGAAAGATCTTCTCCACGCTGCGGTAATTGCCCTTCACCACCAAGAACCACACCGCCACGGCGGAGAGCGGCACAGAAATAAACCGGCTGACGTGGAACAACTCGAGCGAGCTGGCGACGCCGGCGAATTCCGCCACCACGTTACTGAAGTTCGTCACCACCAGCAGCGTCATCATGACGAAGGTGACCCGGAGGCCGAATTCTTCGCGGATCAGGTCCGCCAGCCCCTTGCCGGTCACCGCCCCCATGCGCGAACACATCTCCTGGGTGATGATCAGTACCAGCGTGATAGGCAGCAGCGTCCACAAAGGCAGGTAGCCCCAGCGCGCTCCTGCGGCCGAATAGGTGAAGATGCCACCCGAGTCGTTGTCCACCATCGCCGTGATGAACCCCGGCCCGATGACCGCGAAAAAAATCAGAATGTGGTAGCGGAACCGGCTCAGCAATCGACGCATCCCTATTTCTGCCTCAGCAATGAGATGATGTCGTCTGCCGTGATGACCCCGGCCAGCTTACCTTCTTCGTCCACTACCGGCAATGTCAGCAGGTTGTACTTGTCGAACTGCTCGGCGACGCGATGCTGGGATTCGTCCACCGGCACTTGAATCAGCGGATCGCTCGCCATCTCCCTGAGCTGCGCATCGGCGGGCGCGACAAACAGCCGCGCCAGGGGGACGGAGGCCACCAGCCGTTCCTGTGCGTCCACCAGGAAAATCGTGTTGAGCTGCTCCAGCAGGTCCTCGTTGGCGCGCAATGCCGTCATCGCATCGGCCACCCTGGCCGTTTCGGGAAGCGCCACGTACTCGGTATTCATCATGCCGCCCGCCGTGTCTTCCTCAAACTCCAGCAACTCCTCCACTTCTGTCTTCGGCGCCGCCTCCATCTCCTCCAGAATCTCTTCGCTGGTTTCCTCTCCCAGTTCGGAGAGCGCGTCGGCCGCTTCGTCCGGGGCCATTTCCTCGACGATGTCGGCCGCCTTCTCCGGTTCCAGCGATTCCAGAATCGCCGCCTGCATCTTCGGATCGATTTCCGAGAGCGTATCCGCCGCCACCTCGCTGTCGATGGTCTCGATGATCGCCTCGCGCACAGCCGGGCTCAGTTCCTCGACGATATCCGCCAGGTCCGCCGGGTGCATTTCCTCCAGCTTTTGATAACCGATGGCGAGCCGCAGCCGCCGCAGCGGGTCCGATTCCAGCACATTGCACAGCTCCCAACGGATGGAATGCGGCGCGATCGGCTCCTGCAGCCGGCGGATCCAACGTGAAGGCATTCCTTGCAGCAGGCTCCGCACCATGCTGCGCAATCCGATGTCCACTTCCACTACGTGCAGCGTGGCGCGCCCATCCTCCAGGCGGATCTCCATGGTAAGGTCGGTCACGCGCACTACCTTGCGGCCGGTCACGTCGATAATCTGCTGGTCCCGCAGGTCGCGCGCGATGCGCAGGATACAGTCGTCATCGTGATAGGGGACGAGCTGCTCGTCGCTCAGGCGAATGCCGGCATCCCGGCTGACGGTGGCGATCTGATCGTAGCGGACCGTCAGCCACGCGTCGCCCCCGCCCACCAGGTAGCGGTCGATGCGCGAAGGGTGATCGCGCGGCACCAGCGCCGCGTCCTTCACACGCCCGATGCGGCGGCCTTTCAGGTCGAGCACCGGCATGCCCATCAGCTCGGTAAAGAACAGCAGATTATCCGCCATCGAAGTCACTCGCGCGCCGTTCGCAGCCCGAGCGCGGGGTTATCAGCTTCGATGTGACTCGTTGCGGTGCGCTCTACACGGCTTTTGCTCTGACGCCACTCCCAATATGGCGCATCCGCGCGCGGAACCGCAAGAAAAAATGCAAAATTCTCAAGTTTCCCCCGGTGTCCCCCGTGTTAGACTCGCCGGGTATGAAACTCATCACCCTCGGTCTGCTGGCGGCGTTGGCGGCACTTGCCCAAAAAGTCGAAATCGAGGCCGATCAGTCGGTGGATTTTGCCAGGTTCCACACCTTCGCCATCCGCGAGGCCCGCCTGAACAGCCGGAACCCATCGCTCAACGGCGAACTGACCCGCAAGCGTCTCAATGCCGACATCGCCAGAGCGCTGGGGAAAAAGGGGCTCGCCCCCGTCGATGCCGGCCCGGCCGATCTCAACGTGCGTTACACGCTGGGGGCCGCGCGTAAGACCGAACTCGAGGCCTATCCGGCCGGCTGGCGCGGTTTCGGCACCCAGATTGTCCGCGTCCCTTACACCGAGGGCACCCTGGTTATCGATTTGCGCGATCCCAGCACGCACTCCCTCGTCTGGCGCGCCATCGTGCGCCAGGAAAAGAGCGACCCGGCCGCGCTCGAACGCAAGCTCGACGACATGGTCCGGAAATCGCTCGACAAATTCCCGCCGAAAATGAAGTAGTTGGGCTCAATCCACCTTCGCCGGCGTGTACCCGGGCGTCATCAGATGCATCAGGATCAGCGCCACGAAGTAAGATGATCCGCAGACCGCGAACACGGGAACGTAGCTGTGGGTCCACTCCACCACATGGCCGGTGAAGACGTCGAATAGCGCGCCGCCGATGGCGCTCACCATTCCGCCAATCCCCACCACGCTCGCCACCGCCGCCTTGGGAAACAGGTCGGACGCCACCGTGAACAGGTTGGCCGACCACCCCTGGTGAGCCGCCATCGCCAGGCCGGTCAGCCCCACCACCACCCACAGGCTTTTCGCAAACGGAGCGTAAAGCACCGGCAGAATTGCCGCGGCGCAGACCAGTAGCGCACTCTTGCGCGCCGCGTTCAGGCTCCTTCCCCCCTTGAGCATGGCTCCGGAAAGCCAGCCCCCGCCTACGCTGCCGATTGTCGCCAGGCCGAAGGCCACCATCACCGGCAGCCGGTTGGCTTGAAGGTCCAGGTGGAACGTCTCCTGCAAATAGCCGGGCAGCCAAAACGTGTAAAACCACCAGATGGGATCGCTCAGGAACTTGGCGATGGCGAAAGCCCACGTCTGCTTGCAAGGCAACAGGCGCGCCCACGCGATCCTCTCCACGCGCTCCGCGGGATCGCTCTCAATCAGCGCCAGCTCGGCGGTGGAAACCGAAGCGTGCCTCTCCGGCTTGGCATAGAGCATCAGCCAGAACGCCAGCCAGATAAAGCCCGTGGCCCCGGTGGCGGCGAAAGCGCCACGCCAGGTGAAGGCGGCCACCAGCAGCGGCACCAGAAGCGGCACCAACACGTTGCCGATATTGGCGCCGGAATTGAAAACGCCGGTTGCCAGCGCCCGCTCTCGCCGCGGGAACCATTCCGCCACGGTCTTGATGCAAGCCGGAAAATTGGCAGCCTCGCCGAGACCCAGGAAGAACATCGCCACGCCGAACGTGAGCACCGAGGTAGCCACGCCCGGCGACATCGCGGCGAAGCTCCAGAGCACGATGGCGATGGCGAAGCCCTTGCGCGTTCCCAGCCGGTCCGTGAACCACCCCGCGCCTACCAGCCCAATCCCGTATGCGATCTTGAACGAGGCCACCACGTACGAGTACTGGATGGCGTTCCAGCCGATCACGTGCTGCAGCGTGTCCTTGAGATAACCAAAGACGCCGCGGTCTACGTAAGCAATCACCGTGGCGAAAAAAAGCAGCGCGCAGATGTACCAGCGATAATGCGACGCCGATGGGCGGAGCTGGCCGGACGGCATGAAGCTCTGATTATAGCCCCCGGCCGCGCGGCCCAGCCCCCGGCCTGCTGATGCGTCTCTCCCTCAACTCCTATGTCATGCACCTGCGCAGAGAGGCGCCGCCCCTTACTCCTCCGCCGTATCCGGCTCCGGCAGGCTGTCCTGCTCGCGAGCCACCCAGACATAGAGTACCGGCAGCAGGAAAATGCCCAGGATCAGCGCGGCCATCAACCCGCCCACAATCACAATCGCGAAGGGGCGCTGTGAATCGGAGCCGATGGCGCGCGAAAGCGCCGCCGGCAACAGCCCGAAGCTGGCCACCAGCATGGTCATCATGATGGGGCGCAGCCTCTGGACCGAGCCTTCGATGGCGGCGCTCAGAATAGTGTGGCCGCGCGCGCGCAGCTGGTTGATGTATTCGAGCATAATCACGCCCGTCTGCACGGCCACGCCGAATAAGGCCAAAAAGCCGATGCCGGAAGAGACGCTCATGTGTGTGTGGGTGATGAGCAGTGCTACCAGACCGCCGATGGGTGCCATGGCGACATTGGCCAGAATCAGCAGCACCCACTTGGCGGATTTGAACATGGTGTACAGGATCATGCAGATCACCAGAATGGTGATCGGCAGGACGATCATCAGGCGCCTTTGCGAGCGCTTGGCGCTTTCGTACTCGCCGGCCCAATCGATGCTATAGCCCGGCGGCAGCTTCACCTGCGCGTCGACCTTGCGCATGGCCTCTTCCACCGTGCTGCCCAGGTCACGCTTGGGAACGCTGTATTTGAGGGCAACATAGCGGGAATTGGCTTCTCGGTAGATTTCCGAGGCGCCATCGAGCACCTGGACATGGCAGAGCTGCGCCAGCGAGACGCGCTCGCCCGAGGGCGCGAGCAAGCGGATGCTTTCGATCACGTCACGGTTGTCGCGGTAAGGCGCCTGGTAGCGCACCACCAGGTCGAAGCGCTGTTCGCCACGCAACACCTGCGTCACCGCCTTGCCGCCGACGGCGGTTTCGACCGCATCCTGCACGTCGGCCACGTTAATGCCATAACGCGCCGCAGCGTCGCGATCGATCTGGAACTCGAGGTTGGGCTGCCCGATGACGCGGAAGAGGCCGAGATCGGCGACGCCCTCGACGGTGCGCAACACCTTGACCACCTGGTCCCCTGTGGCTTCCAGCGTTTTCAGGTCATCGCCATAGATCTTGATGGCCAGCTCCCCCTTGACCCCGCTCACCGCCTCTTCCATGTTGTCGGCAATCGGCTGCGAGAAGTTCCACAAGGCGCCCGGGATGCGCTCCACCTCGCGGTCCATGGCGCCAATCAGCTCCTCCTTATCCTGGGCGAAGACCGGCCGCCACTGCGCCTTGGGCTTGAGATCGACGAAGTATTCGGTGTTGAAGAACCCGGTGGTATCCGTGCCATCGTCCGGCCGGCCCACTTGGCTTACCACCTGGGTCACTTCCGGGAACGAGGCGAATATGCGCCGCGCCTGGCTCATCACGCGCTCGCCCTCGGAGGGTCCGGTGCTGGGGGCCAAAGTGGCGCGCGCCCAGATGGCGCCCTCATCGAGATGCGGCAGGAATTCAGAGCCGATGATGCCGCTCGTGGCGAGGCCAATCGAAACACCCAGGGCGCCGGCCGCAACCAGCACGGTTAGCCAGCGGAGACGAATCGCCAGATGCAATGCGGCCTCATAAGCCCGGGTAATCCAGATCATCACCGGGTTATGCCACTCGCGAACCCGCTTGCCGAAAAGAAAGCTCGAGAGCACGGGCGCTACCAGCAGCGAGAATAGAAGCGAACCGAGCAGGGCAAACGAAACCGTCCATGCCATGGGTTTGAACAGCCTGCCCTCCACTCGCTGCAGCGTAAAGATGGGCAGGTAGGCGGTGATGATGATGCCGATCGAGTAGAACACCGGCCGCTGCACTTCGTGGGCAGCCGCGCGCACTGGCCCGAGCGGCGAAGCGCCTTCGTGCCGGCCCAGATAGCGCACGATGTTTTCCACGATGACCACCGCGCCTTCCACCACCATGCCGAAATCGAGCGCGCCAAGCGACAGCAGGTTGGCCGGGATATGGTTCAGGTTGAGGCAAATCGCCGCGAACAGCAAAGAAAATGGAATGGTGAGTGCGACAATGAGAGCGCCGCGGGCGTTGCCCAGGAACAGAAACAGAATCAGCGCCACCAGCACGATGCCTTCGGTCAGATTGTGCAGCACGGTGTGGGTGGTCAGATGCACCAGGCTGCTGCGGTCGAGGAAAGGAACTACCTGGACTCCGCGGGGCAGAATGCGCTGGTTCAGCTCGCGGAACTTGGCATGAATGGCGTCGAGCACACCGTCGGCGTCCGCACCCTTGCGCAGCAGCACAATGCCCTCAACGACGTCGGCATTGTCGATCACCTTGCCGTCGGCGCGGTGGATCGCTTTGCCGATCTGGCCCAACCGGATCTTAGGCCCTTGGGAAACGGTACCGAGATCGCTCACCCGGATCGGCGTGCCGTTCACCGTTTTGATCACAGTCTTTGCGATGTCGTCGACGCTCCGCACCAGCCCGACGGCTCGCACGTTGATCTGCTGCAGGCCGGCTTCCACAAAGCTTCCGCCCGCGTTGACGTTGTTGTTCGCTAGTTGCTGCTCCACCTGAGCGACGCTCAAACCATAAGCCACCAGTTGGTTCGGGTCGAGCGACACCTGGTATTCCCGCGTGGTGCCGCCGAAGCTGACGACATCGACCACATTCGGCACCGATTTGAACTGCTTTTCAAGTGTCCAGTCTTCCAGCGCCTTCAGTTCCATCAGGTCGTACTGCGGGTTGGTGCTCTTCAGGGTGTACCAGTAGATCTGGCCGACCGGGCTGTAGTCGGAGCCGATCTGCGGCTGCAATCCGTTGGGCAAGCTGAGCTGCGAGAGCCGCTCCAGCACTTTCTGCCGGTTCCAGTCGTTGGCGGATTCATCGTCGAAGATGAGCATCAGGCTGGAAAGCCCGAACAAGGAAGTCGAGCGCAGGTGCTCCAGATGCGGGATGCCGTTCATCACGATTTCGACCGGAATCGTGACCTGCTGCTCCACCTCCTCGGCGGCATGGCCCGGCCACTGCGTAATCACCTGCACGTAGTTGTTGGCTACGTCGGGGTAGGCCTCGACCGGAAGGTTGTGGAATGAGATGGCACCCCAGACCAGCAGTAGTGAGGCCGCCAGGGTGACCAGGAAACGATTGTTGAGGGCAAAATCGATCAGTCCTCGGACCATGCGGAGATACCTATTTCCCCACCATGCGCCTGATCGCAAGAGCGTTCGAGATTGCGCGAACCGCGGATGCAACCTGTCGAGGGGAGGGCATCAATTCTCGAATAGAGATCGCTCGCACGTGAGATCTGGACTTCCGCTCCATTATAGCCTTGGCGTGTTTGGCGGATGACCGTTATGCGGGCGCTTTCGCCTCAGGCCAGTAGCGGAAGTTGCGAAGGCTGGCGCTGCCGGCTCCGGAGGCGAAAACCGCGGGGCGAAGGTCGAGGAATCCGCCGAGAACGTTATGGTGCATTCCGCTTACTTCGGCCGACTCGCGAGTCCTTTGCCAGCTTTGGCCGGGGGTGCGAAAGTAGAAATCGATTTCCTGGTTGTCATTGACGATGCGCAGCATCGCGCGGGTTGCCCCCTTCTGTTGGCGGCTGGGGACGTAGCCGTTGGCGATGCGCACGCCGATGCCCTCGCCGTCCAGCAGGATGCCGGCCGAGTGCTCGGGATCGTAGAAAAGCAGCAGGCCCGTGGAGCAGCCCGGGGAGATCTCGGCGTCAACTTCGACGGTATAGGAGTGGCCGCCGACCGGGGTGGTGAGAGCGGGACTGTCGGCCAGCGAGCCGCCGCGCGCCTTCAGATTCAGCACGCCCTGGCCGGTCGAAAAGCGCGCTGGGTCGAACTCGTGCCAGAACGCCCATTGCAGACCGAGTTCGGCGCTGGTGAACCCATCCGAGGGATCGGGTTGGGGTAGCTGGTGGGTGCCGGGAATCGGCATGGGGATGGCCGACTCGGCGGTTACGCCGGCCGGGACGCGAAACCAACCGTCCGCGGTCCAATCGATGGGCACGAGGAGCATTTGGCGGCCCAGGGTGCGGTAGCCATTCTCGTAGGAGTGGACCGTCATGAACCAGCGTCCGCCAGGCGTATCGACCAGCCGGCCGTGGCCGACCGAGAGCCAGCGCGCGTCGCGGCTCGCGGTGTGGACGATCGGGTTGTAGGGCGAGTACTCCCAGGGACCATCGGCGTGGCGGCTGCGCGCCGAGACGACGGAGTGGCTGGTGGAGGGGCCGCCGGTTCCGCCTTCCGCCACGTTCAGGTAAAAGTAACCGTTGTGCTCGATCACCTTCGGCGCCTCCAGGCAGGTGCATTCGATGCGCATCGAGGCGGGCATGGGCCAGGGATCGAAGGCGTGGCGCGGAGGCACCTTGACGGCCAATCCATCGGCAGTCAGCTCGGCCATGACGCCGCCGTTGGCGTAAAGGAAGCGGCGTCCGTTCTCGGCGATGTGGGCGGGATCGATGGCGTTGATTCCCAGGTCGATGGGGTCGCTCCACGGGCCGAGCGGATTTTCGGCATGGACCACGCGCAGCCGGTTGTCGGCGGGGAAATAGATGTAGAAGCGCCCCTGGTACTCGCAGAGATACGGGGCCCATACGCTGCCGGCATAACGATGCAAGGCCGCGGCCACGGGCTTCCAGTTCACCAGATCGGCGGAGCGCCAGATGAGCAGGCCGGGAGCATAGTCGAAGCTCGAGTGGGTGAGGAAGAACTCGTTGCCCACTCGGATGGGGCTGGCGTCGGGGTGGTCTCCGCCCAGAATCGGGTTGCGATAAACCGGGTTGGTCTGGGACCGAAGCAGGTGCCGATGGCCATCAAGGGCTAGGGCGGCCGAGGCGCCGGCGGCGGTCTGAAGCAGGCTGCGACGGGTGAACATGTCGCGACCAGTGTACCGCCGGGCAGGCGAGCGCACAAAACGACTCGTTCGCCGGAAACCCGGCTTCCTTTGCGGCGACGCCGCTACCGTTGCAACTGGCTCTGCGCCTGGCTGCCGGCAACGCGGAGCGATTCGGCAGGCTGTCGCAGGAACTCCAGTATCGTTCGATTAACCGTATCTGCTTGCGCAAATGTCAGGTCGTGCCCCGCGCAGGGAATCACCTCTGCCCTCACCAGAGGGGCCACGCGCCGCAGGCGTCGCACGGCTTTCTCCGGCGAATAAATGGTTTCGTGTTCGCCGACCAGGAACAGCGTCGGAACCGCCAGACCGTTCCATTCGGCATCAGTGAGCACCGGCGGGATCACGACCTTGCGCGCTTGAAGGCTCCGCATGA
>Ga0335078_10001399_pt1 | contig 36544 bp, 34 predicted proteins | sample Lox_Sample_32_FD_206711 | JGI IMG/M metagenome (GOLD analysis project Ga0335078, IMG submission 206711) | Soil microbial communities from Loxahatchee National Wildlife Refuge, Florida, United States - Lox_Sample_3.2 | ecosystem: Environmental > Terrestrial > Soil > Wetlands | place: USA... | reverse complement strand
TGAGCGTGACCATTCGCCAGGGCGGGCAGGCTATCCACGCCCGGCGCATCGAGAAGGTTGCCGCCGAAGTGAGCCTCGAGGATGCCAAGACCGATCCGCTGCTGGGCGACTATGCCTTCAAGCCGCTGGGCAAGATGACGATCAGCCGCGAAGGGGGCCGCATGTATGAACAGCTCACGGGCCAGGACCGGCTCGAGCTGGGCGCCACCTCCGACACGGAGTTCTTCCTGAAGCTGGTGAATGCGCAGCTGACCTTCGTGAAGGGCGCGGGCGGCAAGGTGACGAAGGTGGTCCTCCACCAGGGCGGGCAGGACTACGAGATGCCCAGGATGAGTCAGCCGTAGGCCCGGCGCCGGGTCGGGACCCCTTGCCGCGGCGACGGGCCGGGTGCCCGCTCCCGGTCGTGCCTGCTGCACGCTCGCTAAGGGCGTGGAAGGCGACGGGCCCGGGCGGACTTCATCCGCCGTGCTCGGCGAGCCAGCGCTCCGCGTCTATGGCGGCCTGGCAGCCCATGCCGGCGGCCGTCACGGCCTGGCGGTAGACATGGTCCGCGCAATCGCCCGCGACGTAGACGCCGGGCACCTTCGTCCTCACCTGCGAGCCGGCGGCCGGCACGAAGTAGCCGTTCGGGTCGACATCGAGCACGGCGGCAAACGGCGCCGTGTTGGGAACGTGCCCGATGGCGACGAATACGCCCTTCACGGGAAGGGTCGACTCGGCGCCGGTCTTCACGTGCCGGACCCGGAGGCCGCTGACGGCGCCCTCCGGCACCCCCACGACCGCCGTGGGGACGCTGTCCCAGACCATCTGGATCTTGGCATGGGTCGTCGCGCGGTCGGCCATGATCCTCGACGCCCGCAGCGCGTCGCGCCGGTGGACGAGGTACACCTTGCTCGCGAACCGCGTGAGGAACAGCGCCTCCTCGGCCGCGCTGTCGCCGCCCCCGATCACGGCCACGTCCATCTTGCGGTAGAACGCCCCGTCGCACGTGGCGCAGGTCGTGACGCCCTTGCCGCCGTAGAGCTCCTTCTCGCCGGGGATACCGGTCATCCTCGGGGAGGCGCCGGTCGCGATGATCACGGTCTTCGCGAGGATCGTCCTGTCGGGGCAAATGAGCTTCCTCGGCGACGAGGCGAAGTCGACCGACCTCACCTGCGCCTGCTCGAAGCGGGCGCCGAACTTCGCCGCCTGCTTGCGCAGGCTGTCCATCAGCTGGAAGCCGTCGACCCCTTCGGGAAAGCCGGGGAAGTTCTCGACCTCGCTCGTCGTCGTCAGCTGGCCCCCGGGCAGCGGCCCCTCGAGGACGAGGGGATTCAGGTTGGCGCGGGCGGAGTAGACGGCGGCCGTGAGGCCGGCGCACCCGGTGCCTATGATGACGACGCTTTCAACTGAGGATGTGGGCATGATCGACGCTAGAGTAGAGCCTCGGGATACTACGCTTGGGAAGCCGAAAGAGGCAAATCGCGTTGGTAACCGGGCCGTTACCAGGGGTTCACGCGGCGGACCTTGAGCTGCTGGTAGAGGCCGGGGGAGAGCTCCATCAGGAACCGGCTTGGGCTGAGCATCAGGCCGCCCGGGCCCGGGCGCGACGCGATCGTCGGGTAGCTCAGGTAGAGCTCGTTCCGGGCCCGGGTGACGGCGACGTAGAACAGCCTCCGCTCCTCCTCGACGTCGCCCGACTCGACGGACCGCCGCGCGGGGAACTGGCCCTCCGCGAGGCCGATCACGAACACGGCGTCGTACTCGAGGCCCTTGGCCTGGTGGACGGTGGTCAGCTTGATGGCGTCGGTGTCCGGGTCGACGTGGCGGTCGCTCGTCTCGCTGTTGAGGAGGAGGATCTGCGCGAGGAAGTCCTGGGTCTCCTCGAAGCGCTGGGCGAAGCCCACCAGGGCCGTCAGTTCCTCGAGGCGGTCCGCGTAGTCGGCGAACGCACCCTTCAGGTAGTCGCCGTACCAGCCGTCGATCGCGGTCTGGACGGCGTCGGCGGGCTTTCCGGACTGCATCGAGTCGGCAACCTGCCTGAGCGACACGACGAGCTTGTCCCATTCCTCGCGGCCGTCCCGGGCGACCTTTGAGCGGACCTGCTCGGCGTCGAGGACGTCGAGGAAATTCCTCTGGGCGCCGCGGGCGTGGGACTGGGCCGCCGCATGGATCTTCTGGGCCCCCTTCTCGCCGACCCTCGGCAGCAGGACCGCGATCCGCTCCCAGGCCTGCTCGTCCGCCGGGTTGTAGACGAAGCGCAGGAGGGCCACGAGGTCGCGGATGTGCTGGCGTTCGAAGAACTTCACGCCGCTCGTGATGTGGTAGGGTATGCCCGCGCGCGCGAGCGCGATCTGGGTCTCCACCGCGATGAAGTGTGAGCGGTAGAGCACGGCGATGGCGCTGAGCGCGGTCCCCTCGTCCTCGTGGAGGGCGCGCACGCGCTTGACGACGAATTCGGCCTGCTCGCGGTCGTCCATGACCTGGACCACGTAGGGCTTGTCGAGGTGGCCGCGCGCCGGACGGAGCTCCTTGTCGAAGTGCCGCCCCTTGGGCTGCGCGAGGAGGACGCCGTTCGCCAGGTTGAGGATCTCGGGCGTCGAGCGGTAGTTGGTCTCGATGCGGTGGATCGCCGTGCCCGGGTGGCGGTCGGGGAAGGTGATGATGTTCTCAAAGTTCGCTCCGCGCCACGAGTAGATGCACTGGGCGTCGTCGCCCACGGCCATGATCCGGTGGTGGGAGCCGATCAGGTCGACGATCTGGGCCTGGAGCGTGTTCGTGTCCTGGTACTCGTCGACAAGCACGTGCCGGAAGCGGTGCGTGAAGTACGCGGCGACCTCGGGCGACTGGCGCAGGAGCGCGAGCCAGGACTCGAGCAGGTCGTCGTAGTCGCAGACCTTCTGCTCGCGCTTGCGCGCCTCGTAGGCCTTGGCGAACGCCGGGAGCCGGTCGCGGATCTCGCTGTAGTGGGGGAAGAACTTCTCCACCGTGGCCTCGACGCCGAGCTGGATGTTGCGCGCGAGCGATATGATCCCGAAGAGGGGCGCGGGCCTCGGGTTCGTCTTGTCCTTGAAGAAGGGCTTGTCGACGGCCTCGACGACCTGCTTGAGGAGGCGCTCCGCCTCCTCGGCGTCCAGGATCGTGAAGCTGCGCGAGAGGCCGATCGCCTCGCCGTAGATCCGGAGCGCCCGGTTGCCGATCGAGTGGAACGTCCCCCCCCAGAACCGCCCCGGCTCGATGCCGGTCAGCTCCTGGACGCGGTGCAGCATCTGCTTGGCGGCCTTGTTCGTGAACGTGAGGAGCAGGATCTCGCCGGGGCGCACCCCGTGCGCCAGGAGCCAGGCGACGCGGTAGGTGAGGGTGCGCGTCTTTCCCGAGCCGGCGCCCGCCAGCACGAGGAGGGGCCCCGGCTCGGCCGTCACGGCGGCGTACTGCTCGTCGTTGAGGTGCGCCCGGAAGTCGATCTGCGGGACCGGCTCGGGCGCCGCGCTCTCTGGGCCAAGGTCCATGCGCGGGTTCAGGTGTCGGCGGCGCCCGGCGTGAAGTCGGCGTCGCGCGCCTCGGGCCCGGCGAGGGCGACGACGGCGAGGACGACAGCGCCGATGCCGACCACCCATCCGAGCGAGAACGAGTAGTCGCCGCCGCGGCTCTCGGCGACGACGGCCTGGAGCCGCGGGATGTAGGAGGCCGCGAAGTTGCCCAGCTGGTAGGCGAAACCCGGGAAGGTCCCGCGCAGGGCCCGGGGCGAGAGCTCGTTCAGGTGGGCCGGCACGACGCCCCAGGCCCCCTGGACGAAGAACTGCATGAGCACGGCGCCGACCGCGAGCCCGGCGACCGAGCTTGAGCCGACCCACACCGGGATCATCGGGATCGCCAGGAGCGCGCTGATCGCGATGGCCCGCCGCCGCCCGATCCTCTGCGAGATGGCGCCGAAGAGGATGCCACCCGTTATCGCAGCCAGGTTGTAGAGGACCGCGATCCTCGCGACGGTCGCCGGCGCGAGGCCGCGCTGCTTCTCGAGAAAGGCGCTCGGGTACAGGTCCTGGGTCCCGTGGCTGAAGCCGTTGAACGCCGCCATGAGCGCGACCATGTAGAGGAAGAGCGGCCAGCGGGCGCGAAGCGTCGCCCACATCCCGGCGCCCCGCGGGCCGGCGCCCTGCCTCGCGCGGCCCTCGGTCCACACGGGGGACTCCTTGACGCCCATCCTAATGAACACGACGAGGAACGCCGGCAGCGAGCCGACGACGAACATGCCCCGCCAGCCGAAGTGGGGGTACACGAGGCCGTAGGTGAGGGCGGCGAGGAGGTAGCCCGCGGGATAGCCCTCCTGCAGGATGCCCGAGAGGAGGCCGCGGGTGCCCGCGGGGACCGACTCCATCGCCAGCGAGGCGCCGACTCCCCAGACGCCGCCCATCCCGATCCCGAAGACCGCCCGCAGGGCGATGAAGGTGCCGAGCGTCGGCGCGAACGCCGAGAGCAGCTCGACGGCGGCGTAGAGCAGGATGCTCGCCATGAGCGCCGGACGGCGGCCGCAGCGGTCCGCGAGAATCCCGAAGAGGAGCGCGCCCACGGGGCGCATCGCCAGGGTGAGGGTGATCGCCAGGGCGATCGCGGGGATCTTGGTCCCGAAGGTCTCGGCGACGTGGCCGACGACCATGACGAGCAGGAAGAAGTCGAACGCATCGAGCGTCCATCCGAGGTAGGCGGCGACAAAGGACCTCCACTGGGGGCCCGTCATCGCCCTGAGCTGGGCGAGGGCGCTCAAAGCAGGGCGAGGTCGTTGCGGTGCACGATTTCGATCTTCCTGCGGGAGGGATGGATGGCGCGCACCTCGTCGCTCTTCTTCCCCGCCAGGGCCGGGATCTCGCTCGAGGCGAACGCCGCCTTGCCGCGCGCGATCACCGTCCCGTCGGGGCCAGCGATGTCGACGATCTCGCCCGCGGAGAACTGCCCGGCGGACCCCGTGACGCCGACCGCCAGCAGGCTGCGGCCCTGCTCCCTGAGGGCCGGTACCGCGCAGGCGTTGATCGTGATCGTGCCGGACGGCCTCTGGAAGTACGCGATCCAGCGCTTGCGCGCCTCGAGCGGGAGGCCGCTCGGGACAAAGAAGGTGCCCGGCCCGCTTCCCGCAAGGAGGCGCGGGACGATGCCCGGCTCGGCGCCGCTCGCCACGAACACGCCGCATCCCGACTTCGTCGCCAGCCTGGCCGCCGACAGCTTGCTCACCATCCCGCCGACGGCCGTCTCGCTCGTCGTGCCGCCGGCCATGGCCTCGATCTCGGGCGTGATCCGCTCGACGACGGGCACAATGCGGCCCGTGCCCTTCAGGTCGACGAGCCCCGGCGCCGTCGACAGGATCAAGAGGAAGTCGGCGCCGACGAGGCTGGCGACCATGGCCGAAAGGATGTCGTTGTCGCCAAAGCGGATCTCGGCGGCGCTCACGGCGTCATTCTCGTTGATCACCGGGACCGCGCCGTACCCGATGAGCTGCGCCAGAGTCTCCTTGACGCCGAGGTAGCGCTCGCGGACGCGCAGGTCCTCGTGCGTGAGCAGCACCTGGGCGACCGTGATCCCGTGCGGGGCGAAACCCGCCTGCCAGGTCTCCATGAGCAGGCTCTGGCCGACCGCCGCGAGGGCCTGCTTCTTCGCGGTCTCCGGCGGCCGCCGCGCCAGCGCGAGCCGGCCCATGCCCAGGCCGACGGCGCCGGAGGAGACGACGATGACCTCGGTGCCCGCGGCCCGGACCTCGGCGAGCTGGGCGCACACGCCCGCGATCCTCTGCGTGTCGAGGCGGCCGGCGCCCGACGTGAGCACGCCGGTGCCCAGCTTGACGATGACCCGCCTGGGCCTCTTGCGGGGCGTCAGCATGCCGCCCCGTTCACACCGCGAGAAGCTCCTTCTCCTTGGCGGCCAGATGGTCGTTGATGTCCTTGATCGCCTTGTCGGTGGCGACCTGCAGGTCCTTCTCGAGGCGCTTGGCCTCGTCCTCGGGCAGCTTCGCCTTGCGCAGGGCGTCGAGGATCTCGTGGCGGACGTTGCGGACGTGGACGCGGCCCTCCTCGGCGAGGCGCGAGGCGGTCTTGACGAATTCGAGGCGGCGCTCGCGGCTCATGTCCGGCAGCGGGATGCGGATCAGCTTGCCGTCCACCTGCGGGTTGAAGCCGAGGTTCGCCACCTGGATCGCCTTCTCGACCGCCTTCACGAGCCCGGCGTCCCAGGGCTGGACCTGGATCAGGCGGGCGTCCGGCGTCGTGATCGCGGCGCACTCCTTGAGCCGCATCTGCGTGCCGTAGGCCTCGACCATGACGCCGTCGACCATCGACGGGGTGGCCTTGCCCGTGTGGATCGACGCGAACTCGTGCAACGTGTGGTCCAGCGCCTTCTTCATCTTTACGTTGGCCTCGGCAAGCAGGGGATGGGGCATGGGGGTGGGGGGTTGTAGGGGGGCTTCAGCCGCGCACGAGCGTTCCGACCTTCTTGCCGGTCACCCCGCGCAGGATCGCGTGCTCCTCGTGGAGGTCGAGCACGAGGATCGGCACGTGGTTGTCGAGGCACAGCGAGAAGGCCGTCGAATCCATGATCTTGAGGCGCTGCTTCAGGGCGTCGATGAAGCTGATCTCGTCGTACTTCACGGCGTCGGCGTACTTCTTCGGGTCCTTGTCGTAGACGCCGTCGACCTTGGTCGCCTTGACGATGATGTCGGCGTGCATCTCCGAGGCGCGCAGGGCCGCGGTCGTGTCGGTGGAGAAGTAGGGGTTGCCCGTGCCCGCGACGAAGATGACCACGCGGCCCTTCTCGAGGTGGCGGATCGCGCGGCGCAGGATGAACGGCTCGGCGATCTGGTTCATGGGGATCGCGCTCTGCACCCGGGTCATGACGTCCATCTTCTCGAGGCGGTCCATGATCGCCATGCCGTTGATGACGGTCGCGAGCATGCCCATGTAGTCACCCGTCGTGCGGTCGACGCCGCGCCGCTCGCCCGTGAGGCCGCGGAAGATGTTCCCGCCGCCGATGACGACGCAGACCTGGACGCCGAGCTCGTGGATCTCCTTGACCTGCCGGCAGGTGCGCTCGAGGGCCTCCTCGTCGATCGGATCGCCCGACTTCTCGCCGCGCAGGAGCTCGCCCGAGAGCTTGAGGATGATGCGCTTGTATTTCACCCGGGGATCCACGGGCAGGGTCGCGTGCATGGGCACTGATGAAACAATTGGGCAAATACGGCGTCAACCCCCCAATGCGATGGGGCTCGATTCCGCCCTTGACCGGGCTAGGGTGCGGACAGCACGTTTTCGGATTCAGCAACTGCCCGGTGGTGTAAGGGTAGCACAGGCGACTTTGACTCACCTAGTCCTGGTTCGAATCCAGGCCGGGCAGCCAGCTCGGGCCCCCCGCGTGCCTTGCCTCGCCGGCTCGCACGGCGGCGACCGCGGCCCGACCCCCCGGCCCTGGTCCTTCCCGCCTGTGGCCCGGGGCCGCAGGGCTCCGCCCGGGGCAGGCCGGCGCCCGGACGGGCCCGGGACCAAGAGAAGGCTCGTCATTTGCAACGGGGCGAGCACCCTCCGCAGGCAAACCGCCCATGGCGCTCCTTCAGCTGACCCCCGAGGAAATCCGCCGGTGGACGCGGGCGCAGAAGGACCGGTGGTGGCTGGAGAACGTGTACCGGGGCGACATGCCCCAGCTGACGCTGCGCTCCGCCGCGACCGGCTTCCTCCTCGGGGGCGTCCTCGCGGCGACCAACCTCTACATTGGGGGGAAGACCGGGGTCTCGCCGGGCGTGGGCCTCACCTCGGTGATCCTCGCGTTCGCCCTCTACCGCGCGATGGCCCGGAGCGGCCTCGCCCGGGACTTCACGATCCTCGAGAACAACTGCACGCAGTCGATCGCCACGGCGGCGGGCTACATGACCGGGCCGCTCATCTCGTCGCTGGCCGCGTACATGATGGTGACGGGCAGGATCGTCCCGTGGTGGCACATGCTCTCGTGGATGACCGTGATCGCGGCGCTCGGCGTGTTCATCGCCTTTCCGATGAAGCGCCGGTTCATCAACGAGGAGCAGCTGCCGTTCCCCGAGGGCCGGGCCTCGGGCGTCGTCCTCGACGCCCTCTACCACGGGGAGGCGGAGCAGGGCATGCTCAAGGCCCGGCTCCTCGGGTGGACCGCCGCCGCCGCCGCCTTCGTCAACTTCCTGATGGGCGACGGGTGGATGCGCCTCGTGCAGTTCACGCTCCTCCGCATGGACGCGTGGCTCGGCATGAGGCAGCCGTGGTCGATCCCGGAGCGGCTGGACACGTACTACTACAACCTGGCCGCGAGGTTCCACCTCTGGGTCCCGTCGATCCTCGGCACCGACGTGCGCCAGCTTGGGCTGCGCCTGACGCCGGACCTCTCCATGGTCGGGATCGGGGGCCTGATGGGGATGCGCGTGGCGACGAGCTGCCTGCTCGGGACCCTCCTCAACTTCGCGGTCCTCGCGCCCCTCATGATCCGCCACGGGGACATCGCCGCGCGCGTCGCCGCGGACGGCTCGGCGGTCCCCATCTCCCGGGCCGAGATCGTCAACCAGTGGTCGCTCTGGTGGGGCGTGACCGCGATGGTCGTGGGCTCCCTGGTCGGCCTCCTCGGCAAGCCCGAGCTTTTCAGGGGGCTCCTCCGGCGCCGGGGCCCGGCCTCCGGCCCCGGGGGGACCGACGTCCTGCGCCACATCGAGCTGCCGCTGTGGGTCTCGGCGGTCGCGGTCCCGTGCCTTGCCGCCGCCGGGGCGACGGTGTCGCACGTCTTCTTCGGCGTCCCGTGGTTCCTGGCCTGCGTCTCGTTTCCGCTGATCTTCGTCCTCGCGATCATCTGCACCAACTCGATGGCGCTCACGTCGTGGATGCCGACGGGCCCGCTTGCGAAGATCACGCAGTTCACCATGGCGGCGTTCGACCGGACCAACCCGGCGAGCAACCTCATCCCCGGGGGCATGACGGCGGAGATCTCCTCGAACGCCGCCAGCCTGCTCTCCGACATCAAGCCCGGCTACATGCTCGGCGCGAAGCCGCGCCAGCAGGCGGCGGGCCATGTCATCGGGATCCTGTCGGGCGCGTGCGCCTGCGTGCCGCTGTTCTACCTGCTCTTCCTGCCGCCGGCCAAGGACGGGTCCCGGTCGGTGGCGACCCTGGTCTCCGACGAGTTCGCGATGCCGGCGGCGGTCCAATGGCGCGGCGTGGCCAGCCTGATCGCCAACGGGCTCCACTCGCTGCCGGCCTCGGCGATCGCGTCGATGGCGGTCGCGGCGGCGCTGGCCGCCGCCTTCGAGGCGGCGAGGATCGCGACCAAGGGGCGGTTTCCGCTGAGCGCGGTCTCGATCGGCCTCGGCGTCGTCCTCCCGCCCGAGTACGTGTTCACGATGTGGCTCGGGGCGGCGGTCTTCTGGTGGCAGGGCCGCCGGCATCCGGTGCCCGGCACCCGGGGCCATGCCGTGTGGGTGGAGGGGTGCGAGCCCATCAGCGCGGGCCTCATCTCGGGATGGGCGCTCACGGGGATCGCGAACTCCGTCATCAACGTGGTCCTCTACTGAGCGCGGCGGCGGCCGAAGGATGGTGCTTGGCACCGGGCCCGCACTCTAGTTCCGTCGGTGTCAACCCGAGGGGAGACGATGGTCCTGCCGCAACAGAGCACGCCGAGCGCCCGGCCGCCCGAGGCCGACATGGCCGGCTGGAAGGTCGCCCTCCTGTACAACGCCCGGCCGAGGGGCGTGCGCAGCGGCCAGCCGGACGACCTGTACGAGGAGTTCGACTCCGAGGAGACGATCGGGTCCATCCGGGAGGCGCTGCAGGAGCTCGTCGGCAGGGTCGTCCCGATCGAGGCGGACCGCTCGCTGCCCCGGAGGCTCGCCGCGGGCGGATTCGATTTCGCGTTCAACTTCGCCGAGGGCACGGGGCGCCGCTGCCGCGAGGCGATCCCGGCGGCGGTGTGCGAGCTCCTGGGCGTGCCCTTCAGCGGCTCGGACCTGCTCACGCTCGGGCTCACGCTCGACAAGGACATGACGCGCCGCGTCGTCGCCTCGGAGATGCGGGTGCCGCGGGCGGTCCTCGTCCAGCGCGAGGCCGACTACGATTCCCTGGGCGGCCTGGCCTATCCCGTCATCGTCAAGCCCAACGACGAGGGCTCAAGCAAGGGGATCCGCGACGACCCGATCGCCGACGACGCGCCCGGGGCGCGTCGTCGGTGCGAGTGGCTGCGCGGCCAGTACGGCTGCCCCGCGATCGTGGAGGAGTTCGTCGACGGGGCCGAGGTGACCGTGGGGATCCTCGGTAACACCCCCTGCGAGCGGCTCGTGGGGATGATGGAGATCGAGCCCGTCGGGGCCGTGTCCCGGTTCGTGTACTCGCTCGAGGTCAAGCGGGACTGGCGGCGGCGCGTCGTCTACCATGTGCCGCCCCGGCTGGACGCGCGCGCCCTGGAGGAGATCGGGGAGGCCGCGGTCAAGGCCTTCCGCCTCCTCGGATGCCGGGACGTCGCGCGCATGGACTTCCGGCTCGACGGCTCAGGCAGGCCCTTCTTCCTGGAATGCAACGCCCTGCCCGGGCTCAATGCCGCGAACAGCGACATGGTCCTGCTCTCGAGGGGCACCTTCACCCACCGGCGCCTCGTGCAGGAGATCTTCCTCGAGGCGGTGCGGCGCTGCTCGCGGGTCGGGACATGAGGGTGCTCGTGGCGCACACGCTGGCGCCGGCGGCGGAGGCCGCCGGGAGGATCCCGGGAGAGTTCGACCTGGGCGAGGCCGCCGAGGCGGTCGCCGGTGCGCTCCCGGGCGCCGTCGCCCGCGGGATCGAGGGGCGCGACGAGGAGTTCGCGGCCCTGGTGGCGGAGCACCGGCCCGATGTCGTCTTCAACCTGTGCGAGGCCCCGCTCGGCCGGCCGGAGCTCGAGGCCCGCGCGGCCGACCTGTGGCGCTCGCTCGGGGTCCGCTGCACGGGGTCGCTCGGGAGCACTCTCGAGCTGTGCCGGGTGAAGGACCGGGTCAACGCGGTGCTCGCGGCGGCGGGGATACCGGTGCCCCAGGCGGGGACGTTTCCCTGCGTGGTCAAGCCCGCCGAGGAGGATGGCTCCGCCTGGATCGGCCGCGACTCGGTCTGCCGCGACCCGGAGCAGCTGAGGCTGGCGGTCGCCCGCGTGCCCGGGCGCGCCCTCGTCGAGGCGTTCCTGCCGGGCCGCGAGTTCGCCATCTCGGCGTGGGGGAGGGGCCGCGCGGAGCAGCTCAGCATAGGCGAGACGGTCTTTGCCAACGGCCTGGAGCTCGTCACGTACGACGCCAAGTGGGACCCGCGGAGCAGCGACTTCCGCGATTCGCCGGTGTCCTATGCCACGGGGATCGCCGCTGCGCTGCGCCGGACGCTCATGGCCACCGCGCGCCGCGTCTGGTCGGCCGTCGGCGCGCGAGGCTACATGCGCGTGGACGCTAGGCTGGACGAGTCCGGCGTGGCGCGCGTCCTCGACGTGAACCCGAATCCGGCGCTCGGCCCAAGCGGCGGGATCCGCGCCGCCGCGGAGGCGGTGGGGTGGACCTGGGAGCGGTTTGTCCGCGCGCAGGTCGGCTGGGCGAGCTGATCCCGGGCGCCGAAGGGCGCCGGGGCGCCCCGCTCGCGTCCTCGGCCGGGAAATGCGCGTTTGAGCTGCTCTCGCGCCCGAGGCCCGCCGCGCGCTCGGGATGGCGCGCCGGGTGCCGGGCGCGGGCGACCGGCGTCATCGGGCCGGGCCTGTGCCGGCGGCCAGAAGGTGGCGCGTCCCGGGAGCGGGTGGTTTCGCCGCTCCCTTCGGTCACTGGGTCGACGGGGCGGCCGGGAGCCTCTGGTGATAGTTGGGGTAGGACGGCTGGCGATAGGTTGGCGGCGGGCTCTTGGCGAGCTGCCCCAGGGCCAGGGCGACGGCCTTCTCGAGCTGCGGATCGTGGCCCTGGCGCACGAGGCGCGGATCCATTTCCACCTCGACGTCGGGCGCAATGCCGCGGTTCTCGACCTCCCAGGCCCCCTTTGTCCCGTAGATCGCCCACTCCGGGGCCGTGATGCGGCCGCCGTCGATCAACTGCGGGTACTCGCCTATCCCGATCAGCCCGCCCCAGGTGCGCGTGCCCACGAGGGGCCCGGAATTCTCGATGCGGAACATCCACGGCAGGGCGTCGCCGCCCGATCCTGACATCTCATTTATTATCATGACCTTAGGTCCATCGATGACCTCGGCCGGCTCGATGTAATGCGCGCCCTCGCGGTTGACGACCCCCATCATGGCATGGCGGTTGATGAGGCCGATGATGTAGTCGGGAATCCGGCCGCCATGGTTGAAGCGCTCGTCGAGGATCGCGCCCTGCTTGCCCACCTGGGCGAAGTAGTAGCGGTCGAAGTTGGTGTAGCCTCCCACACTCGTGTCGGGGAGATGGACGTAGGCGAGCCTGCCGCCGGACAGCTCGTCGACCCGGCGCCGGTTGGCGTCGATCCACGCGCGGTAGCGCAGGTTGGTCTCCGAGTCGACGGGCACGACCGTCTCGTCGTGCGCGCCGGAGCCGTCCGGCTTCGGCCCGACGCGGACCACCGTCTGCCTGCCGGCGGTCTCCTGGAAGGCCCGGTAGATCTCGTCGGCGGTCCCCACGGCGCGCCCGTTGACGGCGAAGACGTAGTCGCCCGCCTCGACGCGGACGCCGGGCTGGGTCAGCGGGGCCTGCAGCTTCGGATTCCAGTTCTCGCCCCGGTAGACGCGCGTGATCCGGTAGTGGCCGTTCTCGATCGCGTAGTCGGCGCCCAGCAGGCCCACCTTGACCGTGTCCGACCGCGGCTGTGCGCCCCCGTAGACATAGACATGGCCGGCGACGAGCCAGCCGGTCATCTCGCGGAAGAGCACGGTCAGGTCCCCGCGGCTGGCGATGCCCGGCAGGTACGGCGCGTAGAGCCGCTCCGCCGCGGCGATGTCGAGGCCGTTGTACCCAGGGTCGTAGAAGTAGTCGCGCTCGATGCGCCAGACCTCGCGGTACATCTGGCGCCATTCGGCGCGGGGATCGACGAACACCTCTAGCTTGTCGGTCGCGAGCGCTTCCTTGGGCGACTTGTCCTCCTTGGCGGCATCCCTGATGAACCACTTCTTGTCCTTCTCGATGAGCATCTTCTCGCCGTCATACGAGAGCTGGAAGGCCGCGACCGCTTCGGCGATCGCCTCGGGCTTGCGGGTCTTGAGGTCAAACCGGGTGACGGTCAGGTGCGGCCGCTCGTCGCCGTCCAGCGGCTCCACGGTCGGGGCGCTGACGGCGAAGAGCACGCCCTCCTTGCCGGTCTCGATGCCGACGTAGTTGGCCTCGGGCAGCGGCAGGGTGACGATCCTCTGGTCGAGGCCGTCAAAGTCGATGCGCACGGCCTCGGTCGAGGGTTTCGCGGCCGGCTTTTCGTCCTTCGCCGCCTCCTTGGCCTCCTCGGGGGGCCAGTGCTTGATGTCCCCAGGCGTGGCCTCGGGCGCCGGCGCGACCTTCCTGGCGGGCCCCGGGGCCTCCTTGGAAGCGGCGGGGGCCTGCAGGTCCTTGTCCTTGGCCGGAGTCTCCTCGTCGCTCTCCGGGGCGACGGGCGACGGGAGATCCTTGCGCAGCACGGCTGCGTAGACGCTGGCCGAACGCGGCCGGTTGAAGCCGGACATGTCGCCCGACGCCGACAGCCCGAGCGACGTGCTCGCCGCGAAATAGAGATACTTGCCGGAGCGGTCGAATCCGGCGTGCTGCGCGTCCGAAAGGCCGTCGGTGACCTGCCAGCTGCGGTGCTCGGCGAGCGAGTGCACGAAGACCGCGCGGAGGTTGTTCGGCTGCACCTTGGCGTATGCGAGCCATTGGCTGTCGGGCGACCAGGCCGCGACGAGCTCCCGGCCGCCGTAGCTGTCGGCGTCCACCTTGACCGGCGTCCCGCCGTCGGCGGCGACGTACCAGAGCCCCCCCCGCTTGTCGCTGTAGGCGATCTTGGAGCTGTCCGGGGACCAGCGGGGCGAATAATAGAAGGACGGGGGCGTGCCCAGGTCGATCCGGCGGGGGGCTCCGAGCCCGTCGGGGGAGCGCACGTGGAGCGCGTACTCGCCGGACTCGTCCGAGAAGTAGGCGACCCACCGGCCATCGGGCGACCAGGCCGGGTCGCGGTCGGCGACCGCCGGGCTCTGGGTCAGGTTGCGCGCGTCGCCCTTCTCGGCCGGCACGGAGAGGATCTCGCCGTGCGCCTCGAAGAGCGCGCGCTTGCCGGTGGGCGACAGCGCGGCCCGCAGAATCTGCTCGGGCTTGACCTTCTCAAAATGGGGCCGGACCTCGGGCAGGTCCGCCGCGAGCCGGATCGCCACGGCGCGGCTCTGGCCGGAGGCGATGTCGTAGAGATGGATCGAGCCGAATTGGGAGTACACGATCGCCCCCGGGCCCGCCGAGGCGGACGCGATGTCGAAGCCGTCGTTGTCGAGCACCCTCTTCACCGCCAGGGTCTTCGTGTCGCAGGCGAACAGCGTGAAACGCCCCTCGCGGTCCGACAGGAAGTAGACCGTGTCGCCCACCCACATGGGATTGCGGTCGTTCGAGTTGTCCCTGGGGACCTTGACCACGCCCGAGTCCGACAGGTCCGCGATCCAGATCGGCGTGGTCTGCCCGCCCCGGTACATCTTCCAGGCCGGCTCAACCTGGTAGAACGGCACGTAGGCCAGGTGGCTCCCGTCGGGCGAGTAGCAGGCCTGCGCGCCGGAGGGAAGGGGCAGCTCCTCGGGCAGGCCGCCCGCCAGCGCCACGGTGTAGAGCTGCGGCAGGTCCCGGAACGTGGCGCGGTTCGAGCTGAAGAGGATCCGGGAGCCGTCCGGCGTCCAGCCGAGCGCGATGTCGGTGCCGGGATGGTAGGTGAGCCGGACCGGCTCGCCGCCCGCCGCGTTGACGACGTACACGTCGACATTCCCCTCCAACCTGCCGGTGTACGCTATCCGGCTGCCGTCGGGGGAGAAGATCGGCGAATGGAATTCGCCGCCGGGGCCCACCAGCCGGTGCGCCTCGCCGCCGGAGCGGTCGACGGTCCAGATGTCGCCGCCGTAGGCGAAGGCGATCTGCGTCTGGCTCACGGTCGGCTCCTGCAGGAGGAGCGGCGTCTTCGGCTCGGCCGGCGCCGGCTGGGCGCCCGCCGCAACCAGCGCGCCGATGGCAAGCGTGTTGCGGAGCTTCATGTGGCTTGGGGTTTGTGGACAATGAGGAGCGGGCGGCGCCTACCCAAGCTCGAAACCGCGCGCGGGTGGGCGCTCAGGGCGGTCCCGCGGCGCCCGGTGGGGCGGCGCGGCCCCCCGCCCGGTAGTGGAGGACACGGGCCCTCTCGATCGTCACCAGGCCGCCGCCTATCATCGAGTCGAGCACCGGCAGGAAGGCGTTGATCTTCTCCTCGCTGTCGACGATCTCGATGACCAGCGGCAGGTCGTCGGACAGGCGCAGGATCTTGGTCGTGTGGAGCCGGCTGGCCTTGCCGTAGCCCATCGAGCCCCTGAGGACCGTGGCGCCGGCGATGTGCAGCTCGCGGGCCTTGAGCACGATGGCCTCGTAGAGCGGCTGGTGGTGCCAGCGGTCGGATTCGCCGATGAAGACGCGCAGGAGCAGGGATTCTACGGGCAGGTCCATACTTAGGAGCCCTTCAGGGCGTTGATTGACGCGGCCGCCACGTGCCCGAGCCACACGGCCGCGAGGCACAGGGTGACGGAAGCGGCGACGTTGCCGCCCACCTGGGCCCATTCGCCGTCGCGGGCCAGGTTGAGCGTCTGGAGGCTGAACGAGGAGAACGTCGTGTAGCCGCCGCAGACGCCGGTCATGAAGAACTGGCGCCCCTGCGATCCCACGAACCAGCGGCCGTCCGGCCCCGTGAGGGTGTTGAAGAACCCGATCACGAAGGAGCCGGTGACGTTGATGACGAGGGTGCCCCACGGGAACGTCTGGCCCACGGTTCGCGCCACGAGGCCGGAGAGGGCGAACCGGGCGGTCCCGCCGAGGGCGTTCCCGATGGCTATCCAGAAGTAAAGGGTCATGGTGATGCTGACGCGTTCAAGGTAGGAGTCGTCGGCCCGGAAATTCGAGCATTTTACCCGCGGGGCGGGAGGGCAGATTCCATTGCCGGGAGCGAACGTGGTGATTTGACACCCGCGGGCAACCCGAATCGGCCGGATTCAGAGCCCGTCGGGATGCGATGCGGGCTCGAGGGCGCGGACGGCGGATCCCGGCCCCGACCACGACAGGTGCAGATGCGCGGCGCCCGTCGCATGCCCGTAGCGCACGTCGACGGGGTAGGGCCGTCCGGCCTCGAGCTCGGCGACTCCGCTGGCGACGCGCCGTCCCGGCCGGCTCTGGCTGATCAGCGGCCGCCCGCCCACGAGGACCTCAATGCGCCCGTCGCAGTCGGCCGAGACCGTGTGCGGGCCGCTGGCGGCGGCCCGGATGACCCCCCGGTACTCGATGGAGAAGTGCTCGCGCGGGACGCCGGCGGACGCGTCGGGCGACCCGGCACCCTCCTCGTCGGGGAGGTCGAAGTCGATCAGGGGCGTCACGGACACCTTGACCGGCTGCGCGAAGGACTCGTCGCGGAAGTAGGTGACGGCGAAGAACGGCGTCCGGGCAAAACGCTCCGGGCCCAGCAGGGCCCGAACGTCCGCCAGCGCCCAGGGGTGCCCGTCGGGGTAGACGATCCCGTGGAAGGGCGTCGGCGTCTCGTCCTTGCGGGGGTGCTCGCGGTTCTCGTCCCACGCGAACCGGCAGTTGTCCCGGCCGATCCCGAGCTCCCACATGATGTAGCCGACCCTTCCCCTGAAGTGGTCGACGATGCCGGGCACCGTCTGTCCCTTGCGGTTCATGCACTCGGTGCAGAGCGAACGGGCGTCCCCGAGCAAGGCGTAGCCGCCGTACTCGTGCCACGACGCGAAGTCCGAGAACGGCCCGCCCGAGAAGTCCCCGCCCGTCGCCGTGCAGGGGATCGCGGTGCCCGTCTCCCGGATCCAGCCCAGGGCGTCCTTTTCCAGCCGGAGGGTCTCGGCCGACTTGCCCGGCTCGTTGTAGATCTCCCAGAAGGCCACCCGGGGGTCGGACGCGTGCGCGCGGACGATGTCCTGGACGTAGGCCTTCAGCCTGGGCCGGTGCTCCGCGTAGTGGCTCCTGGCCTCGTCGCCGGGGCTGACGAGCCACTGGCTGTTGTGGACCCCGCGGATCGGCGCGGGATAGCGGTAGCCGGGGGACACGAGGTCCGCGGGGGGCTGGTTCCAGCAGTCGTCGAAGAAGACGAACTCGGTCTTGATCCCGTACTTGTCGGCCCGGCCCAGGAAGTCCCCGATCTCGGCCAGCAGGGCGTCGCGCTTCTTCAGGTAGACGTCGTAGTGGAGGTACACGCGCACCACGTTGATGCCGTACACCGAGGCGTAGCGCAGCTCGCGGTCGTTGACCGCCGGATCGTACTCGTCCCACTGCTGGGCTTCGTTGACGCAGTTCGTCGGGACGAAGACCGCGCCCTGCACCCACGTCCAGTCCCGGGCCCCGGCCGGGGTCGCCGCCGACGATCCAGGGGAGAGGCCCAATCCGGCCGGGAGAGCGCATGCGAGGCAGATGCGGCAGAACGATCTCATGGGCACCCCTTCGCAGGAATCCGCGGGAATCGCGAGCTTGCGCTTCGGGTTGGACGCCGCCCAATTCTTGCGTTCCGTGTTGTGTTTGCCCGTGCCGCGAGTCCGATCGCCGCGGCCGGGACGCCCCCATGAACGTCAGCCGCTACCGGATTCTCGCCAACGGGCTCGCGTGCCGCTGCCCCAACTGCGGGCGGCGGACGCTCTTCGAGCGCGGGCGCCTGTTCAAGGTCAACGCCAGCTGCCCAAGCTGCGGCATGAGGATCGAGAGGGGGGACGGGGAATTCCTCGGCCCCTTCGTGGTCAACTACGGCGTGACCGCCTTCGGGATCGTCGTCCCGATCATCCTGCTCTTCGCGGCGGGCCGGCTGGGCGCGGCCGCGACGCTTGCGTTGTGCCTCGGGTCCGCGCTGGTGGCGCCCCTCGCCCTGTACCGCCTCTCGTGGGGCTGGTGGCTGGCGCTCTATTACTTCTTCCTGCCGGGCAACCTTCCCGGCAACCTCGACGGCCGGCCGGAGGACGACGAGTGATCCGCGCCATCCCGCACGAAGGCACCTAAACCCATGACCAAGGAAATCCGACACACGGTTACCATCGGCGCGGAGCCCCGGGCGGTCTACCGCGCGCTGATCGACGAGAAGCGGCACGCGGCATTCACCGGGGAGCCCGCACGCATCTCGCGCAAGGTGGGCGGGCCGTTCACCTGCTACGGCGGCCATCTCACGGGGCTGAACGTGGAGCTCGTGCCCTCGAGGCGCATCGTCCAGGCCTGGCGGGCGAAGGGCTGGCCCGCGGGCGTCCATTCCATCGTGTCGTTCGCGCTCTCGCGGAAGGCGGGGGGAGGGACCCGGATAACCTTCACGCACGCCGGCGTGCCGGCCTCCTCGTTCAGGGACATCAGCAAGGGCTGGCGCACGTTCTACTGGGAGCGGCTCAAGGCCTACCTGGAGCAGTAGCGCCCGCGACCGCCGTGGCCCCAGGGGACGCGCCAGCCCGTCGCCAGCCGGACGCCCGCCAGGGTCCCGGCGCGAAGCTGACTGCGCTGGCCGAGGTCGGGGGGGCGTTCCTCAAGCTCGGCCTCATGTCGTTCGGCGGGCCGGTCGCGCACCTCGGGTACTTCCGCCGGGAATTCGTCGAGAGGCGCCGCTGGCTCGATGACGCGGCCTACGCCGACATCGTCGCGCTCTGCCAGTTCCTGCCCGGGCCGGCGAGCAGCCAGGTCGTCTTCGCCCTCGGCATGCGCCGCGCGGGGCCGGCCGGGGCGCTCCTGGGCGCGCTCGGCTTCCTGCTGCCGTCGGCCGTGCTGATGATCCTCTTCGGCTACGGCGTCGCGTCGCTCGGCGGGCTGGGGGGCGCCGGCTGGCTGCACGGCCTCAAGCTCGCGGCGGTCGCGGTCGTCGCGCTGGCCGTCTGGGCGATGGCCCTGCGCCTCTGCCCGGACTGGCCCCGCCGGATCCTGGGGGCGGCCGCCGCGGCCGCCGTCGTCCTCCTGCCGGGCACCCTGAGCCAGGTCGGCGTCATCGGCGCGGGCGCGCTGCTCGGCTTGTGCGGCCCCCGCGGCGCGCCGCCGACGCCCGCCCCCGCGAGCGGCCTTACCCGCGGCCACCTCTGGGCCGCCGCGTCGCTCGCGCTCTTCGCCCTGCTCCTCGCGGGCCTCCCCGTGCTCGCGAGGGCCACGGGGGCCAAGCCCGTGGCCGTCTTCGACGGCTTCTACCGGGCGGGATCGCTCGTGTTCGGCGGCGGGCATGTCGTGCTGCCGCTGCTCCGGGCCGAGGTCGTCCCCCCGGGGTGGATAGGCGACGACGCCTTCCTGGCCGGCTACGGTGCCGCCCAGGCCGTCCCCGGGCCCCTGTTCACGTTTGCCGGCTACCTGGGGACGGTGATCCGCGGGGGGCGCCAGGCGTGGATGGGCGGCGCGCTCGCGCTGTTCGCCATCTTCCTGCCGGGCTGGCTCCTGGTCGGTGGCGCCTACCCGTTCTGGCACCTGGCCCGCGGAAAGACCTGGGCGCAGTCCGCGCTCCGCGGGGCCAACGCCGCGGTCGTCGGGATCCTGCTGGCCGCCCTCTACCGTCCCGTATGCACGGAGGGGATACGGAACGCCACGGACGCGGCCGCGGCCGCCGCGGCCGCCGTCCTCCTGGGGCGGCTGCGCATGCCCCCGTGGGCGGTCGTGCTGCTGCTGGCAGCCCTGGGCCAGTGGGTCCTCGGGTGAGCCCCGGGGCCGGGCTGGCCCAGGGACGTCAGGGCTTCACGCTCATCCGGTTGTCGACCTGCTTGACGCCCTTGATGCCCCGGGCGATCTCCGTCACCAGCGATTTCTCCGTCTCCGAGTCGGCCTCACCGGCGATCGTGACGACGCCGCTCTCGGTCGTCACCCGGGTCCTGAGTGCGCTGGTCGCGCCGTGGCTAAGGAGCGCGAACTTGATCTGTCCGGTGATCGAGACGTCGTCGATGTCCTCGCCCATGGTCTCGCGGGCCTGTGGGCTGGCGCTCACGACGATCTCGTTCGTCACCGACGTCACGCCGTCGACTCCGCGCGCGTAGAGCTCGGTGAGCTCCTTCTGCGCGTCGCTTTCGGCCGTGCCGCCCAGGGTCACCGCGCCGTTGACGACCCTGACCGTCGTCGCCGGGGCGCTGACGTGGGGCTTGGCCAGGAGCAGGGCGCGGATCTGGAACGCGATCCACGCGTCCGAGTGCTCGGGGGCTGGCGGAGCGATCTCGATCCGGTTCGCGACGCTGACGACTCCCGGGAGGCCGGCCACCGTGTCCTCCGCAAGCGCCTTCTGGTCCTTGTCCGCGACCTTGCCCGTCAAGGTGACCACGCCGTTGTCGGCGCTCACGTCCACCTTGCCCTCGAGGACGGTGCGGTAGTTGTAGGACGCCTTCGCCGCGTCCTCTATCCTCCGATCGGTGTCGGTCGACGCGAGCAGGCCGAGGGGAATCGCGGCCGCCAGGAGCCACGCCATGCAGATGTTTGTCTTCATGCCAGTTTGGGTTTCCCAACATGGTAGCCTGTTGCGCCGCTTGGTTCCGGTCGAAGGCCGCCCGCGGGAGCCCGGGCGCCCCGAAAACCTAGGCCTCCTGCCGCGTGTAGCGGTGCACGAGGAAGTAATAGGCCGCCCCGAGGAAGGCCGCCGCCCCGGCGACCCAGAGCGTCACCTCCCGGATCTCGCCGCGCATGAGCCTCTCATCCTTGCCCGCGACGAGGGACACGTAGGTCAGGACCGCGCACCAGAGGAGCGAGCCGAGGCAGGTGTAGACCGAGAACTTCAGGAAGTTCATCCGCACGATCCCGGCGGGGATGCCGATCAGGTGCCGCACGACGGGCAGCATCCGCGACAGGAAGATGCCGAAGCTGCCGAACCGCTGCGACCACCTCTCGGCCGGGATGAACACGAAGCGCCCGTAGCGCACGACGAGGGGCCGCCCCGCGATCCGCGAAACCCAGTAGAGGGTGCTCGATCCGAGCCACGAGCCGACGGCGGCCGCCACGACAATCCCGCGCAGGGTCATCGAACTGTGGCCGGCGGCGACCAGGATGACCGCCGGCGGGATGACGAGCTCGCTCGGAAGCGGGACGATCGAGCTCTCGAGCGCCATCAGGAACACGATGTACGGATACCCTCCCGTCTGCAGCGATTGCTGGTAGGAGGTGAGCAGGCGCTGAATGACGTCGTGCAAAGGCCGCTCAGACGTCGGGCTTCGTCTTGCGTAGGCCGAGAATGCGATCGCCCGGCTTCCAATGCCCGCGCTTCTTCAGCAAGTCGATGCGCTCGAAGCGCTTCAACACATTGCGCCTGACGACGACGCCGCCGGATCCTTGGAGGCTCTTGTGCTGCGACATGGTTGGGAAGAGGGGAAAACGTTGAGCGCTTAAAGGGTTGGGCAATAAACCTCCGCGCCAGCCGAATACAAGGAGAAATTCGACCTTGACCCCCCCCCGTGCCCCGTCAGGTTTGCCCTTTTCGCTTTGTATCAACGATATCAACGTTATGAGGGATGACTATATCAAACAGGCACTTGGCAAGATCTTGGACCCCAACATCCTGATCAACGTGGTCTCGCGCCGGGTCAAGCAGCTCAAGCGCGGCAACCGCCCCCTGGTCGAGTCCCTCGAGAAGCTGTCGCCGGAGGACACCGCGCTTCGAGAGATCATCGAGGAAAAGATCAGCTACGAGACAGGCGAGGCCTGACCGCGGGCGGCACCCAGGCGCCCGGGCGGCGGTCGTCCGCAGGCTTCGCCAACGACGTCCCTCCATGGCCGCGCAAGAAGACGGCGCCCCGCGCCTCACCGAGATCCGCAACGCCAAGGTGTTCCGCGACTTCGTGGTCGCGGAGCGCTTCGAGGCCGGCATCGAGCTGCACGGGACCGAGGTCAAGTCGATCCGCAGCGGCAAGGCCCAGATCAGCGACGCGTTCTGCCGCGTCGAGAAGGCCGAGGTGTGGATGTACGGCGCCCACATCGAGCCGTACGCGTTCGGCAACATCAGCAACCACGACGCCAAGCGGATCCGCAAGCTGCTCCTGCACCGCGCCGACATCCGCAGGATCGCGCTCGCGATGAACGCGGGCGGCAAGGCCCTGATCCCGCTCAGGATGTACTTCAAGGGTGCCCTCGTGAAGGTGGAGGTTGCCCTCTGCACGGGAAAGAAACGCTTCGACAAACGCGAGGACCTGAAGAAGAAGGTGCAGATGCGAGAGGTGAACAGGGCGCTCAGATCGCGCCGCGCATGAAGCCCGGCGCCGAATCGGTCGTGGTTCGCGTGCCCGCGAGCACCTCGAACTGCGGCGCGGGCTTCGACACCCTCGGGCTCGCCCTGAACCTGTACAACCGCGTGACGCTGTCGCCGGCCGGAGGCCGCGACCCGATGCCGGCGGAGGCGTCCGACGCCCGGGCGCGGGAGATGGTGGACGAGGCGGCGGCGGCGTTCTTCCGGGAGACGGGCCGGCCGCCCGCGGGCTTCCGCTACCGGATCGAGGGCGCCATCCCGCCGGCCCGCGGCCTGGGCTCGAGCGTGACCGTTGTCGCCGGGGTCATCGCGGGCCTCGACGCGCTCGGCGGAACCTCGCTCGGTCGCGCCCGCATCGTCGCCCTCGTCTCGGCGATCGAGGGCCACCCCGACAACGCGGGCGCCGGCGTGCTCGGGGGCTTCTGCGTGTCGCGGACCGATCCGGCGACCGGGGCCTATGTCGGTTCGCAGCGCTTCGAGGTGCCGGGGGACATCGCCTTCGTCGTCGCGTCGCCGCCTATCGAGCTCGTGACCAAGGAATCACGGGGAGCCTTGCCGCCGGCGCTGCCGTTCTTCGACGCGGTCAAGAGCATCAACTGCGCGGCGTACCTCGTGGCTGCGTTCGCGTCGCGCGACTACGCCCGGCTCGCGCACGCCGCGGGCGACTTCGTCCACGAGCCCTACCGCCTGCCGCGGATTCCGGGAGGGGGGGAGGCGATCCGGGCCGGCGTCCGCGCGGGAGCGTGGACCGGATGGCTCAGCGGAAGCGGATCGAGCGTGCTGTGCGTCTGCGAGCGCGCCAGGGCCGCCGCCGTGCTCGAGGCCATGACGCGAGCGTTCTCCGGGTTTTCGGTGCCGAGCGAGGGGCGGATCCTCGCGGCGGACAACGACGGCCTCACGGTAGGGGGTTGATCGGCCCCGCGTGGGAGCCCGGCGCGTCCGCGGGCGCCGGGCCGGCCTCGCGGAAGCCCGGGGCCACCCCTTCGGGCCAGACCTCGACGATCGCGTCGGCAAGCGGTCGCCACCCGAAGGGCTTCCTCAGGCGCACCTTGAGCCGCTTCAGCCGGGCCAGCTCCTCAGCCAGCGGATCGAGGTCGTCGCCGGAGATCATGATGAATGCCGCCCGGGGAGCGATCCTCGACGCCCTCTGGATGAACTCGATGCCGTTCATCTGGGGCATCGAGTAGTCCGTCACAACGACCCCCGCCCGGACCCTCGCGAGGCCGCTCAAGGCCTCCATGGGCCGCGTGAACGCGTGGACGGCGCAGTCGAGGTTGTCCGCGATCATCTGGGCCATCAACTCGGCGTAGGACTTCTCGTCGTCGACAATGACGACCGACTGGCGGGGCGCGGCGCTCGGCTTCTTGGCGTGCTTCACGGGATTCGTCGGCCTCGTAGGCTGGCCGGTGCATCGGCAAATTGCAACGCGCAAGGCGCTTGCGTTAGAACCCGCACGGTGCGAGAAGGGCCGGCGCCGGTCCCGGGCGCCCCCGCCGATGATCCACATCGTCCTCTATCAGCCCGAGATCCCGCAGAACACGGGCAACATCGGCCGCATGTGCGCCCTGACCCGGTCGCGGCTGCACCTGATCCGGCCGCTCGGGTTCAAGATCACCGACCGCAACCTGAGGCGGGCGGGCATGGACTACTGGCGCAGCCTCGACGTGCGCGAGCATGCCGACTGGGGGGCCTTCCGGTCGAGCGAGGGCGCGCCCTCCCGGCTCTGGCTCTTCACGACGAAGGCCGCGCGCTCGTTCTGGCAGGCGCGCTTCGAGGACGGCGACGGCCTTGTCTTCGGCAACGAGGGCGGCGGCGCCCCCGACTGGCTGCACGACGAGCTGGCCGACCGGCGCCTGGCGATCCCCCACGCCAACGCCGCGCTGCGGTCGCTCAACCTGAGCACCGCGGCGGGAATCGCGGCCTACGAGGCGCTCCGACAGATCGGGGGATTCGGGGCTCCGCCCTGAATTTTGGGGTAGCTTCCCGCTTGGCGCGCCCCAAGGATCGTCGGCCCATGAGCGACAGCCGACTCAAGATATTCTCAGGCAATTCCAACCGGAGGCTGGCCGAGGAGATTTGCGGCACGATCGGGGTCCCGCTCGGAGAGGCCACGGTGACCACCTTTCCGGACGGCGAGACGTTCGTGAAGATCGACGAGAACATCCGTGGCCACGACGTCTTCATCGTCCAGTCGACCTGCCCGCCGACCAACCAGCACCTGATGGAGCTGCTGATCATGATCGACGCGGCGCGCCGGGCATCGGCCCAGCGGATCACGGCCGTGCTGCCGTTCTACGGCTACGCGCGCCAGGACCGCAAGGACCAGCCGCGGGTTCCGATCACGGCGAAGCTGGTGGCCAACCTGCTCGTCTCCTCCGGCGCCAACCGGGTCCTCACCCTGGACCTCCACAGCCAGCAGATACAGGGCTTCTTCGACATCCCGGTGGACCACCTGTACGCCTCGCCGGTCTTCTTCGAGTACCTTGGCAAGTCGCGCAGCGAGTCGCTGGTCGTGTGCTCGCCCGACCTGGGGGGCATGAAGATGGCGGCCGCGTATGCGGACGTGCTGGGGGCGGGGCTCGCGATGGTCGCCAAGAGGCGCAAGAGCGCCACCACCGTCGAGGCGATCAGCGTCGTCGGCGACGTCGACGGCTGCGACGTCCTGCTCGTGGACGATATCACGGAGACGGCCGGCACCCTGGTGGCGGCCGGCGCGATGCTGCGCGAGCGCGGGGCGCGCAGCATCCGTGCGGCCGTCAGCCACTGCATCCTGAGCGATATTGCCTACGAGCGCATCAAGAGCGGGGTCATCGACGAATTGATCACCACGAATTCGGTGCCGATAGACACTAAGGGCTTGCCGGTCACCGTGTTAAGCATCGCAGCGCTCCTGGGCCAGGCCATCCAGCGAATCAACACCAACGAGAGCATCACGAGCCTGTTCCGCATTAAGGGCTTCTGATTTGCTTGCCCTTCTCGGGTTTCTGGAACACGTCCGCCGACCTGCCGGTCGACCCTTTACCACATGAAACACAGAATTTCCTCAACCGTCGTCGCCCTCGCGGTCGCGGCCATGGGCCTGGCGGCCGCGGCGAGGGGGGCCGACACCCCCGCGCCGGCGGCCAAGATGCCCGAATTGAAGAAGGACTTCTCGCCCGTCAGCGACGGCAAGCAGGGCGTCGTGCTGAGCTACGCGGACATCGTTGAGCCGGTCCAGAAGGACGTCGTCTCGATCGAATCGTCCAAGATCGTGCACGAGCGCATCCAGGCCAACCCGCTCCTGCGCCAGTTCTTCGGCGACATCCCCGACCAGGACCGCGAGAGCAAGGAGATGGGCCTCGGCTCCGGCGTCATCGTGACGTCGAACGGCTACGTCCTCACCAACAACCACGTCGTCGAGGGCGCGGACGAGCTGACGGTGGAGCTCTGGGACGGCCGCAAGTTCCCGGCCAAGGTCGTGGGCGCCGACCCGAAGACGGACATCGCCGTCGTCAAGATCGACGCGGCGGGGCTGTCCGCGGTCACCTTCGCCGACAGCGACAAGATCCGTGTGGGCGACGTCGTCTTCGCGGTCGGCAATCCGCTCGGGGTCGGCGAGACGGTGACCATGGGCATCGTGTCCGCCAAGAGCCGCAACGTCCACATCCTCGAGGACGTGGCCGGCTACGAGGACTTCATCCAGACCGACGCGGCGATCAACATGGGCAACTCGGGCGGCGCCCTCCTCGACGCCAAGGGCCGGCTGATAGGCATCAACAGCGCCATCGTCTCGCCCTCGCGCGGCAACATCGGCATCGGCTTCGCCGTGCCGGTCGACCTTGCGGCGAACGTCATGAGGAGCCTGATCGAGACCGGGACCGTCGCCCGGGGCTTCCTCGGCGTCGGCGCGGTTCCCATCACGGCGGACGTCGCCGAGCAGGTGGGCCTGCCCAAGGACGCCAAGGGGGTCATCGTGATCGAGACGCAGGCCGACAGTCCGGCGGAGAAGGTCGGCATCAAGCGCCGCGACGTGATCCTCAGGGTGAACGGCAAGCCGATCGAGAACTACGACGAGCTGCGCCTGACGATCTCCCAGCTGGCCCCGGGCAGCAAGGTCACGCTGGACATCTCCCGGGACGGCAAGCCGATGACGGTCGAGGTCACGCTCGCCCAGTTCGCCGAGAAGCCGAACCAGATCCTCGATGGGGTCGAGGTCGGCAAGCTCACCGACGAGGTGCGCCGGCACCTGGGGATCGATTCGCGCACGACCGGCCTTGTGGTGACCGCGGTCGACGAGAAGTCCGACTATGCCGAGGTGCTCCCGGTGGGCTCGGTCATCGTCGAGATCAACAGGACCCCCGTCGAGGACATCGCCTCAGCCAGGGCCGCGATCCACTCGGGGCGCAACCTGCTCCTCGTGTACTCCCAGGGCTTCCCGAAGTACGTGGTCGTGACCAAGCGCCCCTAGCTCCCCGGCTTCTCGACGGGGAGCCTCGCGAGCGATTCGGGCAGCGCGTCCGCGGGGTAGGTCGGGAAGCTCAGCTCCAGGAGCGAGATGCTCGGAACGTCGAGCTGGGCCAGCCCCTCGCTGCGGTTCATGAGCATCGCGATCCCGACGGGGACGGCGCCGGCCTGGCGCACGATGCCCAGGCATTCGTTCACGCGGCCGCCGCGGGTCACCACGTCCTCGACGACGAGCACGGCCTCCCCGCGGGCCAGGGCGAAGCCGCGGCGCAGCACCAGGCGGTTGTTCTCCTTCTCGCTGAAGATGTAGCGGGCCTTCGCCCGGCGCGCGACCTCCTGGCCGATGACCAGCCCCCCCATCGCGGGCGCGAGCACGGTCGAGAAGCTCCAGCCCGCGGCGCGGATCTTGGCGACGAGGATCCCGGCCAGGCGCTCGACGGCGTCCATGTGCTGGCACACCATGGCGCATTGGCAGTAGTGGCCGCTGTGGAGCCCGGAGCGCAGGATGAAGTGGCCCGTGCGCAGGGCGCCGGTGCGGGTGAAGATGTCGAGAATCTCCTGTTGCGTGGGATCCATAGGGCCGCGAGTCCAGAACGTTTCGAATTCAAGGGCAAACCTTCCGATCGCCGCGAGGCGTTGAATAACCGAGGCGTTGGGTCTAACCTCGCTGCCATGTCAGGCCTACGCCAACGCCCGCCCAACGCGCTCCCGGTCCCGCTCGAGGACGAGCTCGGCGACGTGATCGAGAAGGCGATGGCCTGCGCGGGCTTGAGCCCCGAGACCCTGGCCGAGAAGTCCGGGGTCCCGGTCGCCGCCATCCTGGACGCCATCGACTACCGCCCCGAGCTCGACCCCGGGGCCTGCAGCCGCCTGGCGGCCGTGCTCGGCCTCAACGAGGTGGGGCTGTGCGCGCTCGCATCGGGCAAGTATCCGCTGCCGGACTCCGGGGGGCTGCCGTTCCGGGTCTGGCCGCTGCGCATGGCGCACGGGATAGGCGTCGTCAACGCCTACGTCGTCGGCACGGGCGACGCCGGCCGCGGCCTGCTCTTCGACACCGGGCCGGATGCCTCCGTCCTCGCTTCGGTCTGGCCGCCGGCGGTCCGGGGCCTCGACGCGATCTTCGTCACGCACGTCGAGGCGGAGCATGTCGGCGGCCTCGCCGGGGCCGCCGCGCGCTTCGGCGTCTCGGACGCCTTCGTCCCGGCGGGGGTCCGGGCCCCGGCGGGAAAGCCGATGGGGGAGGGGGAACGATTCGCCGTGCCCGGGCTCGAGGTCACCGCGTTTCGCACGCCGGGCCATTGCGCGCTGCACAACTGCTACCACGTCCGCTCGACGGCGGTGCCGTCCGCGCGGTCGCTGCTCGTCTCGGGCGACCTCGTGTTCGCGGGCTCCGCGGGGGGGCCCTACCACTGCCAACGCCAGCTGCGCGCCCACCTGCGGCGGGTGCTGGTCGCGGTTCCCGCGGACACGGTCGTGGCGCCGGGCCACGGGCCGATGACGACCGCGGGCAACGAGCTCCGGTACAACCCGTTTGTGCCCTGAGCGCCCGCCCGACGGCGCCGGGCGCGCCTACAGGGCGTCGACGATGACGGCGGCGATGGTCGCGTTGTCGGGGCCGCCGCGCTGCAGCGCCAGCTCGATCAGCTTCTGCGCGATCGCGGCCGGCTCCTGCGCCCGGCTGACGATCTCGCGCATCTCCCGCTCGAACACGAGGCGCGTCACCCCGTCGGTCAAGAAGATGAACCGGTCCCCGGCGAGCAGGGGCAGGTCGGCGACGTCGACCTCCGGCGGAACCGTCTGGCCGATGCAGCGGGTCAGCGCGCCGCGCTGGGCCTCGCTGTAATAGACCACCTCGCCGCGGGCCCGGCGCCGGCGCGCCTCGTTCTCGACGGTGTGGTCCTCGGTCAGGCAGGCGATTTCGCCTCCCCGCCACGAGTAGGCCCGGGAGTCCCCGACATGCGCGAGCTTCATCCGGGCGTGCCGGATGCACCCCAGGGTCAGGGTCGTGCCGATGCCGGAGGCCGGGCTGAGGCCCTGGCCCAGCGCCGCGACGGAGTCGTTGGCCGCCGTGACGATCGCCCGTAGGTCGAGCTCGGCCTCGGGGCCTGCGGCCAGGACCGCCTCCGTCACGACGTCGACCGCCTTTTGGGCCGCCTCCGCGCCCCCGGGAAGCCCGCCGACGCCGTCGGCGACCCCGAAAAGCTGCGCGGTTTCGTTGAACAGGACGCGGTCCTCGTTGTCCTTCCGAATGTTGCCAATGTTTGAGAGCCAGGCGGCGCGGAGGATGGTCATCGGAGGGAGCGAGGATAGTAGACCGGCGCCCCTCAGGTGAAAGGACGAAATTGATCGAGCCGGTTCTCGCGGGTCAGCCGGACGAAGGAGCGCTGGGGCAGGCCCGCCAGGAACAGAGGGCCGTAGGACTTCGCCAGGACGCGGCTGTCGAGGATGGTGATCACACCCCGGTCGGTTCGCGTGCGGATCAGGCGGCCGGCCCCCTGGCGGAACTTCATGACGGCATCGGGCAGCGTGAGCTCGGTGAAGGGGTCGCCCCCGCGGTCCCGGATGAGCTCGGCCTTCGCCTCGGCGACCGGGTGGACCGGGATCGTGAATGGCAGGCGCACGATGACGACCTGGGCCAGGGCGTCGCCCGGGACGTCGACCCCGGTCCAGAAGCTGTCCGTGCCGAACAGGACGGCGTTGCCGGCGTCGCGCATGCGCTGCGCAAGCTCGGTCCTCGAGAAATCCCCGCCCTGGACGAGGAAGGGCCGCCCCGACGCGCCGAGCAGCGGGCCCACGGCGGTGGCGACCGCGTGCATGTCCCGGTAGCTCGTGAACAGGACGAGGGAGCCGCCGGGCACCCGCGCGCAGCAGAAGCCGACGTAGTCGGCGATGGCGTCGACCGACGAGCGCGCGTCGGGCGCCGACGGCGGCGGAACATCCGCGGCGACGAAGACGCGCATGTTGCTCTCGAAGTCGAAGGGCGAGCCGGCGACGACGCACCGCGACCCCGCGGCCCCGATGCGGGCCGCGAACGGGCCCATCTCGCCGCCGAGCGCGAGCGTCGCGCTCGTGCAGATGACGCTCACCCCGGCCCCGAACAGGCAGCGCTCAAGGTCGGGGGCGACGTCCACCGGCGCGCTGCGCAGGCTGACGATCGACTGCTTCCTGCCCGACCTCTCGGCCCAGTACACGTGGCCGGCGTTCGCGAGGGCGAGCCACTCGTCGACGCCGGCGCGGATCGCGCGCAGCCGGGCGCGCTGGTCGAGCAGCTCGTCGCGCGCGCGCCCGTCCGCAAGGCCGTCGGCGGCCCTCGCGACGCAGCGCTCCAGCGCGGCGAGGGGCTCGCGCAGCAGGGGCTCGGCCGCGCCCGCCTCGCGGACCCGGGCGATCGGCTGCTCGGCCAGCAGCTTGCCGGCGAGGAAGTTGAAGAACTCCCCGGCGGCGTCGAGCGCGTCGGCGACCCTCTCGCCGACGTCCGGGCCCCCGAGCTTGGCCAGAATCCCCCTCTTGGTCCTCGGGTTGTAGAGGTGGCGCAGGGCCCGCTCGACGCCGAGGCTGCTTAGGGCGAGGCCGAAGTTGTCCTCGGCGACCTCGGGGACCGTCTGCGCCTCGTCGAGGACCACGAAGTCGCCGGGGAAGAGGACGCCCGACGCGTCCGCCCCGGCGCCCTCCGCCCGCGCCCCGCCCGCGCTGATGAGCGAGAAAAGCAGCGCGTGGTTGACGACGATGACCTGGGCCGAGCGCACTCGGGCGCGGGCGCGCTGGTAGAAGCAGCGCTCGCAGTCGCAGTTGCGCCTCGAGCAGGCGGACGAGTCCGCGTTCACGCAGTCCCAGAGGTCGGCGTCGGGCGGCGGCTGCAGGTCGTGCCGCAGGCCGGTGGTCGTGGAGCCGGCCCAGTCGGCGATGCGCTGGAGCTCGGCGTACTCGGCGTCGCCGAAGAGGCTCGCCCGCTCCGCCAGCGCGCTCGCGAGCCGGGTCGTGCAGAGGTAGTTCGCCTTGCCGACGAGGACCGTCGAGGAGAAGCCCGCGTACCGGCCGAGGTCGGGCACGCTGGCGAACAGGCGCCGGCAGAGCGGGAGGTCCTTCTTCTCGAGCTGCTCCTGAAGCGAGATCGTGTGGGTCGAGACCACGAGCTGGCGGCCGCAGTCGGTCGCGTGGATGATCCCCGGGACGAGGTAGGCGAGCGACTTGCCAATGCCTGTGCCGGCCTCGAACAGCAGCGGCTCGTCGTCGCGGAAGGCCGCCGCGACGGCGTTCGCCATCAGCTCCTGCCCCGGCCTGTGCTCGAGGCCGAGCTCGGCCTCGAGCCATCCGCCCCCGCGGAAGGCCCTCGCGGCCAGCCTCGGCGCCTTGGTGGGGGACGCCGAAGCCGGGGCGGAGTCGTCGCGAATGCCTATCATTGGGGACCGAGCCAACGAATGGGTCCGGCGCCCGCCGGGGCAAACGAATAACCCGCCGTTCGTGCAACACGACCTCCTCCTTGGGGTTGCGCCTGCGGACCGCGGGCCCATCCGGGCGCAGGCGCGAGCCGGAGGGCCCGGTATTGAATTTGCAGCGGACTCGGACCTGGACATCTTGGTCACCACGATGAAGCCCACGACCGGCGAGCAGGGAGACTGGGTCGCCGCGCTCGTGCGATTCATCCGCGAGCAGCCGGGAGTCGGCGCGGTGCGCGTCGATCCCGGCGCGCGCAGGGTCGCCGTCGCGACGATGGGGCGGGAGACCGAGGCCGACCTTGAGGAGAGGCTGGGTGAGACCATCGCCGCGGTCGTGGAGAGCCTCTCGAGCGCCCACGCGGGCGGCGCCCCGCCGGGCTACAAGCTGAGCCGCCAGGGCGGCGCGACCATCGTGGGCCGCGAGACCTGCGATGCCGTCGAGAAGCTCTGGCTCTGGAGGGAGATCAAGTGGCCCGAGAAGGCCGGGCCGCCGGCGCCCCGGGTCCCGTTGTTCTGGGAGGAGGGGGGATGGCGCTCCCTGGCGCTCCTTGCCGGCGGATGCGCGGCCGCCGGGATTTCGGGGGCGCTCGTGGGATGGCTCGTCCCCGGCGTGCCGTGGCTCTCCCGGGCGATCTACGCCGTCGGCCTCGTGGCGGGCGGGTTCGACGCCGCGATGGACTCCTGGGCGAACCTGCGCGAGGGCCGGATCGACATCCACTTCCTCATGCTCGCCGTTGCCCTCGGCGCCGTCCTCATCGGGGCCTGGGGCGAGGCCGTGGTCCTGCTGACGCTCTTCTCCGCTGCCGGCGCCATGGAGGAATACGCGCTCGACCGCACGCAGCGCGAGGTGAGCGCCCTCCTCAAGTCCGCGCCGAAGCGGGCGACGCTGGTGCTTGCCGACGGCTCGGAGCGTGAGATCGACGTCGGGCAGCTCGAGCCCGGGCAGCGCGTGCGCGTGCGCCCGGGCGAGGCCTTCGCCGCCGACGGCGTGGTCGCGACGGGCGAGAGCGCCAGCGACGAGTCGACGCTCACCGGGGAGGCCAGGCCTGTCGGCAAGGCCCCCGGCGACGAGGTGTTCAGCGGGACCATGAACCTGTGGGGCGCGCTCGAGTTCGACGTGTCGCGGCTGCCGTCGGAGAGCACGCTCGAGCGCATCATCCGGCTCATCCGCACGGCCCAGAAGATGCGGGCCCCGAGCGAGCGCTTCACGGACCGATTCGGCACCGGCTACACCTACCTCGTGATCGGCGGCGCGTCCGCCATGTTCCTCGTCTGGTGGCTCGGCTTCCACCTGCCGCCGTTCGCCAATGCCGCCGGCGTGCGGTCCGCGTTCTATCGCGCGATGACGCTCATGGTCGTCGCGAGCCCCTGCGCCCTCGTCCTGTCGATCCCTTCGGCGATCCTCGCGTCGATCGCCCGTGGCGCCCGCCACGGCATCCTCTTTCGCGGCGGGGCCGCGATCGAGAGGCTGGCCGACGTCGACGTGGTGGCGCTCGACAAGACCGGCACGCTGACGACGGGCGAACTCTCGGTCGAGCGGATCGAGAGCTTCCCGGCGGGCCGCGAGCGCGAGGTGCTGGCGCTGGCGGGCTCCCTCGAGAGCAAGTCCCAGCACCCCATCGCGCGGGCGATCCTGCGCCGCGCGCGCGCCGACGCCGTTGAGCTTTCCGAGGTCGCGGAGTTCCGGTCGATCACCGGGAAGGGGCTCAGGGGAAGCCTCGGCGGATCGACGCTCTTCCTCGGGCGCCGCGAGCTCCTGGAGGACGGGCCCCTGGCGCAGTGGGCCCGCGGGCTGCCCCCTGCCTCCGCGGAGCTGAGCGAGGTCTGGGTCGTTGGCCGGGACCTCATCGGCCGCCTGCTGCTCACCGACCGCATCCGCGCGGAGTCGGGCCCGGTCCTGCGCGCGCTGAGGGCGATGGGCGTCCGGACCGTCATGCTGACCGGCGACCGCAGGCACGCGGCCGAGCTGGTCGCCCGCGAACTCGGGCTCGACGAGGTCAAGGCCGGGCTGACCCCGGAGGGCAAGGTGGACGCCGTTCGCGCGATCCACGACGCCGGCCACGTCGTCGCGATGGTGGGCGACGGCGTGAACGACGCGCCGTGCCTCGCCGCGGCCGACGTCGGCGTCGCGATGGGGGCGCGCGGCAGCGACGCGGCGCTCGAGCAGGCCGAGGTGATCCTGATGAACGACCGGATCGACAACTTCCTGGCCGCCCACCGGCTGAGCCGGCGTTCCCGCGCCATCATTCGTCAGAATCTGGCGATTTCGCTCGGCGTCGTCGTGGCGATGGTGATCGCGACCACGCTCGGTGCCGTGCCCCTGGCGGCCGGCGTCGTGGCCCACGAGGGCAGCACGGTCGTCGTCTGCCTCAATTCGCTGCGGCTCCTCCTGGGCAGGCTCCGCTGAGGCCCGCTATTCCGAGATCCAGACCAGGTCGCCGACGCGCACCTGGTCGTACAGCTCGATGATGTCGGCGTTGCGCATGAGGATGCACCCGGCGCTCAGGGCCTCGCCGATCCGGTCCTCGCGCTGAGTGCCGTGGATGTACACGTAACGCCTGTAGGTGTCGACGTCCCCGCCCTGGTTGACGCCCGGCTCGAGGCCCCGCAGCCACAGGATGCGGCTGGTGACCAGGTTGCCGGCGCCCACCTCCTCCTCGGGAACCTCCGAGAAGTGGAGGCCCGTCGGGACTCGGGACCGGAACACGGCGCCGCAGGGCTGGCCGCCGCCGATCCGCTCCGCGATCGCGTGGAGGCCGAGCGGCGTGCCGAGGGAATTAAGGACGTTGGAATGCGGTTTCTTGGAACCGGATATGGCGTAGGACCTTACAACGGCTCCCTTGCGGCGCAGCTGGAGCGTGGATGCCTTGAGCCGCACAACGATGATCCGGTCTGTTGGCTTGATGCCCAGCGCAGATCGGGTTTTGTTGAACGACTCCCAGGACGATTTTATGGACAAGACGGCATCCTTCACGGTCGGGATCGTCGGCGCCACCGGTGCCGTCGGTCAAGAACTGCTGCGCCTTCTCGAGGACCGCAGCTTTCCCCTGGCCGCGCTGCGCCTTTTCGCCTCCGCCCGCTCGGCCGGCAGGTCCGTTCCCTTCGCGGGCCGCTCCCTGGTGGTCGAGGAGGCCAGGCCCGGGGTATTTGCCCAGGTGGACGTGGCCTTCTTCGCGGCGGGCGGGTCCGTGTCGCGGGCCCTCGCCCCCGATGCCGTCAAGGCGGGCTGCCTGGTCATCGACAAGAGCTCGGCATTCCGGCTCAACGCCGACGTCCCGCTCGTGATCCCGGAGATAAACCCGGAGGCGATCCGCGGCCACAAGGGGATCATCGCCAACCCGAATTGCTCGACCGCCGTCGCGCTGATGGGCCTCTGGCCCCTGCACCGGCGCTTCGGCCTCAGGCAGTACCTAGCGGCGACCTACCAGTCGGTGTCCGGCGCGGGCGCCGCGGCCGTGCGCGAGCTCGAGGCGCAGGTCGTTGCGCACACTAGGGGTGCGGCCATGCCGCGCAGCGTCCTTCCCCACCAGATAGCCTTCAACGTGTTCCCTCAGGTCGATACCTTCGGGCCGGACGGCTACACGGGCGAGGAGACGAAGATGATGCTCGAGAGCCGCAAGATCATGGGCCTTCCCCAGCTCGCGGTGTCGGCGACCTGCGTCCGGGTGCCGGTCGTTCGCGCCCATTCGGTCGCCATCAACGCCTCGTTCGAGCGACCCGTGAGTGTCGAGGAGGCCCGCAAGGCCGTGGCTTCCTTTCCGGGAGCTCGGCTCGTCGACGATCCGTCCCGTCACGAATACCCGACGCCGCTCGAATTCAGCCGCACGGAGAAGTGCGGGGTGGGACGGATCCGCCTCGACACGGCGCTGCCCAACGGCCTGGCGTTCTGGGTCAGCGGGGACAACCTCTGGAAGGGCGCCGCGCTCAATGCGATCCAGATAGCGGAGCTCATGATTCGCGAGGGTCAGCTCAGGCCCAAGGTAGCGCTCGCGCCTGCCTGACTGGAACGGACGCCTAGCTCAGTTGGTTAGAGCACCTCGTTTACAGCGAGGGGGTCGTGGGTTCGAATCCCTCGGCGTCCACCAGTTTGTAATAAACTGATAATAAGTTCTTTACGTAACTTCTATTGGATATTTTGATTTGCCAGACTAAGCGAACACGTCGGATTCACTCCACGACTCTCATTTCCAAGAGGAACATCTTGGGGGTGCAGACATTTACTCCGTAGACCGCAGTCCCAAGAACATGGGCGAAATCGGTGAGGTCAGAAGTGACCAGGTAATCGGCACCACTGCCAATGGCCGACAGAATCACTGGCTTGTCTTTCGTGGCGTCGAAGACAATGGGCCTGTCGATCACGTAGATCGATCCGACAACCTCAAGATTCGGCCGGATAATTCGGTTCCAGCGGGTTGCGCCGGAAGGATGCTTGAACACGTTTCTTTCGACTTCGGCCACGCAGTAGTCGGCCGTGATTAGTCTCCACCCGGAACTCAGTCCGCGCTCGATTAGAGCGTGGGACAATCCCTTGGTCGACCAACAGGCAGCCAAGATCGTCGACGTATCGAGAAATACGATCACTTCTTGACGAACTTAACGCCAGCGGCGTCGGCCTCGTCATCCGTGACCCACTTCTTGATCGTTGCCGCGGGAATGTCGCGGATCGGGACAGTAACGGCAGGGTGAAGAAAAATCCCATCCGGCCTTTCTTCGGCGAGGAGAACCGCGTGATTCTTATCAAGCCTCAGCTTGCGGCGCAGCGCTATCGGCAAGGTGAGTGTTCCGCGTGGCGAAATCGTGATAGTCGTGCTCATGCAGAAATACTGTATTGCTGAAATACGGAAGTCAATCGGAAGGGGTGCAGAAACGGCCTAGAGGCCGATAGCGCCTGGTAGGGCCAAGAGCCGCCGTCGCCAAGGCTTCACATCTTCGCCCAACAAGCATCCGGCGTTCATGTGTGCAGGAGTGTGCAACCAGCTGCAACTAAGACCGCCTCTTCACTCGGAGGTGATGGACTCCCTCGGCGTCCACCAGTCCATCTGATTCGGATCCCAACGCGCCGAAATTGGTGCAACGGCGCGCCACAGCCCAGCTCAACGTAATACCTGTAGTGCATCGTTCGCTCCCCCGCATGCTACCGATTCACTCGTACCCCTGATATGAGCGAGCCAAAAAACATGGCATTGGGCTGCCATCCGAGATGCAGATATTCTTAGGCGCGCGGATTATAAGCGCACAATCCATTTCCCATTCATGAAAACTGAGCCTAACCCAACGCTGGACCGCTTAGTATCCACATTGAAGACATTCAAGCTCGCGCTCCTTGCATCGTCCTTTCAGGTG
>Ga0335078_10001397_pt1 | contig 36606 bp, 34 predicted proteins | sample Lox_Sample_32_FD_206711 | JGI IMG/M metagenome (GOLD analysis project Ga0335078, IMG submission 206711) | Soil microbial communities from Loxahatchee National Wildlife Refuge, Florida, United States - Lox_Sample_3.2 | ecosystem: Environmental > Terrestrial > Soil > Wetlands | place: USA... | reverse complement strand
AGGGCAATCTGCCGGATCCGGAATTCGGCTGGGGCCACTCTTGCAGCGAATTCGTCCCGCCGATCCTGCTGACCGGTCCGCATTCGGCCGGTCTCGGCTTGCGCTTCTACACGGGCAACATGTTCCCGAAGAAGTACAAGAACGCCATCTTCCTCGCCCGCCACGGCTCGTGGAATCGGTCGAAGAAATTCGGCGGCGACATCCTCGTCGTTCATCTCAAGAAAGACGGCACGGTGAAGTCGACCGAGGTGTTCCTCACCGGCTTCCTGCAGAACAACAACTATGTCGGCCGTCCGGTGGACGTCGAAATCATGAAGGATGGCTCGATGCTGGTTTCCGACGACTGGAACGGCGCAATCTATCGCATCACCTACGGCAAGGCGCACACCGCCAGCCGCTAACGCTCGACGAACGGCCGGGGGCCTCGGCCCCCGGCTTTTTTTTATTTTTGGGTCAGACATGAAAATTCGCGTCGCGTTCGCCGCGCTAACGTTTGTCGCTGCCGCGCCGGCATTTGCCGAAACAATGGCTGAGCGCGCGGCGCCGTGTCTCGCCTGCCACGGCGCCAGCGGCCAATCGGAAACGCCGGAGATCCCTTCGCTCGGCGGGCAGACCGCACCTTACGCGCTGATCCAGCTTTATCTCTTCCGCGAGAAGCAGCGCGAGGTCGAGGTCATGAACGACATGACCAAATCATTCACCGACGACGATCTGCGCGCCTTCTCCGATTTCATCGCCACGCTGCCGCCGCCGAAGCCGCCGTCCGCTGCCGGCGAGCCTGAGCGCATGCAGCGCGGCGCCGCGCTGATCACGCAGAACCGCTGCAACAGCTGCCACAATTTGGATTTGTCCGGGCGCGAGAATATCCCGCGCATCGCCGACCAGCGCGAGGATTATCTCGTCAAGACGCTGCGCGATTACAAGAACAACACGCGGCACGGCTACGACGGCACCATGGCGGAAGTGTTGGCGGACGTGACCGACGCGCAGATCGCCGATCTTGCTTATTACATCGCGCGCTTCCGCTAGTGCATGATCCCAAAAAGTGGGAACCGGTTTTCGGAAAAGATCATGCACAAGCAACAAAATGCCTGCGCGGCGGCGACAATCGCGCTTCACGCGAGGCCCAAGAAAAAACCGGGTCCCGAAGGGACCCGGTTTCAGGTTGCCGGTGTGGGGACCGGCAATATTCCAGAGGGGAACATGCTGCACGCCGGTGACTCTGGGAGGAAACATCCGGCGCTGCAGCGAGCCCGCAATATGCGGCGCACGAGCTATGCGAGCAATGCCATGCGCCGCATGACTGCCATGCCGTTTCGCACGCAAATGAATTCGCCAGTAATTCGTATGTCCAACCCACGGAATCGCGGGCCGAGCGAATTTATTTTCCGTAAATTTCTAGAAATGCCAGCGTTGCGCGTTGGCCACCAGGAAATCGCGGAATACCTGGATACGGGCCACCGCCTTGAGCTCTTCCGGATAGACGAAATAGGCGTCGAGCGCGAGCGTGTCGGCCTCGCCGAGCAATTGCACCAGCCCGCCGTTCTCCTCGACCAGATAGTCGGGCAGCATCGCGATTCCCAAGCCGCGCTGGCAGGCGCGCAGCACGCCGAGCACGTTGTTGATGGTCAGATGCGGTAGGCGCGGGCCCTTGCCGTCGCGGCCGATGTCGACCAGCCAGCGCCGGTTGGACAGGTGCGCCGGCACGGTGCCGCCGAGCAGGATGATGCGATGCTTGTCGAGTTCGTCGTGCGAGCGCGGCGTGCCGAAGCGCTTGAGATAATCCGGCGAGGCGTAGGCGTGAAAATGCACGGAGAACAGCTTGCGCTGGATCAGGTCCGGCTGCGTCGGCTGGCGCAGGCGGATGGCGACGTCGGCCTCGCGCATGGCGAGGTCGAGCTCTTCGTCGGTGGTGATCAGCGTGATGTGGATCTCGGGATAGAGGTCGAGGAATTCGCCGAGCCGCGGGGTGAGCCAATGCACGCCGATGCCCGGCGTGGTCGACACCTTCAATTCGCCGTTCGGCCGCTCGCGGCTGTCGGTGAGCTTCGTGCGCGCGGCCTCGAGCTTCATGAACACTTCGTGCGCCGTGCGGTAGAGCAGTTCGCCCTGTTCGGTGAGGATCAGCCCGCGCGCATGACGGTGGAATAACGAAACCGACAGTTCGCCTTCCAGCGCCGAGACCTGGCGCGACACCGCCGATTGCGACAGGCCGAGCCGCTCGCCGGCATGGGTGAAGGAGCCTGCCTCCGCCGCGGCGTGGAAGACCTTCAGCTTGTCCCAGTCCATCGACTTGTTGGTTGCGACCATGATTTATTCCGCCGCCGCGCGCTGATGCTCGTGGGCGGCGAGGAATTTCTCCGCTTCGAGGGCCGCCATGCAGCCTTGGCCGGCGGCGGTCACCGCCTGCCGGTAGATGTCGTCGGTGACGTCGCCGGCGGCGAACACGCCGGGCACCGAGGCGGCGGTGGAATGGCCGGCGGTGACGATGTAGCCGTTCGGCTTCATCTGCAGTTGGCCGGCGAACAGTTCGGAGGCCGGCGAATGGCCGATGGCGATGAATACGCCGTCGACCTTGCGCTCGCTGACCGCGCCGGTCTTCAGGTTTTTCAGCCGCACGCGTTCGACCTTCGGCGGGCTGTCGCTGCCGATGACGTCATCAAGCACGCTGTCCCAGATCACGTCGATCTTCGGGTTCTTGAACAGGCGGTCCTGCAGGATCTTCTCCGAGCGGAAGGCGTCGCGCCGGTGCACCACGGTCACCTTGGAGGCGAAATTGGTGAGGAACAGCGCTTCCTCGACCGCGGTGTTGCCGCCGCCGACGACGACGACTTCCTTGTTGCGGTAGAAGAAGCCGTCACACGTTGCACAAGCCGACACGCCGTAGCCCTTGAACTTCTGCTCCGAGGGCAGATCGAGCCAGCGCGCCTGCGCGCCGGTCGCCACGATCAGCGCGTCGGCGAGATAGACCTCGCCGGAATCGCAGGTGAGGCGGAACGGCCGATTGCCGAGCTCCACCTTGTTCACATGATCGGTGACGATGCGGGTGCCGACATGCTCGGCCTGCTTCTGCATCTGCTCCATCAGCCAGGGACCCTGGATGACGTCGGCGAATCCCGGATAATTTTCCACGTCGGTGGTGATGGTGAGCTGGCCGCCCGGCTGCACGCCCTGGATCAGGATCGGTTCCAGCATGGCGCGCGCGGCATAGATCGCGGCGGTGTAGCCGGCCGGACCCGAGCCGATAATCACGACTTTGGCATGCGTCATCTTTGGCATTCGCTGCGCCCCCCTGGCGGGCGTCGGGCCTTTCACCGCCCGAGTGGCCGGCGCCTGACCGGCACTTTGCGCATAGCAGGATGTATGGGTTTCGGGGGAGCTATGCAAGATACGCAACCCATGGACTCACAATCTTGACTGTTTTGGCCGGAATGGCATACCGCTCCACGCAATAATCTTTCGCGAAAGAATGTTTCGCGGTATGGATTGGTCCTGCTGGAACGCCGAACCAGGACTCCCACTTGCCCGCCCGCCTCGACGGCATCGACCGCAAGATTCTCAAAGAGCTGCAGGACGACGGCCGCATGACCAATGTGGAGCTGGCCCGCCGCGTCGGCATTTCGGCGCCGCCCTGCCTGCGCCGCGTGCGCGCGCTGGAGGAGGCCGGCTACATCAAGGGCTACCGCGCGCTGCTCGATGAAAAGAAGCTCGGCTACGAGGTGACCGTGTTCGCCATGGTGCATCTGGCGAGCCAGGCGGAAGCCGACCTCGTCGCCTTCGAGGAGTTCGTGCGCGCGCAGCCTTTGGTGCGCGAGTGCTGGATGCTCTCGGGCGAGATCGACTTCGTCTTGAAGTGCGTGGCGCCGGACCTCAAGACCTTCCAGGCCTTCGTCGAAAAGCTCACCGCGGCGCCCAACGTGCGCAACGTCAAGACCTCGCTGACGCTGCGGCAGTCCAAGGACGCGGCCATGGTGCCGATGGACGATTGATCGCCCCGCCTGCCATCGAGCCACAAATAACGTGAAGGGTTGATGCGATGAACGTTCGTGCGGACAACGACAGCGGCGCCATCGTGATCGAGAAGGATGTCGAAGTGCCGATGCGCGACGGCGCGCGGCTCGTCGCCGACGTGTTCCGACCGAGCGGCGAGGCGCGCGTGCCGGCCATCCTCAATCTCGGCCCCTACCAGAAGGACAAGCTGTGGGTCGTGCCCGACACGCTGGAGGAAAAGCCGAACGAGTGGATGAACTGGGAGACCGTCAATCCGGCCTGGTGGGTGCCGCGCGGCTATGCCGCCGTTCGCGTCGACGGCCGCGGCAGCGGCAAGTCGCCCGGCCAGTGCGAGCCGTGGTCCCAGGCCGAGGCGGTCGACTTCCACGACGCCATCGAGTGGGCGGCGGCGCAGCCTTGGTGCAACGGCAAGGTGGGCCTGCTCGGCATTTCCTATTTCGCCATCAACCAGTGGTTCGCCGCCAACCTGCAGCCGCCGTCGTTAAAAGCGATCGTTCCGTGGGAGGGCTTCGCCGACATCTACCGCGACGCGCTCTACCATGGCGGCATCTTGAGCGTGTTCATGACCAATTGGTTCACCGCGCATCTCTTGCATCACAAGCTCGGGCGCGCCGCGCAACATTTACCAGACGGCTGGAAGGTGAACACGCTCGACTTCTGGCTCTCCAACAATCTCGACACCGGCGCTTTGCGCGGCGCGCAGGCGCAATGGGACAAGATCACGGTGCCGATGTTTTCGGTCGGCAACTGGACCGGCTTCGGCCTGCATCTGCGCGGTAACACCGAGGCCTTCATGCGCGCGGCGTCCAGGCACAAGAAGCTGCGCATCCACACCGGCAGCCACGTGCATCCGTTCTACACGGAAGAGGGGCGGGCCGATCAACTCCGCTTCCTCGACTATTGGCTCAAAGGCATCGACAACGGCGTGATGGACGAGCCCCCGGTCAAGCTCGCCATCCGTCACGGCGCCGACAAGATCGAATGGCGCAACGAGCGCGAATGGCCGCTCGCCCGCACGCAATGGACCAAGTTCTATTTCGATCTGTCGAAAGCCGACGGCGCCGGTGCCTTGGTCGACAAAAACCCGAAGCAGACCACCTCGCGCACGTATGCCGCCTCGAGCCTCGGCTCGATGGGCTCGACCTCGGCGGCCTCCTCCCAGGTCATGGGCGGCGGCATCAAGCCGGGCATGGGCATCGCGCTGGAAACGCCGCCGCTCGATCGCGACATCGAGGTGACGGGTCCGCTGGCGGCGACGTTCTGGGTGTCGAGTTCGAGCGAGGACATGGACCTGTTCCTCACGCTGCGCAATTTCGACGCCGACGGCAACGAGGTACTGGAGACCGGCCAACAGGGCACGCCGGTGCCGGTGGCCAAAGGCTGGCTGCGCGTCTCGCACCGCGAGCTCGATCCGGAACTGACCTTGCCGTATCGCCCGTATCATAAGCACCAGCGCCGGCTGTATCTGAAGCCCGGCGAGATCGTGAAGGTTGACGTCGAAATCTGGCCGACCTCGATGGTGTTCAGACGAGGCCACCGCATCCGGCTCGACGTGCAGCCGCGCGACGGCGTCGGCAGCCAGGGCTACATGCACTATCACGCCGACTACAACAGCGGCACCAACGCCATCTACGCCGGCGGCGAGCGCGAATCCTATCTGCTGCTGCCGGTCATTCCCACCGCCTAGCAGGCGTCAGGCCGACAGGCGGCTGAAGCGGGCGCCGAGCGCGAGCGAGGGATTGTCGCGGAATTTAATGATCTGCCGGGCGATCGAGGAGGGCAGCCGCGCCAGCGTGTCGAGGCACTGCTCGAGTTCGCCGGGCGAAATGCCGCGGCCGCCCGCGCGCAGGCGCAGCACGGCTTTGGCGGTGTCGCGCGACATGCCGAGCGCCTTGACCATGATGAGCACCGCATCCGGCAGGTCCTGCGTCATCGCCTGCTCGACCGTCTCGATGGGCAGTTCGCACAGCGTGGCCAGCGCCGCCGTCGTCTCCTCGAATTGATTGGCCTTGGCAAAGGCCGCCACGTCTTGTTCGTTAAGCTTTCCGGAAGCGCGCAATGCTTCGACGCGGCCGCGCGCCGCGGTGTAATCGCGCATGACGACGTGCGCCCTATCGAGCATTGTCTTGGTGACGTCGGAAACGGCTTCTTCGATCAGCGACGTCATTGCCGGGTTGGCCGCCTCGAGCTTCTGGCGCACCGCATGCGAGGCGCGCACCAGGAGCCGCATCAGATGCGGGCGCGGAATGTCGCGGCGCAGGCCGACGCAGGCGGCGAGCTCGTCGTCGCCTTCCGAGCGCGTGGTCAGCGTCGCGTAGCCGCGGTCGGAAAAGCGCGCGCCGGGGTTCCCGGCGGTGCTCAACACAACATGCTTGTCGCCGCGCTCGACCAGCACGTCGGTCAGCGCCTCGTCGAGCGACGCGCGCCGCGAGATGGCGAGCAAATGCCGCTGGCTCTGGGTGCGGGCGGTGGCGAGCAGCGTATCGCTGTCGAGGCGCTGCGAATGTTCGAGCACGGGGCCGGCGACGTCGAATGCGTCGTGCGAGGCGAGGTAGCGGCTGATCTTGGCCGGCGCCCGCGGATCGTTGGCAAGGCGTCTCGCCAAAGCGGCGCGCGCCGACAGTTCGATCGTCTCCGCCATGCGCGTGAGCACGTCGTCGAACAGCGCGATCTGCTCCTCGGAATAGTTGGCCGAGGCGACCGCGAACAGGTCGGCGATCCGGTGGATGATCTTGGTGCGGCGTCCGAGGCCGCCCTGCGCGACCGCCTCGTTCAATTCCTCGATCAGCGCGGCGGTATCCATTGCGATTCTGGCGGAAATTTCGGAAGCAACGACGATGACAAGGCTTTACACCGGAGACATGGGCAGTCCTTTAAGGGGATTAAGTGCAATTGTTCCGCGGCGAAAAGGCTTCGTTAAGTCTTCGATCTGGTGCGGCCGGCGGGCAAAAAATGGCCGGGGCAAGCCCGGCCATCGCAAATTCGGTGGTGAACGACCGGTTATTTCCACTCGATCTTCTTCACCTCATAGGCCTTCGCGCCGCCGGGCGTATTGACCTCGACGGAGGCACCCTTGGTCTTGCCGATCAGCGCGCGCGCCAGCGGCGAGGTGATCGAGATCTTGCCGGCTTTGGCGTTCGCCTCCGGCTCGCCGACGATCTGCCACACCTTCTTCTCGTCGGTGTCCTCGTCGACCAGCGTCACCGTGGCGCCGAAGGTGATGGTGTCGCCGGACAGCTTCGACACGTCGATCACGTCGGCGCGCGCGAGCTTGTCCTCGAGTTCGGCGATGCGGCCCTCGTTGAGCGACTGCTGCTCTTTGGCGGCGTGATATTCGGCATTCTCCGACAGGTCGCCGTGCGTGCGCGCATCGGTGATCTGCTGGATGATGCGCGGCCGCTCGATCTGCTGGCAATGCTTGAGCTCGGCCTCGAGCGTCGAGTAGCCGGCAGCCGTCATTGGAATCTTGTCCATCGTCTCTTCTCCTCCTGGCGGGCGCCCGAAACGTCTTGATCGCGCCTGAAGCGCCGCCAAGCCCTTCCATCCTCACAACCCGTCCCGTTCCACTCGCAATACGACTCCGGCCACGGAAACCCGCGCACCGGAGTCCAAATTCGCCGAGGGCCGGTCAAAAAAACCCTGGCCGCGGCCGGTTTCACCTGCGCCGCGACCGTGGACTTCCCGGCCTATCTCGCACCGCCGCTCTCGCTGGCGCGCCTCAAGGGAACCGCGCTCAGGCCCGATCGCCGAAGTAGCTCTGCAGCGCACGCACCTCGAGGTCGCCCCCAAGATAGGCTTTTATGCCTTGCGCCGCGGCGACGGCACCTGAAAGAGTGGTGTAGTACGGCACTTTATGCAAGAGGGCGGCTTCCCGCAGGGAATGGCTGTCGGCCAGCGCCGCCGCCCCTTCGGTGGTATTGAAAACCAGCTGAACATCGCCGTTTTTGATGGCATCGACGATCGAAGGCCGGCCTTCGGTGGCCTTGTTGACGCGGGTCGACGGCACCCCGTGTTCCGCCAGGAACCTCTGGTTTCCGGAGGTGGCGATGATCTTGAAGCCGAGCCCGGCGAGCAATTTGACCGCCTCGAGCACCCGCGGCTTGTCGGCGTCCTTCACCGACACGAACACGGTGCCGTTCTTCGGCAGGCGCGAGCCGCCGCCCAGCTGGCTTTTGACGAAGGCAATATGGTGCTCGCGGTCGATCCCCATCACTTCGCCGGTCGATTTCATCTCCGGGCCGAGCACGGTGTCGACGCCGGGGAAGCGGGCGAAGGGGAACACCGCTTCCTTCACCGCGCGATGCTTGAAGCGCATCGGCGCCAGCCTGAAGCTCGCCAGGCTCTCGCCGGCCATGACGCGGGCGGCGATCTTGGCCACGGGCAGGCCGATCACCTTGGCGACAAAGGGCACCGTGCGCGAGGCGCGCGGATTGACCTCGAGCACGTAGATGTCGCCGTCCTTGATGGCGTATTGCACGTTCATCAGCCCGCCGACGTTCAGCGCCAGCGCTAGGGCGCGCGTCTGCCGCTCGAGCTCGGCGATGGTGTTGCCGTCGAGCGAGTGCGGCGGCAGCGCGCAGGCCGAGTCGCCGGAATGGATGCCGGCTTCCTCGATGTGCTCCATGATGCCGGCGATGAAGGTGTCCTTGCCGTCGGCGAGGCAATCGACGTCTACTTCGGTCGCATCCGACAGATAGCGGTCGATGAGCAGCGGGCTCTTCTTCGACACCACGAGTTCGGTCGGCCGGTCCAGCGTGCTGGCGAGCTTGGCGACGTAGCGGTCGAGCTGGGCGCCGTCGCGCACGATCTCCATGGCGCGGCCGCCGAGCACATAAGACGGACGGATCAGCACCGGATAGCCGATCTGATCGGCGATGGCGCGGGCGGCGTCCGGCGAATTGGCGATGCCGCTCTGCGGCTGTCGCAGATTGAGCTTTTTGATGAGCTTGTTGAAGCGGTCGCGGTCCTCAGCGAGGTCGATCATGTCGGGCGAGGTGCCGAGGATGGGCACTTTCGCCCTTTCCAGCGGCTCGGCGAGCTTGAGCGGGGTCTGCCCGCCGAACTGCACGATGACGCCGTGCAGTGTACCGTTCGACTTTTCCGTATCGACGATCTCCAGCACGTCCTCCGGCGTGAGCGGCTCGAAGTAGAGCCGGTCGGAGGTGTCGTAGTCGGTCGACACCGTTTCCGGGTTGCAGTTGACCATAATGGTTTCGAAGCCGGCCTCCTTGAGCGCGAAGGCGGCATGGCAGCAGCAATAGTCGAATTCGATGCCCTGGCCGATGCGGTTCGGCCCGCCGCCGAGGATGATGACCTTCTTCTTGGCGGACGGCGCGGCTTCATCGGCGACTTGCCCCGCGAACGGCGTCTCGTAGGTCGAATACATATACGCGGTGGGCGACGCGAACTCGGCGGCGCAGGTGTCGATGCGCTTGAATACCGGCCGCACGCCGAGCGCGCGTCTTTTTTGCGTGACCGCCTCGGCAGGGGTCGCGGCGAGTTTGCCGAGGCGGGTGTCGGAAAAGCCTTTGGCCTTCAGCCGCCGGAACGCCCCCGCCGTCGCCGGCAGGCCTTTGGCCTTGATCTCGGCTTCGCTGTCGACCAGCGCGCGGATCTCGGTGAGGAACCACGGATCGACGCGGCAGGCGTTATGGATCAAGTCGTCGCTGGCGCCGAGCCGCATCGCCTGGGCGATCTTGAGCAACCGGTCGGGCGTCGGCGTGCCCAGCGCGGCGCGGATCGCGGCCTTGTTGTCGGCGTCATCGATGCCCTTGGCCGGATCGAAGCCCTCGATGGTGATCTCGTCGAGGCCGGTGAGGCCCGTCTCCAGCGAGCGCAGCGCCTTCTGCAAGCTCTCCTGGAAGGTGCGGCCGATGGCCATGGCTTCGCCCACCGATTTCATCGAGGTGGTGAGCAGCGGCTGCGCGCCGGGGAATTTCTCGAAGGCGAAACGCGGAATCTTGGTGACCACGTAGTCGATGGTCGGCTCGAACGAGGCGGGCGTCGCCCCGCCGGTGATGTCGTTGGCGATTTCGTCGAGCGTGTAGCCGACCGCGAGCTTGGCGGCGACCTTGGCGATCGGGAAGCCGGTCGCCTTCGACGCCAGCGCGGAGGAGCGCGACACGCGCGGGTTCATCTCGATCACCACCAGCCGCCCGTCGGCCGGGTTGATGGCGAACTGCACGTTGGAGCCGCCGGTCTCCACCCCGATCTCGCGCAAGACCGCGATCGAGGCGTCGCGCATGATCTGGTATTCCTTGTCGGTCAAGGTGAGCGCTGGCGCGATGGTGATGGAATCGCCGGTGTGCACGCCCATCGGATCGACGTTCTCGATCGAGCAGATGATGATGCAATTGTCCTTTTTGTCGCGCACCACCTCCATCTCGAATTCCTTCCAGCCCAGCACCGATTCCTCGATCAGCACTTCGCTGGTGGGGGAGGCGTCGATGCCGCGCTCGACGATCTCGATGAATTCGGCCTTGTTATAGGCGATGCCGCCGCCGGTGCCGCCGAGCGTGAAGCTCGGACGGATGATCGCCGGCAGGCCGATGTCGTCGAGCGCCGTGAGCGCCTGGATCAGCGTCTTGATCTGGTGCGAGCGCGGCGTCGGCAGGCCGATGCGCGTCATCGCATTGCGGAACAGCTCGCGGTCTTCCGCCATGTCGATGGCGTCGGCGGTGGCGCCGATCATCTTGACGCCGAATTTCTCCAGCGTGCCCATCTTGCGCAGCGACAGCGCGCAGTTGAGCGCGGTCTGCCCGCCCATGGTCGGCAACAGCGCGTCGGGCCGTTCCTTCTCGATGATCTTGGCGACGATCTCCGGCGTGATCGGCTCGATGTAGGTGGCGTCGGCCAGATCCGGATCGGTCATGATGGTGGCCGGGTTGGAGTTCACCAGCACCACCCGGTAGCCCTCGTCTTTCAGCGCCTTGCAGGCCTGCGTGCCGGAATAGTCGAACTCGCAGGCCTGGCCGATGACGATCGGCCCGGCGCCGATGATCAGGATCGATGAGATGTCGGTTCGCTTGGGCATCTTGCTCGACTTTTCCTCGTCATTCCGGGATGCGCCGAAGGCGCGGACCCGGAATCCAGAAACGAGCACACTGCTTGTGTCTGGATTCCGGGTTCGCCCGCTTCGCTTGCGCCCCAGAATGACCGGGAAACAAGGCACAAAAAAAGGGCGCGCCTATGCGCGCTCCCCCGGATCGCGCTGAGGGCTTTGACCTCGCGCGCGGAGCTCATATAGACCCGAATCGGCGGGCAGGGAAGGGCGCCGCGCGCATTAGCGGTGGACGGAAAAAGGGGCTCAAATGCGGGCAAAACTAGACTAGTGTCCGCGCCGCCCGCCGATCTGCTTCCGTCAACCCACGATCACCGACCCGACCGATGACCGTTTCCGCGAGCCTGCCGTTCTCCGGCGAAGCCGGGGCCATTCCCGTCCTCGGCTTCGGGACTTCGCCGCTCACCGGCGGACTTTCCGTGACGACCGCGCTCGCCGCGCTGAAGACCGGCTACCGCCACATCGACACCGCGCGCAAATACGGCACCGAGCCTGCCGTCGGCGAGGCATTGCGCGCCTCCGGCCTGCCGCGCCAGGACGTCTTCCTCACCACCAAAGTGAGCCACGAGAACCTACGCGCCGACGACTTCGCGCGTTCGGTGGACCAAAGCCTCGCCGCGCTCAAGGTCGATTACGTCGATCTGTTGCTGGTGCACTGGCCCAATCCGGCGATCGCCTTGAGCGAAACCATGCCGGCGCTGGCCAAGGCCAAGCGGCAGGGGCTGGCGCGCCACATCGGCGTCGCCAATTTCAACATCGCGCTGCTCGATCAGGCGGTCGCGCTCTGTCCCGAGCCGCTCGCCGCCTTGCAGGCCGAGTATCATCCCTATCTCGACCAGGCGAAGCTCATCGCCGCGGCGCGCCGGCACCGGCTCGTCTTCATCGCATATTGCCCGCTGGCGCGCGGACGCCTGTTCGGCGACCCGGTGCTCGACGACATCGCCGAGACGCGCGGGCGCAGCGTCGCGCAGGTGGCGCTGCGCTGGCTGCTGCAGCAAGGCGTCGCCGCCATTCCCTTCTCGTCGAAGCCGGAACGCATCGCCGATAATTTCGACGCGTTCGATTTCTCGCTCGACGACGAGGAGATGGCGCGCATCGCCGCGCTCAAGCGCGCCAACGGCCGCGTCGCCAATCCGGCCGGCCGCGTGCCCGGCGGTTGGGATTAGGCCGGCCGCGCCAGGAAGGTCATGCGCCGCTGGTTATGGCCGATGTTGCGCGGCGCGCGTTTCGCCGCAAAGCCCGCGGCCTTGAGCTTGGCGAGCATAGCCGCCTCCTCATAATGCGAGAGGCCGACGGTCTTTTTCAGCCGCAGATAATCCGACACGAAAATCCGCATCAAGCCGCCGACCGCCGCCCAGAAGAAACCGTTGGCGGCGCCGAAGCGCAGCAGCGCCAGCGCCGCATAAGGCGCGGCCAGCTGCGCCGGCACGATATCGCCGACGATGACCAGCCCGTCCGGCTTGACCAGCGTGCGGAAGATCTTCAACAGCCGCTCGAGCTCGGCCGCGCTCAGATATTGCGCTACCGAATGCATGACAATGAGGTCGAAGCTCGCCCCTGGCCGCGCCGCGGCTTCATCCGGCGTCAGCACCGAGATTTTCGGGTTACCCTCGTAGCGCCCCTTGAGCGCCGCGCGCACATTGGGCGCGGCTTCGACCAGCGTCAGATGGCCGCTCGCCGCCGCCACCCGATCGGCCGAGGTCGCCTCGCCGCAGCCGTAGTCGAGCACGTTGGCGGTGGGCGAGGGCACGTAGGCGCGGATGTCGGCCGCGATGGTGCGGTAATGCACGTCGCGATGCCGCGCATTCACGTAGATGACCGAATGCTTGAAGTCGTAGAAGCTGATCCAGTCGGACATGTGCGGCACACATCAATTCTAGTCATGGCCGGGCTTGTCCCGGCCATCCACGTCTTTACCACGAATAGAAAAGCGTGGATCACCGGGACTCGCCGCTGCGCGGCGGCCCGGTGATGAGGGGTTCAAGCGATCTTTCGCTTGGCCTGCCGCATCATCTCGACGAAGCGCGTGAACAGATAATGACTGTCGCGCGGGCCGGGCGAGGCCTCGGGGTGGTACTGCACCGAGAACACCGGTCTGTCTTTGAGCGCGATGCCGCAGTTGGAACCATCAAACAGAGAAATGTGCGTCTGCTCGACGTTCTTCGGCAGCGATTCCTTGTCCACCGCGAAGCCGTGGTTCATCGAGGTGATCTCGACCTTGCCGGTGGTCAGGTCCTTCACCGGATGATTGGCGCCGTGATGGCCCTGATGCATCTTCATGGTCTTGCCGCCGACGGCGATGCCCAGCATCTGGTGGCCGAGGCAAATCCCGAAAGTCGGCGTGCCTGACTCGATCAGCGTCTTGATCACCGGCACGGCGTATTCGCCGGTCGCCGCCGGATCGCCCGGCCCGTTCGACAGGAACACGCCGTCGGGCTTGAGCGCGAGAATGTCCTCGGCCGAGGTCTTGGCCGGCACCACGGTGACCTTGCAGCCTTGGCCGGCGAGCTGGCGCAGGATGTTGCGCTTGATGCCGTAGTCGACGGCGACGACGTGGAATTCAGGATTTGTCTGCCGGCCGTAGCCTTCGTTCCAGACCCACGGCGTCTCGTCCCAGGAAAAGCGCTGGCCGCTCGTCACCATCGGCACCAGGTCCATGCCGACCAGGCCGGGCCAGGCCGCCGCTTCCTTCTTCAGCGCGTCGAGATCGAATGTGCCGGACGGCGCATGCGCGATGACCGCATTGGGCATGCCCTTGACGCGGATCAGCGCGGTCAGCGCGCGGGTGTCGATGCCGCAGAGCCCGATGATGCCGCGCGCCTTCAGCCAGTCGTTGAGGCTGCGCGTGGCGCGGTAGTTCGACGGCGGCGTGATCGGCGAATGCAGGATCACCCCGCGCGCGCCCGGCGTCGCCGCCATGTTGACGGTCTCGATGTCGTCCTCGTTGGTGCCGACATTGCCGATGTGCGGGAAGGTGAAGGTGATGATCTGCCCGGCGTAGGAGGGATCGGTGAGGATCTCCTCGTAGCCGGTCATGGCGGTGTTGAAGCAGACCTCGCCGACCGCGGTGCCGGTGGCGCCGAGCCCGAAGCCCTCCAGCACGGTGCCGTCGGCCAATACCAAAAGCGCCGTGGGCTTGGGTTCAGCCCAAGTCTTGTCAACCCGAGTCTCGCCGGAAGTCCCGGCGCCGGGGGTCGCTTTCGTCTGGGTCATGGCCTCTTAGTTGCGTATTATAAGGAGAGAGGCAAGGGGCGGTCGGCCAGTGCCCCCAGAACAGCTCAGGCGTAGGAGTTCACGGAAGACAAGATGATGCCGGCGAGTGGCGGTTTTCCATGGACGTTTGTCCTTGGCTACGTGGCCTTGGCAATGGGCGGCTTTGGTATGACCGCTTACTATTTCGCCCGAGTCGAATATGCAGCTCCGCAAGACATGGGGATAGTTCAGGGCAATACCGGTCTTATATTGTTGGGGCTTATCACTTTGGTAATCGCACAAAGTATTAAACGCCTGGAAAAACGGCTCGAAGAATTAGAGAATACAAACGACGGCAAAGAAAAAAGGAACATCCGTGCTCCGTGACGACATAAATAAAGCTTTGACCGAGGCGATGAAGGCCAAGAACGAGCGGGGAGTCTCCACCCTGCGCATGGTCAATTCCACGCTCAAGAACGCCGACATCGAGGCGCGTGGCGCCGGCAAGCCGCCGCTTGGCGACGCCGAGGTTCTCCCGGTGCTGCAGAAGATGATCAAGCAGCGCCAGGAATCGGTCGAACTCTACCAGAAGGGCGGCCGCGCCGACCTGGTCAAGCAGGAGCAGGAGGAAATCGCCATCATTTCCGGCTATCTGCCGAAGCAGATGTCGGAGGCCGAGATGGCCGCCGCCATCGATGCCGCCATCAAGGACACCGGCGCCGCCGGCATGAAGGACATGGGCAAGGTGATCGGCGCCTTGCGCGGCAAATACGCCGGGCAGATGGACATGGCCAAGGCGAGCGCGCTGGTGAAGGCGAAGTTGCAGTAGGCAAACTCTCTCCGTTCGTCCCCGCGCAGGCGGGGACCCAGAGCGGCGACCTCCGGCGTTCGACGCAAAGCCTGGGTTCCCGCGTCCGCGGGAACGAACGGAGTATGTGGCCGGGCTTGCAGGCTTAAATTCGTCATGGCCGGGCTTGTCACCGCAAGTCGGGTTTACCCGACTTGCGGCACATGAATAAATTTGCGCAACTCGGGCAAGCCCGAGTTGCGTATGTCATCCACGCCTTGCTTTACTGAGGTGAACGATAAGAAAGACGTGGATGCCCGGCACGAGGCCGGGCATGACGATCGTGGGGAGAACCGCATGAAAAAAATTCTAGCCGCCGCAGTGCTCGCGGCCTTGCTCGCCGCGCCGGCGCTTGCCGACGACTACCCCAACCGCCCGATCCGCGTCTTCACCACCAGTAGCGCCGGCGGCATCAGCGACATCTTCATGCGCGTCCTCAACGACGCCATGCAGCAGCGCCTCGGCCAGCCGCTGATCATCGAGAACAAGCCGGGCGGCGCCGGCAACATCGCCGCGCGCCAGTGCCAGGACGCGGCGCCCGACGGCTACACCATTTGCATCATCAACGCCGATACGATGATCTACAACCAGTACCTGTTCAAAAAGATTCCGTTCGAGCCGGAAAAGCTCGTGCCCATCGTCAACCTGTTCCACCTGATCCAGGTGCTGGTGGTGAATTCCAATCTCAACGTCAAGACGGTGGACGAGCTCGTCGCGCTGTCGAAGCAAAAGCCCGGCACGCTCAACTACCTCACCGCCGCGATCCCCTGCGTCGTCTACATGGACTCGCTGAAGAAGGAGAAAGGCGCCGACTGGGTGCGCGTGCCGTTCCGCGGCGGCGGCGAGGCGGTCACCGCGATTCTGTCCGGCACCACGCCGATCGGCCTGTTCGGCCTCGGCAACATCATCGCGCAGATCAAGGCCAACAAGATGACGGCGCTGGCGCTAGTCAACAACATCCGCACGCCGCTGCTGCCGGATGTGCCGACGCTCGCCGACCTCGGCTACAAGGGCGCGCCGTCGGAGACCTGGTACGGGCTGTTCGCGCCGCCGGGAACGCCAAAGGCGATCGTCGACAAACTCAACGCCGAGGTGCGCCGCGTGTTCGAGAGCAAGGATTTCGTCGAGAAGTACGTGATCAGCCGCGGCCAGGTGCCGGCGGTCGGCACGCCGGAGGACTTCGCCAAGGCGATCGACGAAGGCCGTGCCGGCGCCAAGGACGTCGTTAAGGCAAGCGGACTGGCGCAGCAATGAGCAACTTGGTCCCGGTCGACAGCGTCGAAATCCAGATCCTGGTCGACAACGCCACGGATATCCTTTCGAGCACGCCGTCTCATGTCGAGAGCGAGTCGGCCGGCCTGATGCGGCGCGGCATTCGGATGATGGCGAGTAAATGCCTGTGCTGCGCCGCACATGGTCTGTCTTGCCTGGTGACCGCGCACCGCGGCGCTGCCAGTCATACCGTTCTGTTTGACACCGGCCCCGAGGAATACGCGTTCGAGCGCAACGCCACCCGTCTCGGCGCCGATCTCGACACGGTGGAGAGCATCGTGCTCTCGCATGGTCATTGGGATCACGCGGGCGCCATGCTGCTGGCGTTGGGCATGATCCGCAGCCGAAATGGCGGGCGAAAAATTCCCTATTACGCGCATCCCGGCATGTTTCGTTCGCGCGCGGTCAAGCTGCCGAACGGAACCCTGCGCCGCATGGAGGATATTCCCAGCGTGGAAGACCTCACGGCCTTTGGCGCGGAGGTCACGGTGACCACCGAAGCCAAAGCTCTGCTGGATGATATGTTTTTTGTGAGCGGCGAAATTCCTCGCGTCACCCCTTACGAACGCGGCTATCCCGGCCAAGTGCGCCTGATGGAAGACGGGCAAAGCTGGGAGCCCGACGAATTGCTGATGGACGAGCGCTTTCTCGCGGTCAACGTCGCCGGCAAGGGCCTCGTCGTGCTCAGCGCCTGCTCGCATGCGGGCATCGTCAACGTACTGACGCATGCGCGGGGCAGCTTTCCAGGCGTGCCGCTGCACGCGGTGATGGGCGGCCTGCATCTCTCCGGCCCGAACGAAGCGATCATCCCGCAAACGGTGGACGGCATGCGCGTCTTCGGCCTGAAGACGATTGCCGCCGGCCATTGCACCGGCTGGCGCGCGCTGTCCGCGCTCGCCGCCGCCTTCGGCGACAAGGTGCTGGCGCCGACGGCGGTGGGGAAGCGGTATACGTTTTGAGCCCGCGGCCCGAATGAGGTCCGCTAGCAACTCGCCTCGCTGACCGCGTTCGCCGCGCAGCGCAAGCCGCAAATGCGAAAAGCCCTGATGCTAGCGGCAGTTAAAGTCCGCGCGTGCACACAAATCCACAGATGTCCACAGGTTGTACACAGCCCTTTGTTGATAGCGTTGACGACCTGCGACCTCTAGTTGTCTCCTTTCCCGTAAGCTCCACCAATGGCGCAGGCGCATGCCGTGCGCCAATAAAAGCGGGGGGACTATGCGTTTTGTCTTGTCGGTGCTGGCGTGCGCCGCATTGGCGGCGGGAGTTGCCGGGTGCAATTCAATTCAACCAGGTCCTCCGCGACCCATTTCAATCGACGATGACGTAGCGCGCGCGCGGGCCTTCGCTGATCCCGACTGGACATCCTTTTACAGCATGGATTCGCAAAGTCAGGCTCTCATGCGGAATCAGATTTTGACCGCACGGATGTACATCGCCGATATGGAATATCATTACTACGAAGCGCGGTTGACCAGAGATATGCAGGAAGAAGGATTTGCCGCGACGATGGCAAGTCTCGCTTTGACCACGTCGGCTACTCTCATTCCCGTGACCCAAACGAAAACCCTGCTGTCGGGCATCGCCACCGGCGTCACCGGAGCCGACAAAGCCGTTACTGAAAAGATATTGCTCAGCAACACGATCCAAGCTTTGCAAACTCAGATGCGCGCGGATCGAAAAACCGAAGCGGGCGTGATCTACGCCAAAATGTACAAGGATGCGGGCAACAACACCAAGATAGTAACTCCGATCGCCGAGTATACGCTGGCGATGGCCTTGTCGGATGCCGACGCCTACTATCAAGCGGGCACCATTGGCTCAGCGCTCATCGGCCTTTCGAAGACTGTTGCAAACGCGGATCAGAGCGCCGACCAGGCCAAATCCGGCGTCGGTCCCAATCCCAACGCTGTCGCGAACGTGCAGGCGGCGACACTGCCGCAAGCCGTTCCGCTCGCGCCGACGCGGACGCTGCGGTTTGCGAGTATCGCTCGTGACACCACCTACGCGACGTTGCGGGCGCAAATATTTCCCAACGGATCGAGCACGGCCGATCCCCAGATCGTCGCCTATATCAGAGACATACTAGGTCCACCGTCCGTTGCGATTGGCGGCATTCTGAACGCCCCGGGCCTCGCAAGCCTGCGGCAAAAAATTTCCCAATGCATCGACGGGCGCAAGGCAGGCCAGCCGTGCGCGTCGGGTTCGCTTAAGCAATTCCGTTAAAGGAAGTGCGCTATGCCACAGATGGTCGAGATCGTGGGATTGTCGAAAGCCGACGCCGATCAGTGCGCCCAAGATTTCGGCATCGACGGCGTTCCAGTCGAGATCATTCCGCAGGCCGACGGCACGTTTACGGTCCGCGCTACTTACCCCGACGATATGGAAGTGCCAGGCGCGCTCCCGCTGCCTGCTCCGGATACGCCGCCGCCGCCGCCGCCCGGACCGCCGCCGCCGGCTCAAAACACTGGCACATTGCATCTGTCGCCGAAGGGCGCGGCGCTGATCAAGGCATTCGAGAGCTGCTTGCAGCCGATCGGCGGCGGCAAATTCCGCCCTTATCCGGACCCTGTTCAAGTGCTGACCATCGGTTGGGGGCATACCAATCACAACGGTCGGCAGTTCGACACCAGCGCGGTATGGACACAGGCCGACTGCGATTCTGAATTCCTGGCCGATATGGCAATTTTTGAAAAAGCCGTAGCCCGGAATGTGACCGTCCAACTTAATCAAGATCAGTTCGACGCCCTGGTATCCTTCACCTTCAATCTCGGCGAAGGCAATCTCAAGCAATCGACGCTTCTCAAAAAGCTCAATGCCGGCGACTTCGCCGGCGCCGCACAGGAATTTCCGCGATGGAACAAAGCCGGCGGTCGAGTTCTGCCTGGCTTGGTGCGCCGCCGTGCATCGGAGGCGCTGCTGTTCCAGAGCATTCCGGACAGCAACTACGATGGGGTACCTGACTAAAATCGCGCCACCTAGGATATCGGCCGTTTTCATTTCATTGATGGAGCGCCGCAATGCCGCAGGTTGTTGAGATCCGCGGACTTTCAAAAACAGACGCCGACCAGCGCGCCGCAGATTTTTCGATCGATGCCACGCAAGTCGATACCGTTCAGGAAGCGGACGGCACATTCACCGTGCGCGCGACGTTGCCCGACGGAATGGAAGTGCCGGGGGCGGTTCCGGTAGACGATGGCGCGCAACCTTCGCCGGATAACGGGACGCCCGCGGGCCAGACTGTCCCAGGGTCCGGTTCGGCCTCCGCGCCGCAGTGGTACAGCCTTGCGAATGGAGAAATCGGCAAGGCAGAGATCGGCAATACCAACGATGGCCCCGTGATCGCCAAATACAGGCAGTTGGCGCAGTGCGGTGCGCCTGGCGATCCCTGGTGTGCGATCTTCGCGAACGCGATGTTTGCTTCGTGCAGTCCACCGATACCAGGTACACGATCGGCTTTAGCTCAATCATCCGGCAGCAATGGCAATTTTGTAAAACTCAGCGGGCCGGCTCTGGGCGCGGTCGTCATATTCTGGCGCGAGAGCCCGACCTCCGGCAAAGGCCACGTCGGCTTTTACCAGGGAGAATCGGCGCAATCGATTTTTGTGCTGGGCGGCAATGAAGATAACATGGTGCAAATCGAGCCGATGTCGAAAAGCCAGTTGATCGGCTACTGGTGGCCGAAGTCACAAAGCATGCCGACGATTGCTCCGATCGCCGCCGCGGCTGGCACTGCGCATCAAACCCAAGTGACATAGATTCCAGCTTTGCTGTTCACCTGGCCGTGACCCATTTTGAACGCGCCGCTCAGTGTGCGCTGCCGAAATCCTCGATCACGCCGGCAATGGCCTCGGGGCCGACCTTGAAGGTGCCGGCGAACGGATGATCGATGGCGATGATCGTCAGCAGGCCGCAGAAAATCATAAACGACAGCGCTCCCGTCATGAAGGACTGCGCGTATAGACTGGCGGCGCCGAAGAAGAACGTGAATCCGACCGTCAAGAAGGCGCCGATGAACAAGACCAGCCAGATGATGCCCGGGACCGTGCCGTTCGCCGCCACCAGAATTTCACGCCGCGCTTCGCTCAGGCGGTCGACCTGCCGGAGAATTTCGGCGATTACCAGCCCTTCGCTGGCGTCGAAACTGTGGAATTTGAGCACCGCGACGTAAATCTTGCTCAGCGCTTCGGTCCCGGCGGCGCTCACTCTGCCGCGCTCCATCGCCGGCCAATCCTGCGCGATCGATGTCGTGAGATAATCGATCGTCGCCTTGTGAATGGCCGCGCCGTGGTCGGCATCGACGCCTTGCGCCAGACGCATGATGGTCGCCGCGGCCGTCGCCGCCTTGACGACCGCGCTCTCCGCCTGATTGAACTTCTCCCAGACGACGATGACCGCGAAGGCGAGCAGCACGGCATAGATCACGCCGACCGTGGCAAACTTGAAACCGGCGACCTCGTTGTTGGTGCGCAGGCGGTCGAGCGTGACTAAACGGCGGATCGCGATCGGCCCCGCCATCGCAACGATGGTCGTGGGCAGGAGCAGGAGAACGGCGGCAAGCCAGATCGGGTGCGTGCTGAGGAATGTCATGGAATTAGGCCGGCGGTCGGCGCATGACGCGGTCGCGCCTGGCTATATTGCATGATCGCCGCCGGTGTCGGCTGCGGCGTCCGCCGGGGACTCCGGCCGGCCTGTGGAAAACTAGGAAAAGGCCCCAAATCGCTCGGATCGGCGCAGCTTCTCGCGCCCGCCCCGGAAAGTCTCAATTCGAAGCCCTATGATGGGGCTACCGATTCGGCCAATCCGAAAGACTGGAACGCCGCGCGCGTCAGAGCGCGGCGCATGACCCATGCGCTTCACGCCCCAGTTCCTCGATGAGCTGAAAGCCCGGCTTCCGGTGTCGGAGGTCGTGGGCAAGCGCGTCAAACTCGTGCGCTCGGGGCGCGAGTTCAAGGGCCTGTCGCCGTTCAACAAGGAGAAGACGCCCTCCTTCTTCGTCAACGACCAGAAGCAGGCCTGGTTCGATTTCTCCTCCGGCAAGAACGGCTCGATCTTCGACTTCGTCATGGAGTCGGAGGGCGTCGGCTTTCCGGAGGCCGTCGAGCGTCTGGCGCAAATGGCCGGCGTGCCGCTGCCGAAAGTCTCGGCGCAAGACGAGCAGCGCGACGCGCGGCGCAAGACGCTGCACGACGTCATGGAGCTCGCCGCCAAATTCTTCCAGGACACTTTGGCGTCGCGCGCCGGCGCCAAAGCGCGCGGCTATCTCGCCGACCGCGGCCTCGATCCGGCAACGCAATTGAAATTCCGCCTCGGCTATGCGCCTCCCGAGCGCTTTGCGCTCAAGGAGCATCTCGGCAAGCAGGGGATTCCGGTCGAGGACATGGTCGAGGCCGGCCTGCTGATCGCCGGCGACGACATTCCCGTGCCTTACGACCGCTTCCGCGACCGCGTGATGTTTCCGATCGGCGATCTGCGCTCCCGCGTCATCGCCTTCGGCGGCCGCGCGCTGGAGAAGGACGCACAGGCGAAATATCTCAATTCGCCGGAGACGCCACTCTTCCATAAAGGCGCAACGCTCTACAACATCGCCGCCGCGCGCCAGGCCGCGCATGACGGCGCAACGGTGGTCGCGGTCGAAGGTTATGTCGACGTCATCGCCATGGTCACCGCTGGCTTTGCGGCGACCGTGGCGCCGCTCGGCACCGCGCTCACCGAAGACCAGCTCGGCTTGCTGTGGAAGATGGCGGACGAGCCGGTGCTCTGTTTCGACGGCGATAATGCCGGCCTGCGCGCGGCCTATCGCGCGGTCGAGCTGGCGATGCCGCGGCTCAAGCCGGGCAAGAGTCTGAAATTCGCGCTGCTGCCGCAAGGGCAGGACCCCGACGATCTTGTGCGCTCGGCCGGCCGCGACGCGGTCAACGACGTGATCGGCGCGGCGCGTCCGCTCGCCGACATGTTGTGGGTGCGCGAAACCGAAGGCCATCAATTCGACACGCCGGAGCGGCGCGCGGCGCTGGAAGCGCGGCTCAACGAGGTCACGTCCGGCATCGGCGATGACGCCGTGCGCAAATATTACCGGCAGGATTTCAGCGCGCGCCTTGGACAATTCTTCGCCCCGGCGCAAGGCGCGCGCGGCAATCTCGGGCGCGGGCAGGGCCAGGCTTGGCGCGGTCAGGATTGGCGTGAGCGCGGCAATTTTCCGCCGCGCACCGGCGCGCCGCAGCGTTCGCCGGTCGGCGGTAAGAACGCGCCTTATGTGGTGGTCAGCCGCGACCTCGCCGCCAGCCCGGTGCATCGCGGCCATCGCACCGCGGTGCCGCGGCGCGAGGCGCTGATCCTGCAGGCCGCGCTCAATTATCCCTGGCTGCTGCACGACCATCTGGAGGAACTCAGCCAGCTCGAGTTCCGCCACGCCGACGCCGAACGGCTGAAAAGCGCGCTGATCGACATCGCCGCCCATGCCGCGGCGGCGGATACCGAGGTGGTGCGCGCCGAATTGGCCGGCCGCGGGCTTGCCGAGCTCATGGCGCGCATCGATTCCTCGATCACCACGCCGTCGGTCTGGGGCACCCGGCCGGATGCCGCGCCGGAGGATGTTTTGGTGACCTGGCAACAACTTGTCGCCTTGCATCGGCAGTGGCATTCACTAACTAAAGAGCTCAAGGACGCCGAGCAGGCGCTCGGCCAGGACGCCAGCGAGGCTAATTACCTGAGGCTGCGCGACGTCAAGGCCCGCCTGGCGCGGATGGACGGTACCGAGGCCCTGATCGAGGGGTTTGGAGCCTCTTCCGGCCGGGGCGTTCGTGGCTTATGAGCATGGCCCCCGACTCGGGTCGAGGGTGAGGTTTGCCGGACCGGCAGGGAATAGTAGGTCGATTCCGTCGGTATTTCCGTAGTTAATCGGAGCTTAAGCGGGCTCCGACGACACTGAACGACCTGATTCGGGGGCTTGCGCCTGGCCGGCGCAGGCCCCATTGGCCGTTGCCTATTTATAGGGGGGTGTTGTTTCACCCCGGGGGCCGGTCCGAGGAGAGGACGATTATGGCGACGAAGGCAAAGGCGCAGGTCAAGGAAGAGGCCCCGGAAAAGGACGCCGAAGGCGCCCCCGAGTCGCCGCTGCCGCTGCTCGATCTCAACGACGCCGGCGTGAAGAAAATGATCAAGGCCGCCAAGAAGCGCGGCTTCGTCACCTTCGACGCCCTTAACGCCGTGCTGCCGTCGGAATCGACCTCGCCGGAGCAGATCGAGGACATCATGGCGATGCTCAGCGAAATGGGCATCAACGTGGTGGAGACCGAGGACGCCGAGAGCGAGGAGGGCGAGGAGAAGGCGGCCGACGAAGCCGCCGACGACGACGAGGAGGATTCCGGCACCGAGGTGGTCGAAGCGAAGTCGAAGTCGCTCGCCACCACCGAGAAGAAAGAGCCCTCCGAGCGCACCGACGATCCGGTGCGCATGTACCTGCGCGAGATGGGCTCGGTGGAACTGCTGTCGCGCGAGGGCGAAATCGCCATCGCCAAGCGCATCGAGGCCGGCCGCGAGGCGATGATCGCCGGCCTCTGCGAGAGCCCGCTCACCTTCCAGGCCGTCATCATCTGGCGTGATGAGCTCAATGACGGCAAGGTGTTCCTGCGCGACATCATCGATCTGGAAGCCACCTATGCCGGCCCCGACGCCAAGCAGATGCAGGTGCCGGTGATCATCGGCCCCGACGGCAAGCCGATCGCGCAAGCCGCGGTGCCGGGCGCAACGCCGGTTCCCGGCGCGCCGCATCTGCAGGTGGTGCAGACGCCGGCCCCGCCGGCCGCGCCGCCGGCCGCCACGCCGTTCAAGGCGCCGGGCGAACCAGGCGCCGACGGCGACGAGCCGAAGGATCCCGCCGAGACCGCGGCCGAGGGCGATTACGACGAAGACGACATGGAGAATTCGCTGTCGCTCGCCGCGATCGAGGCCGAGCTCAAGCCGAAGGTGGTCGAGACCTTCGACAACATCGCCGACGACTTCAAGAAGCTGCGCCGCCTGCAGGAGCAGGACATCGAGTTCCGCCTGAAGAGCACCTCGCTGTCGCCGGCGCAGGAGCGCAAGTACAAGAAACTGAAAGAAGAGATCATCGGCGAGGTGAAGTCGCTGCGCCTCAATCAGGCGCGCATCGATTCGCTGGTCGAGCAGCTCTACGACATCAACAAGCGCCTCGTGTCCAACGAGGGCCGGCTGATGCGGCTTGCCGAAAGCTTCGGCGTCGCCCGCGAGGAATTCCTCAAGCAGTACATGGGCAACGAGCTCGACCCGCGCTGGCTCAACCGCATCTCCAAGCTCTCCGCCAAGGGCTGGAAGGCGCTGGTCGCCAAGGAGAAGGACCGCATCAAGGAGATCCGCAGCCTCGTGCACGAGCTCGCCGGGCAGACCGGCGTCTCCATCGACGAGTTCCGCAAGATCGTGCACATGGTGCAGAAGGGCGAGCGCGAGGCGCGCCAGGCGAAGAAGGAAATGGTGGAGGCCAACCTGCGGCTCGTCATCTCCATCGCCAAGAAATACACCAACCGCGGCCTGCAGTTCCTCGACCTGATCCAGGAAGGCAACATCGGCCTGATGAAGGCGGTCGACAAGTTCGAATACCGCCGCGGCTACAAGTTCTCGACCTACGCGACGTGGTGGATCCGCCAGGCCATCACGCGCTCGATCGCCGACCAGGCGCGCACCATCCGCATCCCGGTGCACATGATCGAGACCATCAACAAGATCGTGCGCACCTCGCGGCAGATGCTCAACGAGATCGGGCGCGAGCCGACGCCGGAGGAATTGGCCGAGAAATTGGGCATGCCGCTGGAGAAGGTGCGCAAGGTCCTGAAGATCGCCAAGGAGCCGCTGTCGCTGGAGACGCCGATCGGCGACGAGGAGGATTCGCACCTCGGCGATTTCATCGAAGACAAGAACGCCATCCTGCCGATCGACGCGGCGATCCAGTCGAACCTGCGCGAGACCACGACGCGCGTGCTCGCCTCGCTCACCCCGCGCGAGGAGCGCGTGCTGCGCATGCGCTTCGGCATCGGCATGAACACCGACCACACGCTGGAGGAAGTCGGCCAGCAGTTCTCGGTCACCCGCGAACGCATCCGCCAGATCGAGGCCAAGGCGCTGCGGAAGTTGAAGCATCCGAGTAGGTCAAGGAAGCTGAGGTCGTTTCTGGACAACTAATTCAGCCGGTCATCCCCGCGAAAGCGGGGATCCAGCCCTTCAGTCATCGGTGCGCGAAATCTAATCTGGCAGATGGACGCCTGTCGCGCATCAGCCACGATAGGTGAAGCCGATGTTGGTTTCCACGTCGGAGCCACGCTTAATTTGACCCCAGTCTTTTGTGTGAACCTCACCTCTAAACCCGAAAATGTCCTCTTTAAATCCATCGACGGCGACAAATAGGTAACCTTCATTCTTTTTTACGACCGTTCCGCGATACAGTTTCGGCGCGCCATTTTTTGTTCTGATAATTCCAACGATGCGTTTTTTGATTTCGCTGGCAACAGAGACTTTCGACAATTCATTAAATATTGCTGTCGCTTCGGCTGGCCGCCCGCCGGCACTGCGCCCGGCTGCCTTCAATGGCTGGACGCGGCACGGACGAAGGGCGGCGAGAGCCGCCCGGATCGTGGGCCTCGCGCCCTGTCCGCGCCCGGAAGAGCGGACCCGGAGCAAAAGGCTGCGCGTGTTGAATCCTGGATTCCCGCTTGCGCGGGAATGAACGGAGATTGAGGCTCCGCCCTCAATTCGTCTTGCCCGCCTCCGCGACCAGCACCGGCTTGTCGCGCCAGACCTCGGGGAACAGCCGCTTGAGGTTGTCGATCTTCGGCGCGTCGTTGTAGGCGATGTAGGGCTGCATGGGATGCAGCGTCGCGTAATCCTGGTGATAGGCCTCGGCCGGGAAAAACGCCTGCTTCATGGTGCCGGTCTTGGTGACGATCGGGCTCTTGAACACGTGCGCGGCGTCGAGCTGCGCGATGTAGGCGCGCGCCGCCTTCTGCTGCTCTTCGCTCTGGGGGAAAATCTCCGAGCGGTACTGCGTGCCGTGGTCGGGGCCTTGGTAGTTCAGCTCGGTCGGGTTGTGCGCCACCGAGAAATAGATCTGCAGGATCTTGCCGTAGGAAATCTGCTTCGGGTCGAAGGTCACCTGCACGCTCTCGGCGTGCGCGGTCAGGTGCGCGCTGACGCGCTCGTAGTCGGCGTCCTGCTGCGCGCCGCCGGCATAGCCGGACACGGCGTTGGTGACGCCCTTGACGTGCTGGAATACGGCCTGCACGCCCCAGAAGCAGCCGCCGGCGAGCACCACGGTCTCGAGGCCGGAGGCGGGCTGCTGCTCCTGCGCCGCGGGCGGCGGAATGACGACGGCGGATTCGGCTTTGGCGGCGAACGGCGCGAGCAGGCAGGCGCCGGCGATGAGGGCAGCGGAAAAGCGGCGGATCATGGGTCTCTCCCAGAGATATTTGCAGCCTCTATAGCCGCGAATGCGCAGCGCCGCATTACACATCCGTTACACGTGTGTGTGAGAGGAGGGTGAGTTTGGGTACTGCCGTGCGGCGAATGCGGTGTGCCCCCTCTTCCCACCCGAACTTGGGTTTACCCGAGTTCGGGCAATCTAACAGTGGTCGAAGTCGGATATATCCGACTTCGACTGGGGAGAGGGTTGGGGTGAGGGGGCTCCCAGACCATCGATAATCTAAAACCCCTCACCCGACGCGCTTCGCGCGTCGACCTCTCCCTATGGGAGAGGTGAAAAAGGCGTGCGGCTCGGCGCTGCCACGCTCGGCAGTTTCGCGCTCGGTCTGAGTGCTCTACCATCTCGCCAAACCCGCCGGAGGACGCCGCAATGAAACTGCCCAGCCGCATGGTCGACATTTCGGTCGCGCTCGACAACGACACCGTGCTCGATCCGCCCTTCATGCGGCCGAAGATCGACTACCAGACCGGCAAGCAGAACGGCCCGCTGCTGGCGAGCCTGTTTCCGGGGCTCACGGTCGAGCAATTGCCGGACGGCGAGGGCTGGGCCTTCGAGCAGGTCAACCTCGCCACCCACAACGGCACGCACATGGATTCGCCCTATCACTTCCAGTCGCGCGACATCCACGGCAACCGCATGATCACCATCGACGAGGTGCCGCTCGACTGGTTCTTCCGTCCCGGCGTCAAGCTCGACTTCCGCGCGCTGCCCGACGGGCATGTCGTCAGCGCCAATGAGGTCGAGGAGGAGCTGCGCCGCATCGGCCACGAGCTCAAACCGTTCGACATCGTGCTGGTCAACACGCGGGCCGGCTCGTGCATCGGCCACGACGATTACATGAGGGCCGGCATCGGCATGGGCCGCGAGGCGACGCTTTATCTCACCTCGTGCGGCGTGCGCGTTACCGGCATCGACGCCTGGGGCTGGGACGCGCCCTTCGTGCACACCCTGAAACGCTGGGAGACGACGCGCGACCCGGCGATCATCTGGGAAGGCCACAAGGCCGGGCGCGACATCCCCTATTGCCACATGGAGAAGCTCGCCAATCTCGAGCAACTCCCCGCGCACGGCTTCACCGTTGCCTGCTTCCCGGCCAAGATCAAAGGCGCCTCCGGCGGCTGGACCCGGGCGGTGGCGCTGTTCGATTGAGATGCGGCATATCCGCGCGCTCAGTGCGCTCCCTCTCCCCACCGAACTTGGGTTTACCCGAGTTCGGCAATGTTGAGTGGCCGAAGTCGGATATATCCGACTTCGGCTGGGGAGAGGGTTGGGGTAAGGGGGTTCCGAGACCCTCGAATTGCCGTAACCCCTCACCGGGCACGCTGCGCGGCCGACCTCTCCCAATGGGAGAGGTGAAGAAAAGAGGATTACTCCAGCCCTTCGACGATGCGGATGTCGCGCACCGCGCCGTCGCCGAGCGCGGCCAGCGCCGCCTGGTAGGCCGGCGCGTTGTGCGCCTCGACCGCCTTGGCGACGCTCGGCCATTCGGTGACCACCACGCGCTCCTTCTGCCCCGCCTCGAAGGTCTCGTTGGCGGTGCCGCGGCAGAGATAGCGCGCGCCGTAGGGCGCCAGCGCCGGCCCGGCGAGCTTGGCGTAGGCGGCGACCTTGTCGGGGTCCTTGATCTGGCGGTAGCAGGTGATCCAGTAGGCCTTGGGCATTGGCGTTTCTCCCTGTTTTGCGGGCGCAGTGTTAGCGCAGAGGTCTAGTCTTTGTCATGTCCGCTATCGGACTTGCGCGGCGGCGAACGGGATGATGAAGCTACGGCCCATGAAACGATCGATTGCGGCGCTTCTCTTCCTCCTCCTCGCCTTGCCCGCTCACGCCGCGCCATGCGGCGGCGATTTCCGCGCTTTCCTCGGCCAGATGGCGGCCGACGCGCGCGCCGCCGGCATCAGCCAGCGCACCATCGAAACCGCCTTTGCCGGTGTGACGCCCGACGCCAGCGTGCTCGCCTTCGACCGCCGCCAGCACGGCACCTTCCGCATGAGCTTCGAGCGCTACGCGGCAACCCGCGTCATCCCCGCGCGCATCAATCGCGCCAAGCGGCTGATGCGTCAGCACGCCGCGCTGCTCGGCCGCATTGAGCGGCAATTTGGCGTGCCGGCGACCCTCATCATGGCGATCTGGACCATGGAGAGCGACAACGGCACCGGCGACATCGGCAAGCTGCCGGTGATCCGCACGCTGGCGACGCTGGCGCACGACTGCCGCCGCAGCGAGCTGTTCCAGGGCGAGCTCATCGCCGCGCTCAAGATCGTGCAGCGCGGCGATCTGCCGCTCGCCGACCTGAAAGGAGCCTTTGCCGGCGAGATCGGGCAGACCCAATTCCTGCCGTCGTCCTACATCAAATACGGCGTCGACTTCGACGGCGACGGCCGCGTCGACCTGCGCCATTCGGTGGCCGACGTGCTGGCCTCGACCGCCAATCTGCTGAAGATGAACGGCTGGAAGGCCGGGGCGCCGTTTACCGAGGGCAGCGAGAATTTCCAGGTGATGCGCGAGTGGAACCGTGCCGAGATCTACCGCAAGGCGCTGGTGCTGATGAGCGAGAAGATCGGGGAGTAGGGGGCGCGGCACATTCATCCCCCCGTCCCCGCGCAAGCGGGGACGACAGCGAATAAGAGGCGCGCGCCCCGGAATGACGCTAACGCGTCACTTCACCACCATCATCTTGTCGGGCCGGGCGCCGGCGCGGCCAAGCTTGACGATCTTGAGCGGCGCGCGCCCGGATTTCTCGGCGATGTCGCGGTCCTGCTCGATCAAGAAGCCGAGTGCCGGCTTGTCCTTGTCGTGGCCGCCGAGGAGCTCCGCCGGCACGCGCCGGTTCGAGCGCTGCGAGCCGTCCTCATAGACGACGTCGAAGAAGACGAATTCGCCCTTCACTTTGCTGCCGGGTCGCTTGGCCATGCGCGTTGTCCGATTTTATTTCTGGTGATTCCGGGACGCTGCGAAGCAGCGGACCCGGAATCCAGGGGCGTCGAGTCCGGAACTCTGGATTCCGGGTTCGCGCAAAAGGCCCGCGCCCCGGAATGACAAATGGGAATTTCTGCGTCCAACTACAAAAAGAAAAAACCCCGCGCAAGCGCGGGGTTTCTCCAGCCTCACAGCGTCAGACCGCCTGCAGATTGGCAGCGGCCGACTTGCCGTTCTTGCGATCGGCTTCGATGTCGAACTTGATCTTCTGACCCTCGTTCAACGTATGCATGCCGGCGCGCTCGACCGCCGAGATGTGCACGAACACATCCGGCCCGCCGCCGTCCTGCACGATGAAGCCGAAGCCTTTTTGCGAGTTGAAAAACTTAACGGTACCTGTGGCCATCATGGCCTCCTTTTGAAAACGCGAAAACGCGTTATGCCCCATACGAACCATTCGCACGGGCCTCATATCCGGATTTGGCGAGTTCTTGGGAAAGGCCCTCAAGCGGGCGTAACTGCAAGGCAGGCGAAATCGGAACGACGCACATATAGAGGCGCCACGGGTGCATTGCAAATGCCCCCGCTTGGGCGACGCCGCACCAGCCGCCGCCGGGGCTTGGTTAATTTTGTCAAAATGACCTATGCGCAAAAAAGCGGCCGCTTCGGCCCTATTACGCGGCAAATGCGCAGTTTCTGCCGGGTTCCTGCAATAATTTTGAGTCAAATGCGTTCATTTGCGACAATTGTGCGATGCAACGCATGTTAGTAGCGCATGGATCGCATGCTTTGTCAGACCTACCGAAATCGGCTGATCCGCGTATATTGCACCGCAACAATAATAAAAAACGACGGGAATGCCAGGGATCGTCGGGCTTTTTGAAGGAGATGACCCCATGGCTTACGCCCCCGTCGCGCTTGCGCTGCACGACCTCGCACTTCCCGCCTCGCCCGCCCGCAAAGGCTTTTTCGCGCGCTTCCTCGCCGCGTTGGCGGTTGCGCGCCAGCACGATGCCGAGCGCGAGATCGCCCGCTATATCGCCGGCTCCGGCGGCAAATTCACCGACGAGACGGAGCGCGAGATCGAGCGCCGCTTCCTGTCGGGGCCGAACCACTGGTGAGTTCACTTACAATCAACGACCGATCAAGGAGACCAAGAGAGATGACGACGTTCCCGCTCCGCGCTTCGGACCTGCCGAACGTGCAATTTGTCCGGCCGGTGTTCGCGCGCGTCGGCGCCGTGCTCGCGGCCGCGATCGACGTGTTCGCCGAGGCCGAGCTGCAGGCGAGCGCCGCGCAGAAGCGCTATCCGTTCGCGAGCTGGTGAGGGCGGCGGCGTTAAGCCGCTCCCACCGCTTCGCGCAGCATCGCGCGCGCCTCTTCGTTGCCGTCGAGCGTGCGATAGGCGCGCCGCACCACCTTCCAGCCGTTCTCCGTGCGTTTGAGATCCCAGCGGTTCGCGCCCAGGCGATGGATGCGATAGCCGCTCGACGAGCCGTGGCCGGACAGCTCCTGCGGCGCGGCGTCTCTGTTCGGCGTCAGCACCTGCAAATAGGAAATCGCCACCGCGGTGTCGCCGTTGATTTCCACGCGCGGCAGGCCGGCGAAATGGCAGAGACCTGCAGCGATCGCGCCCTGGTGCTCGGGTGTTTTGACGACCGACGCAATCGCCTCGTTGCCGCGCGCCGACTTGGTGCCGAGATCGACGACGGCGTCGGCGGCGAAGGCGTCGCGGTAATAGCCGTCATTGCCGGTGTCGGCCGCGGGCGGATGACTGGCGATCAGATGAAGGATGGCAAGCTTGTCCTCGACTGCGCGCAGCCGGTCCTCCAAGGTCGTGCTCATGCGTCATGTCCTCCCGCCTCTAGTCGCGGCAAAACATTACACGAGGATAGGGGCGCGGGGATATCGGCTAGAAGTGCTTGGACTCAGGCGCGCGATAGTCACGCGTGTAGTAATCGGCCCAGGCCAGCGCCACTGCGAACACCGCAAAAATGGCAACGATTCCGGCAATGACGATGGCGGTTTCAGTCGGCATGGCAATCCCCCTTGGCGTTCCCCGGTAAACGCTAGGGAGGCCGGCGCCGGTCGCTTTGATCTGAATCAATGCTTGTCAGCGCGCGGCACCCGCGCTGCAACGGCGCCTGCAACGGCGTGAATCAAATCGTGATGGAACCCGCGGGACCTAATTCGGTTGCGTCACAAAGTTGACAGAGTTCCCAACCACAAGCCCGGCCTTCCCCCAAAAATGGAGACGACATGATTCGCAAAATCTGCCTTGCCGCCATTTTTGTCGCGCTCGCGGCATCGGGCGCGTCCGCGAAACATCTGCGCGTTGCCCCGGTCGACGCCAACGGCAACCTCGACAGCCTGATCGCCAAATATGCCGCGGCCAACAATCTGCCCGAGGACCTGCTGCGCCGGGTGATCAAGCGCGAGAGCGGCGGCAATCCGCGGGTGATCTACAAAGGCAATTACGGGCTGATGCAGATCAAACTCGCTACCGCCCGGTCCATGGGCTACCGCGGCGACGCCGCAGGCCTGCTCGATGCCGAGACCAACATGTCTTATGCGGTGAAGTATCTCGCCGGCGCCTATCATGTGGCCGGTGGCAACGCCAACCGCGCGGTGCATTATTACGCGGCGGGCTATTACTACGCCGCCAAGCACGACGGCCGCGACATGCGCAGCGAGACCGCCGCGCTTAAAACTTTCGCGTCGGCGGCCAGCGGCCAACAGAGCAAGATTGCGCTCTCTCCGGCATCGGATCGTTTCGGCGCCAGCGGTCAATGACCGCCGGCGTTATCGCACGACCGCACTGGCGCTGACCGCCCGCGGCGGCGATTTCTGATCGCCGAACATCGCCTTGAACAGATCGACCTGGGCGGGCGGTTTCGGCTTGATCAGTTTGGCGCGGCGCGCGCGCTTCACGCCCTTGACGCGGCTCTCATCACCCGGCTTGAGCCGCAGCGGCGTCCGGATCACCGGCGGCGGCTCATCGGGCGCAGCTACCGGCAGTTCGATCGACGAAGCCTCGCCGATGTCGATTGGAATGGTCGCGGGCGGCGGCTCGGTCAACAAGCCGGATTCGTCGTCGGGGTCCGGATCGGCGTCGACACGCTCGGCCGGCAATCTGGCGATTTGCAGGGCGGGCGGCGCCTTGCTGTGGACTGGCGTATCCAACAGGTCGCGCAAGCGGCTCAATTCATCGGCGCGGCGGATCGCGGCCTGCATGAGCAACTGCCGCCACTGCGGATGCTCGTCGAGCGAGATCAGCGGGCCGCGCATGGACGACAGCCGCGGCGCTAATCGCGTATGCATCCGCTCCGGCGCGCCGAGCGCCAGGACCAGAAGCAAAAGGGCGAGGAACACGCCGCCTACTGGGAGGATCCGGAGAATCGGCAGCATCGCCGATGCTTAGCTGAGTCGGACGTAAGCCCAAAACAATCTGCACGTCGCGATGCCGGCCGCTACACGCATGACGAGTCTATGACACGTATGACGGCGGGCCGTGACAGCGCGCATCCGGATTGCTAGGACACGACCAACGAAAATTCGCGGGGGAAACGCATGTTCAAAAAGCCCAACGTTGCGGTCATCGCCATCGAAGAACATTACTGGGACCCGGAGCTGGCCAAACACTTCACCGGCCCGGAAGCGGGCCGCGGCAACGAGACCGACGAGAGGCTCTACGACCTCGGCAGCCTGCGTCTGAAGGAAATGGACGAGGCCGGCATCGACATCCAGGTGCTCTCGCACGGCGCGCCTTCGGCGCAGAAGCTGCCGGTCGAGATCGCCGCCGATCTCACCCGCGCGGTCAACGACCGCCTGGCCAAGGTCTGTGCCGCCAATCCGCAGCGCTTCGCGGCGTTTGCGGCGCTGCCCACGGTCGATCCGAAGGCCGCCGCCGACGAGCTCGAACGCACGGTGACCAAGCTCGGCTTCAAGGGCGCCATGCTGCACGGCATGACCAACGGCGAATTCCTCGACCATAAGAAATACTGGCCGATATACGAGCGCGCCGAGAAGCTCGACGTGCCGATCTACTTCCATCCTTCGTTGCCGCACCCGAAGGTGACGGAAATCTATTACCAGGATTACGCCAAGGATTTCCCGCTCGTTGTGCGGCCCGGCTGGGGCTACACCGTGGAGACCGCGACGCAGGCGATCCGCCTGGTGCTGTCCGGCGCCTTCGACGCTTATCCGAACCTGAAAATCATCCTCGGCCATTTCGGCGAGACGCTGCCATTCCTGGTCTGGCGCATCGACGCCTCGCTCAAGCGGCCGGGGCAGAAGCCGATGAGCTTCCGCGACATCTTCTGCAAAAACTTCTACGTCACCACCTCGGGCTTCTTCTCTAACCCGGCGCTGTTGTGCTGTGTGATGGAGATGGGCATCGATCACATTTTGTTTGCGATCGACTGGCCGTTCGTGGCGAACCCGCCCGGCGTCGAATGGATGAAGGACATCCCGCTCTCCGACGAGGACAAGGCGAAGATCTTGAGCGGCAACGCCAGGCGGCTGCTGAAGATGTGAGGCGTTGCGCCGCCACCCTGAGGCGGCCGCCGAAGGCGGCCCTCGAAGGGTGACCGGCCGCTATTCCTCGAGGCTCGCGCTCCGCGTTCGCACCTCAGGATGACGGAGCGAGGCGGACGGGGTTGCGTTTATAATACTCCGCGTCCGTCGCCGATTGCTTCCACTCCGCATTGCCGCGCCAGGCGCAATGATGCGCGCGCATGTCCGTGCCATAGCGCACGCGGAACAGCATCGTGCGGCCGGCACCGTTCTCGTATTCGTGTACCTCGCCGGGCGGATGCACCACGAAAGCGCCGGGCTCGACCTTAATCGTCTCCGTCGGCGTGCGCATGATGCCGCCGCCGGAGACGCAGAAATAGATTTCGGTGGCGTCGGGGTGGCAGTGATAGGGGCTGCACTGCCCCGGCTCCCAGCAGGCGATGGTGACGTCGCCACCGGCGATTTTGCCCAGGATCTTCTCCACGTGGTGCTGGGGATCCCACTCTTGCTCGCGCTCGAGGCTGAAAACATGCATGCGGCCTGGTCTCCGGCGAAATGAGGAACGCCTCAGCCTAACCCAATCCTGCATCGAGCAGGAGAGGGCAACATTGCGCACCGGCCGCGCGCATTGATAGAAGAGGTGCCAAGGGCCCGTAGCTCAACTGGTTAGAGCCGACCGCTCATAACGGTCTGGTTGGAGGTTCGAGTCCTCCCGGGCCCACCACGCAGTCCGTGACAACCAGAGATTTCCCAATTATTGGCAAATAGCCCCGAATTGGCGGCATCAGTTGAGAGCGATCAGTCTCTGCAAAGGGGCAACTGGATTTGAGCGGTCGTTTCGGCGCCTCTGTCTCTGGCCCCGAAATCCCGTTTCCCGGAATCCGAGACCGGCGTAGGCAGAGACTGGTTCGATAGACGCGCCTATTGAGCCGTGAAGCCAAGCATCTGGTGCTGGCGGGACCATTCGACCGGCATGTCGCAGAGCCGGGCCACGCCCATCCCGTGGGGTAGCCTACCTTCAATAGCCGCTTTGACGAGATCCGGCGCGAGGAAAGCAAGCGAGATTGTCATATTGATCTTTCTAATGCTGCACCCTTCTCGCTCGGCAATGCTTTCTGTCGTTGCCGCTGAATCCGAGATGAGTTCATTAAGCCAACGCCGACCACGGACGATCGATGCGACCAATGTCGCGCGGGATTCTGAACGTATTGGACGAGCATTCTGTGGCGGAACAGGGCCAGTTAGAAGGACTTCTCGGCGTCGCTTCGACGGAGGCTTTTGCCACGCGACCCGCAAGATGCCTTTATCAGCCGCCCGTTTATGTTGCTCGGTCTGGGCAAGAAAGATGACTAACTGCTCCGGCTGGACCTCGACCCGCACGATGTAAGTGTCGATAAGCTGCCGGTCTTCGACTGGATCATTTAGTTTAAGATGCTCCCGGACCGACCGAATAACCAGTTTCTCGATCTCGGCTGCCGGCACTCGATGCATCGACCCAGCTCGCTCAGCCTGACCATTAAGAATGGTTGAGGATAGATAATAACGATATTTTACGCCCCGCCTGTGGGCGTGGGTTGGGCTCATGCGATTGCCGTGGTCGTCAAAAATTCGGCCCATCAATAAGGCCTCGGACTTTTGCCGTGTGGTTGTATGGCCGTTCCTCTGTTCGCTGAGCTGAGCCTGAACGGCATCAAACAGGGCACGATCGACGATGGCCGACTGCTCCCCAGCCAAAACCTCGCCCTTAAACACCACTTCTCCAACGTAAAACCGGTTACGCAACAGGTGAACGAGGGGCCCGCGTGTGAACGGAATGCCGCCGACTGTCTCTCCGGTCTTTAGGGTGCGAATCTTAGAGACGATGCCGCGTTTGCGTAGATCGGCCATGAGCAGATTGAGGCTGCCAAGCTTAAGATAGCTCCGGAAGATGTCCCTGACATGCTCAGCCTCAAGTTCATTGACGGATATCTTGCGGTCCTTGGTGTCGTAGCCAAGCGGGGCCATACCGCCGACCCAGAGGCCTTTGCGTTTGGAGGCTGCAATTTTATCCCGGATTCGCTCGGAGGTAACCTCGCGCTCGAATTGGGCAAACGACAACAGCACGTTCAACGTCAGTCGGCCCATGGAGGTGGTCGTATTGAACTGCTGCGTAACAGAGACGAAGCACACGTTATGCTGGTCGAAGAGTTCGACGAGTTTGGCAAAGTCAGCCAAGGAGCGCGTGAGCCGGTCGACTTTATAGACGACGATCACGTCGATCTTGCTGGCCCGGATGTCCTCCAGGAGCCGCTGCAGGGCTGGCCG
>Ga0335078_10001396_pt1 | contig 36608 bp, 44 predicted proteins | sample Lox_Sample_32_FD_206711 | JGI IMG/M metagenome (GOLD analysis project Ga0335078, IMG submission 206711) | Soil microbial communities from Loxahatchee National Wildlife Refuge, Florida, United States - Lox_Sample_3.2 | ecosystem: Environmental > Terrestrial > Soil > Wetlands | place: USA... | reverse complement strand
GTGGCGGGGTCGGCGGCGCCTGACGGCGGCGCCTTAGTGGCAGGGTCGGCGGCGCCTGACGGCGGCGCCTTAGTGGCAGGGTCGGCGGCGCCTGACGGCGGCGCCTTGGACGACACTTCCATGCCCGGTTGATCGGCACCCGCCGGACCGCGCTTGACCCGGAGCACCATCCGCACGACGCGACATATTGGGACGCCTGCGCCACATGGACCGTGGAACGCCTCAGCTGAGCATCGCCGCCGCCCGCCGGATCGCACTCGCTGCTCAGGGCTTCGGCAAGCCGCGGCCGGCCAGGCCGCCGAGCGTCAACCGGATCGCGGCGGTGGTGGCACAGCTGGGGGCGCTCCAGCTCGACTCGGTCAACGTCTTCAGCAGGTCGCACTACATGCCCGTGTTCTCGCGGCTCGGCCCCTACGACCGCGCGCGCCTGGACCGGATCGCCGGCCACGGCACCGGGCGGGTCGACCGCCGGCTGGTCGAGTACTGGGCTCACGAGGCGTCGCTGATCCCGCTCGAGCTGCATCCGCTGTTCCGCTGGCGGATGGCCGACGTCGATCGCGAAGCCTGGGGATCGATCTCGAGGATCGCTCGCGAGCAGCCCGAACTGGTCGCCGCCACGCTCGAGCTCGTCGCCGAACAGGGGCCGATCCGCGCGCGGGACACCGGCGCGGTGCGGCCGCCGCCCCGGCCCGGACACATGTGGAACTGGCACGAGGGCAAGGTCGCGCTCGAGCACCTGTTCTTCACGGGACAGGTCGGCGCGGCCAGGCGCGTCAACTTCGAGCGGCTGTACGACACGATCGACCGTGTCGTCCCCGCCGCGATCCGCAGGCGGCCGACGCCGGATCCCGCGGACGCACAACGCCAGCTCGTGCGCATCGCCGCTCGGGCGCTCGGCGTCGCCACCGAACCGGACCTCGGCGACTACTTCCGGCTGCCTCGCGCCGCGTCGAAGGCCCGGGTGGCGGAGCTGGTGGCGTCCGGCGAGCTCACGCCGGTTGCGGTCGTTGGCTGGAACGCTCCCGCCTACCTCTGGCCCGGCGCCCGCCGGCCCCGCCGACTCCATGCCCGCGCGCTGCTGACGCCGTTCGACTCGCTGATCTGGTTCCGCCAGCGCACCGAGCGGCTGTTCGACTTCCGCTACCGGATCGAGATCTACACGCCGGCCGCCAAGCGCACGCACGGCTACTACGTGCTGCCGTTCCTGCTCGGCGAGACGCTCGTCGCCCGGGTCGACCTCAAGTCCGACCGCCAGCGGGGCGCGCTGCTCGTCCAGGGCGCGTTCGCCGAGGACGCCGTCGACCTTACGCACGTGGCCCGCGAGCTGGCAGCCGAGCTCCGACTGGTGGCGAGCTGGCTCGAGCTGGAGGGGGTCGCGGTGGCGCGCAACGGCGACCTGTCGCGCGCGCTGGCTGCGATCATCGGCTGATGGACACGGTCACGGTCAGGGCCGCCGAGCTAGTGGACATCGAGCAGGTCGTCGCGATGTACGAGTGGTTGTTCGCCCCGCCCGGCATCCGCCCGCCGAGCTGGGATCCGGAGCGCGCCGGAGCGGCACTGCGTCACGCGGTACAGTCGGACCGCGCCGTCGTTCTGGTGGGAACGCTCGGCGGCGAGTTCGTCGGGTTGTGCACCGCCTATGACGACATCGAATCGGTCCGGTTCGGCCGGCGCGTGTGGGTCGAGGATCTCGCGGTCCACCCCGACCGGCGCTCGCTCGGTATCGGCAAGCTGTTGCTCGATGAGGCCAGAGCCTGGGCGGGGACCCGCGGCGCGAGCCACCTCGAGCTCGATTCCGCCGAGATCCGCGCCGACGCCCATCGCTTCTACGAGCGAGAGCAACCCAGCTGGCGCTCGATCTGCTTCGGCTGGGAGCTGTAGCCCGCATGGCGGGAGCCGATTACCGGGTCGACGCGGCTCGCTTGCTCCGGGTAAGGCGGCGTGGCCGCGTAACTGAGGGCCACGAATAGCCACACGCCTGATGGCGGTTGGCCCCGCCACCGGCTACTTTCAATACAGAGACATGTTCGCGCTGCTCCAGAACCACGCCACCGGGATGCCCGGTCTTGACGCCGAGGCCGACTTCCGCCGCGCTCGCCGCCGCCACGCGATCGCGCGGGCCGCCCGCTGGTTCTCGCGCCGGCCGGGGTGTCGCCACCCCCTGACGCTCGAGGACCCGGCGGTGCACCTGGGAGGGTTGCCCCGGCTGCAGGTCGTCCCACTGGCCGCGATCGTCGGCACGCTCGAGCCGACGCTCCACTTCGACGCCGGCTTCCGGCCAGCGTCGGACGCCGTGCGCAGGCGCTGGGAGCGGATCGCGCTCGCCCACCGGCGAGGGGACGCGCTTCCGCCGATCGAGCTGGTCCAGCGGCCCGAGGGTTATTACGTGCTCGACGGGCGCCACCGCGTGTCGGTGGCGCGGGCGCTCGGGCATCCCGACATCGATGCTCGGGTGACCGGGGCGCGTCCGCGGTCCTGACGACGCTTGGCCCCCGACACTTCCTGAGGAGCGACGAGCACAAGGGCGAAGAACTCGCCACTCGACAACCTGCCGCGGTCGAGTGCTGCGAAAGGCCTGCCAAGCGCGGACCGAATGACCATTCGGCTCGGGCTCGATGCCGAGTGTTGCGAAACTCGGGGTCCGGGCGGGTCGGATGGCGTGTCGTCAACCCGCCGAGCCTAGGCCGCGGCGCCAAGACGCGCCGCGATTGCCCGCGCTGCCTCCGCCAGCTCGGGTGGATCGAGCACCTCCATCGCCTCGCCGAGCGTCGCCATCCACACCAGGAAACCTTGTGACCACCCGCTCCGGCTGGTCACGACGCAGGAGTTGTCCCCATCGGCCTCGACCGTGGCCCAGCGGGTGGGGATCCGCGCTCGGACCTGCGAGACCGCGGCCGCCAGCCGGATCCTTCCCGGCGCGGTTACGGCATCGCTGTCTCTGACTGCGCGCAACCGCTCCTTGACGAACGCGGCGGGGTCGCCACCGGGCACCGTTCGCCGGCGCCCGCGCTCCCCCGGCCGCAGACGGCCGCGGATCCTGTCGATGCGGAACGTGCGCCAGTCGTCGCGATCGAGGTCGAACGCCACCAGGTACCAGCGGTGGCCGCTGTAGACCACGGCGTGGGGCTCGGTGTTGCGCTGCGAGAGCTTGTCGTCGCGGGCGATGTAGGCGAACCGCAGGCGGGTCCGGTCGCGGCAGGCGCCGGCGATCGTCGCCAAGACCTCGGCATCGATCTGCGGGCCCTCGACGCCGAACGTGGACGTCGCGTCGCTGAGCGCGTTGACGCGGCGCCGCAGACGGCTCGGCAGGACCTGCTCGAGCTTCGTCAGTGCGCGGACCGACGTCTCCTCGATGCCGGCGATCCCGCCGGCGGCCGCGGTGCGCAGGCCGACGGCGACGGCGACGGCCTCGGCGTCGTCGAGCAGCAGTGGCGGAAGCTCGCCGCCGTTGCCGAGGCGGTAGCCGCCGGCGACCCCGGGAGCGGCCTCGACCGGATAGCCGAGCGAGCGCAGCTTGTCCACGTCGCGGCGGATCGTGCGGGGGCCGACCTCGAGGCGATCGGCGAGCTCCTGGCCGGTCCACTCCCGGCGCATCTGGAGCAGTGAAAGCAGTGCGAGGAGGCGGGCGGAGGTCTGAACCATGATTCCGCGCATGGTTCCACAGATTGCGGACTGTAATTGTCCTCAATGGCCCTCGACGTGCACTTTCGCGGACCGAAACTGACCGCAATAGTCGAGAGCCTTGACCCATGTCATCCACCACATTCACTCCCTCCGCGGCCGTCGCTCCGGCGCGGCCTGCCAGCTCCAACCGGGCGATCTGGCTCGGTTTTCTCGTGGTCCTCGCCGCCTCGGTCATGGACCTGCTTGACTCGACGATCGCTCAGACCGCCGCGCCGGCGATCCGGCGAGACCTCGGCGGCTCGTACGCGGCGCTCGAGTGGATCTCCGCCGCCTACACGCTGGCGATGGCGGTGACGTTGCTGCTCGGCAGCCGGCTCGGCGACCTGTTCGGACGCCGGCGCGTGCTGCTGCTCGGCATCGGCGGCTTCGTGGCCGCGTCGGTGCTGTGCTCGCTCGCGCCGACGCCGGGCGCGCTGATCGCCGGGCGGGCGCTTCAGGGCGCGGTCGCCGCGGTCATGGTGCCACAGGGGTTCGGCCTGATCCGCGAGCTGTTCGGCGACGAGGGTCAGCAACAGGCGTTCGGCGTGTTCGGCCCCGTGATGGGCCTGGCCGCGATCGCCGGACCCCTCGTCGGCGGCGCGCTCGTCAACCTCGACCTCGTCGGGACCGGCTGGCGGGCGATCTTCCTCGTCAACGTCCCGATCGGCCTGCTCGCGATCCAGGCCGGCCGGCGGTACCTACCGCGGTCGGCACCGACGGCCCCCGGCGCGCGCCTCGACGCGCCGAGCGTCACGCTCGCGATGGTGGGCGGGTTCGCGCTCGTGTATCCGCTGATCGAGGGCCGGGAGCACGGGTGGCCGGCGTGGTCGTTCGCGCTCCTGGGCGCCGGCCTCGTCGCGCTGGCGGCGTTCGGGGCGCTCCAGGCTCGCCGCTCGCGCCAGGGCCGCGCTCCGCTGGTCGAGCCGTCGATCCTGCGCCGGCGCGCCTACGTCGCGGGGCTGGCCGTCGTGCTCGGCTTCATCGGCGCGATGGCGGGATGATGATCGCGCTCAACGTGATGTTCCAGACGGGGCTCGGGCTGAGCCCGCTGGCCTGCGCGGTCGCGACGGTGGCGATCCCGGTGATGGCGATCGGCGGCTCGATCACCTCATCCGCGCTGCTGGCCAAGATCGGGCGGACGACGATGCACATTGGGATCGTGAGCATGGCGATCGGGGTGATCGTGGTCGACATCGTCCTGCGCGCGGACAGCGGCGGCGTGACCGCCTGGGACCTGGCCGGCCCGCTCGCGATCACGGGCTTCGGCATGGGGATGGTGTTCGTGCCGATGTTCGACGTGATCCTCGCCGGCGTCGCGCCGCACGAGATCGGGTCGGCGTCGGGCCTGCTCGAGTCGATCCAGCAGCTGGCGATGTCGATCGGGATCGCGGCGGTCGGGACGGTGCTGTTCGACCGGCTCGGCAGCGGCCGTGGTCCGGTGGCGTTCGTCGGCGCCTCCGATCACGCGCTGCTGGTCGCGGTCGCGTTCCTGGGCGCAGCGTGCACGGCCGTGTTCTGGCTGCCCAAGCACGCGCGCGCGAGTCACTGACATCAGCCGCTCTCGCGGACGACGTGACGATGGCGCACGAGGTCACGGATCCGGACCCGTGCCCCGGTTCGGAGGATCGGCCTCCGGTACACGGCCACCGCGAACGCCACCGTCCTCGCCATGAGCCAGGCGAGGATGACCGGGAGTGCGAGCGGGAAGGCGAGCGTCCTGCACGTCCGCCTGACGCTCGGTCATCGAACCGGCGGCGGCATCCACCCAGCCGTAGAACGCTCCCCGAGCACCAGCCACATCAGCGCGCTCGGCAGCACGTCGGGCGCGGTGCCGTGAACGAGATCGGAGCCGACCGCGTGCGCCAGGCGGATCGCCAAGCCGAAGGCGACCGCGGCCTGCGCGAACACCACCGGCGCGTGTCCGTCCGCTCCGCCCCCGCGGGCAACTCACCCCACCTTCGACGCGCCCGCCCGCCGCCGCACGGCGCTCCCCGGGACCTGCTTAACGTGTCACATCCCATCACCGAACCCAGGCCGAGCGCACATAAGCATGTACCAGATGCTTATGTGCGCGCGGCGGGTGGCGGCACGGTAGGTTTGTTGCGTTTTACAGGGCCCGGACCGGCGACCGCCGATCGGCGCCGGCGCCCCTTCCCGCCACCGCTTCCAATCGGTCTCGGAGATGCTCATGGCGAGCGGCTCGGGCGCCTTCAGCGCATCCGCGGCCCTCGGCTGATCGATCGTCTACTCGGCGCGCGCATAGACCTGCACCTGGACGCCGTCGGCGCCGACCGTCCTGCTGTCGGCGAGCTCGAACTTGAGCCGGTCGATGCCGTCCGGGAACAGGCGCCGGCCGCGCCCGAGGATCGTCGGGAAGACCATCAGCCGGAGCTCGTCCACGAGGTCGGCGGCGAGGAGCGCCTGCACGAGCGTACCGCTCCCAGCGACGAGGATCGTGCCGTCGGTCTCGTCCTTCAGCCTCGACACCCCCTCGGCCGCCTCGCCCGAGATCACCGTCGTGTTCTGCCAATCCGGGTCGGTCAGCGTGTTCGAGACCACGTACTTCGCGCCGTTGTTGATCTTGTCCGCGAACGGCCCGTCGCGCGACGGCCACGCCGCGGCGAAGCCCTCGTAGGTGCGGCGCCCGAGCAACTGAACGTCCGCCTGCATCAACTCGTCCATCTTGAACTGGTCGCCGTCCTCCCCGCGGTTGTACTCGAACGTCCAGCCGCCGTACTCATACCCCTCGGCGCCGCCCGGATCTTCAAACACCCCGTCGACCGACACGAACTCCGTGACCACGAGCTTGCCCATGACTCCTCCTCGGTTGCAATCTTGACGCCATTTCACGCTACGACCGCGGAGCGGCGCATGAATCAGCGCTGGCGCCCGGCTCAGGCGGTCGACGGCACCCCGAGACACGCCTCGAGCAGACGCAGCGCGTCCGGCAGGTTGGCGCGGCCGAAGCCGACCCGCACGTGCGAGGGCTGGTCGTAAACCGAGCCCGGAAGCAGCAGCACGCCCAGGTGTGCGAGCCGCGCGCACATCTCGTCGACGTCGGCTGCGCCTTTGACGCGCGGGAAGCCGATTGGGCTCGCAGTCGGGCGCACCCACTCAAAGGTGTCGCGGTGCCGCTCGAAGAAGTCGTCGAGCAGCGGCAGGTTGCGTTCGACGATCGCCAGGTTGCGCTCGAGCAGCACCTGGCGGTTCCGCAGCGCGACCGCCGTGAGCACCTCACTTGGCGCGCTCGAGCAGATCGTCGTGTAGTCCTTCATCCGCATGATCGCGTCGCGGACCGCGCCGTCGCGTGTGACAAGCCAGCCGATCCGCAACCCGGGCAGCCCGTAGCTCTTGGAGATGCTGCCGAGCGACACCGCGTGCTCGTCGAGATCGCAGGCCGCCGGAAGCCGGGCTCGGGGATCGTGCTCGAGCTCGCGGTAGACCTCGTCCGCGAGCAGCACCAGCCCGTGCGCGCGCGCCAGGTCGGCCACGCGCTCGAACGTCGCGCGGTCCATCAGCGTGCCCGTCGGATTGTGCGGCTGGTTGATGTACAGGATCCGGGTGTTTCCTCGCAGCGATGTCTCGAGCGCCTCGAAGTCGTGCGCCCACCCGTGTTCGTAGTGCCGCCGCCACTCATCCACCTCCGCGCCCGTGCTGCGCGCGAGCTCCAACGCGGACTCGTAACACGGGGTCTCGACGATCGCGTGGTCGCCCGCACCGAGCAGCGAGTGGTAGAGCAGGAAGATGCCCTCCTCCGCGCACGAGGTGACGATCACCTCGTCGGAATCAATCCGTTCGTAAAGCGCGGCGATGGCCTCCCGGAGCTCGGGCGCCCCCGGCGACTCGGTGTAGCCGCACCAGGTTGCGAGCAGCCGGTCCTGCGCGTCCGGTTCCAGCCCCAGCAGGTCCTCGATCGTGCGCGATTCGCAGTCGCTGCTCGAGAGCATGTAGCGGGTCGTGAACTCGTACTGGGCGTAGTAGCGCTCGATCCGGAACGGCTTGACGTCCATCGATTCGATTATCCCGACCCGGCAGGACCCGACAATCAGCGCCGGCACGCTGCCCCCGTGCAGGTTCTGGGCCCAGCTGCCGGCGAACGCCCGGCGCGCCCGGCGGGCGAAGCCGAGCACCGCATCCGACGGCGGCGGCTCCGCCTCGCGCGAACATCTCGGCCTGGAGCCTCGGCCCGCGGACGGCCCATGCATCCAGGGTCGACGTCGTGAGCCGCGACCACCTGGACGTGAGCAATCGACTCGGACGAGGTCGGCGTCACCGGCTAGGACCGCGCCGGCCGCGACCGACCGCTGCTGGACGCCGGTCGCGGGCAGGTGTGAGCGATCGGCCGCCCGATACCCAAAATTCCAGGGTTTCGCTCGCGTTCTCCCACGGGCCGCCCACGCGCGAGTTTGTGCCGCAATCCACGTTATCTGTGTACGTCCAAACGACCTCAAGGAATGAGTACGAATGGTCAACAAACGTTTGATGAGCAGCACGGTCGCTGCTTTCTGTCTGGTCCTGGCCTTTCCCGCCCTGGCCTCGGCGCACACCCTGTCGGTGTCCGCCGGTCCCTCTCAATGCGTTAACCCGCTCAACGGCGAGTACACCGCTACGGTGACGATCACCGAGTCGGCGTTCGGCGGCACGACGGAGGACATCCCCGTCGGCATGAACGTGAAGGAGGTGCTGTCCGCAAGCACGGACAAGCACAACACCGGCACCAACCAGAACTACTTCACGCAGGGAGCCGTCGGCACCCAGACCGGCCCCGCGAGCTTCGGGCAACCTACCTTGTTCACCTCGCCTTCGAACGGCTCGGTCGCCACGCAGACGTTCACGGTCACGACCTCGGTGCCCGAGACCTACGTGCTCGGCAACGGCTACATGAAATCGCCGTCGTCGGCGACGATCAGCGCGCCGAAGACCGGCTGCACGCCGACCTGCCCGACCGGCGAGACGCTCGTCAACGGCACGTGCGTGCCGCCAACCAGCTGCCCGACCGGGCAGACGCTGACAAACGGCGTGTGCGTGCCGCCGACCAGCTGCCCGAATGGCGAAGTTCTCTCGGGTGGCCAGTGCGCGCCTCCCACAAGCTGCCCGAGCGGCCAGACCCAGGTGAGCGGCCAGTGCGTGCCGCCGACCAGCTGCCCGAATGGCGAAGTCCTCTCGGGTGGCCAGTGCGTGCCTCCCACGACCTGCCCCAGCGGCCAGGCGCTGTCGGGCGGCCAGTGCGTGCCGCCGACCGATTGCCCGGCCGGCGAAACGCTGAGCGGCAGCGTGTGCACGACGACCGCGATCGTGCCTGCGCCCAAGACGTTCCCGGGTGTGTGCCGGGCGTCGACGTTGGGCTACAAGGTGCGCGCCGGCGAGGTGGACACGATCAGCGTGTCGGTCACTCGCCACGGCGTGGCGGTGTCGGGCGCGAAGGTGCGGGTCACGCTCCCCGGCGGGAAGAGCGTGACCAAGAGCACCGGCAAGAACGGCAAGGCGAGATTCACCGTCGAGCCGACGCACAGCGGGACCATCCTCGTTCGCAGCCCCAGCTGCAAGCAGATGGCCAAGGTAAGGGTGTTCGCCGCCAAGGCGGCGACGGCAGTGCGCGCCCCTTCCTTCACCGGGTGACATGAGGGATCACCCACCATCAAGCCGCCGCGGCCTTCGGGCCGCGGCGGTGTGCGCCCTCGCGGTCGTGGCGGCGCTCACGGTCCCGGCGCTCGGCCAGGCGGCGGCGGTCAAGCGCCAGGAGCTCTCCCACCCCGGGTTCAAGTCGACGTGGGCCTACCTCGAGACCGCCACCAACGCGTACGCCGCGCCTTCCGGACACTCGCGGGTTCTCGGATATCTCGGGCTGACCACGCAGGACGGGACGAGCGAGCTGCTGTTCGAACACCAGCGGGTTCTGATCCATGGCGAGTGGTGGGTGCAGGTACGGCTCCCGCTCCGGCCGGCCGGGCAGACCGGCTGGGTGCCGCAGTGGACGCTTGGAGCGCCTCAGACGGTGCACACTTACGTGGTGGTCTCGACCGAGAAGATGACGCTTACCCTGTACCGGAGCGACAGGGTCATACTCACCACGCCGGTCGGTACCGGCAAGCCCAGCACGCCCACCCCTCACGGCCAGTTCTACATCCGCGACCGCCTCACCGGGTTCGCGCCCGGCAGCATCTACGGGCCGGTGGCGTTCGGCACGTCCGCGCTGTCGAACGTCGAGACGGACTGGCCGGGCGGCGGGGTCATCGGCATCCACGGCACGAACGAGCCGTCGCTGATCCCCGGACACCCGTCCCATGGTTGCATCCGCGTCCCCAACTGGGAGATCGTCCAACTGGCCCGGCTGCTGCCGATCGGGACGCCGCTCACGATCGACTGAGGTCCCGGCTCGCCCGGCCGACACGGCCAGGCGAGCCAACCGCTCCCGCCCCAGGAATGCGGATGGGCGGCGCGCACGTACAGGTCGGCGAGCTCGGCCCCGTAACGCTCGAGGTCGACGTCGAGGCCCTCGGCCAGGTGTTGCGGGATCGCGTCGATCGCGCTGGGAGCGGCTCGCTCTTGCTCAAGCTCCGCAACGCGGGCTTCGCGGGCGTGCTCGGGCTGGAGTCTTGTGTCACATCCCCGGCGGCTCCTGCGTCTCAGTGACCAAGACCAACGAAACGGCGGAAATGTGACATGCCGAGCGAGGGGTCACAGCCGCCCGAGCCAGGAGATTGCTCATGTCCCACACCTCAGACCGGGACTCCTACATCGAACTCCTCGACGAGGTCATGTCGTGGCTCACCGGCCTCGGGTTGATCACGTTCGTGGTGTTCCCGCTGGCGTTGCCGCTCATCGCGTTGACCCTGATCCTCGCTATCCCGCTGCTGCTGGCCGCCATGCCGCTCGCGCTTCTCGCGGCGCCAGTGCTGCTGATACGGCGCCTGTGGCGAGTCCGCCGCCGTGAGGACCCCGGCCACAGCCCGCCGGCGGCCCGTCGCCCCCCGGATGCGTCGAGCCGGCCGATGATCTCCTCGACGCGGCCCGAGGGGCGTTCACGATGGGCTACACGACGGTGGTGATCACCGCGGGCGCACCGGAGACCGCCCCGCCCCCGGCCGGCACGCCACGCCGCTACGCCGGCGAGTGCGTGTCGCGCAGATACGTGAGGACCGCCAGCACGCGCCGGTGGTCCTGGTCGGTGGCGGGCAGGTCGAGCTTGAGGAAGATGTTGCGGATGTGCGAGTCGACGGTCTTCTCGGTGAGGACCAGTTGCTGCGCGATCGCGTTGTTGGTCTTGCCCGCGGCGATCAGCGCCAGGACCTCGCGTTCGCGGGCGCTCAGCTGACCCAGTGGCCGCGCCGACTGGGCACCGCTGAGGAGATTGCCGACGACCTCGGGGTCGACCACGAGCCCTCCCTCGGCGACCCGCTGGACGCTGTCGATGAACTCCTCGATGTCGATGACGCGCTGCTTGAGCAGGTATCCGGCGCCGTGGGGGCGCTCGTTGATCAGGCGCATCGCGTACCCCGCCTCGACGTACTGGGAGAGCACGATCACGCCGACCTCCGGGTTGCTCGAGGCGATCTGCGCGGCCGCCTGCAGCCCCTCGGTGGTGTGGGTCGGCGGCATCTTGATATCGATGATCGCGGCGTCGGGTGGATCTCCGGTGACCGCGGCGATCAGCTCGTCGGCGGATCCGACCGAGGCCGTGACCGCGTGCCCGGCGGTGGTGAGCACGCTCGCGAGCCCGACGCGAAACAGGACGCTGTCCTCGGCGATCGCTACGCGCACGGCAACTCCGCGCGCATCCGCGTGCCGGCGCCGGCGGGGCTGTCGATCTGGAGCCGTCCATCGAGGGCGGCGACGCGATCGGAGAGCACCCGCAGGCTGCTCCCGCCCCCGATCCTCGCGCCGCCAACGCCGTCGTCCGAGACCGTGACGGTCAGCGTGCCGTCGCGATGCTCCACCAGGACGCGCACGTCCGAGGCCGCCGCGTGCCGGGCGGCGTTGGTGAGCGCCTCGGACACGACCACGTACGCGGTCGTCTCGATCGGTCCCGGGAGGCGCGCCAGCGGTTCCGCGGACAACTTCGCCGAAACCGGCGCGCGCGCCACCAGCGCCTCGAGCGCCGGCAGCAGCCCCTCGTCGCTCAGGATCGCGGGGTGCAGCCCCCGGGCCATCGCGCGGAGCTCCGACAGTCCGGCCTGCAGCTCCACGAGCGCGTCGTCCAGCGCCTGCGCGAGCGTCGGCGAGGTGTCGACCCCGAGCTGGGCCTGCGCTGAGCGCAGGATCAGCCCGAGCGTCGTCAGCCGCTGCTGTGCCCCGTCGTGGAGGTCACGCTCGAGCAGCCGCCGCGTTTCGTAGCCTGCCCGCACGATTCGCGAGCGCGACCTGCGCACCTCGCTCAGCTGCCCGCCGAGCTCGTGCCGGAGCGACTCGTTCTCCGCGGCGAGCCGCTGCGACTCCTCGAGACTGCGCCGCAGCGCCTGCTCGCGCTCGAACCGCTCAGTGATGTCCTCGACGGTTCCGTAGATGCGCACGGCCCGGCCGTCCTCGATCACCGCCTGGCCCCGCGCCTGACGCCACCGCACCGTCCCGTCGGGACGGACGATCCGGTGCGTGTTCTCGAACGGCTGGCCGGTCCGACGGCAGCGGTCCACCAGTTCGAACTGGGCGGCACGGTCCTCGGGGTGATACTGGCGAGCCACCGTGTGAGCGGTGGGCGGCAGCGACTGCGGCAACAACCCGTGCATCCGGAACAGCTCGTCGGACAGCGTCACGACGTCGGCCTCGACATCCCAGCTCCACGAACCGATCTGCGACACCGCCTCGACCTCCTTCAGGAGCTGCTCGGGATCGCGCCCGCGACCGTCGGAATCGGGCAGCGGGCTCAGCACGATCAGCGACGCGTCCTCGAGTCCGTCGACGCGCACCCGCATCGGCCGGACCATCCCGCCGAGCGCTCCCGACACGGTCACGGCCAAGATCTCGGACGACGTACGCCCGTCCGCCGCGGGCTCGCTCCGCAACGCGGGCGCGCCCAGGCTCGGCTCCTGGATCGACCCCCCGCGGGGCGTCTCGCCGATTCGCAGATCGTCCGGCGCCAGCCGGCGTGCGAACCGGTTGGCGTACAGCACGCGCTCGTCGCGGTTGATCACCGCGATTCCGAACGGCAGTGCATCCAAAGCCGCGCGCAGCGCCTCCTCGGGCAAGGCCACCGCCGATGACGCCTGCGCCCCCATCCGCGATCCAGCTTACGCCTCCGGTGCCGCTCCGCCGGTCAGATCGGAGCCTCGTCCGCCGGCGAGCACCTGCGCGAACGCCTCGGCGGACAGCTCGTCCTTGGACAGGAAGCCCACAGCACCGCTGCTTGAAAGCCTCGCGCCGTAGTCGAGGGCGTCACGGGTGGAGGTCAACACGACCGTCACATCGGCGCGCTCGGCGCGCAGTCTCCGCGTCACCTCGAAGCCGTCGGTGTCGGGCAGCTGAACGTCGAGCAGCACGACCTCGGGCGATGACTCGAGCGCCACGGCGATCGCCGACGCGCCATCGGCGGCTTCGCCCGCGACCGTGTACCCGGCGCGCTCGAGCAGCACGCGAGCCCACGACCGGAAGCCGTGGTTGTCGTCGACGATCAGAACGGACGTTGCCATCGCCGCATGCTGCCACGCGGCGTCGCCGCCGTCATCAGTGCCAGCCCTGAACTGACCCCGCCAACGACTCGGCGCCGAGCGGGAACTCGACGCGGAGCAGCGTCCCACCCGGAACCGGGCTGTACAGCTCGAGGCGGCCTCCGAGGGCCGCGACGCGGTCCGACAGACCCCGCAATCCGCTCCCGGCGCCGACGGTGGCGCCGCCGCTCCCGTCGTCGCTGATCTCGACCACGAGACCGCCGCCACGCCGCTGCACCGTGACCTGCGCCTGTGAGGCTCGCGCGTGCTTGACGACGTTGGTCAGCGCCTCCGCGACGACGAAGTAAGCCGCCGACTCAACCGCGGACGGCAGCGCAACGATCGAATCCGCACGCAGCCGGACCGCGACCGGCAAGCGGCTGGCCAGCGCCCCGAGCGCCGCGACCAGCCCCTCGTCGGTCAGGATCGACGGGTGCAGCCCGCGAGCCAGCGAGCGGAGCTCATCGACGCCCTCGTCCAACTCCTCGATCGCCTGTTCCAGCGTGCGCGCGAGCTCTGACTCGGCGCGCGGGTCGAGTTCGGCCCGTGCCTTGCGGAGGATCGATCCGACCTTCGCCAGCCGTTGCTGCGCGCCGTCGCGCAGATCGCGCTCGAGGCGGCGGCGGGCGGCGTCGGCGGCCTCGACGATCCGCGCCCGTGACGCGCGCACCTCCTCCAGCTGCGCCTCGACTTCCGCTCGGAGCGTTCCGTTCTCATGAGCCAGCCGGTCCGCCTCCTCGAGGCTGTCGCGCAGCACCTCCTCGGTGAGCATCCGCTCGGTGATGTCCTGGGTGGTTCCGAACATACGCGCCACCCGTCCGTCGCGGGTGACCGTGCTCGCACGCGAGTAGCGCCACCGCACGCCGCGTGCCCCGGGCGCGGTGCGAGTGATGAACGTGTAGCCGTCCCCGGTCTGCGCGCACCGCAAGATCGTGCTAACGACCTGCTCGCGGATCTCGGGCGGCGTTATCTCGACGAACGACCGGAACGTGACCGGCACCGCTTGCGGCGCGAGCCCGTACAGCCGGTATAGCCCGTCCGACCAGTTGACGGCATCGTCGCCGACCTCCCAGCTCCACGAGCCGAGCTGCGCGATCTGCTCGACCTCGCGCAGATGCTCCTCGGCGGCGGTTTCGGCGTACGTCCTGCGCGCCGGTGGACATGCGCCAAGGACGACCAGCGCCAGCCCATCGACGGACTCGAGCGCGGAGCTTGTCGCCCGGAGCGCGCCTCCGAGCACACCGCGCACGATCCCCGCGTCGGGACCCGCCACCGGCCACGGGACCGCCTCGCCCAGCTCGAGCGCGTCACCGAGGAGGTCGCGGGCCAGCCGGTTCGCGTACACAGCCTGGTGGCGGTCATTGACGATCACGAGCGCCTGGGGCACCGCGTCGAGCAGGGCTCCGAGGGCCTCGTCCGGTGGCGGCGCCGGTGTCGGGTCGGCGGCGTACATCGCCTAAGCCTAGAGGCGCCGCCGTCAGGCGCCGCCGACCATCCCACTGCTCAACCCTCGGCGGCGGCCCGTTGCTGGCGGCGGTAGTGGGCGGGGGCGAGGCCCAGCTCGCGCTTGAACGCCTTGCTGAACGCGTACTCGGAACCGTAGCCGACGCGGCCGGCGATCGTCCGCAGCGACGCGTCGCTCGTCCGCAGGAGCCGGGCGGCGATCGTCATCCGCCACCAGGTGAGGTAGGTGAGGGGCGGCTGGCCGGTCAGCGTCGTGAACCGGCGAGCGAACGCCGCGCGCGACAGCGACGCCTCGCGAGCGAGCGAAGCCACCGTCCAGGGCTCGGCCGGACGCTCCTGGATCGCGTCGAGGGCGACGCGCAGCGCTGGATCGCGGAGCGCGTGGGCCCAGCCGATCGGCTGCGTGGTCGTCTGGAGCCACGTCCGGAGCGTGTAGAGCAGCAGCAGATCGAGCAGCGCGGGGACGGCGGCGCTCGCTCCGGGACGCTCGGAATCCATCTCGGCGCCGAGCAGCTCGACCACGGTGCGTACCGGGCCCGGCGCTCCGATCCGCGCGGGCAGGTGGATTACGTCCGGCAGGCTCCGGAACAGCGGATGGGGCCGGGCGCCGTTCAGGTAGTAGCTCCCGCCGAGCAGCACGGTTCCGGGCGTGCCCTCGTCCATCGCGCTCCCGTCCGCGGGCCAGTGCGCCGCGGGGTCGTGCTCATCGATGCTCACGTCGTACAGGGGCGTGCTCGGGTCGTCGGCCATGCCGTGCGGGTGCTGCCGTCGAATCAGCGCGACGTCGCCGGCCGCCATGCGGATCGGCTCGCCCCCGGCCGGTGGAAGCAGCCACGCCGCCCCTCGCAGGATCACCTGCACGCCGGCGCCGCCGGCCGCGGTGAACCGCAGCCCCCACGGCGGCTTGAGCAGCGCCCTCGCCGCCTGGGGCTCGCCCGTGCGCATCGCGCTGATGGCTTCGCCGACGAGGTCCACTCGTACAGACGATACGACATCGCTAGCGAGACGCTTGGATATTTAGTGGCGCCAAATAGCTATTGGAAGTCTCGAGGCAGCGGCGTACCGTGGACGCATCGTCAATCGAAGAGAGACCTAGGAGGCGAGTACAGATGCCCACCACCCCCAGCGTCCGGCTTGCGCCGATCCTCGCGGTCCTGGCGGTCGCCGGCACCACGTTCGCGCTGCTGCAGGCGATCGTGGTGCCGGCGCTGCCGAACATCCAGCAGGCACTCGGAGCGAGCTCGAGCGAGGCGACATGGATCCTGACCGCCAACCTCCTGAGCACCGCAGTGCTGACTCCGATCCTCGGCCGGGCCGGAGACATCCGCGGCAAGGACCGCGTCCTCGGACTGGTGATGGTCGCGCTGGCCGTCGGGACGCTGCTCTGCGCCCTCGCGCCCACGCTGCCCGTCCTGCTGCTCGGTCGCGCGATCCAGGGCGCCGGCGGCGCGGTCTACCCGCTCGCCTTCGGCATCGTCCGCGATCAGTTTCCGCGCGAGCGGATCGCCGGCGCGATCGGCCTCGTGTCCTCGCTCGTCGGGCTCGGGGCCGGCCTCGGCCTGATCGTTCCCGGCTTCATCCTCCAGGACCTCTCATACCACTGGCTGTTCTGGCTGCCGCTCGCGGTGATCGCGGCGACGACCCCGCTGACGATGCTGTGCATCCCGCGATCGCCGGTGCGCAGCCCGGCGCGCATCAACTGGGGCTCTGCGGCACTGATGGCCGCCGGCCTGGCCGGCCTGCTCGTGGCGGTCAGCGAGGCTCCGAGCTGGGGCTGGGTCTCGTCGGGCACGCTGTGCCTGTTCGCCGGCGCGGCGGCCGTGGTCGCCGCCTGGGTGCGGCACGAGCTCCGCTCGCGCGAGCCGCTCGTCGACATGCGGATGATGGCCGGGCGGGCCGTGTGGACGACGAACCTGGCGGCGTTCATGCTCGGGGTCGGGATGTACGCCTCGATCGCGGTTATCCCGGCGCTGGTGGAGCTCCCGAGGAGCAGCGGCGTCGGGTTCGGCGGGACGACGATCGCCGCCGGGCTGTTCATGCTGCCGACGGCCGCCGTGCAGCTCGTGATCGGGCCGTACACGGGGCGGATCGAGCGGCGGATCGGATCGCGGGCACAGCTGCAGGCGGGCATGGCGTGCGTGCTGGTCGCGTACGCGATGCTCCTCGGCGCGCACGGGACGACGCTCGAGCTGCTCGGGCCGACCGTGATCCTCGGGCTCGGGCTCGGGCTCGGCCTGAGCTCGCTGGCCAACCTGATCGTCGCTGCCGTGCGTCAGGATCAGACCGGCGTCGCGACCGGCGTCAACACGGTCATGCGGACTCTCGGCGGCGCGTTCGGCGCGCAGCTGGCTACGACCTGCATCACCGCCTCGGCCCGTCACGGACTGCCGAGCGACCACGGGTTCACGCTGGCGTTCGGCGTGTGCGCCGGCGCGCTCGTCGTCGGGGTCGTCAGCGCGCTGATCATCCCGCGAGCGGCGAGTGGCGGGGCGGTGGTCGCCGCCGCCGTCGCCGAGTCTGCTTCCTGATCGGCAGGCGTTATCGTCACCTGGTGTCCGACCCGCGCTCGCTGCCTCCCTGCCCGGACCTCGACCACCTGCGCGAGGAGGCCAGGCGTCGCCGCACCGCGGGTGAGTTCGCGTCGATCGCGCTCGCCCAGCTGGAGATGGCACGCGAGTACGGGTTCCGCTCCTGGCCGCGGCTGAAGTTCCACGTCGAGGCCGTCTCCCTCGACGCCGCCGAGCGCGCCGGCGCGCTGATCGCGTCGGCCACGTCGGCCGACCTGCGGCGGGCGCGAGCCCTGCTCGGCGCCGATCCGGGGCTCGCCCGCCACGACCTCGCGTGCGCGTGCGCCACCGGGGAGGCCGACGAGGTCTCGCGGCGGCTGGCCGGCCGGCCGGCCGCGGTGAGCGAGCCGACCGGGACGAACGGCTGGGCGCCGATCCTGTACGCCTGCTTCTCGCGGCTGCTCCGCGGCGACCCGGAGCGGGCGCCGGGGATCCGCGAGGTCGTGCGCCGCCTGCTCGCCGCCGGCGCCGATCCGAACGCCTTCTTCATCAACGACGACCAGTGGCTGCAGGTGGCGCTGTACGGCGCCGCGGGGATCGCCGGCGACCCCGAGTTGACGCGGATGCTGCTCGACGCCGGCGCCGACCCGACCGACGACCGCGACGGCTACCACGGCAACGAGGTCCTCTACCACGCGTGCGAGTTCCCCGACCCGACGTGCGCGATGCTCGTGATCGACGCCGGCGCGATGCAGGACTTCGTCGACTACGACCTCGGGCGGGCGCTCAACTTTCCCAACGCCGAGATGGTCGAGATGTTCTGCACGCACGGCGCGCGAGCCGATGCCGGTCACCTGCACCAGGCCGTCTGGCGCCGGCGGCCGCCGCGGACCGTCGCCGCGCTGCTCGACGCCGGCGCGCCGATCGACGCGCCCGATGGCCACGGCCTGACCTCGCTCCGGATCGCGGTCCGCTGGGGCGACGACGCGGCCGCCACGCTTTTGCGCGAGCGCGGCGCCGACGCATCGGCGATGACCGACGACGATCGGGCGCTCGGTGCGCTCGTGGCCGGCGAGGCCGCCGCCCCACCCGACGGCGTCGCGCCATCGGCGATCGACGAGATGCTGATGGCGTCGATCGAGGGCGGTCATCTCGCGGCGATGCGGAGGTTGCTCGACGCGGGCGCGCGGATCGACGGCGACCCCGCCAGCGAGGAGATTCCGCTCGGCCACGCGTGCTGGCGCGGCCGGGTGCAGATGACGCGCGAGCTCGTCGAGCGCGGCGGGGCGCTCACCTTTCGCAACGGCGGCAGCGCGATCGGGGCGGCGCTCAACGGCTCCCGACACTGTCACGACCCCGAGGGCGGGCCGAGCATGCGAACGATCGACGAGATCGCGACCGAGCCCTACGCCGAGATCGTGCGGATCCTGCTCGCCGCCGGCGCGACGGTCCCGGAGCGACTCGGCGAGAACGGCCCCCGCGGCGCGATGCTCGTCGCCGAACTCGGCATCGACCCTCCCTTCTAGGGACCTTTGGACCGGCGACAGTGGGTCCCGCGCCGCGTCGCGGTGGGGCCCGCAGGCTCTTGTCGCCGCCGCCGCCCGCGCGCGAGTTACTACGGGCATGTCCCCGGCACGCACGCGCATGTCCTCCGAGCACGGACAGGACACGGTCGAGTGGGCCGGAGTGCTCGTGGTCGAGGCGCTCGTGATCGCGGCGGTGCTCGTCAGCGGCGTGCCGTCGGCGATCGCGCGCGGTGTGACCTGCGAGGTGCGAAGATGTTCGGCGAGCCGCCCCCGTGCGCGGCGGCACATGCCGGTCCGCTTCCGAGCGCAGGAGCGCCGTGGAACTCGTCCAACCCTGTCACGCGGGCGACGTGGGGTACCTACGTGTCGCTCGGCGACTCCTATTCGGCCGGCGAGGGCCTCGGCGACTACCAGCCCGGCTCGAGCGTCCACTGAGCCAGTGCCGTGCGTCGGTGTTCGGCGCCTGCGTCTACCACCGGGAGCCCAAGGTGGTCGTCGGGTGCGACCGCTCCGGGTTCGCCTACAACAGCACGGTCTCGAACCGGTACGCGTTCGAGGGCGGCAAGCAGACCTGGGCGTGCAGCGGCTCGATCACCAAGGACATCTATGACCCCGGCGATCCGAGGTGCTCGGCCGGCCACGCCTCGGGGCGATACCGGGAGGGATGCCAAGCCGACCGGGCGAACGCCGACACGAGCCTGATCACGATGTCGATCGGCGGCAACGACGCCGGCTTCTCCGACGATCTCAGGAGCTGCTACGAGAACCGGGCCAAGCTCCACTGGTCGCAGTCAGCTGATCGACCGGGAGATCCAAAGCCCGCCCCGCGCGCCCGGGCCGCCGTAGCCGCATCACCGACCGGCGGTCTGCCCGCCGCCGACGCGGAGCGTCTCGCCGGTGGCGATGGCGACCTTCGATCTGCTCGTGTCTAGCGCCCGGTGACCGTGGTCTCTTCGGACTCGCTCAGCCCGTCGCTCGCGGCGTCGACGTCGGTCCCCGTCTCCTCATCGGCCGCGGGATCGACCGGCGGCCGCCGCACAGTGCGGTTGGGCAGGCGGCCGGCGCGGCGGGCCTGGTCGGTGAGCAGGTACTCGATCTGCGCGTTGATGCTGCGCAGGTCGTCGTTCGCCCAGCGGCGGAGCGCCTCGAACAGGCGAGGGTCGAGCCGAAGCAGAAAGCGTTTGCTCTCAGACATCCAAGCTCACCTTACGAGTACAGGGTCCCGGTGTTGATCACCGGAGTCGGTGAGTGGTCGCCGGACAGAACGATCATCAGGTTCGACACCATCGTGGCCTTGCGCTCGGGGTCGAGCTCGACGAGGTCCGAGTCGGCGAGCTGCGCGAGCGCCATCTGCACGAGGCTCACCGCGCCCTGGACCATCGTCCTGCGGGCGGCGAGGATCGCTTCCGCCTGCTGGCGGCGGAGCATCACCTCGGCGATCTCGGGGGCATAGGCGAGGTGGGTCAGCCGGGTCTCGAGGATCTCGATGCCGGCCAGCTGCAGCCGGGCCTGGAGCTCGGCCTGGAGGGTCTTGCGGACCTCGTCGACGCTGCCGCGCAGGGAGAACGTGTCGGTTCGATAGTCGTCGTAGGGGTATTCGCTGGCGAGATGCCGGAGGGAGGTCTCGCTCTGCACGGTCACGAACTGCTCGTAGTCGGCGACGTCGAACGCCGCCTTGGCCGTGTCGACGATCCGCCACACGACGACCGCTGCGATCTCGATCGGGTTGCCGCTGGCGTCGTTGACCTTGATCCGCTCGCTCTGGAAGTTGCGGACCCGCAGCGAGATCTTCTGCTTCTTTGCGAACGGGTTGCACCAAAACCAGCCGGCCTCGGTCACCGACCCGATGTAGCGGCCGAACAGGAGCAGCACCCGCGCCTGGTTCGGCTGCACGATGAAGAAGCCGCCGAACGAGAAGCCGCCGAGCACGATCACGATGATGGCGAAGGCCAGAAGCCCCCCGTGGTGGCCGGAGATGCTCGCCAACCCGATCCCCACTGCCAACACAATGAGCGAACCGGCCATCGCCGGCAGCCCGGGTGCGACCCACGCCGGTCGCTGCTCGTGCGCCTGGTCCGAGACCGACAGACCGGACTCCGCAGAAGCGTTCGCCACATCTCGATCCGATATCACATACATATTGTATCACCATCACGAGCGTGATATCATGTCGCTATCGAAATCGAATCGAGAAGGATCGGTAGGAGCCATGAGCATCCAAGAGCTGATTCGGACGGAGACCGAGGCGCCGATGTCGGCGCCGCGCGGCCGTTCGGCCCCAGGAGTGATCGAGGTTGCGAACCTGCACAAGCAGTACGGGACGACGGCCGCGGTCGACGACGTCAGCTTCGCGGTCCACGCCGGCGAGATCTTCGGGATCGTCGGTCGCAACGGCGCCGGCAAGACTACGACGGTCGAGTGCATCACCGGATTGCGGTCCGCCGACCGGGGCGAGATCAGCGTGCTCGGTCTCGACCCGCGCCGGGACCGCCAGGAGTTGCACGAGCGCGTGGGAGTGCAGCTCCAGGAGAGCGCAGTGCCCGAGCTGATGAGGGTCGGCGAGGCGGTCGAGCTGTATGCCTCGTTCTACCGGGAGCCCGCCGACGGGCGCGAGCTGATCGCGATGCTCGGACTCGAGAGCGCGCAGCAAACGTACTTCAAGAACCTTTCGGGAGGCCAGAAGCAGCGGTTGTCGGTCGTGCTCGCACTGATCGGCCAGCCCGAGATCGCGGTACTCGACGAGCTCACGACCGGTCTCGACCCGGAGGCCCGTCGCGACACGTGGAGGCTGATCGAAGGGATCCGCGCCGGCGGCGTGACGATCGTGCTCGTGACGCACTTCATGGAGGAGGCCGAGCGCCTGTGCGACCGGGTGGCGCTGATCGACCACGGGCGGGTCGTCGCGCTCGATCGGCCGAGCGCGCTCGCGGTCGCGGCGACCGCGAGCAAGCGGGTACGCCTCACGCCGGCCCAGCCGTTCCCCGACGAGTTGCTGTCAACGCTGCCGGAGGTCAGCTCCGTCGAGCACCACGGCCCGGAGGTGGTGGTCGCCGGGTCCGGCGACCTCGTGACCGCGGTCGTGCTGGCGCTGCACCGCGCCGGCATAAACGCCGACGACGTGCAGACAGAGACGGCAAACCTCGAGGACGCGTTCCTCGCGATCACCGATGAGACAACCCATGCCGGCACGAACGGAGCGACGCGATGAGCACCGCGACCCTCAGCCTCACCCCCCGTCAGCGACGGGCGTTCGGCCTGCTCGTCGCCAGTGAGATCAAGATCGCGATCCGCCGCCCGGTCGGGCTGTTGGTCGCGGTGGGCATCCCGCTCGTGCTGCTGGTGATCTTCGGCAGCGTGCCGGCGACCACCCGTCCCAGCGACAAGCTCGGTGGCATCTCGTTCTTCGACCTCTACGTCCCGACGCTGATGGTGTTCGTGCTGATCGCGATCGGGTTGATGACGCTTCCCCAGCAGCTGTCGGCGTATCGCCGGCAGGGCGTCCTGCGCCGGATGTCGACCACGCCGGTACACCCGTCGTGGGTCCTGGCCGCGCAGACGATCGTGTGCCTGATCATGGCGGCGATCGGGCTGGCGATCCTCCTCGGAGCCGGTGCCGGCGCGTACGGACTGGCGCTTCCGCGCAACGCCGGCGGGTACCTCATATCGCTCGTCGTGCTCGTCCTCACCGCCGCCGCGACGCTCGGGCTCGGCCTCCTCGTGGCCGCCGTGGCGGGCAGCCCGCAGATCGCCCAGGCCCTGACGGCGGTCGTGTTCTACCCGCTGGCGTTCTTCTCCGGTCTGTACGTCCCGCTCCAGGAGATCCACTCGCAGGTGATCGCCGACATCGCGAAGGGGTTGCCGACGGGCGCCGGCTTCAACGCGTTACACGCCGCCTTCGGCGGTCACAGCCCGGGCGTCGAGCCGCTGCTCGTGCTCGCAGCCTGGGCGGTGGGCTCATGGGTCATCGCCACTCACCTGTTCCGCTGGGAATGAGCACAGGCTGGAGAGCCGGCAAGCGACCGGCGCCATCGCGGCGGGCATATCCAGTTCGCGGCCGGCGGTCACGCGGAATTCGGGGGCGGGACCGAGCACCATCTGCCGGCGCCAGACGGTGACGCGCTCGCCGGCCGTGTGCGCCGCCAACTGCTCGCGGAAGCTCGGATAGCCGACGCCGCTGGGCTTTGTCAGCCAGGTCGCGTAACCGGCCGGCGTGTCGATCGGTCCGCGTTCGAGGGCATACAGACCCCCGGCCCCGACGCCGGCGGCCAGGGCCACGAGATCGTGCGCTTCGGCGTGCGCCGCGTCGACCGCCGCGTCGTTGAGGACGCCCAGCGCGGCGTAGTCGTCGACCGCATACCAATCCTCGTAGCCGTCGCCATCGATCCACGGCACCCCGCGGACGCGCGCCGTGCCCGACGCCACCAGGCCGGGCACGGCAACGTCTCGAAGCCGCCGGTGAAACGCGACCAGCGCCGCCTCATAGCTTCCGACCGGCTGACCCGACGAGGGCCGGTGCCAGAACAGATACGCGAGCATCACTCGACTTCCGTGAGGCGAACGTCGATGAGCTTCCGCACGATCGTCCTCGGGAACGGCGCGTCGACGGGGAAGTGCAGCGAGCTCTTGGTCCGCTTGTAGCAGATCACCCGCTCGGCATCCGGCGCGACCCCGAGGATCGTGCGGCGCAGCGTCGCGAGCGCGCTGCGCCTGGGCTCCTCGAGCGCGTGCAGGTACTCGTCGACCTGCTCGCTGCTCACTCGCCTCCCCCTGAGTTGGCGGGCTCGTACACGCTGACGTGCCGCCAGCTGGACCGCGTGAACGGCTCGCCATGCCAGTCCGCCGCGCGGTGGCGGAGCCGCAGGCCCGCGACGCGCGCCACCGGGGACGCGCACTCCGCGGCGAGCCGGCGCTCGGCCGCTTCCCGGAGGAGCTGATCGCGTCGGATCACAGCGAGGTTATATGCGATGTGGTTCATCTTGCCCTCCCGTTGGGGTGTTTGAACTTGGCTCACGCCGCCAGTTCAACCGAGATCCGAACGCCCGCCTATGCATGTAGCGTATGGCTAAATGATCCGCATCGAGCTTGGCGTCGAGGACCTCGCGAACACGCGTTTCGGGATCTCGCCGCTCGCGGAGACCGTGCACAGCCTGCGGGCGCTGGCCGACCCCAGCTACTACACGCTCCACCTCCCGTGGCTGCGGTCGGTGCGCGGTCGCCTCGATGCCCGCGATGGCGACCTCCTGCGGTCGCTCGTCGGAGCGAGCCGGATTCCGGCCGACTTCCGCGGGATCCCGAGCCAACCGCTGCCTGACTTCCTAACCCCGCGCCCGATGCGGTTCATCGCGCGCTTCGATGAGGAACTGGACGGGCTGCGCGACACCCCGCCCTCGATCGTGCGACGTGACCTGCTCGCCACGCATGCGCCCGATCCGGTCCCGAAACCGCTGCGATCCGGCACCCGCTCCGACAGCCGTGCGACGCGGGCGCTGCTGAACGCGATCTGCGACGCCCTCGATCGTTACTGGGAACGCGCGATCGCTCCGAGCTGGCCGCAGATGCTGCTCGTGCTCGAAGCCGACACGACGTACCGAGCGGGTCGGCTGGCCACCGGGGGCGCCCGCCTGCTGTTCGGCGACATCCACCCCAACCTGCGGTGGAGCGACGGCGTCCTCAGCGTCACCGAGATGGTCGGCGATCACGCGGTGGCCGCGGCCGGGCGCGGGCTGTTGCTCATCCCCTCGATCTTCGCCAACAAGCCGGCGCCCCCGATGGACCCGAGCGAGCCGCCGTCGCTTGCGTATCCCAGCCGCGGGGTCGCCACGCTCTGGGCCCCGCCGCCTCAGCCCGAGCAGACCGCGCTCGTCGACCTGCTCGGCCGCACGCGAGCGCTCCTGCTCGAGATGCTCGATGAGCCACTCCCCACGGTCGAGATCGCCCGCCGCCTCGAGGTCACCCCGAGCGCCGTCTCACAACACCTTCAGGTGCTTCACGCCACCGGGCTGCTGACCCGCGCCCGCGACCGCCGGCACGTCCTCTACCGTCGCACCCCGACCGGCGATCGGCTCACCACGCCCTGATCGCGACCGAGGGGATCGATCAACGCTGCGACGGGTACTCGTCCTTGCGCCAGACGCGGAACTGTTCGGACTGCTCCTTTGGCGTGCGCCTCAGCAGGAACGAGTGGTAAGGAGCGACGAAGGGATCGGGCGCCGTCACCGTGTAGGTGTGGTACACGGTCGCGTTGTCGCGAGCGAACGCGATGAAGCTCGGAGCCTCGCGGAGGCCGTCCTCGAGCTCGGCCCCGACCTTCTTCCCCCAATCTTCGAGCCACTCCGGCGGGTCGTCGATCATGGCCTTGAGCTCGGACATCTCGCGCGCCTGCTCGGGCGTGACCGCCAATCCGAAGTCGAACGGGAAGTCCGTGCCGTAGGTCGAGACGTAGGGGAAGTCCCAGCTCATCCGCTGCTTGTAGGCAACGAGCCGGTCGATCGGCGCGCGTGAGAAGCAGATCAGCGTCACGTCGCGATGGTTGAGGTGCAGGCGCGTCGCGCCGAGCTCGTCTCCGAGGTTCGAACAGCCGGGACACGCGCCGAGCTCGTAATCGGGGCCGAACATGATGTTGTAGGCGAGCAGTTGCGAGCGCCCGTCGAACAGCTCGACCAGCGTCTTCGCGCCGTCCTCGGTGTCGAACACGTACTCCTTCTCGACGGCGACCCACGGAAGCCGACGGCGCTGCTCGGTGACCTTCTCGCCGAATTCGGCGTACTCGGCCTCGAGCTTGGCAAGCTCAGCACGGGCTGCCCGCCATTCGTCGCGAGTCGCAATCTGGTGATCAGGCATCGTGACCTCCTGTGAGTCGCTGTGTCCGCGGTCGGCGTCGACCGCGCGTCGGCGCGCGCCATACCTTAGGACCGGCAGCCCGCGGCGAACTCATCGCCCGCCTTCGGCTCGGGCTTACCGCCCCCGCGATCGTCCAGGCGGTCGACGGGCTCGGGCGCAGCCGCCACCGACACGAGACGCTCGGTCAAAGCTCGGGCCGCGATCGCGGTGTCAACGGCCAGCGCGGATGAGCAAATGCGAATCGACGCGCCATCGGCGACAAGCGTGCGTCATCATGTCCAGCGCCTCTGCAGAGAGCCACGAGCGATCGGTCTATGGGTAAGCAACTGAAGCTGGGGATGAACACCGGGTATTGGGCGGGCGGGCCACCGGCCGACGCCGTCGAGTCGATTCTCGAGGCGGAGCGACTCGGGTTCGACTCGGTTTGGTGCTCGGAGGCGTACGGGTCGGACGCGCTGACCCCGCTGGCCTGGTGGGGCAGCCGGACCGAGCGGGTCCGGCTCGGAACCGCGATCGTGCAGATGAGCGCGCGTCAGCCGGCGGCCACGGCGATGGCGGCGATGACCCTCGACCATCTTTCCGGCGGGCGGTTCATCCTCGGCCTGGGCGCGTCGGGCCCGCAGGTCGTCGAAGGCTGGTACGGGATGCCGTTCGAGAAGCCGCTGGCGCGCACGCGGGAGTACGTCGGGATCCTGCGCGACATCTGGGCACGCCAAGCCCCGGCCACAAGCGGCGGCCCGCACTATGCGCTGCCGCTGCGAGAGGGACCGGGGGTGGTCGGGCTCGGCAAGCCGTTGAAGGCCTCGATCCACCCACTGCGCGAGGACGTCCCGGTGTTCCTCGCCGCCGAGGGCCCGAAGAACGTCGCCCTCGCCGCCGAGCTGTGCGATGGGTGGATCGCGATGCTGCTCAGCCCCTTCGAGCGGTTCTACGCCGACGCGCTGGCGGAGGGGTTCGCCCGCCCGGGCGCCCGCCGTAGCGCTGAAGAATTCGAGGTCGCGGCGATGGTGCCGTTCATCGTCTACGACGACGTCGAGGCCGCGGTCGACATGGTGCGCCCGTTCTACGCCCTGTACTTCGGCGGCATGGGCGCCAAGGGGGGCCAGAACTTCCACGCCAACGTCGCGATTCGGATGGGTTACGAGCACGAGATCGCCGAGATCCAGGATCTGTACCTCGACGGCAAGAAGGACGAGGCCGCCGCCACGGTCCCCTCCGAGCTGATTCAGCGGATGTCGCTGCTCGGACCGGCCGACAAGATCCGTCACGATCTGGAGGTCTGGGAGGACTCGTTCGTGACCACGCTCTTGATCGCGGGCGACCAGGCGCAGCTCCGCCAGGCGGCGGAGATCGTGCTCGGCTGACCGCCGGCAACGCGGTACCTAGCCCGGACTCCGACCCTCAAGCGAACCGATCGGCGGGCCGATGTCAGACTAGGCGCACGTGGCGCAGTCGACCTCGCCACGTGACGCAGGGATCCCTCGATGAGCCGACTTTCGCTGTCCATACTCGTGGCCATGGTGCTGGCCACCGCCATTGCCGGCTGCGGTTCGCAACTGGCCACCAGCGACGGGGCGCCGACCGCCGTTGCTTCCGTGCCGGAGGCGCACCCACAGGCGGTCGAGCCCGCGGCGGGCGTGCAGGCAGCCGCCTCCGCCGATCCGGACTCGCCGGTGGGCGACCCGACCGCACATGCCCCGTCGCTGACCGAGGTCAAGCGCGAGCTCAAGCAGCTGAACCTGTGCGGTGGCGTAACCAATCCCGCCGACGCGCGGCCGGTCGCCACCTCGTCGGGGCCGGGATTCGTGGCCGATCCTGGCACCAGTCAAACCGAGGGCCAGCTTCCGGTGCTGACCGCGCGGCTCAACGCGCTTGCGCGCTGGCTGCACGTAACGATCTACGGGATCAGCGGCTATCGCACCCCCGCACACAGCGTTGCCGTCGGGGGGTACGCCGACGACCCTCACACGAAGGGCGAAGCCGAGGACATCGGCGTCAACAGCCTCCTGCGCTCGAGCGCCGCCCAGATCAGCGAAGCCGACCTGGCGCGGTTTGGCCTGTACCGCCCCTTCGACCCGACGGACAACCCGGACAACACCGAGGTCAACCACATCCAGCTGATCCCGGCCGGCGGCCCGCTGTCCGCGGCCGCGGCGACCGTGGACTTCACGCCGGATCCCATGTGCCAGTAGGGCCGCGCCGCCCGGCGCGGGCTAAGGTCAGAGACGAGAGATCTTTTCGCTTCGACCGTCAGGAGACCAACGTGTTGGACAGGAGCGTGACCCGCGAGCAGCGGACCCTTGCCGACGGCACCGCGATCCCGGTGCTCGGGCTCGGCGTATGGCAGGTGCCCGACGGCGCCGAGTGCGAGCGCGCGGCGCGCTGGGCGCTCGAGTCCGGGTACCGGCACATCGATACCGCGCAGGCCTACGGCAACGAGGGCGGCGTCGGGCGGGCGCTCCGCGACAGCGGCATTCCCCGCGAGGAGGTGTTCATCACCACCAAGTTCTATCCCGCGCGGCGGGACCCGGTGGCCGAGATCGAGGGCAGCCTGCGCCGGCTGGGCGTCGACCAGGTCGACCTGTACATCATCCACTGGCCCCAGCGCGGGCCGACGTGGGCGTGGCCGGGTATGGAGCAGGCGCGCGAACGCGGACACGCCCGGTCGATCGGGGTCTCGAACTTCAGCGCTCAGGAGCTCGAGCAGGTGATCGCGATCGCGGCCTCGCCGCCCGTGGTCAACCAGGTGCAGTTCAGCCCGTTCGAGTACCGCCGGTCGCTGTTCGACACGTGCGAGACCCGCAACGTGACCGTCGAGGCCTACAGCCCGCTCGGGACCGGCCGGCACCTCTCGGACCCGACCGTCGCGCGGGTCGCCGAGGGCCTCGGGCGGACGGCGGCGCAGGTCCTGCTGCGGTGGTGCCTTCAGCGCGGCACGATCGTGCTGCCGAAGTCGACCCACCAGGAGCGGATCGAGCAGAACGCCCAGATCTTCGACTTCTCGCTGTCCGACGACGACATGGCGACGCTCGACGCGCTGGACGCCACCGGAGGCACCGACAGGGCGCGCGAGCGCAAGTGGTGGTGACCTCCGATGGCCGATCAGTAGCGTCCCGGTAGCCGTCCACTGTGGCCGGCCTCGGCGGCCACTGGCGAACTGAACGGAGGATCCGTGTACGAGCAGGAAACGAAGATCTCGACCGATGACGGCGAGATGACGACATTCGTCGCCCATCCGGACGGCGACGGCCCCTTCCCCGTCGCCGTGCTGTACATGGATGGCGTCGGCTACCGCGATCAGATCAAGCGCAACGCGCGCCGCTTCGCGGCCGACGGCTACTTCTGCGTCGCCCCTGACCTCTTCTACCGGTCGGGGGAGAAGTTGACGTTCGATTTCTCGCGGATGGGCGACGATGCCTACCGCGAGCGGCTGATGAGCATCGTCGGGGGCGTGAAACCGGACGCGGTGGTCGCGGACACCGAGGCGATCTTCGGTGTGATCGCGTCCGACCCCGCCGCCGGAGACGGTCCCAAGGTGTGCGTCGGCTACTGCATGGGCGCCCGCATGGCGCTCCACGCCGCCGCCGCGATGCCGGACGAGTTCGTCGCCGCCGCCGGCATCCACCCCGGCGCGCTCGTCACCGACGAGCCGGACTCGCCGCATCGCGATCTCGCCGGCGTACGGGGCGAGGTCTACTTCGTGTTCGCCGAGAACGACCGGTCGGCCACGCCGGAGAACATCGACCGCTTCCGCCAGGCGCTCGAGGAACAGGGAGTCACCGGCGTGGTCGAGCGCCTGCCCGGCACGAGCCACGGGTTCGCGATGGCCGACCTGCCCGTGTACGACGAGCCGGCGTCCGAGCGCCATTTCGAGCGCACGCTCGAGCTGTGGCGCCGCAGCCTGTCGCAGGAACGAGTAGGCAGGTAACCGAGCACGGATGCCGGTCACCTACCACCGGTTCGCGGGCAGCAGCCTCGGCCGCCTGGCGGCGCTGAGCGACGGTGTGTTCGCGGTCGCGATGACGCTGCTCGTGCTCGACCTGAAGCCGCCGTCGGCGCCGCCGCGCTCCCAGCAACCGATCTGGTCGGGCGCGGGCGGCTCCGAGCACACGCTGGTGCACGGCCTGGCCCACCAGGTGGCGCCACGCCTGCTGCCCTACGCGATGACCTTTCTGACGCTGGGGATCTTCTGGGTCGGCCAGCAGGCACAGCTCGAGAGCTTCACGCGCAGCACCAGGCCGCTGACCTGGATCCATCTGATGTTCCTGCTGGGGATCACGCTGATGCCGTTCTCGACCGGGCTGCTGGCGGAGGACACGAGCTACCGGCTGTCGATGGGCGTGTACTGGCTGAACCTGTTCCTGCTCGGCGCCGTGCTGTTCGTCAGCCTCGCGTACGCCGAGCGCGCCGGGCTGATGAGCGCGGAGACGACCCCGGAGATGCGAGCCGCGATGCGACGGCGGATCGTCGTTTACCAGTGCCTGTACATGTGCGCAGCGCTGACGTGCCTGATCAACACGTACCTGGCGATCGGCCTGCTCGTCGTGCTTCAGCTCAACGCGGTGATCGTCCCGCGGATCTGGATTCTCGACCGGGTCTGACGGCGGCCCACGGGGTGAGGACGATCCGCCGGCGCCACTGGAAGCGATACGGTGAGCCACCCCGACGGAGGAGAACCATTGTCCGACAGAATCACGGTCGAGCTCGACGGCCATGTCCTGCTGATCGGCGTCAATCGGCCGGAGAAGCGCAACGCGTTCGATCTCGCCACGATCGAGCAGCTCGCGGCGGCATATGACCGCCTGGGCGCGGACCCGGAGCTTCGAGTGGGCGTGCTGTTCGGTCACGGCGACCACTTCTCCGCAGGGCTCGATCTCGCCGAGGTCGGACCGGCCGTGGCCGATCGCGGACCGGACGCGCTGGCCGGCCCCGGCAGGTATGACGCCTTCGGCGTCTGGGGCGAGCAGGTCCTTAAGCCGATCGTGCTGGCGGTGCAGGGGATTGCGTTTACGCTGTCGATCGAGCTCGCGCTGGCGTCCGACATCGTGATCGCGGCCGACGACGTGCGCTTTCGCCAGCTGGAGATCGCGCGGGGGATCATGCCGTTCGGAGGTGCGACGTTCCGCGCGCCGGCCGAGCTCGGGTGGGGGAACGCGATGCGCTTCCTGCTCACCGCGGACGAGTTCGGAGCCGAGGAGGCGCTGAGGATCGGCCTGGTGCAGGAGGTCGTGGCCGCCGGCACGCAGCTCGAGCGGGCCACCGAGGTTGCGCGGGTGATCGCTGCGCAGGCGCCGCTCGGAGTGCAGGCGACGCTCGCGAATGCCCGCGTGGCGCGGGCGGCCGCCGAGCGCGCCGCCGCCGAGCACCTCCGCGAGGTGGTGCCGCGCGTGCTTCGCAGCGAGGACGCCGCCGAGGGCGTTCGCAGCTTCCTTGAGCGGCGCGCCGGCAACTTCACCGGCGCGTAGGCGGGCGGCTCGGAATCAGGACTGGGGCAGCGGTCGTCCGAACATCGGAGCGAGCTTGGCGGCGACCATCAGGTCGCCGTCGAGCTGGAGCCGCTCCTCGGTGAGCAGCGTCACCGGCGAGACCGCTCCGACGCTGAAGCGGACGAAGTCGGCGACGGTGAGCTTGAGCGTGACGGCCGGGTCGGTCGGGAACCCGAGCGACGCGCTCGCCACCGCTGAGGTGATGCGCAGGCCCCACCCCTCGATGACCGCTCCGCCCAGCCGGCGCAGCTCGTAGCAGATCCAACCCTCGAATCCCTCGGCGGCGGACGGCACGAACTGCCGGCTCATGCCGGCGAAGATGACTCGGATCGCGGGGCGGCTGCCGAGCGTCAGCTCGAGGACACGATCGTTCAGATGACCGATGCTCCACATGAGCAGCTCGGTCACCCGCTTCAGCACACCGTTGGTCATGCTCGTCCGTCGCTTTCGCCGGGGGACAGGGGGCTACATTCAAACGCAGGCGGGACCCCGTTTGTCTTCGGCTTTTTACGGATGTGCCCTGGAGCGGCTACGGATGTCGGCGGGCCTCGGGGGCACGTAGGGTGATTTGCAAGCCGCGTCAACGCGGAAGCCCCGGGTCTGGGCCCGGATTTGAAGAGGTGGAGATCATGCCTGCGAATTTTCAGTCCCTGACGCCACTGAGGTTCCTCGAGCGCTCGGCCGCGGTCTTTCCGACCAAGACGGCGATCGTTTGCGGCGACCGTCGCCTTACCTACAGCGAGTTCGCCGACGAGACGACTCGGATCGCGAGGGCGCTTCAGGCTTCGGGGATCGAGCCGGGCGATCGGGTCGCCTACCTCTGCCCGAACATCGCCGAGCTGCTGATTGCGCACTTCGCGCTGCCGCTCGCCGGCGGCGTGCTCGTGGCCCTCAACACGCGCCTGTCCGCAGAGGAGGTTGGCTACATCTGCCGCCACTCCGGGGCGAAGCTGTTGATCGTGGACGACGAGCTTCTGCCGAGCGTTCCTGACGCTGACAGCCTGGGAGACGTCGGAGAGGTGTTCGTGATCCCGGCCCCGGATTCGAACGCGAACGGGGCCGCCGACCGCAATCTCCCGCTGCGGACGTACGAGGAGCTGAGGGGGCGCGGGAACGACGAGCCGCTGCCGTGGACGGTCGAGGACGAGCAGACGGCGATCACGATCAACTACACGTCGGGGACGACCGGCGACCCGAAGGGCGTGGTGTACGTCCACCGGGGGGCGTACCTGAACGCGCTCGGAGAGGTGATCCACTCCGAGCATTCGCCGTCGTCGGTGTATCTCTGGACGCTGCCGATGTTTCACTGCAACGGCTGGTGCACCACGTGGGGGGTGACCGCGATCGGGGGAACGCACGTGTGTCTTCGCGCCGTCCGGCCCGACGTGATCTGGCGGCTGATGGACGAGGAAGGTGTGACACACCTCAACGGCGCGCCCGCGGTGATGACGTCGATCGCGCGTGCGGCCGAGGCGCATCCCTTCGATCACAAGGTGACGATAACGACGGCGGGCGCCGCCCCGAGCCCGACGATGATCGCCGAGCTGGAAGCGCTCGGGGCTCACGTGATCCACGTCTACGGGCTGACCGAGGTCTACGGGCCATACTCGCTGTGCGAATGGCAGCCGGATTGGCACGAGCTAGAGCCACCGGAGCGCGCGCGCAAGCTCGCGCGCCAGGGCGTCGGCATGATCCATGCCGAGCGCATGCGCGTCGTCGACGCCGACATGAACGACGTTCCCGCCGACGGCATCACGATGGGCGAGATCGTGATGCGCGGAAACGACGTGATGAAGGGCTACTTCCGCGATCAGGAGGCGACCGACCTTGCGTTCGCCGGTGGCTGGTTCCACTCGGGGGACCTCGGTGTCGTGCACCCGGACGGATACGTGGAACTGCTGGACCGGGCCAAGGACATCGTGATCTCCGGCGGCGAGAACATCTCGACGGTAGAGGTGGAGCAAACGCTGTTGAGCCACCCTGCCGTCGTCGACGCCGCGGTCGTCGGCATCGCCGACGAGAAGTGGGGCGAGCGCCCGAAGGCATACGTGGTCCTGGCGCCGGGTGAGCTCGTCGATGAGCGCGAGCTGATCGTCCACGTCCGCGCGCGGATCGCGCACTTCAAGGCGCCGGACACGATCGAGTTTCTGACGGCGCTTCCCCGGACCTCGACCGGCAAGGTCCAGAAGTTCGAGCTCCGCCACCGCGAGGTGCCGGGCCAAGCCGACCTGGTCGCGGACTGAGCTCCGATGAGCGGATCATCCGTCGACGGACGCGCGCGGCTGGAGTCGCGAATCGAGGCGCGGCCCCCGAAGCACACGAAGGTCCTCCCCGCCGACGAGACCGATTGATCTTCGACGGCGACACGCTCGCGATCGGGGGCTTCGTCGGAATCGCGGTCCCCGAGGCCCTGTTGATCGCGCTCGCCGATCGTCATGAGGACACGGGCGGGCCCAGGGACCTCATGCTCGTGTCCTCCGCTGGGCAGGGCGACGGCGGCGATCGCGGGCTGAACCGGATCGCGCGCGAGGGCTGATCCGGCGCGCGATCGGGGCGCCCTGGGCACTGCCTTCGTCGATCCCGCGCTCGAGGGCGGCCGGATGAACGGGGTCTCGGCCGAGGAGGTGGTCGAATCGATCCAGCTCGACGGCGAGGAGTTCCTGTCCTACCCGACCCGTCCGATCGACGTGGCGTTCGTGGGTGGCAAGACCGCCGGTGCGGGGGCAACGTGACCATGGAGCACGAGGCGGCGACGCTCGACTCGTTGTCGCTCGTGCAGGCGGCCGAGCGCTACAACCCGGAGTACGTCGGCGAGCCTTCGGAGGAGACCACCGCGGTGTCCGCGCAACGCCTCGATCCGCGCACGGTGACAGGTCGACCGCCATGGCAACGTCAACGTGAGCCGCTTTGGCCGGCGAGTCGCCGGCGCCGGCGGTTCATCGACATCAGTCAGGCCGCGCGCGCGTGCCCACCCTCGACGGCCTGACGATCGAAGGCCACGGCGAGGCCGAGTCGATCGTCCGGTTGGTGGATGGGCGTCTCGGCGAACTGGAGTCCGGCGTGGTCGTCGACTGCGACGGCTTCGACCCAGGCAGTCCTGGGGCGGTGCGGTTCCTGCAGCTGCTCTTTGAGCGGGAGCGGTCACGATCGTGGGCGTGGTATTGCACCGCTCCGGTCGAGCGCCGCAAGCTGTCCCGAGCGTGCTCGGACGCCGGCATCGGCGCGCCGATCCATCGGAGCTTCCACGAGGCCGCGGAGACCGCGCGCAACACCCGGGTCGCGACGATCACCGGGTAGCAGACCACCCTCAACCTTCATCTCCACCCGGAATCAACCCGGGAATCAACCCCCGGGCCGATGTGCGCGCGGCCGCGCCGACGTAGCGTCAGGGAACGTCAACGAACTCGCAAAGGAGCTCTGGAAGATGTCCCTCTTGATGGTCCTGGCGGTGATCGGAATCATCGTGTACGTGGTCGGGCAGCAGGTGGTCGGGAGCGCGGTGAGCGGTAAGCGGCTGGTCCTCCTGCCCGCCGTCCTGACCGTGATCGGGATCGCCGGGATCGGCGGCCATGTGAGCGCGACCGACATCGCGCTGCTGACGGTCAGCGCGCTGATCGCGATCGCGATCGGCGTCGCGATCGGCGCGATGACGCGCCTCGAGCGCCGCGACGGCTACCTGTGGGCGCGGCTTCCCGCACGGGGTCTGTGGCTGTGGGCCGGGCTGATCGCCAGCCGCCTGCTGATCATCGGCATCGCCCACACGGCCGGCGCGCACGTGGCCGCGGGGACCACCGCAATCCTGCTGATGCTCGGCCTCAACCGTGCGGCCCAGGCGCTGGTGGTCGTTCCCCGCGCGATCTCGGCCGGGATCCCGTTCGCTCCCGAGAAGGACGGCACCGTGTTCGGCGCCGGCTGGTTCTCCCAATCGGGGTGAGCACCGGCCGGGGTGGGAACCGCGTTGTGTAACGACGTGCCTGCGTGGACCCCAACCCGAGATGAGAGCGCCGGTCGAGTGCAGTCGCGCTCGGCATCCAGCTCGTGGGAGGACCGACCGCGATCCTGGAGTACGGCGGCCTTCGCTGGCTGACCGATCCGGCGCTCTCGCCCCCGCGTGAATACGGAGGTCTCACGTGTCGATCCTCAACGCCGGTGATGCTCGAGCACGGTCAGCGCGCCGGCATCTGAAACGCCGGCCGGTGAGCTCCTCACGCGCCCGCCCGCGCGGACGTGGTCGCGCCGGCGTGATGTCGGTGGGCGGCGAGGCTGGTCGCGGCGAGCAGCGTCAGCGCGGGGAGCACGAATAGGCCGGCTCGCAGGGTGGTGGCTTGCGCGATCGCGCCGGCGAGCAGCGGCCCGCTGGTTTGTCCGAGCGCCGCGACGGTGAGCGTCTCTCCCAGCGCGGCGTCGGCGGTGCGTCGGCTTGCCTGGATGTGTAGCGATGACGTCAGCGGGAACAGCGCGCCGATGCCGGCGCCGGTGAGGACGATGCCGGCGACGGCAGCACTCGCGCTGGCGGCGGCGAGCAGGAATGGAAGGCCGATGAGCACCATGCAGAGTGCGATCGCCAGAAGGCGTTCGGGGGTTTGCGTCCGGGCCAGTCGACTGGCCGCCACCCGCCCGAGGAGGTTGGAGGCGTACAGGCCGCTGACCATCGCCACCGCGGTGTCGCGGGCGACGCCGACGTCGTCGTTGAGATAGCTGGCGAGCCAGAAGCTGAGCGCGAACTCGAGCGCGACGATCGCGAAGATGATCACGAGCGTCGGCTGAGTCCGCCCGGGTCGAGGCCGTTCGCGGGCGCCGGCTTGCGGTGTGGGGACGTCGGCGCGGAGCACGCCGGCCGCCGCGAGCGCCGCGATCACCGTCCCGATCGCGAACGCAAGGCGCCAGGTGGCTGCGCCGGCGGCGAGCGCGCCGATCATCAGCGGCGTGGCGATGCCCGCCAGGCTGACCGCCACTTCCCCCTCGGTCATCGCGACCGCCCGGCGGGGCCCATGGGTGTCGGCAAGCGCCGCCCACACCCGGATCAGCGCCAGCGTCGCCAGCAACCCCATCAGGAACGCGCCGGCGATCGTGATCGGCACGGCCTCGCCGTACCCGACGGCGAGCCCGGCGAGCGCGCCGCCTGCAATGCCGACGGCGATCATCGCCCGGCGACCGAGGGGCACGCGATCGCCGGCCGCGAGCAGACCGGCGAGACCTCCTCCGAGTGCGAACGCCACCTGGTGCAGGGCGCCGACCAGGTATGAGATGCCCTCGACCGAGCGGATATAGGGCAGGGAGGGACCGAGCACCGCATTCAGGTACCCGAACGCGAACAGCGCCCCGAACGCGGTCCACGTGAACGCGTCGCGGCGGTAGCTCATAGGTCATCCTCTGAATACCTCGACCACCGTCGGGAGAGAGCCGAGGTAGCTTGCCCGTGAGAGGGCCATGATGAGACCAGCTCCTCCCGGCGGTGCGAGGTGCCGCCAGCGGCGACAG
>Ga0335078_10001395_pt1 | contig 36617 bp, 31 predicted proteins | sample Lox_Sample_32_FD_206711 | JGI IMG/M metagenome (GOLD analysis project Ga0335078, IMG submission 206711) | Soil microbial communities from Loxahatchee National Wildlife Refuge, Florida, United States - Lox_Sample_3.2 | ecosystem: Environmental > Terrestrial > Soil > Wetlands | place: USA... | reverse complement strand
CTGGCGGAGAGGGAGGGATTCGAACCCTCGGTACAGGTGTTAGCCCGTACAACGGTTTAGCAAACCGCCGCATTCGGCCACTCTGCCACCTCTCCGAGACTTAGCGATGTAGCAACTTGCTTCAAACCAGTGTTGCTTGGCTACTCCAGACCAGGCGCGGTGCCGAGGCCGCAGGTCTTTGCGCAACTCCGGCCGGGTCCTCTGCGATATTACACCACGGGCCCTGAGTACGGCCACTTTAGCCTCGTTTCGTTGGCCTCGTCTCATCTCTCCGAAAGAATCATTGCTCATTGAGGCTTCGTCCTACCATCATCGGGTGGGAGTGATCCGGCCTCACTATGGTCAAGGATGGCAATATCGTCCTTCCCAATGCAGTCCAGCATTGTTATAAGATGTGCGGTTCTCAATGGAGCGCAGATGATCTCCAGGCTCACGCGAGCTGCAATCGCTTTCGCCGCCATGGTTTTAGCGCTATCCGCTTCCAGCGGGTTCGCACCGGCCACTCTCACCGTCTCGAACCTGCGCTGCGAATACAATGTCGATCCCCTCGGCATCGACGTGCCAAAGCCTCGCTTCAGTTGGCAGCTCGAAAGCAGCGAGAAAGGAGTTCTGCAAACCAGCTACGAAGTCCGTGTGGCGACATCGGAAGCTGCGTTAACCAACGGAAAAACGACATGGGATAGCGGCGTGCAGAATTCGGATGCATCGATCCACGTCGAGTATGCCGGGCCGGCGCTGGAGACGGCCCGAAGTTATTACTGGCAAGTTCGTGTTGCCGATAATCATGGCCATCTCTCGCACTGGAGCCGCCCGGCACATTGGGAGATGGGATTGCTCAAGCCAGACGACTGGAAGGCACAATGGATCACGCCCAATCTTGCCGAGGATGAAGCGAAATCCAATCCTGCGCCTTTGCTGCGTAAAGAATTCCAATTAAAGAAGAAGATTGAGCGCGCCCGCCTCTATGCGACGGCCATGGGCCTCTACGAAATCAAGCTGAACGGAAACAGAGTGGGCGATCAGTTCTTCACGCCGGGCTGGACCGCCTACGATTTCCGCTACCAATACCAGACCTATGATGTAACCGGTCTCCTGAATAAAGGACCGAATGCCATTGCGGCGACGCTGGGCGATGGTTGGTTCCGCGGCCGCATGACCTGGGGGAATAAGAGGAACACCTACGGAACGAAACTGGCTCTGCTCGCCCAACTCATCGTCACATACTCCGACGGATCGCAGGAAATTATCGGCACAGACAATACGTGGAAGGCAAACACGGGCGCGATCCTGATGTCCGACATCTATGATGGGGAGATTTATGACGCGCGATTGGAGCCCTCTGGATGGACTCAATCCAATTTCGATGACTCCAACTGGAAAAGCGTAACTGTCCTGCCTACTCCGAAAGTGAAGCTGGTCACGCCCGCTGGGCCGCCGGTCCAGGAGATTGAACAGATTAAGCCGGTGAAAGTTCTCAAGACTCCCACAGGTGACACAGTGCTCGACATGGGGCAGAACATGGTGGGCTGGATCCGGTTCAGGTTGAAAGCTCCCGCGGGAACGACCGTTACTCTGCGTCATGCCGAAGTGCTCGATAGCGCAGGAAATTTCTACACCGCGAACCTTCGCTCTGCGAAACAGACCATTCGCTACACCGCCAAGGGCCACGGCCTTGAAACCTATGAGCCGCATTTCACCTTTCAAGGATTCCGCTACGTCGCTGTGAGTGGCTGGCCGGGAGATGTAAACCTCGAAGATTTCACCGGGATCGTCGTTCATTCGGCAATGGCGCGAACGGGTACGTTTGAGAGTTCCAGCGCGCTTCTCAATCAGCTGGAGCACAACATTATCTGGGGCCAGAAAGGAAATTTTCTCGAGGTTCCGACCGATTGCCCGCAGCGCGACGAGCGGCTCGGCTGGACGGGGGATGCGCAAGTCTTTGCTTCCACTGCGTCGTTCAACCACGACACGGCGGCTTTTTATACGAAATGGTTGAAGGATGTGGCTTTGGACCAGGAGGACGACGGCGCGGTTCCGTTCGTGATTCCCAATGTCTTGTCGCACCAGACGCGCAAAGGCGAAGCTGCATCCGCCGGGTGGGCAGACGTTGCCGTCATCGTGCCCTGGACGGTCTACCAGGCGTTCGGCGACAAACGCATTCTCGAAGAACAATATCCGAGCATGAAGGCCTGGGTGGAATACATGCGCCGCCAAGCCTGGGATCGCTACATCTGGAGCAACGGCTTCAGTTTTGGCGATTGGCTGGCGTTCGCCACCGATGATTCAGATTATCCCGGAGCCACCACCGACAAGGATTTCATTCAGACGGCATACTTTGCCCATTCCACGGCGATCCTTGCCAAGACCGCGCGCGTCCTCGGGAAAGAAGACGATGCCAGCCAGTATGCCGCCCTCGAAGAAAAGATCAAGGCGGCATTCCTGAAAGAATTTGTAACCGCTAACGCACGAATCTCGCCCAATACTCAGACCGCGTACGCCCTCGCGCTGGAGTTCGACCTTCTGCCTAAGTCCTTGCGGGCCGACGCGGCCGCGCGACTCGCTGCCGACGTCAGAAAATTCCAGCATCTCACCACAGGATTTTTGGGGACGCCCGTCCTCTCCAAAGCGCTCAGCGACTACGGCTATCTTGATGACGCGTACATGCTGCTCAACCGCACCGAGTATCCATCCTGGCTATACCCCATCACCAAGGGCGCGACAACCATTTGGGAGCGATGGGACGGCATCAAGCCCGACGGCAGTTTCCAATCTCCTTCGATGAATTCCTTCAATCACTATGCTTACGGCGCGATCGGAGAATGGATGTATCGTGTGGTCGCCGGCATTGCGCTCGATGAGCAGCATCCCGGATACAAACACATCATTTTCCAGCCGCATCCTGGCGGTGGGCTGACATTCGCGAACGCTTCGGTCCAGACCATGTATGGAAAAGTCGCCACCGGATGGCGGCTGGCTGGGGGAAAATTGACCGTGGACATCGAAGTTCCGCCCAACACGTCGGCGACCGTTGTGCTGCCTGACTCGCAGTTGCAAACTGTCAGCGCAAGCGGAAAGCCACTCACGAACAGCGACGACATCAAAAACGCTCGTCAAGTCGGAAAGACAGTCCAATTCGAAGTCGGTTCCGGAATATATTCATTTGAGAGTGTGTTCCAAGAGTCCCATTAATGAGACGAGCCGTTCAAGTCTGCCTCCACGCCTGAAGCTACAAAACGCAGCCTAATTGAAGTGCTGTAGCCGAGAGTCAGGGGTAAATCGTATCCCAATCTCAGGCAATTGCTGTATTGGTCCGGCTCCTTAGAACACAGCACAATTTTTTAGTCGAATTGATGGCGCTCCGCAATTGGCTCGATCCCAATTCGCGAGCTAAGGAAATCCGACAATAAAGTTCAAGTGGAGGTTGCAACATGCGACAGATATTTCTTTTCCTCTCCGTTTTGCTGCTCGGGGTATCCTGGGCCGTCGCGCAGGGAACTTCGGGTCAAACCAGCTCCCGTTCGGGCATTCGTGACTGAGTCGCCACTGGCAAACAACGTCACTTCGTGCCCGAGTTCAACTAGTTTCTCAATCAGCCACGAAACCACTCTTTCGGTTCCTCCATAAAATCTAGGGGGGGACGCTCTCATAAAGCGGCGCAACCTGAGCTATCCGCATCCAATGGGCTCCCTTTCCCTTTCAAATTATGCAAAAATCCGGCTCTCGCGATTCGCCTTGCCCAGCCCGACTTCCCAAGGGCGCCTTGTTGAGATGTTTTCAACGGCCTTGTGGTTGGCAATTCCACCGCTTGGCATGAGGGGCGAAATCGTTCCTCCGCAAACTCTTGCGCGATATGACACCGCGCAGAGGGGAATCAATCTCGACCATCTGCAGCAGAAGCCCGGCCGCGTCTTCGCCCCGCAAATTCGCCGGAATTGGCTCGCCGCTGTCCGCAAAAATACTGTGGCGGGGGCCTGCTCACCGGCAGTTACGGCGAAGAAGAACGCGAGCGTGCCGCCGCCGTCCGCGTCTACGCCGATGCTGCCGACCCGTTGATGCACATCGAACGGCTGGGATTCTCCGGCACCGGATGCCTCTGATCCCACGAAATTTTCCGTAAGTTATTGCAATCGCTAGGCATCAGCGATTGCCCCGGCGCGCTTACCGTAGGAGCCGTATTGTTCGCTTCCGTGACTTCTTTCTAAAGTAGATCGTCAGCCTTAAGCTGAACGATTCATTGCAATTGCCTGGCTTCCTCCCTCCGCTCGTAGCCGTTGGCCTTACGAATCTGAGGTCTGAAGGACTATGAGTGTACTTGCTGCCTGCCCTGATCGCTCCAGACAACTTTCTCAAGCCCTTGTCTTGATAATGATTGCTGCCGGGATCTCAACCTCGATTGCCTGTGGAACCAGTTCAACGAAACCCAGCACCACCGCCAGCGCCCCTGCGCCTCCGCAACCGGATTACCCGTCCATTCCGCCGACGCCGTTGCGAGGCGGCTTCAAATTAACTCCGGCACGGCGGGCTTTGGAAAATCCGATCGCAATGGCCTGCCGGGGCGAGGCCGCTCCGTGCTTGCCTTCGAAACTCTTAACCCCTGAAACCTGCCCCGGTTCTAGCCCTCCTGAGTATCCTTCCCCCGCCTTTTACTGACGATTTCGTTTGACTCTACGGTAAGCCCTGTATAGAGTGAACCCACTCCGCTCAGAAGTCTCCGCTCAGCCCGACAACTAGCTCCGGGTTTCGGCGGTCCCAGCACGATCCCAAGGGCATTCCATGTGTCGGAATAACCCTTTGTTGTTCAAGGCCTTACGGGGTCTAGCAGTCAAATCCAACCGGAGAGAATTCAAATGAAGAAGCACTTCCTCATCTCCACGGCTATTTTCGTCTTTTTTGCGGCATCCGCGTTCGCTACAGTCACGGTCACCACTCCCTATAACGGCAGCACGGTCAACTCGCCCTTCACTGTCGTTGCTTCCGGCGCTACTTCCTGTTCTAAAGGCGTGGCCTCGATGGGCATTTATCCCTCCGACAATTGGCTCATCTACACCGTGAGCGGTTCTAGCCTCAACACCACCATCAGCCTCACTCCCGGCACTTACAACATGTCCATTCACGAATGGGACAACTGCGGCGGAGGCTCCCAGACCGTCATTACCGTCACGGTGAAAAGCGGCACCGGAGTGTTTGTAACCTCGCCCGCCAACAACAGCACGGTCGGTTCTCCTGCCAATTATGTTGCTACGGCAACCACATCCTGCTCCAAGGGCGTAGCTTCCATGGGGATCTATACCGCGCCTTATCAGTTGGCCTACGTGGTCAATGGCGCCAGCCTGAACACCAGCCTTTCTTTGAGCCCCGGAACTTACAACACCACGGTCGAGGAGTGGGACAATTGCGGTGGAGCAGCCACCACTCCCATCACCATCACCGTCAGTGGCTCCGGCCAGACCTTCAGCAATCTGCAAAGCAGCAAGGGCTGGAACGCTTACGCTCAGCAGCCTCCCAGCTACGCCGATTGCAATACCTGTACTTCCTCCGGTCCGGGCACCACTTGGTCGATGTATCAGGGCATTAAAAATCCCTCGCTGTCGGGCGATGCTACTGAGTTCACCATCGGCGGCACCGACGTCTATAGCGACGTCCTTTTTAACAATCACCTCATCGGTGACCTCTCCACTCAAGGAATCTACGATTCAAATCACACTTTGGTTCCTACCCTGCACACGTTCACTTATGACGTCTATTTCTACGGCAGCAATCTGAGTGCTTCCCAGGCCTTGGAGTTCGACATCAATCAATTCTTCAACAATCAGGGCTACACTTGGGGTCACGAATGCCGCATTGGCGGCGGAAATGAATGGGACGTTTGGAATAACGTTGCAGAAACCTGGGTCCCCACCGGAATCCCCTGCAACCCGCTGGAGAACGCCTGGAACCACCTCACGATCGTGGTGCAGCGCACCTCCAGCAACCAGCTGAATTACCAGTCGATCACACTCAACGGCGTGACCCACACCCTCAACTGGACCTACGCCCCATGGTCCGCACCCGGTTGGTATGGAGTCGTGATCAACTACCAGCAGGATGGCAATTACAAGCAATCGCCCTACACCGTGTACGTCGACAAGCTGAACTTCACTTATGAATGAAGTCAGCACCATGAAGGGCAGGTAGTGCCGCCGCTCCGTCAGCAAGGGCCTGCCCTGAGCGTAGTCGAAGGGTATCCGCCGCCCTGGACTGCCCGATCCTCTCGTGTTGTCGGCGAGAGGACGGGGCCTTTGATTTCCTCTCGGTTTCCTCTATGCCCTCTGCGGTGAATCTCTTTCAGCCCAGCTTCTTCACCCGCGTCCGCACTTTTTCGAACTCATAGGTTCCCAGCCCGCGTTGCGCCGCCAATTTCAAATAAGGCAGTGCGGCCACGTCCATATTCCAGTAGGCCTTCGCCACGTACGCGTCTACCGCGACCGGATCCGTCGATGCAACCAGCGTCTTCTTCAGCAGCACGTCCTCCAGATTTCCTCCCGTGGGGCCGTTACGTATGAGAATCCGATAACAATCGATGATGGTCAGCGTCGGCCGCACAAAATCCGCCAGATCCACCAGGCTCTCGTGAATTTTTTGATGCAGTTGATTCCGCTGTCCGCCCAGCATTCCAAACCAATTCTTCATGCCAAGAGTCGTGCCCGTCAGCCCATGATGCTTCGCGATCGGAATGTTGATCACCTTATCCACGTTCAAGAACGGATCAAACACCTGCCATGCCCGCAACACCTCGCCCTGCAGATCTACTTCTTTGAATCGTGAAGGCTCGGGAAGAATCACCTCCGCCCCCGCCCGCTTGGCCGCATCCGCGATCCCCGATCGCTGAAAACATCGCCTCGGTTCATTGCAGCTCACGTCGGTCACGATGACCTGCTTCGCCCCCGCATTCAGCGACTCGCGGACAATTTCCGCGACCACGTCGGGATTCGTATTCGCCGCCTGCTCCGGTGTTCGATCCCAACCAATATTCGGCTTCACGAGCACGACGTCACCGCGCGCGATAAAGCGCCGCATCCCTCCTAACTCTTCGACCGCCTGCCGCGCCAGCAGCGCTGGATCGTCGCCTTGAAGGATCGCCATCTCCGGGAATTTCGGATCCGCCGGCACGGTGTGGCTATGCTTCGCCGTCATCGCCAGCGCTGTCTCCGGACGCCAGCTATGCTCATTCAGCCACAGCGCCAATCCCGCCGCGCCCGCACCAGCCCCCGTCACTCGCAGCAATTTGATGAGCGCTTCCCGCCGGCTCAGCCCGCTCTGATCGCTTTCCATAAACACTCCCGTCTGCAGGATGAAGATGAAACGTGTAACTAAAGCGCAAACTCGAAATCTTTGCAGTGATCCGCGACACATCAGCTCAGTCGCTGATCGATAGCTCGTCCTAAGTCCAGCAGCGCTTGCTGCACATCAGTTCCTTCTTTGTAGGCGACGATTCGCACCAGGTATTTTCCTTTGCAGAAAACCAGGCTTCCCGAATACAAGCGCCCGCCGTCTCCCAACTGCAGCGCTTGCGACTCGCTCGCCGTCTCCGAATTCAGAATCGTCCGCGCGCCTTCCGCGTTCGTCATTACATACACATCAGCCACTGCCTCAAACTTATCTTGAAACTTGTAATCCGACGTCGTCGTGCTCTGCACTCCCGCCTTCACGTAGCGCTCGGCATCACCATCGATATAGCTCCACAATTCGGACGCCGCAAATGTGCGCGCCTCGCCCGTCTTGATCCAGCCCGCCACCTCATTCGAGTCAGGAAACGGCGTGGCCTGACCCTCCGTGTGCCGACTGCACGCGATGTGTCCCATGACCGTAATCACGAGTGCGAAAAGGAATGCCTGGATCGCGATTCTTCTCCAGATCATCGTTATGCCCTCCTTCGATTGAGCAAGATTTGATTCGCAGACGAGCGGCTCTCTCCCACGCTCGTCACGTAGACCGCCGGACGGTCCTGCACCGGGCAAGCATGCTCGCAAGCGCCGCATCCCACGCAGCGTGCCGGATCGAGATAAGGCTGCTTCACCTGCTTGACGGCGCCCGCGGCGTCGATCACCTCCGCCGGCCGGAAATAAATTGCCTTCGGCGACGTTGGGCACCACTCCTCGCACACAATGCAGTCCGTCGCCATCGCCCAGGGCAGGCAGCGCCCGCGGTCATAGAACGCCGTGCCCAGCCGGATCGGCTTGGTCGCCGCTCCCACATCGACCGACCATCCTTTTTCTTTGGCCGTAATTTCCCAGATCGCTCCCGTGGGACAAACCTGCGAGCACAGCACGCAACTGGTCTCGCAATAGCCCGTACGGGGCACCACGATCGGTGTCCACAACCCCTCCACCCCCGCCTCTGTCAGCGCCGGCTGCAGCGCGTTATTCGGGCAAACTTTCATGCACTCGCCGCACCGGATGCAACGCGATAAGAAAAATTCCTCGTCGACCGCTCCGGGCGGTCGCAGTAGCCGCTCGTGCCGCTCCGCCGCGAATCCCGGCGTAGCGCGCAATAAGGGAACCAACCCAACTCCCGCCGCCAGGCCGGTGAGAACTTTTCGGCGCTGCAGGTTTGCCCCAACCGTTCTTTGCGCGGGGAAGAACTTGAACTGCAGACCGTGCTCCGGACATTCATCAACGCAGTTGAGGCAAACGTGGCACTCCGCCTGATGCCACGGCACTCCGCCGATGGGATCGTCTCCGCCCTGGCAGCGCAGCAAACAGCGATTACAGTCGTTGCAGTGCTCCGGACTTTTCACCAGTCCCAGCACCGACCAGCGCGACACCATTCCCAGCAGCGCTCCCAGCGGGCAGAGCGCCCGGCACCAGAATCGCGTGATGCGGAAATTCAGCGTGACAATAAACAGGAAGAGAACGCCCAGCCACACGCCCTGCCGGAAGTACGGCTGTTTAAAGTTGAGGAGCAACGTTCCCAGAATGAGGTGGAGAACTCCACCGAAAATCCGAACCACCCCGAATCGATTGAGTTCCAACCCGCGCAGGAAAGCCTGCAATCCATAGTTGGTGGCTGGCAGAATCGACAATCCAAGCGAACGCACCAGAAAGGAAAAGGGATCGAGCCATCCCACCACGCCGCTGCCCAGCAGCGCCGCCACCAGCGTCGCAAGCAGCAGATAGTACTTCGTCGTCTGCCAGCGCTTGTACCGATTCGACTCCAGCAGTTGCTTGCCCCGTTTGCGCTCCGATTTCCAGCTGCTGAAGAAATGGTGGATCGATCCCAGCGGGCACACCCACCCGCAAAAAAATCTCCCAAAAAACATCGTTGGGATCAAGACCAGCAGGCTGAGCAGCAATCCTTGGTAGAGGGCGTGGCTGGCCAGGGCATTTGTCAGCGCAACCAGCGGATCCAGCCGAAAGAACAATCCCACAGGATAGGGAAGCCGGATTTCGCCGGTCGATCCACTGGGCGATCCTCGAAATTCAGTGCGCAGCAGCAGAAACAGGAAGAGCAGGAAGAAAACAATCTGTGACAGCAACCGCAGTCGGGTTGGTTTCAAGAAGCGCAAGAGTGTTCATCACACAGCCCGGCTCGGCGGCAGCGCGCCGCTGGTTGCGTCCCGGGTCTGCTATGCCCCCCATGGTCGTTCCTCAGCGCCCTCCTTTCCGTGACCAAAATCACCCTGACCTGTGTTCGCCACGGTATTTGGCTGACTCTAAGCGGAGTCGTCGGTCCCACATAAATCATTGGTCCACAATGATTTCTCGCGGTTCATCTCTTCAGGCATCTTGTCCTGTACTTTTTGCAACTAACAAATTAGTTGACGTTTTTGATCCTGTGACGTCCATTACCTGACGAAGGCAACTGGGAGGCATTGTGGCGCGCGCTAAGTCTCTGACCCTGACCGAAGCCGAACTCCGCATCATGAATGTTTTATGGGACAAGGGTTCGGCGACCGTTCATGAAGTGTTGGCGGCCCTGCCCACTCCGCCCGCGGTCGCTTACAACTCGGTGCTGACCATCATCCGCATTCTCGAGACCAAGGGTTACGTGACCCACCGCAAAGAGAACGACACCCGGGCCCACGTTTACATGGCAAAGGTCGGTCGCAAAGACGTGACCCGCTTCGAGATCGGCCACCTGGTCAACCGGTTTTTCGGCAACTCGCACGAGCTCCTGGTACTCAATATTCTGGAAGACAAAAGCATCGATCCCGACGAATTGGCCCGCCTGCGCGCGCTGCTGGAAGGGAACAAAGCACGATGACTCCCGCGCTCCACGCCATCGCCCAAATCACAGCTCTCAAAGCCGTTGATTCTTTGATCGCGGGCACGCTCGTCGCGCTCTTTGCCGCATTGGTTCTTCGCGTTGCACGCGGTCACAACGCAGGTACCAGATTTGCCATCAGCTTCTCGGCATTGATAGCCATCGCGATGCTGCCGTTGCTCGCCCTTTCGCGCCCCAGTGGAATTTCCGGAACCGAGCACCCGGCCATTACGGTCTCTGCATCCTGGGCCTTCTATCTCTTCCTCGCGTGGGCGCTGATTGCAGGCTGGTCGTTGCTGCGCCTCGCCCGGGCCGCATGGCATCTGCGTGTTCTGCGCACCCGTTGCGAGCCCGTGGATATTCAACAACTGGATCCTCTTCTGCAGGAAACGCTTCGCCGCCACGGCGCTCACCGCAAATTTATGTTGTGCACTTCGGATGCCGTGCGCGTGCCAACGGCGCTGGGGCTGCTAAAACCCGCGGTCGTCATTCCGCGCTGGATCGTGCACGAGCTCTCTCCCGCGGAACTGAACCAGATCGTGGTTCACGAACTCGCACACCTGCGGCGCTGGGACGATTGGACCAACCTCGCCCAGCAGCTCGTGCGTGCTGTCTTCTTCTTTCACCCTGCCGTCTGGTGGATCGAGAAGCGCATCGCGCTGGAACGCGAGATGGCCTGCGACGACGCCGTCCTCCGCGAGACCGCCAGCCCTCGCGCCTACGCCGAGTGCCTGGCCCGCCTGGCCGAGAAAAGTTTCGTTCGTCATAGCGTCGCGCTTGCCCAGGCAGCTTTGGGCAGAATTCGCCAGACGTCACTTCGTGTCGCGCAGATTCTCAAAGTCGATCAGCCCGTCTCCGACGCTCGAAGCTGGAAGCCTGCCGTTTCTCTCGTCGCTGGCTTCGCCGTGGTGTGCGCGGTGGGAATCTCGAGAGCGCCCAGCCTGGTAGCTTTTCAGGATTCTGCCCCGAATCGTCCGGCAGCGCAGGCCGTTGCCATCAACAATTCAATACCAACCATGGCTAGTATGGCCGCGGTTCCATCCGCGCCCGTGGTGCCCCTGAGATTGAACACCAGGGTCGCCCATGCCGCGCTGAGGATTCCAGTCGTGCCCGCCCGCGTGCACTCCGCCAGGCCAAAGCCGGCCCGCACCAACATGGTTCACTTGGCGAGTTCCAAAACCGTGTCTGTCCCGGTCGCTGAAACTCTTTTTGTCGTGATCGAAACTGGCGGCAATGCCAGCCATCAGGTTTATCAGATCCAGATGTGGCGGCTGACGCTGCACTCCGCCGACGAATCCGGCAGCAAATCTCCACATAGGACATAACTGAAGCAGATGAGAAACAAGTTCGCAGCTCGCTTTTTAGAACTAAGGAATTAGTTACAAACCATTCAAAAAGGATGACATCACAATGAACCCAGCAAAATGGATCAATGACCGCACGAAAACTTGGACGCGGCGTCTGGCCTTGCCTGTACTGGCAGTGGCACTGGCGACCTCGTTCGCAACCTATGAATGCGTTAAACCCTCCGCCGCGAGTGCAGCCGTCGCCGCTCCCGCAGCCGCTCCGCTTGACGACAACAGCGTCGCTCCTCTGCTTTCGCTCGACAAGGCCATGGAGACGCTCGCCGCCCGCGTTACCCCCGCCGTCGTCAACGTCACCGTTGTTTCGCGGGTCAAGCCGAGCGAGTCCGACCAGCAGATGCAAGATCAGATGCAGCAGTTCTTCGGCGAGCAGGGGCCGTTCGGGCAGTTCTTCGGTCCCCAGTTCGGGCCGCACATGCAGATCCAGCGTCAGCCTCAGATCGAGCACGGCCTGGGCAGCGGCGTGATTATTTCCCCCGATGGATACATCGTCACCAACAATCACGTGATCGACGGCGCGGTGGATATTCGCGTCACCACTCACGACCGACGCGTTCTGAAAGCCAAGCTGGTCGGTGCCGACCCGCTGACGGACCTCGCGGTATTGAAGGTGAACGAAAGCAACATGCCCAGCGTGCCCTGGGGCGACTCGACGCAACTGAAGGTCGGAGAAACCGTGCTGGCCTTCGGCAATCCCTATGGATTCCGCTTCACTGTCACCCGTGGAATCGTGAGCGCGCTCAACCGCGGCAATCCCGATCCCACCAACCGCGCCAAGCCCGGAGAGTTCATCCAGACTGATGCGGCCATCAACCCCGGTAACTCCGGTGGCCCGCTGGTCGACGCCCGTGGTGAGGTCATCGGCATCAACACCTTCCTGGTATCTCCTTCGGGAACTTTCTCCGGAATGGGATTTGCCATTCCGGCGCAGATCGTGAAGCCCACCATTGACACGCTGATCAAGAACGGCAAAGTTGAACATGGCCGCATCGGCGTCGGAATCACTGACGTGACCCCCGAGAACGCAAAGTTCTTCGGCGACTCGACCGCTCTGGGCGCAGTGGTGACGCAAGTGGATCCGGATTCTCCCGGTTCCAAGGCTGGACTGCAGATTGGCGATGTGATCACCGGCATCGATGGCGAGAAGATTAACGACTCCGGCGAACTGCAGATGATCGTCGAGCAGAAAACACCGGGAACCAAAATTGAACTCACGGTTCTGCGCAACGGAAAAACCGAAACCGTCCCCGTCACACTGGAGGAGATGGGGGCCCACGCCGGTGAAACCGGCGCCACGGCCAGCGAAGGTCAGGGCAAGATGCGCTGGGGCCTGAGCCTCGGTAATCTCTCGCCCGACGTCCGCCAGCAGTTGCAGGTTCCGTCCGACATTCACGGCGCGGTGGTCGAGCAGGTGCAGCCCGGAAGCTCGGCCGACAATGCCGGACTGCAACAGGGAGACGTCATCCTCGAAGTGAACCGGCACAAGGTCGCAAACGCGAGTGACGTGCAGCAGGCCCTCTCAAATGTTCCCAAGGGGCAGGATGCACTCGTGCTGGTTTGGTCCAACGGCGGCAATGTCTTCCGCGTGTTGCACTCCCCGGAAGGCAACGGCGCGTAATCGCCGCAGCTGCGTGATCGGTCACGGATTTTCTCGGACAAACGAAAGGTTTGCTCCGCGGAAATCCGTGCCGATCGGCGGCAAGTGGTCTAACTCAACGGCGCCGACACGTGCTCGTGGACAATCATCCACTTGCCGTCTTCGCTCTCAAATACCACCGTCCAGCGGAAATTCCCCATGTTCACTTTGCCCGCCTTGTCGATCATCTCTTCCTTGATCGTCGAAGTCGCCCACACCAAATCTCCATGGGAATGAATTTCCGCATCGTCGTTGACGGTGAACTTCGCGCTCTTGTAACCGGCGACCACGCTTTTCACCCCTTGCTCATATTCGTCCCAGCTGTTGTATTTCAGCGGCGCGATGTCGAAAAAGACGTGCGGACCCTTGGCATAATACTGCGCGACATTATCAGGATTGAGTGTGGCCCAGCCATCCCAGATCTTCTGCAGGTAGGCTTTGTCGGGAGCCGGACCAGCCGCCGGCTTCTTCATGCCGGACTTCTTGCTTTGCGCCAAGCCGCAAAGCGTAACGGCGAACAGGCACAGCGAAACGGTAAGTAAACGCTTCATCATGACATCTCCTCCAAATTCGGCGGAATTCTCGCATACGCGCGGGGAAACTGCAAAAACGGCGGCCTCGGATTTGTGCCGGTCTTCCGGGACAAACAAAAAAAGATTTCATTAATCCGTGGAGACGCGTGTCAGTCCCTGGCCAACCGGATCCCATTTTGTTTGACCGATTTCCACAGCGCACGCTAGAATGGTTGAGTTTGCCTGTACTCGCCGACCCGTTCCGGGGAGGCCTGCCTGGGGCGCGAAGCGCCGGGGCGGAAAACAGCAAGCACAGGAAATCAGCAATCCCCCGCGGAGCGCTCGTGTGCGCCCGGGGTTTGGTCGCGACTCCGTTCGCGAGGCTGCGAACCGGCTGAATTTCAAATGACATTTCACGGAGGACGTATGTACGCGGTTATCCGCGCCGGTGGCAAGCAGTACCGGGTGGCGCCCGGCGATGTGATTCGAATAGAGAAAACGGGCACCGGCACCGATGGCCAGGTGGAGTTTCCCGTGCTCGCCGTTTCCGGCGAGGAAGGCCAGATCGGCAGCGGGTCTGACGCCCGCGTAGTCGGCCAGGTCGTCGACGAGGGCCGCGGCGCGAAGATCCTGGTCTTCCATTACAAGCGCAAGAAGCAGTATAAGAAGCTGCGCGGACATCGCCAGGATTTTACGGCCGTGCGCATCTCTGAGATCGCGTTTGGCGGACAAAGCTTCAAAGCCCCCGACCTTCCCAAGCAGGAAGCCAAGCCACAAAAGGTGAAGGCTGCGACCGAAGAGCCCGAGGAACAGCCCAAGCCCAAGAAGGCAACGGCGAAGAAGAAGTCGGCTCCGAAGAAGGCCGCAAAGAAAGCTTCGAAGAAGAAATAACTGAGTACCGAGACCCTGTTTCATAACTGGTTTTGAAAGGGCGCGGCTTTTAGCCGCACCGCTCAGGATCGCGACAGAAAGGGGCTTTAGCCCCCGAGTACCGAGAACTGGCAACTCAAACCGGACGAGAACTGGATTCCATATGGCGCATAAAAAAGGGCAAGGCACATCACGAAATGGCCGCGATTCGAATTCGCAGCGGCTCGGGTTCAAAGCATTCGGCGGGCAAGTCGTACCCGGCGGAACGATCATCGTGCGGCAGCGCGGCACGCGGGTAAAGCCGGGGCTCAACGTGGGCCGCGGCAAAGACGACACGCTCTTCGCCAAGATCAGCGGACGCATCAAGTTTATGGACAAGGGTTCCATGGGCAAGTTCGTCATGGTCGAGCCAGTTGAAGCGAAGTAAGCGGTACAACGTTCCAGGACATCCGCGGGCGTAAGCGCCCGCGCCGCATGGGCCTCGCCTTCGAGTCGAGGCTTTTTTCTTGAGCGGCGAGCCGCGACTCATCGCCAATTACTGATCACTGACCGCTGACCACTGATCCCTAGCCCCTGACCCCTGGTTTCCCATGTTCATCGATGAAGCCAAAATTAAAGTGAAAGCCGGCGACGGCGGCAACGGCTGCATGGCCTTCCGGCGGGAGAAGTTCGTCCCCCGCGGCGGACCTTCTGGCGGCGACGGCGGCAAGGGCGGCGACGTTATCATGGAGTCCAGCGAGCGGCACAACACGCTGGTCCATTTCCGATTCAATCCCGAGCACACTGCCGACCGCGGACGTCACGGCGAAGGCTCCAACAAAACTGGCCGCGATGGCGGCGACATCGTCCTGAAAGTTCCCGTTGGCACCATCGTTTATGACGACGAGAGCGGCGAGAAGGCGTTCGAGTTCACCAGCGCCGATCAACGCTTCGTGATTGCCCGCGGCGGACGCGGCGGACGCGGCAATGCGCGTTTCGCTACCTCGGTGCATCAGGCGCCCCGCGAGCACGAAGCGGGACGCCCCGGCGAAGAGCACACGTACCGCCTCGAACTAAAGTTGTTGGCCGATGTGGGCCTGGTGGGATATCCCAATGTAGGTAAGTCCACGCTGATCTCGCGCATCTCGGCGGCGCGTCCCAAGATTGCCGATTATCCCTTTACCACGCTCGAGCCGAATCTTGGAGTGGTCGCCGTGGGCGACCCGAGGAACGAAGTCAGCTTTGTGGTCGCCGACATTCCCGGGCTGATCGAAGGTGCGCACACCGGCGCAGGGCTGGGCACGCAGTTCCTGCGTCACATCGAGCGCACGCGTTTGCTCGTGCACCTGGTGGACGTCTCCGATTCGAGCGGCCGCGACGACGTGACCAAAGACGTCGAGGTCATCCTTGGCGAGCTGGCCAGCTTCGGAGCACATCTGGAAGACAAGCCCATGATCATGGTCGCCTCTAAGATCGATGTGGTAAACAAGGACAAGCTCGCCCAACTGAAGCGTTACGCCAAAAAACACAAACTCAAGCTCTATGAAATCTCCGCCGTCACCGGCAAAGGCATCGAGCAATTGAAATACGCCATGGCCGAAAAAGTGCAGGACCTTCGAGAAGAGCAATTCAAGAGCGCCCAGCAAGCCTCATAGCCCAGCTACGCCTCCAGACTCTCCCCATCGTGGAACGAAAAAGGCGGCCCGCAGGCCGCCTTTCCCCAAAACTTCATCCTCAGAACCCACCAACTATTCTACGCGGCGGGCAACGGTCCGTGCTGGAAATGATATTGCAAAATGCGGGCGGCGAGTTCGGCGCTCAGCTTCGCGTCGGGTGATTCCACGGCGCGCACGACTTCCCCGCGGCAGACGACTTCGGTCTCGGCGAGTCCGGCGATTTCGGCCGGAAGCACCAGATTGATTTCCAGCTGAACGCTGGGCGGGAGCAGTTGATCGGCTTGGAAGAGCATTCCCGAACGGCTGATGTTCTCGGTGGTTCCAATATGCCATTGTTTTTCGCCGATGCGGCGATAGCGCAGCGGCAGGTGAAGATGGAATCGTTGCGCGCGCGCAGGCGCGCCCTGCTTGGCGCGAGCGAAGGCCTGACTTTCGATGGACTGCGTAGACATGACTTCCTCCGGGGGAGTGGGAGTTGCGTCGAGCACTTCGCGCACTTTGCTTTTCAGATCGCGAAGGTTGAAGGGCTTCTGGAGCAGGCGCACGCCCGCGTCCAGGGTGCCGTTGTGTCCGATCACGTTTTCGGTGTAGCCGGACATGTAGAGAACTTTGACGTTGGGGCGAATTTCGGAGATGCGCTGGGCCAGTTCCCGTCCGTTCATGCCGGGCATGATGACATCGGTGAGCAGCAGGTGGATCGTGGCTTCGTGCGCGACGGCGATCTGCACCGCGACGGCGCCGTCGGCGGCTTCGATGACTTTGTATCCCTGCTTCTCGAGATACTGGCGAGCGAGGTAGCGCAGATTCGCTTCGTCCTCGACCAGGAGGATGGTCTCGGTGCCGGGCTCGACCTTCTGGAATTCGCGGGCCGCGGGAAGCTGCGCGGGATGTTCCTCCAAGGACGCGACGCGCGGGAAGTAGATTTTAAACGTGGTGCCGCGTCCGACCTCGCTGTAGACCCAGATGTATCCTCCACTCTGCTTGACGATGCCGTAGACGGTCGAGAGGCCAAGGCCGGTGCCTTTTGGGCCTTTGGTAGTGAAGAAGGGCTCGAAGATGTGCGACTGAGTGTCGCTGTCCATGCCCATGCCGGTGTCGCTGATGGAGATCATCACGTAATCTCCCGAACGCACCGGGGCATGCAAGCGGGCGTAGTCTTCATCGAGGGTGACATTAGAGGTCTCGATGGTGAGCTTGCCGCCAGAAGGCATGGCGTCGCGGGCGTTGACGGCGAGATTCATGATGACCTGTTCGATTTGTCCGGCATCGGCGCGCACCGGCCAGAGTTTGGGACTGGGGACCAGAACGAGGTCGATGTCTTCGCCGATCATGCGGGTCAGCATCTTCAGGTTCTCGGTGGCGACGTCGTTGAGATTGACGATGCGCGGCGCGAGCATCTGCTTGCGGCTGAAGGCCAGCAGCTGGCGAGTGAGCGAGGAGGCGCGTTCGCTGGCGCTGGCGATCTCCTGGGCCGGGCCGCGAAGATCGGGCTCGGCCCCCAGACGCTCGAGGAGAAATTCGGAGTATCCGGAGATCACCATGAGAAGGTTATTGAAGTCGTGGGCAATGCCTCCGGCCAGGCGGCCGACGGCTTCCATCTTTTGCGACTGTCGCAATTGCTGCTCCAGGGCGCGGCGCTCGGTGACGTCCTCGGCGAAGAGTTCGAAGACCACGCCTTCCTTGCGGCCATTGGGAACGGAACGTCCGGAGACGCGCACGACCGTGGTGCCCGACTTGCGGTTCCACTCCGCGGTGAGGCCCGTAAATGGCATCGCCGAGCGGAGATAATCGGCGAGATCGAACCACTGCTCTACGTCGGCGTAGAGCGTGTAGATTTGCCGGCCGACGATCTCATCAGGCGAGGCGAAGCCAAGCAGATCGAGGAAGGCGGGATTGGCGTCGAGAATCTTTCCAGTGGAATCACAGCGGCAGATTCCGTAGGGCGCATTCGTCACCAGCGAGCGGAAGTTAAGCTCAGAGCGGCGCAGGTTGTCTTGGGCGGCACGCAAGGCAGCGTTGAGCCAGCAGATCAGCATGGCGACGAAGAAGAACAGCGACAGGCGCAGAATGGCGGTCCGCATCTGGTCGGGCGTGTGCGGCCCGGCCAGCGAGAAGTAAGCAATCACGGTGAGGGCGAAGGAGGTAGCGACCAGACCGGGCTTCCAGCCCCCGTACCAGGCGCTGACCATCACTGCCACGCCGAATAGCGCGAGGCGGCTTTCGGAGACGTCGGCGAGCAGAACCGTGGGAATGAGGGCCAGGGCCGTACTGAGTACGGCGACGCCGTAGCGCAGGATGGGCGCACGGGCAGGCGGCATGCGGAGTAGGGGGAGGATTACTCGCATGGCAGCTATCCTAGGCCCAGAATGGGAAACGCGAAACATTACAGGAGTTCATTTCGGGAAAACGAACGGGACGCGATAAGATCGGCGATCGGACGCCACGCCAGAGGCCAAAGGGACAATGGCGCGCGGATTCGACTTGCAAGTTGGGACGCGAATCTGGACACTAGGCGGGCTGGAATTCCATGAATATAGGACTATTTGGCGGGACCTTCGATCCCGTGCATCGCGGACATTTAGCCCTGGCGCGGGCGGCAATGGAGCGCTGCAGGCTGTCACGGGTGTGCTTTGTCCCGGCCGGAGTGCCTCCGCATAAGCAGCGCCAGCCGCTGGCTCCGTTTGCGCACCGGTTTGCCATGCTGGCGCTGGCGACCGCGAACGAGAAGGCGTTTGTCCCGTCGTTGCTGGAGGCGCCGGAAGATGGAAAGCAGCGAGCGGAGAAGCCGAATTACACCATCGACACCGTGCGGCGCATGAAGCAGGGGTTCAAGAGCGCGGACCGGTTGTTTCTGTTAATTGGGATGGATGCGTTTGCGGAGATTGCGAAATGGCATCTGGCCGAGGCCTTGTTTCGGGAGTGCCAGTTCATCGTCGCGGGACGGCCGGGCTATTCTCTGGCAGACGTAGCCAAGGCGCTGCCGGAGAGCTTGCGTCCGCGGGACGAAGTGATGAAGCCCTTTCACAAGCAGCAGGCGGAAGGGGATTTGATGCTGCCGGGGGTGAGCCTCCATTTGTTGGGAGATCTGAAGCAACCGGCGTCGGCGACGGCGATTCGCGAAGCTGCCGCGGCCGGCAAGCCGCTGGGAAGATTTCTGGAACCGTCGGTCGCCGAGTACATCAGAAAACTCGGGCTGTATCGATAATTATGAGGCCCTCACACCCCTGCCTGCCTTGATCAATCGCATTTGGAGACCGAGACTGACCAGGTACGCCGCGATAATGAGAAACATCAGATTTTGATTGCCCACTATCATGCTGAGGTATTCGCTGAATCCGCCGATCATGGCTCCGATCAGGTTTGCTCCGAAAAAAGACGATGGATTCGACGCTTGGCGGAAGGTAGTGGAGAAGATCAGGCCTGCAAAAAAGATCGGTAGCGGCACAATGAGAAGAGACCAGAGTAATCGTTCGTCGAAACTTAACGCCAGAATCGAGTCGCGCTTGACGAGGTAGAGCAGCAGCAGAGTTGCGATCAGTGGCGCATACAGCCACGTCCGGAAGCGGCTCATGCGCATGGCCACCAGATTCGCAGCCAAGACCATCAGAAGAACGCCCGTCACAACCACCAGGGTTACAAACCAGGTGGTGCCGAAATAGAGAGAACAGTCGGCGATGCTCTTCGTCTCCAGCAGCAGGAAACCCAGCCCCAGAAAGAGAAAGTGGCCGTCGGGCATCCCGAGCCCTCGCCCACGCAGGATGAACACTGCCGGTATCGTGATCGCCAGCAAAATTCCAATCACGATCAGGTAGTCAGCCGGGATGGTTTTGCGAGAAAGGTAAAGAAAGGGCCAGTCGTCTGTCGGAGCGACCGCGTCGGACAAGTCGTCGCCTGCGGGGATGTTTGTGCGTACGAAGCGGCCGTACTGCGCCGGCGGGTCCGCGTGCTGGCCCCTAAACGCGCAGATCACCACCTGCCCCTGACTTTCATACATAACCGGCATCTGGTTCGTGGCGAGTGCAACCATGCGCACCAACTTGCGGGCGAGCCACTCGCGCCCAGCCATGAAAGAAAGCGACAGTACTCCATTTTCGTTCAGCAACCCGAATGCCGACTGCATGCTCTGCACCGTATAGATATAGCCGTCCAAGCGGATGTTACTCATCGAACTGAACAGCGTTTGTGAGTCTAAGAAGCCAAAGACCACCATGTCGTATCCGCCGCCTGACCGTCGCAGAAAGGCCCGGGCATCTTCGACGTGAATGTGGACCTTCGGATTCTCATAAATTCCCGAAGCATTGAATCGGTCTGACAACCTCACTAACATTGGATCGATTTCCACCGCATCCACCTGTTCGGCTCCGTTCAGCACTGCAATTTCCGTGTCTGTACCTCCTCCCGCTCCCAACATCAGTACACGATGGGCCTGTGCCAGTGCATATGGCAGATCGTATTGCGTTCGCCCGTTGAGAATATCGCTTCGGTTTTGCGGAGAATACCGGCTCGGGTCGAAGGTGCCATCGTACTGAAGGAAGTAGTGATTCACCCTGACCGTGTAGATGGGCGGATCCTTCATGCTGCGCAGGCCAGGATGCGGCTCTCGCACGGGAGTTTTATTCTTGTCGGTCACGATGATGCAATAGTATGGCGACCAGATCGCACTCGAAGTCACCGAAAAATACACTCCAGCCATCGCGAAAGCCAGCAACGGGATTCCCCGCAACCACTGTCCTCGCGGAAGAAGTAGAATGACCGCGAAAATCACGAAACCCATTCCCAGTATCGGCGAAAAGTATTTCAGAGAGAAAAGCCCGAAACACAGCGTCCCCGCAAGGCTGCCGCCCAAGTCCCAGGAGTAAGCCAGTAACGGAGGGAGAGCCTCAAACAGCGATCCGATCCGCTGACCCAGTGGTACGAACACTACGGCGTTGCTGACGAAGATGCCCACCAGGCTTACATAACGCACGAGCTGAGGACTGGGTGTGTAGAACCTGCTCTCTGAGGCAGTAGTCGGCAGCGTGACGAAATGGGCAATCAACAGCCATACAACGTTGATCAGCAGCAAAGTCGGCAGCCATCCAAAGAGCGACTTTCTGGTCTTCCCAATAATCGCTCCCACACCTAGACCGAGGAAGGAACTGATCAACATCAGGTTGGCGTAATAAGCGATCAGTCGTACGACCGCAGGCTCCCATCGAATCACCATCAATTCGAGAAAGAGAGCGAGAAATGATAGACAGAACAACTCCAGCCCACTCCGCCGTCTGACATTCAAATCCGTCGCTTGAGACGACAACAGAGCGGGTGACTCGGTAGAAACCATGCAAGCCTCTCCTTCGATGCGAGGACGCGACGATGTTGAATGGAAGAATTGCCAATACTATAAATGCGTTCGGCAGGTTCAGGAAACCTTCCCATCGGAACCTCGTGTTAAATGCAGAAGACCATCCCGGGAAATCGCTCGCTGGCATGCGATACTGGATGGGAAGCATCCGGCGGCAAAATAATCAGCAAACTATCAGGAGAATTGAAAATGGCTCAGAACCATTATGTAACCAAGAACAAGCGGCGGAATAAGAGCGGGAAGAGGAAAGATCCTTCGGCAGCGACTATGGCGAGGGTGCGGGAACTGGCGGCGGCTGAGGCTAAGAAGGCGGGCAAGTGAGCCCAGTGTTGCTCGGCGAGATGTGGAAATCGCCTCGTTTACAATGGGATTCGAGCAATCATTGACGGAATGAAGAAAAACGAACTGAAGAAGCAAGTTGCCGCTGCGATTCAAGCCTGCCTGGAAAAGAAGGCCGAAGAACTCAGCATCCTGGAAATGGAAAAAGGCTCGGGAGCGTTTACCGACTACTTTGTGCTGTGCAGCGGGACCAACCCGCGGCAGGTGCAGGCGATCGCCGATGAGGTGGAAATGCGCCTCAAGGCGGCGGGGATTCGTCCCAACAACATCGAGGGCTACAACCAGGCGGAGTGGGTCCTGATCGACTACGTCGATTTCGTGGTGCACGTGTTTTCCGAGAAGGCGCGTAAATTTTACGATCTGGAGCGTCTCTGGAAGTCGGCGAAGCGGCTCAATCCGGGCGATCTAAAGACGACGCGTGCGCGCAAGACGGCGGTGCGGCGGATCGCGTCCAGGAAGACCTCGAGGAAGAAGAGACAGGCGAAAGCATCCTAGGACTCCTTCCGGCTTTTGCCCCAACCTGAGATATTCCCATGACACCAATGAATGACTCCGCGCCCAATTGGGGAAACCAGTTCCGACTGCTGGCATCGGAGAGGTGGAAGGCGAAGTCGGCGGCCATGGGACAGCCGGTCACGAATGCGCTGGTGGACTATGCGCGGCCGGTGGAGGGCATGCGCGTGCTCGATTTGGCCAGCGGGACGGGCGAGCCTGCGATCAGCCTGGCGGGTCGAGTGGGATCGCAGGGACATGTGACGGCGCTTGACCTTAGCGCCGATCTGCTGGAGATTGCCGAGAAACGGGCACAGGCGCGCGGGCTGAAGAACTTTTCTACCCGGCAGGCGGATGCGCATTCGCTGCCCTTTCCCAATGACAGCTTTGATCTGGCGACCTCGCGCTTCGGTGTGATGTTCTTTCGCGATCCGGAAGGCGCGCTGTGGGAGTTGCGGCGCGTGCTGCGTCCGGGGGCGCGGGCTTGCTTTCTGGCGTGGGGGAGTTTCGATCAGCCCTATTGGCAGAGCATGATGGGCGTGGTGCATCGGCATGTGGGCGGGCCATTGCTCGAGCCGGGCGGGCCGGATCCGTTTCGATTTGCGGAAGCGGGCAGCTTGTCGAAAGTCTTGCGCTGCGCGGGATTCAACGACGTGGAAGAGTCGACCCTCACTCTGCCGTGGGCGTGGCCGGGACCGGCGGAAGAAGTTTGGGAGCAGAACCGCGCGGTCGCCGTGCCCTTTCGGGCCATGCTGGACCGCGTGCCGCAGGATCAGTGGCCGCACATTAATGCCGAGATACATGCAGCGGTGAATAGGTATTCCGATGGGGAGAACATCGCCTTTGGGGCTTCTGTGGTTTTGGCGTCCGGGAAAAAGTGAAGGCGCTTTCTGGTGAAGATCAAGATTGCGTGGATCGGGAAAACGAAAGAGGCGGCCATGGGGTCGCTCACCGAGGAATATCTGAAACGAATTTCGCGGTACGTGCCCATAGAAGGGGTTGCGGTCCGCGACGAGGCCGATTTGCTGGCCAAGTTCTGTGCCAAGGGAGCGAAGACGACCCTGGTCTTGATGGATTCGCGCGGAAAGGAATTTTCCTCAGAGCAATTCGCGAAATTTCTGGGAGAGTATCAGGATCGGAACCCATTGCCGCTGGTCTTTGCCATCGGCGGGGCGGACGGATTCAGTGAGGCAGCGCGAAGGGCGGCGCAGCAGACGATTTCACTGGGAAAGATGACATTGGCGCACGAATTGGCGCGCGTGGTGCTGCTGGAGCAGATTTATCGGGCGTACACGATTTTGAAGGGGCATCCCTACCATTCGGGCCATTAGAATCATTGCAGATTTCGCAGTATCGATTGAAAACCGTCGATTATTTCTTCGGAGCGCTCTCCGGCGTTTCCAGCAGGATTTTCAGAATTTCTTTTGCCAGCTGGTTAGGATTGATTTCTTCCATGTTAGTCAGCACGACCACGCCGGTACGCTGGTCGGGAGCGATGAGGAAATCGGTGCTGGTGCCTTGCTGGCCGCCACTGTGACCGACGTAGCGAATTCCATTGTCCGTGAAGGTGCCCCAGCCCAGCGCGTAGCCGTTGGGCTTGCCTTCCGCGGGCTGGAGCGGTGTCCACATCAGATCGCGGGTGGCGGGCTTGATCAGCTTGTCCTGCAGAATCGCGACTTCGAATCTGGCCATGTCATCCGCAGAAGACAGCCATCCGCCGCCGGGAATCTTGTAGCTGGAGTCGAGGAAGTCGGCGTTCTCGACGGTGCCATCTTTCGTCTTCTGATAGAAGCGGGTGCGGTACGGGATGATGGTGAAGCGATTGTCGACTTGCGTCTGGTCCATGCCGGCGGGAGCGAACACGTTGTGCAGCATATATTCGACGTACTTCGTCCCGGAAGCGCCTTCCATCACACAACCCACCAAAGTGTATCCCTGCGTGGAGTAGTGAAATTGTTTTCCGGGATCGGAGAGCAACGAATCGTTTTTGAAGAAATTGAGTCCAGCTTGGATGGGGTCGTCGAAGTGTTTGGTGTTGCCGATCTCCAGATCGTCCGCGCCGCCCTTATAGTGGCGAATGCCGGAGAGATGCCCCATGACCAGCCGCGTTGTGATGGGCGCTTGTTTTTGCGGGAAGGCAGGGCAATATTTCTGAACGGGAGCGTCGAGATCGAGTTTGCCCTGCTGCCACAGCTCCATGGCTCCGGTTGCGGTCAGGGGTTTAGAGATGGATCCCAGGCGGAAGAGCGTGTGCTCGCTGGCGGGCACATTATTTTCGAGATCGGCAAAGCCGAAGCCGGAAGCCCATTCGAATTCTCCGTTTTCCACGATCCCAACGGAGATGCCCGGCACATGAGTGGAGGACATGAAATGGGAGACCGCGGCTTCGACCTGGGTGCGTTTGGCCTCTGAGAGTTTCTGATTCTGCGCTGCGCAGAAGGGTGCTGCAGCACAGCAGAGAATGATGATTGCGAAAACGTGCTTCGTCATTCGGTTGAAAAGCATAGGGAATCTCGGGCATGCCATTGTAATCGGCTTCGGAGTGAAGGCCGTGAGGAAAAAATCTTAAAACGCAGAGCTCGCGGAGGGCCTCGCAGGGACGCCGAGAAATTTGCCGCTCTGTTTAAAACTTTTGAAGCAGTGTGCGAACTACCCTTACTGAGTGACGGTAGCCTGGTAGCTGACGGCTTGCCAACGGCCGCTGCGGTGGACCCAGACACGGGTATAGCGGTAGGGACCGCTGAAGTCTTCGCCAAGCTGGTGGCCTTTGACATCGGCGCGGGCCGTGACGATGGCGGTGTCGCCATAGAGCCGCACCACCATGTCGCTGACGTCGATGGTTTCGTAGCGAAGCTGTCCGCTCTTGCGGGCCGAGATGGCGTCTTTCTTGGTGGTTACCTGGCCCAGCGGACTGATGGCGACGTAGTCGTCGGCGAGCGCGCTTTCGGGGAATTGAGGGTCGCGGCGCAGGCTGGCTTCCTTGGCCTGGCGTTCCATGTCGATGACTTCGCGGATGGTCTCCTGTTCGGTCGCGCTGTATGCCCCGATGGAAGACTTAGGACGAATGGAAACTCGCTGCGCGGACACAACAGGGATTACCCCAAGCAAACAGCACAACAACAATACACATTTGTTCATCACGATGAGACCTCCGCGAAGTGCGAGGGGACAGAGATCCGCCTGACCGAGCTACGCAGGATTGGATGCGCAGGTTCCGTGGAAAAATTCCGGAGTGGACGAATTGTATACATTTGGTTAGAAAACCGGCCCGCGACCCCTGAGCCATGTCATGCGCTGAGTGAAAGACTGAGTGGTTTAAGCTCCTGTTCGGCTTTGTTGTAACAGCCCACCATGCTGCGGAGGTAGTTCCTCAAGGTGCAACTGCCGTTCCACCAGCGATGCGCGCTAAATCATTGGTAAGATGGAACTAGAGTGCTGCAGGTCAGAGCAGGTTTTGTTCACGGTCGTACCCGAGTGTCCACGAGCGGACAGGTCCAATAATAGGTAGCGGACCGATACGGCCATGCCGCAGAACCTGAAAGGGAATGTATCTAGTAGAATCAGGCGTCCGCATGGCTGACATCCGTCGCGGTCTCATCATCGTGAACACGGGCCCCGGCAAGGGCAAGACCACGGCGGCGATGGGAACTGCCCTGCGCGCGGTCGGGCAGGGGATGCGCGTCCTAATGCTGCAGTTTCTGAAAGGCTCGTGGCATTATGGCGAACTGGACGCGGTGAAAGCCTTCGGCGACAAGTTCGTGATGAAGCAGATGGGCCGCGGCTTTGTGAAGGTAGGCGCGGAAAAGCCTGACCCGGAAGATGTGCGCATGGTGGAAGAGGCGTGGGCCGAGGCGGATCAGGCGATTCAATCCGCGGAGTGGGACCTGGTGGTGCTAGACGAGATCAACTATGCGATCAGCTATGGCATGCTCGATCCGGCCAGGGTGGTAGAGAGTTTGAAAAAGAAGCCGTACATGGTGCACGTCATCTTGACGGGGCGGAATGCGCACCCCACAATTGTCGAGGTCGCCGACACGGTAACGGAAATGCGCCAGGTGAAGCATGCCTACGAAAAGGGCGTGATGGCGCAGAGAGGAATCGAGTACTAGCACTCAGTACCCAGTACTCAGTACTTAGTAAAATCAGTTGCACACCGATCTGGTTTTACTGAGAACTGAGTACTGACAACTGCTGTTATGGCTTGGTTTAAGCGCGAATCCGGCGAGCTGGATACTTCGGGCGAGAAGAAAGTCCGCACCGAAGGATTGTGGGTGAAGTGTGAGAGCTGCCGGCAGATCATCTGGAAAAAAGATCTGGAAGAGAACATGAACGTGTGCCCGAAGTGCGATAAGCATTTTCGGATTGACGCGCGGACGCGGCTGGCGCAATTGATGGACGACAACCAGTATGAGGTATTCGACACGGACATTGCTTCAACCGATCCGCTGAAATTTGTGGACTTGAAGCCATATTCGTCGCGGCTGAAGCAGGCGCAGAAGGATACGGGCCTGAAGGACGCGGTGATCAATGCGCACGGAAAGCTGGCTGGGCGCCCGATCGTGGCCAGTGTGATGGAGTATGCGTTCATCGGCGGAAGCATGGGAGCCGTGGTGGGCGAGGCGATTACGCGCGCGGTGGAAAGAGCGGCGGATTCGCGGACGCCGTTGATCATCGTGTCGGCATCGGGCGGAGCGCGCATGATGGAGGGCGTGATCAGCCTGATGCAGCTGGCGAAAATTTCTGCGGCTCTGGCCAAGCTGGACCATGCCAAGGTTCCTTATATTTCGTTGCTGACCGATCCCACCACCGGCGGAGTCACGGCGTCATTTGCCATGCTTGGCGATTTGAATATTGCGGAACCGGGGGCACTCATCGGATTTGCGGGGCCGCGGGTGATTGAGCAGACGATCCGCCAGAAGCTCCCGGCGGGATTTCAGCGCAGCGAGTTCCTGCTACAGCATGGCATGCTGGATGCGGTGGTTCCCCGCAAGCAACTGAAGCCTTACATTGCCCGCGCTCTGGATTTTATGGCGGCGTAGAAGCTGTCAGCTCTCAGCTGTTAGCTTTCAGCTACGAGATTAAGGCACTTGTTCCGCGGGTATTCCTGAAATCCTCCAAGGCGAGAGCGTCTGCTGTAATCTGATATTCCAAGCTGATAGCTAAGAGCTGATAGCTGAAAGCTGACGTATGTCTTACGAAACCGCGGTGGCGAGCATGTTCGCGCTGGGCCACGAGCTGGCGAATATGCCGTCGAACAAGTTCGACCTGGCGCACATGCGCGTGCTGCTGCGGGCCTTGCAGCATCCGGAGCGGACTTTTCCCAGCGTGCTGATTGCCGGGACGAACGGCAAAGGCTCGACGGCGGCGACGATCGCTTCCATCTTGCGGGTTTCGGGGTTGAAGACGGGGCTGTATACGTCCCCGCATCTGTTACGCATCAACGAGCGCATTCGGGTAAATGGGGTTGAGATCGGCGACGATCCCTTCGCGGTGCTGCATGGCGAAGTGGACCGGGTGGCCGAGGCGCTGGTCGAAAAGCAGGAATTGCCGTGGCATCCCAGCTTTTTCGAGATGATGACGGCGATCGCGTTCGTGCATTTCGCGCGGGAACGCGTGGATATTGCGGTGCTCGAAGTGGGAATGGGCGGCCGGCTGGATGCGACGAATGTCGTTGAGCCGCTGGTCAGCGTAATAACCGATATTTCGCTCGACCATCAGAAATTTCTGGGCAACACGGTGCGCGAGATTGCGCGGGAGAAGGCGGGGATCATTCGTCCGAACGGGGTGGTGGTGACATTGCCGCAGCAACCCGAGGCGAATGATGTCATCGGGAATACCGTGCTCGAGATGGATGCGGTGGGCGTGAGCGCGGTGCCCTATGTGCCGCCCGTATCACCGGGCAGTATTCCGTACTCAGTGCTCAGGACTCAGAAAGAAGATGCGAATATCAGTTCCCGCGTGCCGAGCGCCGAGGCGAATTCGGTTTGGTCGCGATATCCGCTGGAAGTTATGGGAAAGCAGATCGTGGTGGAGACGCCGCTGGTGGGGCGGCATCAGCTTCGAAATGTGGCGCTGGGGATTGCTGCCGCGGAGCAGCTCACGAAGAAAGGATTGCGCGCCATCACGGCGGAGTCGATCGAACGTGGAATTCGGGAGACCCGATGGCCGGGGCGCTTCCAGGTGGTTCCGGCAAGAGATGGGTGGCCGGAGATGGTGCTGGATGTGGCGCACAATCCGGCAGGCGCGTGGGCGTTACGGTCGGCGCTTTCGGAGCGGTTTGAGGAGCGCCCGCTGATTTTTGTTTTTGGCGCGATGCGCGACAAGGCGATCTCAGAGATGACCGAAATTCTATTCCCTCTGGCCGCGCGGGTGGTTGCAACGCATCCGGACAATCCGCGGGCAGCTGCGCCAGAGGACATCCGGCGGGCGGCGACCCGCACGAGCACTGAAATTGAGCTTGTGCCAGAGGTTGACGAGGCGCTGCAGCGTGCTCGCGCGCTCGCCGCGCCCGGTGCCGTAATCGTTGTGACGGGATCGATTTATCTGGTGGGAGAGGCGATGCGGGCTCTGGGAATTACGGCTTGAATTGAAAATCGCGCACCCCAGAGGACGCAGGGTTCCGGGGAGGAAGTTTTCTGCGATCCTCTGCCGTGAGAATCATCATGATCTCAAAGATCGTTCTCGAACTCAGAAAACTATAGTTCCCCACCGGAAGTACATCATTCCCGCAAAGTCAAAGCCCCACTCCTCGCAAAATGCGCGAGAAGTGGGAACCTTGATTCATCTACATTTCTTGACTACTGAGCGGGAGTTTCCGGAACCACGGGCGCCGGATTCTCTGCCGTTACTTCGGGCGTGACCGGATTGATCTTCACCGTGGAAAGAATCTGTTCCAGGCGGTTGAAGACGCGGTCGCGGTCCACGTGCTTCACGATGCCTTCTTCCGACGCGTCAGTGGTGACGTTCAGTGCGAACTCGTAGCAGGCTCCATTCTGGTAGACATGGAAGTACTTGGAATCGCTCTGGCGCGTGCCTTGTCCGGAGACGGCTTCGGTGCCGCGCAGTTCAAGGTCTCCGATCATCAGCTTGTTGCCGTCAGAAACGGTCGACTTCGCTTGCTCAGGGCTCGAAGTGGGCTGCTCCGATGCCGGCTGAGAATCGGATTTCGGCGTGGAATCTGGCTGCGAATTCGCCTCGGTTTTCGGAGACGAATCGCTCGCCGCCGCATCGGACTTCGCCGACTTTGGCTGCGGGACGGCGAACTCGTTGCATTGATCGGCGGTGAGGGTCTTGTGCACGCTCACGTTGAAGAATGCGGACGAGAAGTCGGTATTGAGGAAGCCGGTCTCGGGAAGTTCGACGGCGGCAAGCGCGGTTCCACCGGGCTGCACGAAGTTCATCGGGATGGGATTGGTCATCACCAGATCGGCTGCGGCGTCTCCGGTCTCGATGGCGTAGCGGCGCGGATATTCAAAGGTCACGCCGTAAGTTTTGTCCGCATAATTCGAGGTCGCGGGCTTTCTGTGGACAATCTTCTTGGGAGCCGGCTTGCTCTCTGCCTGCAGGACAGGCGCGGGCATGGGCTGGGGCTGCGTTTGGGTTTGGGTCACGGGAATCTGGTTGTTGGAGCTTACGGGCTTGGGTTTGTCGCTCGAGCAGCCGACGGCCAGCGAGCATACGATCAGCACAGCGCCAAAGACCAGGGCGTTGATGTTGCCCAGGGCTACGGTTGCAAGATCTTTTCCCCATACTAGAAAATCGGCGGATACTGCGGTGTTGCGCAAAGTGTTGTTGCGGTTCATGGTGGTTGCCTCCTGCCGGGTTGCGGCGCTTGAAGAGAATGCACGGGGCAGGCCAGCGCGATGGCCATTGATTTCGCAAGGGTTATAAGATTCGGGATGTGCGTGCACGTGGGCCGCGGAACACGTTGTGGGCGGGGAAACACGCTACCGTGGCCGCACGCGGGTATCCTCTAACAGTGTGAATGACCTCGCAACGCTTTATCGGCCTGTCGGTCTGGGCGAGATGGACCTCATCCGCGCAAGTGGGTTTCGCAAGTTTCCACCGAGGCTGCCGGAGCAGCCGATCGTCTATCCGGTTCTCACGGAAGAATACGCCACTCAGATCGCACGCGATTGGAACACGAAAGACGAGCGATCGGGCTTCGCTGGGTTCGTGCTGCGGTTCCGGGTGAGAACGGAGTTTCTCCGCGCTTATAAGTTACACATCGTGGGAAGCTCGGATCACCGCGAGTACTGGATTCCTGCAGGTGATCTCGCGCAGTTTAATGCGAATATTGTTGGAAAAATCGAATTGATAACAGAGTTTCGCGAGAAAGGGAAGTTGGAATGAATGAATGGCGTCGCAGCGCGTTTAAATGTGTCACAGGCCTGATTTTCTGTCTGTGTTCGGTTGCAGTCTGGTCGCAATTGGCGCGGGAGAAAGTCATCATCGATACCGATATCGGCGACGACATTGATGATGCCTTTGCCCTGGCGCTGGCCGTGAAGAGTCCGGAACTACAGGTGCTGGGAATTTCCACTACCTTCGGCGAGACTGATGTGCGGGCGAGGATTGTGGACCGATTCCTCGGCGAGGTGGGACGCTCCGATATTCCGGTGCTGGCTGGCAAGCCGACGCCGCCCAAGATGCCGATGTCGCAGCGCCGCTATGCCGATAATGGGCGCTTTGCCCAAAGCTCGCACGGGGACGCCACCGATTTTATGCTGCAGCAGATTCGCAAATATCCGGGAGAAATCACGCTGGTTGGAATTGGTCCGCTGATGAATATCGGAGAGGCGATCGATCGCGACCCAGCCACGTTTCGCCAGCTGAAGCGGGTGGTGATTATGGGTGGCTCGATCCGGCGCGGCTATGGCGATTTCGGGTACAACGAGCATGTGCCGCCATCGCCGGAGTGGAATATTGTGAACGACATAAAGTCGGCGCAGAAATTGTTTGCCTCGGGCGTGCCGCTGTTTGTCATGCCGCTGGACTCGACCCAATTGAAGCTGGACGAGGTGAAGCGAGCGTTTCTGTTTACGCGGGGCACGGCCGTGACCGATCAGCTCGCGATCCTGTATCACCTGTGGGCGCAAGAAACGCCCACGCTGTTTGATCCCATGACGGTGGTGTTTGTGCTGAAGCCAGAGTTGTGTCCGGTGACGCCCCTGCATATTGTGGCGGACGAGAAGGGATATACGCGGGAGGGGCCGGGAACTCCGAACGCGCAGGTTTGCCTGAATTCCAATGCAGAGGACTTCTTCCAGTTTTATTTGAGAAGAGTGGGAGAACGATAAGGAAAATCCGGCTTCTCGCAAAGGACGCGGCAAGTGGAGCAGCCTTGCCTACAGGTGAAAAAATGTCATCCGAAGAAAAAGCGCGGCGTGTCTTTCTCAAAGCAACCGGCATGGGCTTGGCTGCGGGTGCGTTCGTTCCCGGAATCAACCCACTGGCGGCAAAAGGCGCGGCCGCAGTGGAGGATCCGAAGAGCGAGTCACAACCAGCCGCGCGGTTGGTCTATGACGCCAAAGCTTTCGGGGCTGCCGGCGATGGCCGGGCGATCGACAGTCCCGCGATCAACCGGACAATTGAGGCCGCCGCTTCGGCGGGCGGAGGGACGGTTTACTTTCGCACGGGAAATTATCTTTGTTACTCGATTCATCTGAGGAGCAAGGTGGCGCTGTATCTCGATCAAGGCGCAACCATCATTGCTGCCGATCCGGCTGCCGATGCGGCGCACAGTTACGATCTGGCGGAATCGAACCAGCCATGGGAAGGCTATCAGGACTACGGCCACAACCACTGGCACAACAGCCTGATTTGGGGCGAGCGTCTCAACGGTGTTGCCATCGAAGGTCCGGGGCTGATCTGGGGCAAGGGGCTGAGCCGCGGGTGGGGCACAGGACCGGTCGCGGAACAGGCGGGTGTGGCCAACAAGGCGATTGCGCTGAAGAACTGCCGCAATGTGATCCTGCGCGATTTTTCCATCCTGCACGGCGGCCACTTTGGAATTCTGGCGACCGGCGTCGACAATCTCACCATTGACAACTTGAAGATCGATACCAATCGCGACGGCATCGACATTGACTGCTGCCGCAATGTGCGGGTCTCGAATTGCAGCGTGAATTCGCCGTGGGACGACGGCATTTGCCTGAAGAGTTCATTTGCGCTCGGCCATGCCCGCGCGACCGAGATGGTGACGATCGCGAATTGCCTGGTGACAGGCGGCTATGAAGAAGGCACGATGCTGGATGGGACGTTCAAGGAATTTCCCCAAACAGAGAAAATTCCCCGCACCGGACGGATTAAGTTCGGTACCGAATCCAACGGAGGATTCAAGAACATTGCGGTATCCAATTGCGTGTTCGAAAGATGCAACGGGCTGGCGATCGAAAGTGTGGACGGAGCGGTGATCGAAGACGTGAGCTGCACGAATCTCACCATGCGCGAGATGTTTGGGCCGCCGATTTTTGTGCGCCTCGGCGCGCGCCTGCGCGGCCCCGCGGGAATTGCGGTGGGCACGATTCGGCGCGTGATGCTGAGCCATATCACGTGCGTGAATGCCGCAGAGTCGCCGAAGATTGCCTCGATGCTCGCGGGGATTACCGGGCACCCGATTGAGGATGTAAAGATCAGCGATGTGATCATAGTGGGCCCCGGAGGCGGGACGGTCGCCGATGCGCAGCGGCAAATTGCGGAGAAGGAAAAAGACTATCCGGAACCAAATATGTTTGGGACGACTCCAGCGCACGGGTTCTTTGTCCGGCACATGAATGGGTTAGAGATGAATGGAATCAAGATGGAATGCGCGGCAGAGGACTGGCGGCCGGCATTTGTGCTGGAGGACGTGAACGGCGCGGCATTTGGGACGATCAAGATTCCGGTCGTTGCGGCCAGGCCTGCGTTTGTTTTGAGCAACGTGAAGGATTTCAGCGTCTATCGGAGTCGCCCCCTCGCTGATGTGGATTTGACCGCGGTCGAGAGGAAAGAATTCTAGCGCGAGATTTTGGTGTCGGATTTCCTGCCTGCGGGGCGTATTGATCCTGCGCGTCCCTTATAATCAAGAGATTCTTTATGGCTGCGATTCTTGACCGGATAGTTGCGGCTACGCGAGCGCGGGTGGCGGAGGCCAAGCGCACAACCGATCTGCGCGATCTCGAGCGGCGGGCGGAACAGCATGAGCCGCGCGGGTTTCGGCGGGCACTGGAGAATTCCCACCCTCCCGCGGAAAACGCGGGAAGGGTGGGGCAACCGCAGATCAATGTGATCGCGGAGTTGAAGAAAGCTTCGCCTTCGAAGGGATTGATCCGGGCGTCGTTCAATGTGGTGGAGCTGGCGCGGGAACTGGAGGCGGCGGGGGCGGCGGCGCTGTCGGTGCTGACCGATGAAGAATTCTTTCAAGGATCGCTGGAAAATTTGCGGGAGGCTTCGGCGGCGGTCGCGATTCCGTGCCTGCGAAAAGATTTTATCGTGGATGAGTTTCAGTTGCTGGAAGCGCGGGCGAATTCTGCAGATGCGGTGCTGCTGATTGTGGCGGCGTTGACGCAAGCCGGACTAGCCTCGCTGGCGCGCGGCGCGCGGGAGAGCGGGCTCGATGTGTTGTGCGAGGTGCACGATGGCGACGAGTTGCAGCGGGGGCTGGACGCGGGATGCGATCTGATTGGCGTGAATACGCGTGATTTGCGGACATTCAACGTTGATTTGGAAACTGCGTTCCGGCTGGCGGAAATGTTTCCTGCAGGCGTCGTGCGCGTGGCGGAGAGCGGGATTCGGTCGTCCGAAGATGTGGCGCGGCTGCGGGCGGCGGGCTATGACGCGTTCCTGATCGGCGAGTCGCTGATGCGGGCGGAGCGGCCGGGAGAGGCGTTGCGGGAGTTGCTGTCGCAAGTGCCCGGTACCCGCTACCCAGTACTGGGTGGAATTTAGGTTTTACTGACCACTGGCCGCTGACAACTGGTCCCTGCTTTTATGACTTGGGTCAAAATTTGCGGAATGACGAATCTGGAGGACGCATTGGTCGCCGTGGACGCGGGCGCGGATGCGGTGGGATTCGTGTTTTATGAGAAGAGTCCGCGGTGCGTGAGCGTGGAGACGGCGCGGGAGATTGTGGCGGAGCTGCCAAGCTGTGTGGAGAAAGTGGGAGTTTTTGTGAACGAGCCTCCGGAGCGGGTGTCCGCGATCGCGGACGATGCGTGTTTGACGGCCGTGCAATTTCACGGCGATGAGTATCAGAATCCCGAAAGATACTCGATTGGTGGCAAACTGTTCTTCAGCTTTCCTGTGTCAGAGGCTCTGCGGGAATTACGTGGACCGATCGGTTCGTTCACCCTTCCTAAATTTCCAAAATCCTCAGGTATTCTTCTGGACTCAGGAACGCAGGCAATACGTGGAGGGACGGGAAAGACCTTCGCTTGGGGGGAGGCGCGCTGGCTCATTCAAGGATTGACCCGGGTGCATTCCGTAGTGATCGCGGGCGGGCTCACGCCATCAAACGTGGCATGGGCAGCAGAATTTCTTCGACCCTGGGGCGTAGATGTGGCCTCGGGAGTAGAGGCTTCGCCGGGGAAGAAGGATCCCGAGAAGCTGCGGGCGTTTGTGCGGGCGGTGCGGGAGATGGATCGGAGATCGGGTTAACGATGGCTACCGTTCCCAAGTCGCGGGTGGGAGGCGCTTCGCTGCGCTCGGCGCGGCGGGCGAATGCGTCCACCCCAGCACATCCACCCGAACCTGGGCGGTTCGGGGTTTATGGCGGCAGATACGTTCCCGAGACACTGATGGCCGCGCTGGAGGAACTGGAGCGTGAATACGCGAAGGCGAAAAAGGATCCGCAGTTTCGGGCACGGTTGGATGGCTTGCTGAAGACCTATGCCGGGCGGCCCACGCCGCTGTTCTTTGCGCGGCGGCTGACCGAGAAGCTGGGCGGGGCGAAGATCTATTTGAAGCGCGAAGATCTGCTGCACACCGGGGCGCACAAGATCAACAACTGCCTGGGCCAGGCGCTGCTCGTCGAGCGCATGGGGAAGCATCGCGTGATTGCCGAGACTGGCGCGGGGCAGCACGGAGTCGCCACCGCAACTGTGTGCGCGCTGATGGGATTTGAGTGCGTCGTCTACATGGGCACCGAAGACATGCGGCGGCAAGAACTGAACGTCTTCCGCATGCGGTTGCTGGGCGCGGAGGTGCGCGGCGTCGATTCAGGTTCGCGCACGCTGAAAGATGCCATCAATGAGGCCATGCGCGATTGGGTCACCAACGTGCGAACCACGCATTATCTGCTGGGCAGCGTGCTGGGGGCGCATCCGTATCCGACCATGGTGCGCGATTTTCATCGCGTGATCGGGCGTGAGGCGCGGGCGCAGATTCTGAAGGCTGAGGGGAAGTTGCCGGCGGTGATCATCGCGTGCGTTGGTGGAGGATCGAATTCGATTGGAATCTTCTACGACTTCATCAACGACAAGAAAGTCCAGTTGATCGGCGTCGAGGCTGGCGGGCGCGGCGAGGCGCTGGGAGATCACGCGGCGCGGTTTCGTGGAGGATCGCCGGGGGTGCTGCAGGGGACGTACTCTTACGTGCTGCAGGATTCGGCCGGGCAGATCGCGCTGACCCATTCGGTATCGGCGGGCCTGGATTATCCTTCGATCGGGCCGGAGCACGCGGCGTTGCGCGATGGCGGACGGGCGGAGTATGTGCCCGCTTCGGATGCCGAGGCCCTGGAGGCAACGACCGTGCTGGCGCGGACTGAGGGAATCATTCCGGCGCTGGAGTCGGCGCACGCGGTGGCGGAGGTGATCAAGCGCGCGCCGAAGATAAAGAAATCTGAAGTGGTGATCGTGAATGTGTCTGGGCGCGGAGATAAAGACGTCGGGATTTTGCGCGAGAACCTGAAGATCGATTGATGATTTTAGATTCCAGATTGATGATTTCAGATTGCAATTTCGATGAGCGCCATTTTCAATCTGCAATCTGAAATCTTCAATCTGCATTCTTCCTATGCCTCTAACTTTTTACAGGAAGCCAGCTCTGGTGGCGTATGTGACTTGCGGGGATCCCGACCTCGCGACTACGCGGGAGATCGTGTTGGCGGCGATTGAAGCTGGCGCGGATGTGATCGAGTTGGGCGTGCCATTCAGCGATCCGGTGGCGGATGGCCCGGTCATTCAG
>Ga0335078_10001394_pt1 | contig 36645 bp, 41 predicted proteins | sample Lox_Sample_32_FD_206711 | JGI IMG/M metagenome (GOLD analysis project Ga0335078, IMG submission 206711) | Soil microbial communities from Loxahatchee National Wildlife Refuge, Florida, United States - Lox_Sample_3.2 | ecosystem: Environmental > Terrestrial > Soil > Wetlands | place: USA... | reverse complement strand
GGCCGGGTCGCCGCCAGCAAGCTCACCAGCGTCGTGGACATCGAGCTGCGGGTGCGCGGGGTCGAGCGGCTGCGGGTCGTCGATGCGTCGGTGATGCCGACCGTGCCGCGCGGCAACACGAATGCCCCGACGATCGCGATTGCCGAACGCGCCGCCGACCTGATCCAGGGCCGCGCGCCGCTGGCGGCCGTCGACCCGGCGGACGTCGCCCTCGCGGCCTCCGCCTAGCCAGAATGCCCGCAGCGCGCGCTCCCAGTCCCGCGGCACGCCCGCAGTGCGCTCTCAGCGCCGCGGCACGCCGGCGCCGGGCGCCTGCCTCCCTACGCGTGCCCCGGCCTGGCTACTTGTCGTACCTGCGGCCGTGCAGGACCGTGGCGAGCTTGAGGATCTTCTTCATGTCCTCGTCCGTCCGGCTGAACGAGGTGAGGTTCACCATCGGCTTCATCCGCTGCCGGGTGATGGCCTTAGGCCGGGCGAACTCCCGCAGGCCGTCCGCGCCATGGATCCGGCCGAACCCGGAGTCGCCCGACCCGCCGAACGGGAGAGACGGGACGCTGGCGAAGGAGATGACCGAGTTGATCGCGGTCATGCCGCTGCGCAGCGCTCGTGCCGCCGCCATGGCTGCCTTGCGGTTCTTGGCGAACACGGTTCCGCCCAGGCCGTACCTGCTGGCGTTGGCGCGCTCCACGCCCTCGGCCAGGTCGGCGACCCTTGTCACCGTGATCGTGGGCCCGAACGTCTCGTCGGTGACGGCCTTGCTCTCCTCTGGTACCTCGGCCAGGATGACCGGCCCGACATACGGCCGCCGGATACTGGCGATGCCGCCGATGACCGGCCTGCCGCCGCGGGCGAGCGCGTCCGCTATGTGCCGCTCGATGATCTCCGCCTGGCCAGGCAGCGTCATCGGTCCGTAGTCGGCCTCCCGGTCGTCGCCGGGACGCACCCGGGTCACCCGGTCGGTGAGCTTCTCCAGGAACGTGTTGTAGACCTCCTGCGCTACGTAGACGCGCTCCACGCCCACGCAGGTCTGGCCCGCGTTGGACAGCGCGCCCCAGGCGCAGGCATCGGCCGCGGCGTCCAGGTCGGCGTCGGCGCCGACGATGAACGCGTCCTTGCCGCCGCACTCGGCTACCAGCGGCGTGAGATTGGTGGCGCATGCGGCCATGACCTTCCTGGCGGTCGCGGCCGAGCCGGTGAACGCGATCTTGTCGACCGAGCTCATGGCCAGGTACTCACCCGTCTGGCCCAGGCCGGTGATGAGCTGGAGCACCGGCCGCTCCGGCACGACCTCCGCGAACGAGCTGACCAGCCAGCCGCCTACCGCCGGGGTGAGCTCGCTCGGCTTGAACACGACGGCGTTGCCCGCCGCCAGGGCATAGGCGATGGAGCCCATCGGCGTGAAGACCGGGTAGTTCCACGGACCGATCACGCCGACGACGCCAAGCGGCTGGTACTCGAGCGTGGCGGCGTGGTTCACGGCCACCAGGCCGCTGCGGACCCGGCGCGGGCCGAGAACCTTGCGGGCGTTCTTCGCCGCCCAGTCGATGTGCACGATCGCGAGCAGGATCTCCAGCTGGGCGTCGGCCAGCGGCTTGCCCGTCTCGGTGTGCACCACCTCGGCCAGCCTGCCGAGGTACCGGGTCAGGTGCGACTTCCAGGCCAGCAGCCGCTGCTCGCGGCCCTTCCAGCCGAGATCCGACCACCACTGCGCGGCCTGGTGGGCGCGCTCGACGGCATCGCTGACGTCCTGCTCGCCGTACACCGGCAGGGTCGCGATTACCTCCGAGGTCGCCGGGTTCAGCGTGTCGAAGGTCTCCGTGGACCGCAGATGCCGCTGGGAGGACCCCGGATACCCGTAGCTGCCGAGCGTGGCCGTCATGGGTGCACCGCCGTTCTGTGCGATTTGCTGGGATTCTATGCCGGAGTTCCGCTGGAGCCAGTAAATCACCGGCTAGCCTCCGGGTACCTGGTCAGGTAGGTTGAAGCACCCGTCTGCCCAGGAGCTTGTCAATGGCCGAGCCGCTGTCGATGGAGTCGGACCGGCACTGGCTGCTGGCGGCCATCGAGCTGTCTCGTCGGTGCCCGCCATCCGGCACCGCGTTCTCGGTGGGAGCGCTGCTGGTGAGCCCGGATGGCAGTGTCCTCGGGCAGGGGTTCTCCAGGGAACGCGACCCCGCCGACCACGCCGAGGAGGTCGCCCTGGCTCGCTCGGCGGAGGCCGGGGTCACGGCCGGGACGCTGGCCGAGGCGCGCCTCTACAGCTCGCTGGAGCCGTGCGCGGCACGGGCCTCGCGCCCTGTCCCGTGCGCGGACCTGATCATCGCCTGCGGCATCCGCCGGGTGATCATCGCCTGGCGGGAGCCGCCGATCTTCGTGGCCGGCGGCGGCGCGGTCCGGCTGCGCAAGGCGGGCGTGGCGGTTGCGGTAGTGCCGGAACTTGCCGCGGCCGCGAGGGCCGTGAACGCGCACCTGCTGTCTGGCTTAGCCCGCCCGGCTTAGCCCTGCTGGCTCCGCAGCCAGTCCCGCCCGGCCAGGTGGTACAGCACGTGCGGCCGCAGCGGGCTCCCGAGCGGAACCGCGGGGTGCTCGAAGAAGCAGTGCTCGGTCAGCCCGATCCGGCGCATCACGGCCTGTGACGGCTGGTTGAGTATGGCGGTCATGGACCAGATCTCGGCGAGGTCCGCGCCCTCGAACGCGATCCCGAGCGCCGCCCTGGCCGCCTCGGTCGCGTAGCCGTGATGCCAGAACTGCTTGCGCAGGCGCCAGCCCACCTCCGTGCCCCCCGCGCCCGGCACGCCGTCGGGCATCGGGTTCAGTCCGGTAAAGCCGATGAACTCACCCGTTCGGGCGAGCTCGACGGCCCACAGTCCGTAACCGTGGAGGTCGAAGCGCGCCTCGATCCGCTGGACGAAGGCGTCGCTGGCCGCGCGGTCCATGGTGGAGGGAAAGAACCGCATGGCCTCGGCGTCGCCGTTGAGCTCGGCGAACGGCGCTCGGTCCGAGTCCCGCCACCGTCGCATGATCAGCCGCTCGGTCCTGACATCGTCGAACCGTTCTGGCATTCGCCCGCACCCCCTTGGCAGTGGTTGCCGGGTCAGAATGACCTCAAAGGCGAATTGTGTCAAATGCGTATTATTTGGCAGCGAAATGCGCTAGCGTGGGAATCGTTGCCGCCGGAGACTTTCGCGGCGCCCGCCAGGCTGCGAGGTGGTCTTTTGGATGCCGCGGCGTTCGCCGTCTGCGGGGCGGCCCGGCTCGCGGCAGGCGCCGGGAGCCTAGCGCGTCTGGCGGAGAAGCCCCGGCCGCGCCGCTCTCCGAACTCCCTGCCGGCGGCGACGGCGGGGCTGCTGACCATGAGCCTGCTGCAGGCCGGCATGTATGCCTCGGGCCGGCCGTGGACGTTCGGCGCGCTGCACCTGATCGACGCGGCGCCGGTCGGGGCTGCTGTTGCTCTGCTCGCGTCCGTGCTGCGCGATACGCGCAGCCGGCGAGGAAATGAAGGAGCCGGATGAAGGTCTGCGTAACCGGAGCTAGCGGGCGGGCGGGGCGGGCGGTCGTGGCCGACCTGGTCGAGCACGGTCACCGCGTCATCGCCACCGATCTGGTCAGGCCGGCCGCCGGCCTGGAGATGCCGACGTTCCTACTCGCAGACCTCTGCGACTACGGGCAGGCGGTCGAGGTGCTGCAGGGCGCGGAGGCGGTGGTGCACCTGGCGAACATCCCGGCTCCCGGCATCAGGACCCCGGCGGTCACCTTCAACGCGAACATCGCGATGAACTTCAACGTGTTCCAGGCCGCGACGGCGGCCGGCCTGAGCCGGGTCGTGTGGGCGTCCAGCGAGACCACGCTCGGCCTCCCGTTCGCCGTGCCGCCGCGGTACGCGCCGGTGGACGAGGACCACTACCCGGTCCCGACCTCGACCTACGCGCTGTCGAAGGTCGCCAGCGAGACGATCGCGGACCAGTTCGCGCAGTGGTCGGGCATCCCGTTCGTGGCGCTGCGGTTCTCCAACATCCTGGGCCCGCGCGACTACCAGGGCTTCCCGTCGCACTGGGGCGACCCGCGCAAGCGCAGCTGGAACCTGTGGGGCTACATCGACGAGCGCGATGCGGCCGCTGCCTGCCGGCTCGCGCTGACCGCCGATGTCACCGGCAGCCCGGCCTTCATCATCGCGGCAGCCGACACCGTCATGACGCGGCCGTCGGCTGACCTGATGCGCGAGGTCTTTCCCGGCGTGCCGGTCGCTGCTGGGGTCGACGGATGCGCGACGCTGCTGTCCGGCGACCGGGCCCGGCAGGCTCTAGGCTTCGTGCCCGAGCACTCCTGGCGCGATCATGTAGCTGTCCCGGCTAGCCGCTGAGCCGCGATGGGGCACCGCTGGCGCGACTGCTGCCCCTGCGGCCGTCGCGATGAGGGGCGCCGGCAGGCGCGAAAGGGGCACTAGAGGGCGGTTCGCTGCCCCTGCGGCCGTCGCGATGAGGCACCAGAGGGCGGTTCGCTGCCCCACTAGGGGCCGCAGACTTGCCTCTGGTGCCCTCTGGCCGGGCCGGACAGCCAGGCCCCGGCCTCAGAACAGCCGGAGCGCCCCGTCGTCGGTGCCGCGCATCGTGTCGTAGTCCAGCGTGACGCAGCGGATGCCGCGATCCGCCGCGAGCACGCGCGCCTGAGGCTTGATCTCCTGCGCGGCGAATATGCCCCGGACCGGCGCGAGCAGCGGGTCGCGGTTGAGCAGCTCCAGGTACCGGGTGAGCTGCTCGACACCGTCGATCTCCCCGCGGCGCTTGATCTCGACCGCGACGCTGATACCGCCAGCATCGCGGCACATCAGGTCGACCGGGCCGATGGCGGTCGGGTACTCACGCCGCACCAGCCGCCACCCCTCGCCCAGGACGTGCAGCTGCGCCGCGAGCAGTTCCTGCAGATGGGACTCGACGCCATCCTTGACCAGGCCAGGATCCACGCCAAGATCGTGCGACGAGTCGCTGACGATCTCCTCGATGCTGATCGTCAGCGTCTCGCCCGACTTGGCGGTCACCACCCACCTGCCCTCGGACTCGGCGAGCCGGCATGGCGGCGACATCCAGTTCAGCGGCTTGTAGGAGCCGCCGTCACTGTGCACGAGCACCGAGCCATCGGACTTCACCATGATCAGGCGGGTAGCGAGCGGGAGATGGGCGGACAGCCGGCCTGCATAGTCGACGCTGCACCTGGCTATGACGAGACGCACAGCGAACCACCCTACGGCGTCGGGCCGGCGGGCGCCGCCAGCGCGCCGGCCTGCCGCGGGCACCGGAGCCGGCACCGGAGCCGGCACCGGAGCCGGCACCGGAGCCGGGTGCACGCGGCCTGGGTCAGCCGTGCAGGTGCGGGAACGCGTCGGCCCCCACGTCGGCGATCAGTTCGACCGCCTCCGCGCGGCACACGTTCTCGTCGGCGCTTACCAGCTTGCCGGCCTTGAAGCGGTCCTGCGCGAGCGCGACGAACGCGTGGAACGCGGCTCGCGCCATGCCCTTGAGCGCCGCATCCGGCGCCGGGATCTGCCCGGTGTAGGGCGGCACGGATCGCGGCGTGACGGCCGGCCAGCTCTGCGGATCGCGGGGGCTGTCGAGGGTGAGCACCGGGGACAGGCTCGCGGCCACCGCGTCCCTCGCGGTCAGCGGCGCGCCGAGCGACCACCGCTGCCGCAGCGTCGCGATGACCGAGGTGTTCCGGTGCTCGCCGGTCACTACGGTCCGTTCCGGGATCCAGGCGGAGATCGCGAAGGCCGGCACCCGCACGCCGGACCGGTCGAAGCCGAACCCGTACTGGCGGAACGATCCCGGCGGATCCGGCGAGGGTACCTGCGGCGGCGGCACGTGATCATAGGTGCCGCCGTGCTCGTCGAAGGTGACGAGCAGCAGCGTGTTCCACGCGTTGGAGCCGAGCTCCGACGTCGAGTTCCGGATCGCGCCGTAGATCTTCGCCAGCAGCGCCTCGCCGCCGAGCAGTGACGACGGCGGGTCGATCGGCGCGTCCGGGAACAGCGCGTCGAACCCGGGATGCATGTCGTTATGGCCGAACAGCAGGTTCGGCTCAATGAAGGAGTAAGCCGGCAGGTTTCCCTCCGCGGCGTCGGCCAGGAACTGCGCGGTGCTGAAGAACCTGGTGGCGAAGTACGGCAGCAGCCGCCGCGCGTGGATGATGCCCGTCAGCGAGATGTGGCTGGGCGGATCGCAGTAGACGCGCCAGCTCAGACCCGCGGCGTCGAGTCTCTCGAAGATCGTCTCGGCGTCGTTGTGCAGCGGGAACGCGTCCACCGGGGTGAGATTGTCGACATACCCCGACGAGGACGCGGCGTGAAAGAACGACCGGTTCGTGAACGTCTGCGACGGCACCTCGCAGAACCAGTGATCGAAGGTGGCGAACCCGCGCGCGAGCGCCGACACCACCGGCAGCTGGGCCGGCGAGTACCCGGTCATGATCTGGGCGAACTGGGCGGCGGTCGGCTCGCGGCGCAGCTCCGCGGCAAACGAGCTGATGTAGTCGGCGACGAAGCCATCCATCGTCGGCCGCTGCCGGGAGTCGGCCGGCGCGTTGTAGGGCGGCGTCATCTTGTCCGCCAGCACGCAGCGATTCGACGCCGGGTCGATGATCCCGAACAACTGGGTGTTGACGTGCTGGTATTCCTCGCCCGGGTCCGGGCTCGGCGTGTTCATGTTCGCCGCCACCGTGTACGGCACGAGCGTCCCCGCGCCGGGCGCCCACTGCGGCACCGGATTGGTCAGGTCCCTGCCGATGACGCCCTCGAAGGATGCGACCTCGCCCGGCTCGTACAGGCGGCCGAGGAGGTTATCAAACGAGCGGTTCTCGAACATGATGACCACGACGTGATCGAGCGCACTGCTGCGGTCAGGACGCGGCATCGGCGTTCCTATCCATTAGGGCGGCATTTCGGGTGCACTAAGTATGTCCCGTGCGGGCCCGGAAGTGGGCGTACCGCGAGCGAGCCGCGACGGCCCGCTGAAGTAGGGTCGCGGCCATGGAAATACGTGAGGCGGCCGTCGTCGGCCTCGGCACGATGGGCGCGGGCATCGCCGAGGTGCTCGCCAGGGCGGGGATCGGCGTCGTCGCGATCGAGATCGACGCTGACGCACTGAAACGCGGTATCGGGATCCTGGATGCCTCTCTGGCCAGGGCCGTCAGCAGGGGCAAGCTGACAGAGCCGGACCGGGACGCGATCCGCGGCCGGATCCGCCCGGCGATCACGTTCAGCGACGCGGCCCAGGCCGACCTCGCGATCGAGGTCGTACCCGAGCAAATAACGATCAAGCGGCAGATATTCGCTCAGCTCGATCGCGCCTGCCGCCCGGAGGCAGTCCTTGCGACCAATACGTCGTCGCTCTCGGTGACATCGATCGCGGCCTCGACAAGGGATCCCGGCCGAGTCGTCGGCATGCATTTCTTCAACCCGGCGCCGGTGATGCGCCTAGTCGAGGTCGTTTCCACGGTCATGACGGCGGCTGGGCTGGCCGCGGGGATCGCCGATCTCGCCCGCCGGCTCGGCAAGACGCCCGTGCTCGTCGGCGACCGGGCCGGCTTCGTCGCGAACGCGCTGCTGCTGCCGTACCTCAACCACGCGGTCCGCCTACTGGAGACCGGGTACGCAGCCCGCGAGGACATCGACCTCGCGGCGACCGCCGGGATCGGGCTGCCCATGGGCCCGCTCGCGCTGCTCGACCTCATCGGGCTCGACACGTCCCTGTCCATCCTGGAGGTGCTGCGCGGCGAGCTCGGCGGCTCGCGCTACGTCCCGGCCGCGCTGCTGCGCCGGCTGGTCGATGCGGGCCGCACCGGCCGGAAGGCGGGCCGCGGCATCTACAGCTATGCCGATGGCAGCCCGGCGGCCGACGGTGGTACTGACGGGAACGTCGGCGCGTCTCCTGCGCCGTCTACCGTGACGCTGATCGGTCCCGGCGGCTCGGCAGACGCGGAGCTTGCGAGTGCCGCGGCCGCCGCGGGCGTCAACGTGACCAGGAACCCGGCACACCCCAGTGACCTCGTCGTGATCGCCGCGAGCCCCGATCAGCGGGTGCTGCCCACCGCCGTCGAGGCGGGCCGCGCGGAGCAGACGGTCGGGCTGCACCTCACCGGGAGCAGGCTGGCCGAGGTGGTGAGCACGCGCCGCACGACGGCGGCGGCGGCCGCGACGGCACGCGAGCTGACCGGCCGGCTCGGGCTGTCCGCCGTGCACGCGCCGGACCGGCCCGGCTTCCTGGTCGGCGCGCTGCTGTACCCGCACCTCGCCGACGCAGTGCGGATGGTACAGGACGGGTACGCGGCCCCGGCCGACGTAGACACCGCGATGACGCTCGGCTGCGGCTATCCGGCCGGGCCGTTCCAGCTGCTGGACAAGGCGGGCCCGGAGGCGGTCCTGGCCGGCCTGCGGGCCATGCACGCGGCCTACGGGGACCCCGCCTATGCCCCGCCGCCGCTGCTGGCCGAGCACGTGGCTGCGGGTCTCGGCTTCGCCGGCTAGGCCGTGAGCCCGCGCCGGGCGCAGCGCAGGCCCGCGGAGGAGCCGAGCAGGCCGCGCCGCGCGCAGCGGCGCAAGGGCGGACCCGCCGCGGCGGGCGGCGCCCAGGAGGCGGCGGCCAGACTCGGCCCGCGCCGGCTCGAGGAGTGGCCCGACGGCGACTGGATCATCCGCCAGGTGCCAGGTTCCGCTGCCACGAAGCCCTACCGCTGCCCTGGCTGCGATCAGGAGCTGCGGCCGGGCACCGCGCACGTCGTGGTATGGCCGGCCGGTGCCGCCGAAGCCGAGGGACGCCGGCACTGGCACAATGCCTGCTGGCAGCGGCGGCCACGGCGGCCGGGGCCGCAGATCTATCGCTAGCCCAGCCCCGCGGAAACACTGCCCAGCGGAAGCATCCGCCCGAGGAACACGCCCGAGGAATCATGCAGATAACCGCCAGCAGCGTGCTGCCGGCCCGGCGCGAGCCGGTCACGCTCACGACCGTCGAGGGCCTGACCCTGGTCGGCGAGCTGGCGCTGCCGGCGGAGCGGCCGCCAGCCGCGACGCTGATCTGCCTGCATCCGCTGCCGACCCATGGCGGCATGATGGACAGCCACGTGCTGCGCAAGGCCTCCTTCCGGCTGCCTGCGCTCGCCGACGTGGCCGTCTTCAGGTTCAACACCCGCGGCACCTCGTCTGACCACGGCACCAGCGAGGGTGAGTTCGGCCACGGGGAGACCGAGCGGCACGACGTCGCGGCGGCGATCGCCTACTGTGCCGATCGCGACCTGCCGCGGCTGTGGCTGCTCGGCTGGTCGTTCGGCACGGAACTGGCGCTGCGGTGGGGGCTCGACCCCGATGTCGAGGGCGCGATCCTGCTGTCGCCGCCGCTGCGCCGCGCGGGTGACGCGGAGCTGGATGCCTGGGCGCGCGCGGGCAAGCCATTGCTCGCGCTGGTGCCCGAGCACGATGATTACCTGCAGCCGCCCGAGGCGCGCGAGCGCTTTGCCCGGATCCCGCAGGCGGAGGTGATCGGCGTGCCGGACGCCAGGCACCTGTGGGTGGGAGAGCGCTACGTCCGTATCGCTCTGAACGAGATCGTGCGACGGGTGAATCCGGCCGCCTGGCCGCTGCCGACTGAGTGGGAGGAATGACGGTGGGCCTGTTCGACCTGACCGGCAAGACCGCGCTTGTCACCGGGGCGTCGCGCGGCATCGGGCGCGCGATCGCCGTCGCCTTCGCCGACGCCGGCGCCGACGTCGCGCTCGTCGCCCGCAGTGCGGACGGGCTCGCCGAGACCGCCGAGGCGGTCACCGCCGTGGGCCGCAAGGCGTTCGTGATCCCGGCGGACGTGACCAGCTACGACGCGGTCGCCGATGCGGTCGCCGCGGCGATTGACCGGCTCGGCTACCTGGACATCGTCGTCAACAACGCGGGCGGCTCGAACTTCATGGTGCCGTTCCGTGACCTGCGCCTGTCGGGCTGGGACAAGCTGATCCAGCTGAACCTCAGCTCGGCGGTCTATGTGTGCCACGCGGCCGCCGGCCATCTGCTCGACCGCGGCCACGGCTCGGTCATCAACGTCGCGTCGGTCGCCGGCGTGGCAGCGTCCCCCACGATGTCGCCCTACGGCGCGGCGAAGGCCGGGCTGATCTCGCTGACCAAGTCCCTCGCGGTCGAGTGGGCAGCCGCCGGCGTCCGCGTCAACGCGCTCTGCCCGGGCTGGACCGCGACCGAGCTGAACCGGACCCTGTGGGAGGACCCGGTGATCGGCCCGGCCACGATCGCGACCACCCCGATGGGGCGGTGGGCGTCGGCCGAGGAGATGGCGGGCCCCGCGGTCTTCCTCGCCAGCGACGCATCCTCCTACCTGACCGGCCAGGCGCTGGTGGTCGACGGCGGCCAGACGGCCGGCGCCTGAGCTCGTGCCGCTGCAGAACAGGGTCCTGCCCAGCGGCGAGATCGTCGCGGATCCCGCCCGCGGCCTGATGCTGGGCAACCGGGGCTGCCTGCACGGCCAGCGCCGCGAGCTGGGGGTAAGCCGCTGGCGGTCGAAGCTGTGGATCTGCTGCGTGCTCGAGTGGAAGAACGTCAGGCGCGACCCGATGCCGCCGGGCAGGTGGACGGCGCTGTTCTTCCTCGACGAGGCCACCGCCCTGGCCGCCGGGCACCGGCCGTGCGGCTACTGCCGCCGCTCCGACTACCTGGACTTCGCCACGGCCTTTCAGCGCGCACTGGCACTTCCGGCGCGGCCGCGGGCCGTCGAGATGGATGTGCGGCTGCACGCGGAGCGGGTGGACAGGAGCCGCCGCCAGCGCACGCACCTGCGCGCCGCGGCAGAGCTGCCCGACGGCGTGCTGATCAGGACGGCCGCCGGCGACCCGGCCCTGCTGGCAGACGGTCTGCTGCGGCGGTGGTCGCTGGCCGGCTACGCGGGCGCATCGGGACCGCCCCCGGCCGGGCTGGCCGAGGTGCTCACCCCGGCGTCGGTTGTCGCCGCGATCGCGGCCGGCTACCGGCCGATGGTGCATCCGAGCGCGCTATCTCGCGCCGGCGTCCCGGCCGGCCTGCGCTGCCAGCCGGCCCGGCGGTAGCGTTCCAGGACGGCCCGGCCCGGCCTGGCCGCCCCGCACGGAAGGAGGCGCCGGTTGGACCTGGCGGAGGCCCTGCGCCATACCGAACTCGAGCGGCTGCGGGCGCTGCGGGAGGCCGACATGGCGGTCGCCGAGTCGCTGCACGCGGCCGGCTACGAGCTGGTCACGCCCGCCGGCAGCGTGCTGTCCAGGCCCGCCTACCTGGGCGCCATCGCCGCCGGCACGCTGCGGTACCTGGCGTTCGAGCCGGTCTCGCAGATCGCCGCCCGGGTGACCGCGGGAGCGGCCGCGCTCAGGTACCGGGCCCGGATCAAGATCGAGGAAGGCCCGGCGAGCACGGAGTTCACCTGCTGGCACACCGACTACTACGAGCTGATATCGGGCCGGTGGCAAGCGGTCTGGTCGCAGGCGACCAGGATTCCCTAGCCAGTACATGACGGAGGGGGCTTCCCGGCCGCGGCCGGGAAGCCCCCTCCGTCATGACTTACCGGGCTTACTCAGTCCACCACTCGTCCTCGCCGTCGGCGGGCTTGCCGTTGGCCGGCTGCTTGGCACCGCCATTTGCCGGTGCCGAGTGCCGGGCCGTAGCCGCCGCGGGCTCGGGCGCTGCCGCAGGTGCGGGCGCCGGCGCCGCCGCGACCGCCTTCGGCGCGGACTGGGTGACGGCGGGCTGCTGCGGCGGGCTGGACTTCAGCACGTCGGCCAGACCCGGCATTTGCGCGCCGAGCAGCTGGCTGATCTGCGCGAGGTGAGCGCCGACGCTCTCCTTCTGCTTGTTGAGCTCGTCCACCTGGCGCTGGGCAGCGCTGCGGATCCGCTCGGACTCGGCCTTGGTGTCGGCGAGCAGCTGGTCGGCCTGGGACTTGGCCTGGGCGACGATGCCGTCCGCGTTCTTCTTGGCGTTGCTCACGAGCTGCTGGGCGTGCTGGTCGGCCTCGCGGCGCGTGGCCTCGGCCTGGATGCTCGCCTTGCTGGCCCGCTCCTCCGCGATCGCAGCGCGCTGCTCCGCCTCGGAGACCATCTTCTGGGTGGCGGTCTGGGCGGCGGCGAGGCGCTCGGCCTCCTGGCGCTCGGCCTCCTCGCGGCGGGCGGCGAGCTGGATCTCGAACTCGGCCTCGGCCTGCGCGCGCTGCGCCTCGCTGTCCTCGAACGCGCGCTGTGCCTGGCTGCGCATCTCGTCGGCCTGCCGCTTGGCGGTCGTCAGGATCTCGTCGCGGTCGCGCTTGGAGGACGCCCGCATCTGCGCGACCTCCCGCTCGGCGGTGGTGCGCATCTTGGCGATCTCGCGCTCGTTGCCGGCCCGCTTCTCGGCCACCTCGTGGTCGGCCGCCGCGCGCAGCTTGGCTACCTCCCTGTCGGTGGTCGACTTGAGCTCGTCGGCCTCGCGGCCGGCCTTGGTCCGGATCGAGTCGGCCTCCCGCTCCGCGGAGGAGCGCTGGTCGTCGGTCTCTCGCTTGGCGACGGCGCGGAGCTCTGCGGCCTCGTTCTCGGCGGAGGCCCTCGCCTCGGCTGCGGCGACCTTCGCGGTCGCGCTCAGCTCGTTGGCAGCGGCCTTGGCCTCCTCGACGATCTCGGTGGCCTGCTCCTCTGCGAGCCGCAGCAGCTGCTCGATCCGGGAGCCGAGACCTGAGTAGGTCGGGCGTTCCTGCTCCTGAATCTGCCGGTGCGCGTCAGCAAGCTCGCGCTGCAGCGCCTGCGCGGTCTCCTGGTGCTTGCGTACCTCGTTAACTCGCTCCTCAAGGTATGCCTGCACTTGCTGCGGGTCATAGCCGCGCATGACCCTGGGGAAGTCGGGTATGTCGACGAAAAAGTTGCTGAGCTGAGCATCGATGTCGGGCTGCATGTGGGCCTAATCCTGTGTAGACGGGAGGGTCACGCACCGGTCCGGGTCTGGCTGCACCCGACCGGCCGGGTATGGCAGCGCTGCAGCGGCTGTCATCGCCCATGCCGGCGCGCAATTGCGCTCGTCCGGTGCCTGGCAGCGTACTCTCCCCGTGGCCCCTTGGCGGTACGTTCGCGGTCGGTAGCGCCAGAGATACCGTTTTTTATTTATATGTGAAGTTCACTACTGCGAGCTAGGGCCGGCGGACGGCCAGATTCGGCCGCCTATATCCCGTTTCGGCCCTCGTTCCTACCCAGGAGCACCAGGCGCCTGGACGAGCTCGGTGAGGACGCCGCCGACGTCGGCCGGGTGCAGGAACGCGATCGACGCCCCCATGGAGCCGTGCCTGGGACGCTCGTCGATCAGGCGCACTCCGGACGCACCAATGGCCGCGAGGGCCGCTGTGATGTTCGCCACGCCGTAGCCGACGTGGTGCACGCCCTCGCCGCGCCGGTCCAGGAACCGGCCGACTGGCGTCTGCGGCCCGGTGGGCTCCAGGAGCTGGACATAGGAGGCGCCTGCCGGACCGTCCGCGACGTGCAGCATCGCCTCCCGGACGCCCTGTGCCTCGTTGACCTCGATGCTGGCGACCTTCAGGCCGAACGTCGACTCGTAGAAGGCGATCCTCGCATCGAGGTCGCGGCACGCGATTCCGACATGATCAATTCGAGTGAGCACGGCTGCTGCCTTTCCGGCCTTCGGCGTCCTGGCCTGTATCGTTCCAGGTATGCGTGAAGCGGTAATCGTGGGCGGGGCAAGAACGCCGATCGGGCGGCTGCTCGGCTCGCTGAGCGGGCTCAGCGGTGCGGAACTTGGCGGCATCGCGATCCGGGCGGCACTCGACCGGGCGGGCGTTCCGGGCGAGCAGGTGGACTACGTGATCATGGGCCAGGTACTGCAGGCGGGCGAGGGTCAGATCCCGGCCCGGCAGGCAGCGGTCAAGGCCGGCATCCCGATGACCGTGCCGTCGCTGGGCATCAACAAGGTCTGCCTCTCCGGCCTGGACTCGATCGCGCTCGCGGCCCAGCTCATCCGGGCGGGGGAGTTCGACGTCATCGTCGCGGGCGGGATGGAGTCCATGTCGCAGGCGCCGCACCTGCTGGCCGGCTCGCGCCGCGGCTTCAAGTATGGCGACACCACCCTGATCGACTCGATGGCCCACGATGGCCTGACCGACGCATTCGACCAGGTGTCGATGGGCGAGTCGACCGAACGGCACAACGGCAGGCTCGGTATCTCCCGTGCCGACCAGGACGAGTTCGCCGCCAGGTCGCACCAGCTCGCCGCGCTGGCGATCAAGAACGGCGTGCTGGCCCAGGAGATAGTCCCGGTCAGCCTGCCCCAGCGGCGCGGGGAGCCGCTGATTGTCGACACCGACGAGGGCGTGCGCGCGGACACGACCGCGGAGGCGCTGGCTAGCCTCAGGCCGGCGTTCGGGGCCGACGGCACGATCACGGCCGGATCCGCATCGCAGATCAGCGACGGAGCCTGCGCGGTCGTTGTGATGTCCGCCGAGGCGGCGGCTGCCGCCGGCGCGACCGTGCTGGCCGAGGTCGGTGCCCACGGCGTGGTGGCAGGTCCGGACAACTCGCTGCAGTCGCAGCCGGCGAACGCGATCAGGCGGGCGCTGGCGAAGGCGGGCCTGACGACCGAGGACCTGGAGCTCGTCGAGATCAACGAGGCATTCGCCGCGGTCGCGATCCAGTCCATGCGGGAGCTGGGCATCGACGCGGACAAGGTCAACGTGAACGGCGGGGCCATCGCGATCGGGCACCCCCTCGGCGCCTCCGGCGCCAGGATCGCGCTGCACCTCAGCTACGAGCTGCGCCGCCGTGGTGGCGGACTCGGCGCCGCGGCACTGTGCGGCGGCGGCGGCCAGGGCGACGCCCTCCTGCTGCGAGTGCCCGCGGCCGCCAGCGCGTGAGCGGGCCGGTGGCCGGGCACGTCACCGCGGGCGGACATGGCGGGCGCGCCCGCAGCCAGCGGCGCGCCAGCGCCGACCCCGAGGCGCTGGTCACTGCCGCCAGGGCCGGCGATCCGCGCGCGCTCGGCCGGCTCGTGTCGCTGGTCGAGGACGAGGCCCCGGAACTGCGGCGCGTCATGAAGATGATCGCGCCGCTCACCGGCAGGGCCCGCGTCCTGGGTCTCACGGGCTCACCGGGCGTGGGCAAGTCCACGGTGACGGCCGCGCTGGTGCGCTGCTTCCGGGCGGCTGGCCTGCGCGTCGGCGTGCTCGCGGTAGACCCGTCGTCGCCGTTCAGCGGCGGCGCACTGCTCGGTGACCGGGTCCGCATGCAGGATCACGCGACGGACGACCAGGTGTTCATCCGGTCGATGGCAAGCCGCGGCCACCTTGGCGGCCTGGCCTGGGCCACCCCGCAGGCGCTGCGGATCCTGGACGCGGCGGGATTCGACGTCGTGCTGATCGAGACGGTAGGGGTGGGGCAGGCGGAGGTGGCTGTCGCGTCACTCGCCGACACCGCCCTGGTCGTCGTCGCGCCCGGCCTCGGCGACTCGATCCAGGCCGCGAAGGCAGGGATCCTGGAGATCGCGGACCTGTTCGTGGTGAACAAGAGCGACCGGCCGGGCGCGCAGGAGGTCGTGCGGGATCTGCGCTCGATGCTGGCCATGGCGAGCTATGGTCCCGGCGAGTGGAAGCCGAGGATCATCAGCACCGCCGCCGCGTCCGGCACTGGGATCGCCGACCTGGTGGCCGCGATCGACGCGCACGGGGAGTGGCTCGACACCTCGGGCGAGCGCAGTGGCCGGCGCCTGACCAGGGCACGCGACGAGATCTCGGCGATCGCGCTGGCCGAGCTGCGCCGCCGGTCGGGCGGCATGCCGGGTGAGTCAAGGCTGGACGAGCTTGCCGACCGGGTGGCGGGCGGTGACCTCGATCCCTACGCGGCCGCCGACGAGCTGCTTTCCGGCTAGCGGGCCCGCCGGGCCGGGGCAGCGCGAACCGGAACGGCCGGGTGAGACCCTGCGCAGTCAGCGGCCGTCCGCGCCGTCGGGTCCGGCGGGTGGCGCCGCTGCGGCAGTAGCGGCGGCTGTGGCGGCCCTCGCGGCAGGCGCATTCGCGGCTGGCGCACTCTCCGCGGTGGCCCGCGACCCGGCTGCTTCTCTCGCCGCCTCCAGCACCGACTCCTCGCGCAGCCGCTCGTCGTAGGCCGCCTTGCCGCCGCGGATGCCGAAGAGCCGCTTGGTTATCGCCAGGTACAGCACAAGCGCCAGGTTGATGATGAGCAGCACGACGGCGGTGATCGTCACCTTGCGGGTCAGGTCGTATATCTCCAGCGGCAGCCCGAGCGAGGTGGCCACCATCGCGAAGTACTCTCCCCACCGCCGCGCGGTCCAGAGTCCGACCGCCTCGACGAGCTCCAGCAGCGCGTATGCCAGGGCCCCGACCGCCAGCAGCGTGATCGTGTGGGTGCTCAGGCTCAGCGCGTCACGCAGCAGCCCTACCACCTTCGAGTGGTTGATGTTGTAGCCGAACTGGTTGAGCACGCCGCGCAGGGACGACAGATCGCGGTTGAAGGCGCGCTCCAGCGACTGCTGCGAGTGCCGGTAGTGCCACAGGACGTACGCCACGACCAGGAAGATCAGCGCACGCAGAACGCGCTCGATTGCGAAGACCCGCAGGATGACCTTGCTGCGGATCTCCTTGCCGCGCGCGACGAGCGGGGCCTGCGCGGCCGGGCCGTGCCTGCCGGCGGGCCCGCGCACGTACGCGCCGCACCGGAGGCACTGCCACGCCTCCTCCGCGCCGGGGTGGGCGGACATCTGCGCGCGCAGCTCCGGCTCGTCCGGCGCGTACGTTACGTGTCCGTGCCTTCCGCAGCTCAGCAGGCTCCAGTCCATGCTGGCAGCTTATGGCAGCCGGGATTACGAGAGCTTTACGATGTCCTCGTACCGGTCTGCGCTCATCAGCACGCCGTCGGCCAGCACCATGACCTCGTCGCACGCCAGCGTCAGCATGTGCGCGTCGATCCCGGTCAGCAGGACGCCGGCGTCCCGGCTGAGGTCCGCGATCGCGTCCGCTAACACGGCGGCGTCCCTGGCCAGCAGGCCGTCCAGCAGCCCGTCAAGCAGGAGCAGCTCCGGCTGGTGGACCGCCGCGGCCGCGAGCCGGGCGCGGCGCACCACGGAGTCGGGAGCGAGCCGCAGCGGTACCTCGGCCCACGGGCTGAGCGCGAGCCGGTCCAGGATCGCGGCCGCCAGCACGTGCCGGTCGCCGCTGCCCGGCCCGGCCAGCCTGGCCGCGTGCTCGACCAGCCCCCTGATCCGCAGGCCGGGGAGCGTGCGCGCGTGCCTGCGCGCGACGCCGATCCGGCTGCGGACCGCGGCCCGGCCGCGCGCGGTGGCCATGTCGCTGCCGAGCACCCGCAGCTCACCGTAGGCTGGCCGGGATATCCCGGCCAGGACGTCGACCAGGGCAGAGGCCTGCTCCGGGGCCGCGATCAGGATGCCGAATGCGGACTTGCCGGGCATCGGCGGGCCCACCCGGAAGCTGGCCGACCGGACAATCCAGTGCATGCCGCGGCGCACGCCGATCCCGGCAGCCAGCACCGGATCCGCGGCCACGACTGCATGGGCCGACCGCACGGACTTCCCCCGGATTTGATCAACAGACGTTCCCCAGCAGGCAATGTAACTACCTGTAATTGGCCATGTCCATGTACGCGCCGGCTGACCCGATTCCTGTTCCACGATCTGTGACGCAATGCGGGACAGGACGGACCGCAACAGCTCGTGCCCGCGATAACTCGTGCCCGAGATACCTTGTGAGAGTGCCCAAGCCGCTGGATTTGCCCTTCGACCCGATCGCGCGGGCCGCGCAGACCTGGGAGAGCCGGTTCGGCGACTCCAAGGCCATGGCGGCGGTCACGACGATCATGCGCGTGCAGCAGATCCTGCTGGCTGAGCTCGACGGGCTGCTCCGCCCGCACGGCCTGACCTTCGCCAGGTACGAGGCGCTCGTGCTGCTGAGCTTCAGCCGCGACGGCGCGCTGCCGATGAGCCTGATCGGTCAGCGGCTGATGGTGCACCCGACGAGCGTCACCAACACGATCGACCGGCTGGAGAAGCAGGCACTGGTGGTCCGGCGGCCCAATCCGCGCGACGGCCGGGGCACTCTCGCCGAGATCACGCCGCAGGGCCGGGATGTCATGCAGCGCGCGACCGCTGACCTGATGAAGGCCGAGTTCGGGATGACCGGCTACGGGGCGGCGGACCTGGACGAGCTGTTCGTCATGCTGCGCGGCCTGCGGGTGGGCGCCGGCGACTTCACGCAGACCTGACCGGCGACGCCGACCAGGTGCGGCCGCCGTCGCTGGTTACGAAGATCTCGCCGAGACTCGCGTCGGCCGGAAGGGCGACACCCTGGGTGGCGTTGGTCATCCCGACGTAGCTGAAGCCGGCGGCCGGCGACCCCGTCACGGTGGCGGCCTGCCATTGCGTACCGGCGCCGCCGGAGTAGTAGAGGCCGCGAGTAGAGGCAAGCGCGACCTGCCCGGTGGAGTTGGCGGCGAGCGATGTCACCTGGCCGGATACTGGCAGCACCGCCAGCTTCTTCCAGCTCCTGCCGTCCGGTGAGCTGTAGATGCTCGTCTGCTGGCCGCCGTCGCACGCCAGCAGCAGCGACTTCCCCGCGGCGAGCTGTGCGTCCGATGGCGCGCCGTCCGCCTGCGGCGGGCCGGGGGCGCACGGCGCCTTACCCTGCGCTGACCACGAGCCGCCGGCGACCGGCCCGCTGACCACCTCTCCGGAGGGCGTCAGCAGGTACGCGGTCGTGCCGCCAGAGATCACCAGGCTGGCCGAGGACGGCGCCGAGGATCTCATCGGCAGGTAGGGATACGGCACGGTCACCTGCTGCCACCGGGAGCTGCCTGCCGCCGAGCTCCACAGCGAGAAAGCGGTGCAGTCGCCCGCGTAGTCCGCGCTTGCGCCGGCGCAGGACGCGAAGACCGCGAACGCGCGCTGGCCGGCCGCCTCGAGGTCGATGACGCGCAGGCCGTGGGTGTCTTCCCGGTGCCAGGGCCAGCCACCGCTGGTGGTCGCCCACAGGCCCGGCCCGAATGCCCAGCCGGTGCTGAGGTTGAGGAAACGCACCTGGCTGACTCCCGAGCTGGCCGGCGGCGGGCCGGTGACCGGTGCGGCCAGGCCGAACCACGTCTTGCCGTAGTCCGGCGTCTGGGCCAGCGACGTGCAGTAACGCGTCGCGCACTTACCGCCGACCGCCTGGCCGATCACGGCTCCGACCACACCCCCGGTGCCGGTGCCGGCGAAGGTGACGGACGTCGGCTCGAACCCCGGCGGGACCGGGTCGTTCGCCGGCTGCCCGGGCGTGAGCGTCGAATGCTGCGGCTCAGGGGTGGCGGTGGCCGACTGCGGAGTCAGGCTGCCGCGCCCGGACGGCGTGGCGGGCAGCGATGTGCGCCCCGCCGCCGCAGGCGGGTGCACGTGCCCGGCCGGCGCGCTGTGCAGCGCCGAGGCGATCTGGGGTGCCGAGACCGCGCCGGCCACCACCACCGCGCAGGCCGCTGCCGCCATCAGCGCCTGGTTCCGCCTGCGCCGCCTGGCCCGCAGCCGGATCCGCTCCAGTGTTCCCGCGGGTGGCATCAGCGGCCGCACGTCGCGCTCCAGCCAGTCCTCGACCGGATCGTGCTGCTCAGTCACTCGCCTCACCAACCGCCGACTTCAGGCGGGCCCGGGCATGGAACAGGTCCGCCTTGATGGTGCCCTCAGGGCGGCCCAGCATGGCCGCCACCTCCTTTACCCCGAAGCCGGCGTAGTAGTGCAGCAGGAACGCGCTGCGCAGCCGGTCCGGCAGCTGCTCGATCAGTGCCCGCACGTCGACGTCCTGGGCCGGCTGGTAGGACAGCTCGGGTGCGCCGGCCGCGGTTATCGCCCGCAGCGCGGTCCGCTCCCTGCCGCTCTTGCGCCAGTGGTCACGCACCAGGTTCGTGGCGATCATGTAGACGTAGCTCTGCGGGTTCTCCAGGCCCTGCCAGCGGGCCAGCAGCCGGGTAAATGCCTCGGACGCTATCTCGTGCGCGGTGTCGTCGTCGTCGACCAGCCTGCGCACCCAGCCAGCCAGCCGCGGGTAGCACGCGCTGAAGAACTCCTCGACCGCTTCGTGGTCGGACGCGCGGAGCCTAGCCACCGAGTTCCCCTGCTTGCGAGCCTGCCTCCCCGGCCAGGACAGCGGCCCGGTGGTCCCGCGCACGGCGGCAAGCGAGACGGAGCCAGTATCACCCAAAGCCAGTACGCAGCTCCCGCCGCTGACGCTGTGTCGCATCTTTTGTACCACTTCTCCGCTGGTCCCGAGGCTGCTCATGCCGAGAGGGACGCTGCCCGGCACGCGTGATCTAAGACGCCGCGGGGTGTCGTCCGGTTGTGAGCAGATTCCGGCCGCGCGCCCGCGGCCGGCCGGGGCGTAACGTCCCGCCGTTCCCAGCAAGAGACCGCGGAGCTAGACTGGGGAAGATAGTAGGACGTCCAAGTATTTCCGGGAGGCACGGCATGTCCGACTACGGGCGGGAGCGCTGGCAGCGCCGCTACGACGCCTCCCGGCGGCGGGACGCCGACTTCACGACGCTGTCCGGGCTGGAGGTCGAACCCGTCTACGGACCGCCCGAGGGTGCCGTCGTTCCCGGCTTCGAGCGGATCGGCTGGCCCGGCGAGTTCCCCTTCACCCGCGGCCTCTACCCGGCCGGCTACCGCGGCCGGACCTGGACGATCCGGCAGTTCTCCGGGTTCGGTAATGCGGAGCAGACCAACGAGCGATACAAGATGCTGCTGCAGGCGGGCGGCGGCGGCCTGTCCGTGGCGTTCGACATGCCGACGCTGATGGGCCGGGACTCCGACGACCCGCGGTCTGCGGGCGAGGTCGGCCACTGCGGCGTCGCGATCGACTCAACGGCCGACATGGACACCCTGTTCGGCGGCATCCCGCTGGCCGACATCACCACCTCGATGACAATCAGCGGGCCGGCGGTGCCGGTGTTCTGCATGTACCTGGCCGCGGCGCAGCGGCAGGGCGCCGACACCGGGAAGCTCAACGGCACCCTGCAGACCGACATCTTCAAGGAGTACATCGCGCAGAAGGAGTGGCTGTTCCCGCCGCAGCCGCACCTGCGGCTGATCGGCGACCTGATGGAGTATTGCGCGCAGCACATCCCGGACTACAAGCCGTTGTCGGTGTCGGGGTACCACATCAGGGAAGCCGGCTCGACCGCCGCGCAGGAGCTGGCGTTCACGCTGGCCGACGGCTTCGGCTACGTCGAGCTCGGACTGTCGCGCGGGCTGGATGTGGACGCATTCGCGCCCGGCCTCTCGTTCTTCTTCGACGCGCACGTGGACTTCTTCGAGGAGATCGCGAAGTTCCGCGCGGCGCGGCGGATCTGGGCGAGGTGGCTGCGCGACGTGTACGGCGCGAAGACCGAGCGGGCCCAGTGGCTGCGGTTCCACACCCAGACCGCGGGCGTCTCGCTGACGGCGCAGCAGCCGGACAACAACGTGGTCCGTACCGCGATCGAGGCGCTCGCCGCCGTGCTCGGCGGCACCAACTCCCTGCACACGAACGCGCTGGACGAGGTGCTCGCGCTGCCCAGCGAGAAGGCCGCGGAGATCGCGCTGCGCACCCAGCAGGTCATCATGGAGGAGACCGGCGTCGTCAGCGTGGCCGATCCGCTGGGCGGCTCGTGGTATGTCGAGGCGCTGACCGACCGGCTGGAGGCGGCGGCCGAGGAGGTGTTCGCCCGCATCCGCGCGATGAGCCCGGACGGCACGATGACCGGCGGGATCCTGCACGGGATCGACGAGGGCTGGTTCATGTCGGAGATCGCCGAGGCTTCCTTCGCCTACCAGCAGAAGCTAGAGAAGGGCGACAAGCGCGTCGTCGGCGTCAACTGCCACACCGACACGGTGGAGAAGCCGATCGAGATCCTGCGCGTCAGCCACGAGGTCGAGGTCGAGCAGGTGCGCGACCTGCGCTCCCGCAAGTCGGCGCGGGACCAGGCCGCGGTCGATGCCGCGCTGGGGGCGATGCTCGCGGCGGCGCGGTCGGGCGAGAACATGATCCCGCCCATGATCCAGGCGGCCGCCGCGGAGGCGACGCTCGGGGAGATCTGCGACGCGCTGCGGTCGGAGTGGGGCGCGTACTTCGAGGCCCCGGCGTTCTGATCCGGGGCTGACCGGAGATCGGGCACGGGGCACTGGCACGGATACGGCAGGATGGGAGTCATGAACCAGCCGCGGGACTTCTCGCTCCACGGAGCCATCGACCTGGGCGCGCGCCAGGCGGCCGCGCAGCGCAGGCAGCGAGCAGCGGAGCAGGGCTCGTCCGCCGGGGAGCAGGCGGGCACGATCATCGACGTCACCGACGAGTCGTTCAACACCGACGTGGTCGCGCGCTCGCGCACGGTCCCGGTCGTCCTCGATCTGTGGGCCGAGTGGTGCGGGCCGTGCAAGCAGCTTGGCCCGGTGCTGGAGAAGCTCGCGACCGAGGCCAACGGCGCCTGGGTGCTGGCGCGCATCGACGTGGACGCCAATCCCCAGCTCAGCGCCGCGCTGCAGGTTCAGAGCATCCCGATGGTCGTCGCCGTCATCGCGGGCCAGATCGCCGACGGGTTCATGGGCGCGATGCCCGAGACACAGGTCAGGGAGTGGCTGGGCCAGGTGATGCGGGTAGCCGAGCAGCTTGGCCTGCAGCCGCCGGCCGGCGCAGGCCAGGGTGCGGCTGGTCAGGGCACGGCCGGGGACGCCAGCGGGCCAGGACAGGCCGGGGCGGGACAGGCCGGGGCGGGACAGGCCGAGGCGGGACAGGCCGGGCCGGGACAGGCCGGGCCGGGGCCTGCGGGTGCCGGGGGAGCGCAGCGGCCGGGAGCGGGCAACGGCCAGGGCGCCGGTGCTGCAGGCCCGCCGCCTGCCTGGGCCGGGCAGCCGGGCGCGGCCGAGGCGGAAAGCGCGTTCCGGGCGGCGCAGGAGGCGATGGAGCGCGGGGACATGAACGCGGCCGAGGCCGAGTTCGAGAAGGTGCTCGGCATGTACCCGAACGATCCGGTCGCGACGATGGGCGTCCGCCAGGTCGGCCTGATCCGCCGGGTGGAGTCCTACGACCAGGCCGCCGCCCGGCGGGATGCGGCGCAGCACCCCGACGATGCGCGGGCACAGGCCGCAGTTGCCGATATCGAGCTGGCGACGGGCCAGATCGAGGACGCGTTCGCGCGGCTGCTCGGCACGATCAGGCGCACGAGCGGCGACGAGCGCGAGATCGCGCGCAAGCACCTGGTGGGGCTGTTTGAGATCTTCCCGCCCAGGGATCCGCGCGTGACCAAGGCGCGCGGACAGCTGTCAAGCCTGCTGTTCTAGCCCGAGCCGGCCAGCTGCTCCAGGGCTGGCAGCGCCGCGGCCAGGGCGGCGAGCTGATCCGGCGGCAGCGTCATCAGGATGTCCGTCAGCAGGCTGGTCGCCTCGTCCTTGATCTGCTCCAGCACGGCACCGCCCCGGTCGGTGACGCTCACCAGGTACGCGCGTGCGTCGCCGGTGTCGGCGTCCCGGCGGACGAGGCCCTGGCCTTCGAGCACGTTGATCAGCCGCGTGAGGGTGGACGGCGCGATCCGCTCGGCGGCGGCGAGGTCGCCGAGTCGCACCGGGCCGGATTTCCCGACCGTCGCCAGCGTCGACAGCTGGCTCGGGGTCAGGCCGGCCAGGTCATGCTTGCGCAGGCGGCGGGATAGCCGCAGCACGGCCACCCGCAGCCGCGCCGCGTCAATGCCGGGCGCAGTGGCCGCGGCGGCAGCCATCTCGCTCATTCCGATTGGCACACTTGCAGGGTAGTGGGCGCCGGGCAGTCGTCGGTAATACCGTGGCCAGTCATGCTCCGGTAATCGCCGCATACCGCCGTGCTGAACGCGGGGTAGTTGGCGCATTATTGGGGCATGGAGGATGAGTCCCTCTGCGGACGGCTGCTGGCCGCGACGCCGCTCCTGGGTGATCCCAACTTCCGCAGGACTGTCGTGCTGATCGTGGAGGATAGTGCTGCCGAGGGCACCCTCGGGGTCGTGCTGAACCGGCCAACGGAGGTCCCGCTCGATCAGGTTCTCGAGCCCTGGACTGCGCTCGTATCCGGCCCGCCCGTAGTTTTCCGGGGCGGCCCTATCTCGCCCAACAGCGCGCTGGCGCTGGCACTCGCGCAGGGGAGCGCCGAGCCCGTCGGCTGGCGGTCCCTGACCGGGGCCCCGGCGATGTCCAGGCTCGGCCTGGTCGACCTGGGCGCACCGCCGGAACTGCTGGCGGAGGGCATCTCGTCCATGCGGGTGTTCGCCGGGTACGCGGGCTGGTCTGCCGGGCAGCTGCAGGACGAGATCGACGAGGGCGCCTGGTACGTACTGCCGGGAAACCCGGGCGATGCGTTCGCGACCGAGCCCGAGCGGCTGTGGCAGGAGGTACTCAGGCGTCAGGGCGGCGAGCTCGCCCTGGTGGCGACGTATCCGGACGATCCGGTCTGGAACTAGGGCGCGCGTAGACTAGCTTCTCGTGAGCACAGAAGTCATGCCTGGCACTGAGATCCGCCAGGACACAGATATCCGGCCTGACCTCTCGTTCGGCGACGGCGATCACGAGCGATTCGCGCACTATGTCGTGAAGGACAAGATTGTCGACAGCGCGGTGACCGGCACTCCGGTTCAGGCGCTGTGCGGCAAGATCTGGGTCCCGAACCGGGATCCCAAGAAATTCCCGGTATGCCCCGATTGTCAGCGCATCTACGAGTCGATGCCCGCAGGCGGCGACGAGAACTGACCGGCCCGCACGCGCCGGATGGCTGGTGCGTCTGGCTACGGCGCGCCGAGCGGCGTGCCCGTGAGGGTTACGCCGTCGGCCTTCATTGACTCGATTGCGACCTCCGTGGTGGCGGGCGACACGCCGGCCGTGAGACTGAGCAGCACCGTCGTGACCAGCCCGGCCCTGACCGCGTCGGTCGCGGTCGCTCGCACGCAGTAGTCGGTCGCGATGCCGGCCACGTCCACGTCGGAGACGCCCCGCTCGGTCAGCCAGTCCGCGAGGGTCTGACCGGACTGGCTCTTGCCCTCGAAGCCGCTGTAGGCCGCCGCGTACTGGCCCTTCCGGAAGATCTCCTCGACCCGGCTCGTGTCCAGGTCGGGATGGAACCGGGCGCCGACCGTCCCCGCTACGCAGTGCGCGGGCCAGCTGTCGACGAAATCCGGCTCGGCGTCGAAGTGACCGCCGGGATCGACGTGGAAGTCCTGCGTCGCCACGACGTGGTCATAGCCTGCCGCCTCCGGGCTGGCCAGATACTCGGTCAGTGCTCGCGCGACCGCGGCACCTCCGGTGACGGCAAGCGAGCCGCCCTCGCAGAAATCGTTCTGGACATCAACGATCACAAGTGCGCGCACAGCCCGAGCGTAACGCTAGCCGACATCCATGGGCGTACCGCCGGTGATGCGCACTAGCTCGCCGAAGGACGTCGGGAACACTGTGTGCACGTGACCGCCCGCCGCCCAGACCACCTCGTGCGGCTGCAGAGCGGTGTCGACCAGGGTGCGGATCGGCTTCGGATGACCCACAGGCGCCACCCCGCCGATCCGCTGACTGGTGCTGGCATAGACGAATTCCGGGTCGGCGCGGCCCAGCTTCGCGACTCCGATCTCCGCCGCGACCTTGCCGGTGTCAACCCGGTGCGCACCGCTGGTCAGGATCAGCAGCGGCTCGCCGTCAGCGTTGAAGACCAGGCTGTTGGCGATCGCGCCAACCGGGCAGCCGAGCTGCCCCGCCGCGGCGGCGGCGGTGGGCGCCGGCTCGGGCAGGTCCCGGACCTCGCCGGTCACTCCGAGGGCCCTCAGCTCGCTGGCGACGTGCTCGGCATTCCTGTGCATCGCGCCAGTGTGGCACGGGCCGGCCCGCCTCGTCGTCTCGGTTAGTCGCGGTCCGGCTCGAAGACTGTCGGGATCGCAGGGTAACCCCGGGACAGCTGACGCGCGTGCCCCGGCAGCTCGGCTACCGCCTGCTGATGCCGGGCCCTGGCGGCCGTGAGCCTCTCCCGGCCGACGATCTGCCCGCCGTCCACGAGACGGCGCAGCAGCGGGCGTCCCCGGCCGTCGAGATCTGGCCGGTCGGCGACCAGCTCGGCCACCGCGCGGCCGGTGGCATCCAGCTGCCGGGCAGCCCACTTGCGGCCGCCGCGAGACGGCTTGCCGACCGAGCGCTTCGCAACCGGCAGCAAGGTGCCGCTGCCGTCGTCTGCGGCGCGTGCGACCAGCTTGTAGACGAGCGCGGCGGTCGGCGCGCCCGACCCGGTCACCAGGGACGTCCCGACGCCGTATCCGTCGACGGGCTCCGCGGCGAGCGCGGCGATCGAGTACTCGTCCAGGTCGCCGGTCAGGATGATCCGCGTCTTGGCGGCACCGAGGGCATCGAGCTGGACGCGCGCATCGCGGCCTACCTGCGCGAGGTCGCCGCTGTCGATGCGGATGGCGCCGAGGTCGGGCCCGGCGAGCCGCACCGCGGTCTCGATCGCGGCCGGCACGTGGTAGGTGTCGACCAGCAGCGTCGTGCCACGCCCGAGGACCGCGAGCTGAGCGGCGTAAGCCTGCTCCTCGTCGTCGTGCAGCAGCGTGAACGCGTGCGCGCTCGTGCCGCTCGTGGGCACCTCGTACTCGAGGCCAGCCCGCAGATTGGAGCTGGTGGCAAAGCCGGCGATGTACGCGGCGCGCGCGCTCGCCACCGCCGCGCGCTCGTGCGTCCGCCTCGAGCCCATCTCTATCAGCGGCCGGCCGCCGGCGGCCGTGACCATTCTGGATGCCGCGGATGCGATCGCGCAGTCATGGTTGAACACCGAGAGGGCGAGTGTCTCCAGGATGACTGCCTCGGCGAAGGTGCCCTCGACCACCAGGATCGGCGAGCCGGGGAAGTAACAGTCACCCTCGGCGTAACCCCAGACGTCGCCGCCGAACCGGTAGCTGCGCAGGAACTCCAGCGTCGGCGCGTCCGCGATCTGCATCCGGTCGAGGAACTCCAGGTCCGCCGCGCTGAACCGGAAGCCCTCGAGCACGTCCAGGAACCTGCCGGTGCCGGCCACCACGCCGTACCGGCGTCCGTTCGGCAGGTGCCTGGCGAACATCTCGAACGCCGCCCGCCGGTGGGCCTTGCCGCTGTGCAGCGCCGCCCGCAGCATCGTGAGCTCGTAGTGGTCGGTGAGCAGCGCGGTGCCCGCGGCCTCGTCACTAGTCACCTGCGCAGCTTACGGGTCGCCGTGGCGGCCCCCGCGGCAGCGCTCCCAGCATTCCCGGCATCACCGACATGCGCTGCTCGCCCGCACCGCGGATAGGCTCGGTAGCGAGGGAGTTGCCGAGGCTATGCGTGGAAGACTGGCACCGGGGGAGTGGGACACTGAAGCCCTGGGGAGGTGACAGCAGTGAGCACGGCACCAGTCGAGATTGAGCAGCCAGAGACGAGCGAGGACGCTCGGCTGGATGCGCCCTGGATCACGATTGTCTGGAATGATCCGGTTAACCTCATGAGCTATGTAACGTACGTCTTCCAGCGTGTCTTCGGTTACCCCAAGCCCAAGGCGCAGAAGCTCATGCTGGACGTACACCACAAGGGCAAGGCCGTGGTGTCCTCGGGCGCGCGTGAGGCCATGGAGCGCGATGCCGAGGCCCTGCACGGGTACGGCCTGTGGGCCACGGTGAGCCACGACTCATGACCGGGACCGGGCCGGGCTCGTTCCCCGGCGACGACGAGCGCCCGGACCGCGACTGGCCGCTCGGCGGCGAGCCGCGCGACGGCGAGCCGCTTGACGGCCACGCGATGGATGACGCAGCCTTCGACGAGGGCGCGCTCGATGACGATCTTGACGCGGAGGACGCCGACGAGGAGATCACGGCCACGTTCCGGCCCATCCCCGGGGGTGCGACCTGCTACTTCGGACCCGCTCAGGCCGGCGTGATCCGCAGCCTGGTGGGTCAGGTGGCCGAGCTCATCAGCACCGAGATGAGCGCCGGTGCGGAGACGGCAGCCGGACCCGGCGACCTGGACAGCGCGGCGCCCGAGGAGCTGGAGAGGATGCTGGGCCTGAGCGGCAACGCCGAGCTGCCCGAGGATCCGGTGCTGGCCCGTCTGCTGCCGGACGCCTACTCGGGCGACCCGAAGGCATCGGCCGAGTTCCGCCGGTACACCGAGGAGAGCCTGCGGGCCGGGAAGATCAACTCCGCCCAGGCCGTGCTGGCCTCGCTGCCGGCCGGCGGGGGCGATGTGGTGCTCAGCGAGCCTGAGTGCCAGCAGTGGCTGAAGGCCCTGAATGACGTCCGGCTGGCACTAGGCGTCAGGCTCGGCATCAGCGACGAGGACGAGGATTTCATCGAGGGCCTTTCGGCCGGAGATCCGCGACTCGCCTATATCCCCGTTTATCAGTGGCTGGCATACCTGCAGGACAGCCTCATCGAGTCGCTCAGCTAGTCTTCGCTCCATGCTGACGATAAGCGCGGACCTGCGCGCGCGGATAGTGGCCCATGCCCGGGCCGACCATCCAGACGAGGCCTGCGGCGTCATCGCCGGGCCGGCAGGCGCCGACCGGCCCGAGCGGTTCATCGCGATGCTCAACGCTGAGCGCTCGCCGACCTTCTACCGGTTCGATTCCATCGAGCAGCTCAAGGTATGGCGCGAGATGGACGAGCGCGACGAGGAGCCCGTCGTCATCTATCACTCGCACACGGCGACCGAGGCCTACCCGTCCCGCACAGACATTTCATACGCAATGGAGCCAAACGCACATTATGTTCTAGTCTCCACGCTAGACCCGGGCCAGGCGGAGTTCCGCTCGTACCGGATCGTCGACGGCGCGGTGACCGAGGAGGAGGTCGCCGTCGTCCCGGAATGATCCCGCCGGGCTGCCGGTTGAGCACAGCGAGCGCAGCACGATCACGCACGGCAACGGGGCCGGAGCAGGCGTCACGAGGCAAGGCGGCGTACCCGCCACTGAGCGATGTAGCACTTGGAGCAAGAGCAATGGCAATCGAGGTCCGCATCCCGACCATCCTGCGCAGTTACACCGACGGCGAGAAGTCGGTCGAGGGCACCGGCGCGACGCTCGGTGAGCTGTTCGCCGACCTGGACGGCCGCTATGACGGGCTGTCGGACCGGCTGATCGACGAGAGCGGGCTGCGCAGGTTCGTGAACGTATACCTGAACGACGAGGACGTCCGCTTCCTCGGCGGCCTGTCCGCCCCGGTGAGCGACGGTGACACCGTCACGGTGCTGCCCGCGGTCGCGGGCGGCGAGCGCTGACCGGGCCGACTGCCTGACGGACGCCCGCATGCGCTACGACTCGCTGCTCGACCTGGTCGGCGGCACGCCGCTGGTCGGCCTGCCCCGGCTGTCGCCGAGCCCGGCGGTACGGCTGTGGGCCAAGCTGGAAGACAGGAATCCGACTGGCTCCGTCAAGGACCGGATCGCGGCCTACATGATCGCCGCCGCCGAGAAGGACGGGCGGCTCAGCCCCGGCGCCATCATCCTGGAGCCGACGTCGGGGAACACCGGGATCAGCCTGGCGATGGTCGCCAAGCTGCGCGGCTACCAGCTGATCTGCGTGATGCCAGAGAACACCTCGACCGAGCGGCGTGAGCTCCTCGAGGCGTACGGCGCCACGATCGTGTTCTCGGCAGCGGCGGGCGGCTCGAACGAGGCGGTGCGGGTGGCCAAGGAGCTGGCGGCCGACCATCCCGACTGGGTCATGCTGTACCAGTACGGCAACGAGGCCAACGCCAGGGCGCACTACGAGACCACTGGTCCCGAGCTGCTCGCTGACCTGCCGGAGATCACCCATTTCGTGGCCGGCCTCGGGACCACCGGCACGCTGATGGGCACCGGCAGGTACCTGCGCGAGCAGCGGCCGGACGTCCAGATCGTGGCGGCCGAGCCGCGCTATGGCGAGCTCGTCTACGGCCTGCGCAACCTGTCCGAGGGGTTCATCCCCGAGCTGTACGACGAGACGGTGCTGACGTCGCGATTCTCGGTTTCCTCCGCTGATGCGCTGCGGCGGACCCGCGAGCTGCTGCAGACCGAGGGACTGGTCGCCGGCATCTCGTCCGGCTGCGTGCTGCACGCCGGACTGGCGCTGGCGGCGAAGGCCGAGGAAGCGGGCAAGCGCGCCGACATCGCGCTGCTGATCGCCGACGGCGGCTGGAAGTACCTGTCCACCGGCGCCTACAGCGGCACCCTCGCCGAAGCCGAGGCACGGCTGGAGGGTCAGCTGTGGGCCTGACCCGGCCGCAGGTTACTCTTCGGTAGGCAAACCGGCCCGAGCAGGGAGATACCGCCGGATGACGATCTTCGATGCGGCGACCGCGGTCAGCCGCCGTGCCGACGGCCGGTACGAGGCACGGCCGGACGTCAGGTTCGCGCTGGTGGTTCCGGGCTCCGGCACGCCGCCCGCGGTGAACGGCGGCGCGCTGCTCGCGACCGTGCTGCGCGCGGTGCTGAGCGAGTCGCCCCACCCGCATCCGGTCGCGACCAGCGCCCACTTCCTGCGGGTGCCGCAGCTCGCGCCGGCGCAGGTGGAGGTCAGCTGGCTCAAGCGCGGCGGCACTGCGGCCACGGCCCGCGCCGCGCTGGTGCAGGACGGCAAGGTCATCCTCGATACGACCATCACCACCGGCACGGTGGCGGCCGGAACCGCGGGCGGCCTGGACTGGACCGGCCCCCCGCCCGACTTCCCCGCGATCGAGGACTGCGTCGACCTCGGCAGGTGGCCGGGAACGGTGTCCAGGGACGGCACCGCGGGCTACGCGGCGCAGGTGGAGGTCCTCTTCGACCCCGCCACGACGGGCTGGCGCCGCGACGAGCCCTCCGGCCTGCCCGAGATGCGCGGCTATTTCCGGCTGCGCGACGACCGGCCGCCGGACGCCCTGCTGCTCGCGATGGCCGTGGACGGGCTGCCGCCCGTCGTGTTCGGGCTCGGCGCCACCGGCTGGGCACCCACGGTGGAGCTGACCTGGCATATGCGCGCGGTGCCCGCGGCCGGGCCGCTGGCTGTCCAGACGCGAGCGCGGCACGTCAGCAGCGGCTGGTTCGACGAGGAGGCCGAGGTCTGGGACGCAGCGGGGCGCCTGGTCGCGCAGAGCAGGCAGCTGGCCAGGGTCGGCCGCGGGCCGCTGCGGGCGCCGGCCGACGCTGCCGCGAACAGCGCGGCGGCCGACAGCACCGCCGCGAACGGCGCCGCCGATCCGCAGACGGCTGCGATCTTGTTACGAGGAACACCCAGGGCGCTGCCAGATTCCCCTTAATCCGCCAGCGAGCGGCTAGGGGACGCTCTTGATCCGCCAGACGAAGATCGAGCCGAGCGCCGCCACGATGGCCGTAGCGCCGAACAGGGCCGGGTAGCCGAGATAGTCGGCGATCGGGGCCGCGATGGCCGCGCCGATCGCGGCGGGGCCGACGATGGCGATGTTGATGATGCCGAGGTCCTTGGCCCGGTCCGAGGCGGCAGGCAGCACCTGGGTGATGAGGGCCTGGTCGACCGCCAGGTACGCGCCGAAGCCGACACCGAACAGCACCGCCGCGATCTCGGCGGCGGCCCAGTTCTCCACGAACGTCAGCAGCAGGGCCGCCAGCCCCATGAACGCGCCGGATACCGTCACGATCATCTTCCGCTTGCCCATCCGGTCGGAGATGATCCCGCCGACGATCGCGGTGATCACCACGCACACCGTGTAGATCACGATGAGGATCAGCAGCCCGCTGGTCGCGGAGATGTGGTTGGTCTTGTACAGGTGGACCTGGTCGCGCAGGAAGTAGAGCAGGTAGAGCGTGCCCATGGCGATGGCCAGCGACGCCAGGAACCGGGTCAGCCACGCCCAGGCGAAGTCGGGGTACTCCCGCGGGCTTATCCAGTAAGAGCCGAGCAGCTTGCGCCAGGAGAACGGGTCGCGGTGCCCGGCCTCAAGCGGGTGATCGTCGGTCAGGAGCGCGAACGGGATGGCGAGCACCAGCAGCAGCAGGCCGAGCGTCAGGTAGCCGGGAATCAGCTTGGAGTCGAAGACGTCCACCACGAGGACGGTGCCGACCACCAGGCCGAGCGCCTGCGGCATGCCCACCCAGCCTGCCACGGTGGCGCGCTGCGGGATCGGCACGTGGTCGGGGATCGCGGCGCTGAGGCTCGCGTACTCGCCGTTCTGGAACGCGCTGAACAGGACCCACAGCACGGCTACCCCGGCGACCGACGTCTGGTGGCCGAGCAGGACCATGCAGATCGCGGCCAGCAGGGCCATGGCCAGCGTCCAGCGGTGCCTGCGCCCGCGCAGCCTGCCGAGGCCGAACGCGTTCGTGGTCCGGTCCGACAGCGCCCCGGCCAGCGGCGTGGCCAGCACCGAGGACACCGCGCCCAGGCCGGAGACCAGGCCGAGGGAGAGCAGCTTGGTCTTGTTGTCGATGTTCTGCAGCTGGATCGGCAGGAGCACCTGGATCGGGGTGAGCGACGCCATCCACATGCCGAGGCTGGCCAGGCTCAGGCCGCTGACCCAGCTCGCGGTGACATGCACCGTCGGCTCGGCGAGGGCGAGCGGCATCTTCCGCTCGTCGGTCGTCGGCTCGTTAGCCATGACACCTCCGCTTGTGGCCGTGCTCTCTCGCGATCATGGACGGTATCGCGATCATGCCGTGTCGCGGATCATAGTGGTAGAGCCTGAATTTTCGCCTGATTTCGGCCGTCCCGTTACGATCGTGCGCGTCTCGCCCCGGACGCCCGGCGTAGCCTTGATCATTGTGCAGACGACGATCGTGGGCTGCGCGGGCAGCTTCCCCGGCCCGGATAGCGCAGCTTCCTGCTACCTGATTGATACCGGTCGCTTCAAGCTAGTGCTCGATCTTGGGAACGGCGGCCTCGGGTCCCTGCAGCGGTACGCCGGCCTGGACGAGATAGACGCGATCTGCCTCAGCCACCTGCATGCCGACCACTGCCTGGACATGTGCGGCTTCGCGGTCGCCAAGATCCACCATCCGCTCGGGCGGCGCCGCCGGATCCCGGTCTACGGTCCGGCAGCCGCGGCCGAGCGGCTGACCAGGGCCATGAGCCTGGCGGGCGGCAGCGACATGACCGACGCGTTCGCGTTCATCGACCTTCAGCCTGGCACTACCGAGATCGGCCCGCTGCGGGTGACGACCGCGTACATGAACCACCCGGTACAGACCTTCGGCTTCCGGATCGAGCACGACGGCCAGGTCCTGGCGTACTCGGCCGACACCGGGCCGACGGACGAGCTGGTCCGGCTGGCCAGCGGCGCCGACGTGCTGCTGTGCGAGGCGTCGTTCCTTGACGGCCCCGACCTTCCGGCCGACCTGCACCTGACCGCACGGCAGGCGGCCCGGCACGCGGCCAGGGCCGGGGCGGGCGAGCTGGTCCTCACCCACCTGGTGGCCTGGAACGACCCGGCCGCCACCCTGGAGCAGGCCAGCACCGCATTCGGCGGAGCGCTGTCGCTGGCGGCGCCGGGGCGGCAGATCCCCGGCCGGCCGGCCGGCGGCGCATAGACTCAACCGTCATGCGGGTACTCGTCACCGGCGGTGCAGGCTTCATCGGCTCGCATCTGACCGATGCCCTGCTGGCCAGGGGCGATGACGTCGCGGTGGCAGACGACCTGTCGGCGGGGCGGCCCGGCCGGATGGCGGGGCGGGTCACGCTGCACAAGGTCAGCGTCGCGCGAGGCGACGAGCTGGCCGCGGTGGTCGCGGACCTGGCGCCAGACCTGATCTGCCATCTCGCCGCGCAGATCGACGTCCGGGTGTCGGTGTCACAGCCCGCGGCCGACGCCGAGACGAACGTGGTGGGCACCGTCAACGTCCTGGAGGCCGCCCGCGAGGCCGGGGCCAGGGTCCTGCTGGCTTCGACCGGCGGGGTCCTCTACGGCCGGGACGCCCCGATCCCGTCCCTCGAGGACGTGCTGCCGCTGCCCGAGTCACCGTACGGCGTCGCCAAGCACTGCGCCGAACAGTACGTGATGCTCTACAACCGGCTGCACGGCACGAGCCATACGGTTCTCCGGCTGGCGAACGTGTACGGCCCGCGGCAGGACCCGGCGGGCGAGGCGGGCGTCGTGGCGATCTTCTGCGCGCAGGTGCTGGCGGGAGAACGGCCGACGATCTTCGGCGACGGCCGCCAGACGCGCGACTACGTCTATATCGGCGATGCGGTGGCGGCGCTGGTCGCCGCGGCCGACCGGGGCAGGCCAGGGATATGGAACGTCGGCTCTGGCATCGAGGTCAGCGTGCTCGAGCTCGCGCGCGTGATCGGCGCGATAGCCGGCCGCGTGGTGCGTCCCCGCTACGCTCCCGCCCGGCCGGGCGAGCTGCTGCGCAGCGCGCTCGCGTCCGACCGGGCCCGCCTCGACCTCGGCTGGACCGCGACTACGCCGCTGCCGGCCGGCGTGGCGCGCGTCTACCGGTGGCTGGAGGCGGGTGCTCCGGAGCGAGCCGACTACTGACGCAGCCAGGGACGCGGCCCGCATGCGGGTGACCGGCACCCGTTAGGCTGCAAGCCATGTCCCGACCAGATGGCAGACGGCCCGATCAGCTGCGCGACGTGAAGATAACCAGGGGCTGGCTCGAGCACGCGGAGGGCTCCGTGCTCGTCGAGTTCGGTGCCACCCGGGTGCTGTGCGCGGCAAGTGTGCAGGAAGATGTGCCCCGCTGGCGCCGCGGCAGCGGCCAGGGCTGGGTGACGGCGGAGTACGCGATGCTGCCCAGGTCCACCAACACCCGCAGCGACCGCGAGTCGGTGAAGGGCAAGATCGGCGGCCGCACGCACGAGATCTCCAGGCTGGTCGGCAGGTCGCTGCGCGCGTGCCTCGACCCCAGGGCGCTCGGCGAGAACTCGGTCATCATCGACTGTGACGTGCTGCAGGCCGACGGCGGGACCCGGACTGCGGCGATCACCGGCGGCTATGTCGCGCTCGCCGACGCGATCGCCTGGCTGCAGGGCAGGAAGCGGTGCAAGGGTGAGCCGCTAATCGCCTCGGTCGCCGCGGTCAGCGTCGGGATCATCGAGGGCGAGCCACGGCTCGACCTGTGCTACGACGAGGACGTGACGGCCGAGACGGACATGAACGTGGTGTGCACCGGCGACGGCGGGTTCGTCGAGGTCCAGGGCACCGCGGAGCGCGAGCCGTTCAGCCGCGGCCTGCTGGACGAGCTGCTCGACCTGGCCGTCACTGGCTGCGCGGAGCTGACCAAGCTCCAGCAGGCAGCGCTCGGCGCATGACGAGCGGCCACCGCGCCCGCCTGGTGCTGGCCACCGCCAACCGCAAGAAGCTCGCCGAGCTGACCAGGATCCTGGCCGCGGGGCACGTCGACGTTGAGCTGACCGGCCTGGACGGGTTTCCCGGCGCGCCCGAGGTGGCCGAGACTGGTGCCACGTTCGCAGCGAACGCGCTGCTGAAGGCCCGTGCGATCGCAGCGTTCACCGGCCTGCCCGCGGTCGCCGACGACTCCGGCCTGTGCGCGGACGCGCTGAACGGCATGCCGGGCGTGCTGTCGGCACGGTGGGCGGGCCGCCACGGGGATGACGAGGCGAACCTGCGGCTCTTGCTGGGCCAGCTGGCGGACGTTCCCGACGAGCGCCGCGGCGCGAACTTCACCAGCGCCGCGGCGCTCGTGCTGCCCGGCGGCCGCGAGCACGTCACCGAGGGCGTCATGCGCGGCGTGCTGGTGCGGGAGCCGCGCGGCACCGGCGGGTTCGGCTATGACCCGATCTTCGTGGCCGAGGGGATGACCTGCACCAACGCCGAGCTCGACGGCAGCGCCAAGGACGCCATAAGTCACCGCGGGAAGGCGCTGCGCGCACTTGCCCCGGTGATCGCCGCGCTGCTCGGCTAGCCCCGGCCCGGCGAACCGGGCCGGCCTGGCGCACCCGGCGTTCCTCCTGGATACGGTTAGACCTGACAGCGGCGTCCGAGAGGAGCGGCGATGGCCGAGCACCGGCTGGCCCCAGGCGATACGGCACCGGGCTTCACCCTGCCCGACGCGGACGGCAGCAAGGTGAGCCTGTCGGACTACCGCGGGCAGCGCGTGGTCGTCTACTTCTACCCGGCCGCGATGACACCCGGCTGCACGAAGCAGGCGTGCGACTTCCGTGACAGCCTGGCGTCGCTGGCCGCCGCCGGCGTCGCCGTGCTCGGCATCTCGCCGGACGCGCCGTCGAAGCTCGCGAGGTTCCGGGATAAGGAGGGCCTGAACTTCCCGCTGCTGAGCGATCAGGACAAGACCGTGCTCGCTGCGTACGGCGCGTACGGCGAGAAGATGATGTACGGGAAGACCACGGTCGGCGTCATCCGGTCAACGTTCGTGGTAGGCCCGGACGGCAAACTGGAGCAGTCTCAGTACGGTGTCAAGGCCACCGGGCACGTCGCCCGGCTGCGCAGGGAGCTTGGCATCTGAACGAGGGGTCGTAGCCCAACGGCAGGAGGCGCAAGATTTAGGTTCTTGACAGTGTGGGTTCGAATCCCACCGGCCCCACCGCTCCGCTGCAGGCCAGTGCCCGTCCGGAGCCCGGAGGAAGACCCGTGCTTACCCTGGTGAGTAACGGGGGGAGCTGAGAGGTGTGCGGGTGACCGGCCCGGTCGGGTTTGACCTCGACCAGACGCTCATCGACTCGAGGGCCGCGATCC
>Ga0335078_10001392_pt1 | contig 36667 bp, 34 predicted proteins | sample Lox_Sample_32_FD_206711 | JGI IMG/M metagenome (GOLD analysis project Ga0335078, IMG submission 206711) | Soil microbial communities from Loxahatchee National Wildlife Refuge, Florida, United States - Lox_Sample_3.2 | ecosystem: Environmental > Terrestrial > Soil > Wetlands | place: USA... | reverse complement strand
CGCCATACCGACGTTTTGGTGTGCACGCGCGCGCGTCCGCGAGGTCCTCAGATATCTCAAAAACGATATCGACGTGCCCTACAAGATGCTCTACGACCTCACGGCAGTCGACGAGCGGATGCGCCTTAACCGCGGCGCGGCGCAATCCGATTTCACGGTGGTCTATCATCTGTTTTCGTTCGAGCGCAATCAGTACATCCGGATCAAAACCCCGCTCGAAACGGATCACTTGTCGATGGACAGCGCCACAGATTTGTGGCCGGCCGCCAACTGGTACGAGCGCGAAGTGTGGGACATGTTCGGCATCCGCTTTGTGGGGCACCCTCACCTGGAACGCATTCTAATGCCGCGAAGCTGGGTGGGCCATCCGCTGCGCAAGGACCATCCGGCGCGCGCCACGGAGATGGGGCCATTCCAGCTTTCGCAGCAAAAGCAAGAAGCCGAACAGGAGTTGCTGCGCTTCCGCCCGGAAGACTGGGGCATGCAGCGCAGTGGCGAGGACACGGATTTCATTTTCCTGAACGTCGGCCCGCAGCATCCGGGGACGCACGGCGTGCTGCGCATTGTGTTGCAACTCGATGGCGAGGAGATCGTGGATGCCGTACCGGAAATCGGATTCCATCACCGCGGCGCCGAGAAGCTGGGCGAGCGCCAGTCCTGGCACACGTACATTCCGTACACCGATCGCGTGGACTACCTGGGCGGCGTCATGAACAATCTGGCGTACCTGACGGCAGTGGAAAAGCTCGCAGGCATCACGGTGCCGACGCGCGGCCAGGTCATCCGCGTGATGTTGTGCGAGCTGTTTCGCATCATCAGCCACTTGGTCTGGTATGGCACGTTCGCGCAGGATGTCGGCCAGATGTCGCCGGTATTTTACACATTCAACGACCGGGAGCGTGCATTCAGCATCATCGAGGCGATTTGCGGGGCGCGCATGCATCCCAACTGGTTTCGCATCGGCGGCGTGGCGGCGGATCTGCCCGAAGGCTGGGGTGGGATGTTTCGCGATTTTATTCAGTATTTCCCTCCGCGTCTCGCAGAATACGATCGTGAGGTCCTGCAGAACCGGATTTTCAAGGCGCGCACAAAAGGCATTGGCAGCTTCACCAAGGAGCAAGCCATCGAGTGGGGCGCTACGGGACCGGCTCTTCGGGCCTGCGGCTTCGAGTGGGACTTTCGTAAGAAGCAGCCGTACTCCGGCTATGAGCAGTTTGAGTTTGATATCCCCACAGCCACGCACGGCGATTGTTACGACCGCGCGCTGGTCCGCGCGGAAGAGATGCGGCAGAGCCTGCGGATTATCGAGCAGTGCGTAAATCACATGCCTGCCGGTCCCTACAAATCGGACCATCCGCTAGCCAGCCCGCCCCTCAAAGACCGCACCATGCACGACATCGAAACACTGATCACACATTTCCTGAGTGTCAGTTGGGGGCCGGTGATGCCGGTGGGCGAGGCACTGGGCGCGATCGAAGCGACCAAAGGCAATAACGGCTATTACCTGGTGAGTGACGGAAGCACGGTTTCGTACCGCACACGCATTCGCACGCCGTCGTTTCCACACCTGCAAATGCTGCCGCTGTTGTGCCGGGGCCGGATGATCCCCGACTTGTTGGCCGTGCTGGGCGCGATGGATTTTGTACTGGCGGATGTAGACCGATGAGGAGCGATTCGCATGCTGACGCCTGAGGAACGAGCGGAGATCGAAGCCGAGTTTCCGCACTATCCGAACCGTAAAGCAGTGTGCATCGACGCCATGAGGATCGTGCAGAAGCACCGGGGTTGGCTCTCCGATGAAGCACTGCTCGATATCGGCGAGCTGTTGGGCATGTCCGCCGCCGACCTGGATGGCGTCGCGACGTTCTACAACTTGCTGTTCCGGCGCCCGGTTGGCCGCCATGTCATCTATCTTTGCGACAGCGTCAGTTGCTGGATCATGGGCTCGGAGCGGCAATGTAGCCATCTTTCGAAGCGGCTCGGCGTTGCGCCCGGAGAAACCACGGCCGATGGTCGCTTCACGCTGCTGCCCATCGTGTGCCTGGGGGCCTGCGATCACGCGCCCGTCATGATGATCGATGACGATACGCATTTCGATCTGACTCCCGAGCGGATCGACCGGATCTTGGAGCGATACGCCTGATGCCTGAGGATAAGCCGCTGACCGGAAACATGCGGCCCGATGGGCAAGCCCTCGATCGCCGGGCTTACGAGCGCGCCGGCGGCTATCGCGGATTGCGCAAAGCTCTCAGCGGCATGACTCCGGCAGCGGTCACTGCGGAAGTAAAGGACTCCAACCTGCGCGGCCGCGGAGGCGCCGGATTTCCAACCGGCCTGAAGTGGAGTTTCGTTCCTGAAAAGGGGCCGCATCCGCGCTATGTGGTAGCCAACGGTGACGAAATGGAGCCAGGCACTTTCAAAGACCGGCTGCTGGTGGAGCGCGATCCGCACCAGTTGGTCGAAGGCATGATCCTCGCCGGCTACGCGACTGGGGCGGACATCGGCTACATTTTCTTGCGCGGCGAGTACAAACTGAGCGCGCAGCGCGTCGCACGAGCCATCGCTGAAGCATACGAGGCCGGCTACCTCGGCAAGGACATCCTCGATTCAGGCTATAGCTTCGAACTGTACCTGCATCTCAGCGCCGGCCGATACATGTGCGGCGAGGAGACGGGCATGTTGAACGCCTTGGAAGGCAAGCGCGCCAATCCGCGCGCCAAACCACCGTTTCCGCCGGCCTCGGGGCTGTTCGGCAAGCCCACCACGATCAATAACGTGGAAACGCTGTGCAATGTGCCGCATATCATCCGCAACGGCGCGGCTTGGTTCCGGGGGTTGAGCCGCTCGAAAGACGGCGGCACCAAGCTCTACGGTGCGAGCGGCAAGGTGAAACGCCCCGGGCTTTGGGAGTTGTCCATGGGAACGCCTATCCGGGAGATTCTGGAGGAGCATGCGGGTGGGATGCGAGATGGCGTCCGCTTTCGCGGCTTGCTGCCCGGCGGCGCTTCGACCGATTTCCTGACCGACGAGCACCTCGATACTCCCATGGATTTCAACGAAGTCCAGAAGGCGGGCAGCCGCATGGGCACGGGGACCATGATCATCCTCGACGATCAAACCTGCCCTGTCGGCATGGTATCTAACCTGGAACATTTCTTTGCGCAGGAATCCTGTGGCTGGTGCACGCCTTGCTGGAGCGGTCTGGGATGGGTAGAGCGCATTCTTTGCGCCATCGAGGAAGGCCGCGGCCAGCCCGGCGACCTGGAGAAACTCGCATTCCAAGCGCGTTTCTGGGCGCCGGGACACACCTTTTGCGCGCTCGCGCCGGGCGCCGCCGAGCCCTTGCAGAGCGCGTTGAAATACTTCCGCGCCGATTTCGAACAGCACATCAACGAAAAGCGGTGCCCCTGGAAATGACTATGGCGGTCGTCTATGTGGACAACCGAGCCTATGAAGTAGATCCGAGGCAGAACCTCCTCCACGCCTGCCTGCAACTGGGCATGGACCTGCCGTATTTCTGCTGGCATCCCGCCCTGGGCTCGGTGGGCGCCTGCCGGCAATGCGCCGTCAAGCAATTCAAGGACGAAACCGACCAGCGCGGCAGAATCGTGATGGCCTGCATGACGCCCGCCGCGGAGGGCACGCGCATCTCGATCCGGGATCCCGAGGCGGTTGAGTTCCGCAAGGCGATCATCGAGGGCTTGATGCTGAATCATCCGCACGATTGCCCGGTGTGCGACGAAGGCGGCGAATGCCACTTGCAGGACATGACCGTCATGACCGGCCACGATTATCGGCGCTACGCATTCGAGAAGCGCACGTTCCGCAACCAGTATCTCGGGCCGTTCGTGAATCACGAAATGAACCGCTGCATCCAGTGCTACCGGTGCGTGCGGTTCTATCGCGAATACGCGGGTGGAAACGACTTGAACGCATTTTCCCTGCGCAATATCGTCTTTTTCGGCCGGGATCGCGACGGGGTGCTGGAGAACGAATTTGCCGGGAACCTGGTCGAGGTCTGCCCCACTGGAGTCTTCACGGACGCAACGCTTAAGCGCCACTACACGCGCAAGTGGGATTTGCAGATGGCGCCTTCGGTGTGTGTGCACTGCGGGCTCGGCTGCAACATTACCGCCGCCGAGCGATACGGCATGCTGCGCCGCCTCGTGAATCGCTATAACGGCGAGGTGAACGGCTATTTTCTATGCGACCGCGGCCGGTTCGGCTACGAATTCGTCAACAGCCAGCGGCGCATCCGGCAGCCGATGTTGCACGGCAAACCGGTCAGCGCCGAAGCCGCGCTTGCTTACCTGCGCGAACTGGCGGCAGGGAGCGTCATCGGCATCGGTTCGCCGCGCGCCTCGCTCGAAAGCAATTTCGCGTTGCGTACGCTCGTGGGCGCGGATCGGTTCTATGCGGGCGTGTCCGGCGCGCAATCCGGGCTCTTGAAGCTAATGTTGGACATTCTTCGCGGCGGACCGGCACGCACGCCTTCCCTGCGCGAGGTCGAAAGCTGCGATGCGGTGTTCGTTCTAGGTGAAGATATCACCAACGTTGCGCCGCGAATGGCTCTAAGCCTGCGGCAGTCAGTCCGTCAACAGCCCATGCAGATTGCCGAGCGGATGCGGGTCCCGCTGTGGATGGATCACTCGGTGCGCGAGGCCGTGCAGGAGAAGAAAGGGCCGCTGTTCATTGCTGCCGTATCCGCCACGCGCCTGGACGATATCGCCACGCGCACATTTCGGGGCGCGCCCGACGACTTGGCGCGCTTGGGCTTCGGAGTGGCCCACACCCTTAATGGAGTTGCACCCGCGCCAATGGATCTTCCCGAGCCCGTACGAGGTGTGGCCGACGAAATCGCTGGAGCGCTGAAAGCGGCCAAGCGCCCTCTCATCGTGTCCGGGCCGAGCCTTGGCAGCGCCGCCATTATGGAGGCTGCCGCGAACGTTGCCTGGGCCCTTCCCGGCGCCCGGCTCGCATTCACCGCGCCGGAATCGAACAGCATCGGCTTGGCATTGATGGAAGCTCCGGCGCTCGATGCCGCCCAAGCGGCCACTGCGGACACTGTTATCATCCTCGAAGACGATCTGTTCCAGCGGCTTCCCGCTTCGGCTGTGGAGCCGTTCCTCGCGCGTTTCCATCACGTGGTGGTTCTCGATTTCCTGGAAAACGCCACCACGGCGAAGGCGGAACTCCTCTTGCCCGCGGCGGCGTTCGCTGAAGCCGACGGATCATTGGTGAGTAGCGAGGGCCGCGCGCAGCGCTTCTTTCAGGCGTTGGCGCCGTCGCCACCCATTCGGGAAAGTTGGCGTTGGCTCGGCTCATGGGAAACGTTCGATGACATAGTCGCCGCGCTGGCGTCCGCTGTGCCTCAACTCGTTGCCGTGACTCAGGCAGCGCCGGCCGCCTCGTTTCGCATGGCGGGCGCGGAGGTTCCACGCGAACCGCATCGCTACAGCGGGCGCACCGCTATGCTCGCTAACATTACCGTGCATGAGCCCAAGCCGCCCGACGATCCCGATTCGCCCTTGTCGTTTTCGATGGAAGGAAGCCCGGATCAGCCGCCCGCCGCGTTGCAGCCTTTCTTCTGGACGCCGGGCTGGAATTCGATCCAGGCGGTCAACAAGTTTCAGGAGGAAATCGCCGGACCTCTGCGTCAGGGCGACCCGGGAGTGCGCATCTTGGAACCAGGCGGCAAGAAGCCCCCGTTTTTCGATGGGAGCCCAGCGGCGTTCGAACCACACGCGGACGAATGGCTGCTCGTGCCCTTTTATCACATCTTCGGATCCGAAGAACTAAGCTGCAATGCACCCGGCATCGCGCAGCTTTCGCCGCAACCATACGTCGCACTCAACATGGAGGACGCCGCGGGATTTGGTAAGGAATTGGAACTATTCGGGCAGCGATTTCCTTTGACTCAATCTCCAGATTTGCCCCAGGGTGTGGCCGGCGTGCCGGCAGGAGTGCCGCCTTTCGCTGGGCTGGAATTGCCGATGTGGAGCAGGATCTCCCCAGTGCCATGACCAGCCCTTATCCCATCCCTGCGATCATCGGCATCCTGATTGCGGCCCTCTCGCTCGCCGCCAGCTTGATCTGGCTCGAGCGGCGTCTGCTGGCGTTGTGGCAGGACCGCTACGGCCCGAATCGCGTCGGTCCCTTCGGCCTGCTTCAAGTCCTGGCCGACATGATCAAGATCTTCTTCAAAGAGGACTGGATTCCGCCGTTCGCCGACAAGGCCATCTTCATCGGCGCGCCCGCCGTCATTGTGGTGACCGTGCTCATGTCCTTTGCGGTCCTGCCGATCGCTCCGGGTGTCATCGTCAGTGACTTGAACATCGGGCTGCTCTTCGTCCTGGCAATGTCCTCGCTCGGCGTTTACAGCGTGGTGCTGGCAGGATGGTCCTCGGATAACAAGTACGCTCTGCTTGGAGGATTGCGCGCCGCGGCGCAAATGCTGAGCTACGAAGTCTTCATGGGGCTGGCGCTCATGGGCGTCGTGCTGCTTGCCGGCTCCTTTGATCTGTCCGCAATCATTGCGGCCCAGCGCCATCTCTGGTTCGTAGTGCCGCAGTTCCTCGGCTTCGTGCTCTTTCTCATCGCTGGCGTCGCCGAAACGAGGCGGTTGCCGTTCGATCTGCCGGAGGCCGAAAGCGAGCTGATCGCCGGCTTTCACGCCGAGTATTCCGGTATGAAATTCGGGATGTTCTTCGTTGGCGAGTACCTGGGCGTGATCCTGATTTCCTGCCTGATCACGATTCTTTTCTTTGGAGGGTGGCTAGGGCCAGTGCTGCCCCCGGTCGTCTGGTTCCTCATCAAGATGATGTTCTTCATTTGCCTTTTCATTTTGCTGAGGGCGGCGTTGCCCCGGCCGCGATTCGATCAGTTGATGTCCTGGGGCTGGAAAGTGATGTTGCCGCTGGCCTTGGCCAACCTGTTGGTGACGGGCGCCGTGGCGCTCGCCTGGAGTTAACGAGATGCTCAGCATAATCCGCACTATCTGGTATGTGCTTCTCCACATGTTTCACAAGCGCGTCACCGTGCAGTATCCCGATGAGAAGCCGTACCTGGCGCCGCGCTACCGGGGCCGCATCATTCTCTCGCGCGACCCGGATGGCGGTGAACGGTGCGTAGCCTGTTACCTTTGCGCGGTGGCCTGCCCGGTGGATTGCATCGCCCTGCAGGCCACCGAGGACGCCACCGGCCGGCGCTATCCCGAGTTCTTTCGTATCAATTTCTCACGATGCATTTTTTGCGGGTTTTGCGAGGAGGCCTGTCCGACTTATGCCATCCAACTGACGCCGGATTTCGAGATGGGCGAGTATCGGCGGCCCAACCTCGTCTACGAGAAAGAAGACCTGCTGATCAATGGTCCCGGCAAATACCCCGGCTATAACTTCTGGCGGGTTTCCGGCGTGCAGATTAGCGGAAAGGACAAGGGCGAGGCTGAAAACGAGGGCCGGCCCGTGGACGTTCACAGCCTTTTGCCCTGAGGGCCCAATGACCATTGTGTTCTATACCGCCAGCGCCGTCGCGATTGCTGCCACGATTCTGATGTTGACCCGATTACACGCCGTGCATGCGCTGCTCTACCTGATTGTTTCGCTGCTGGCTGTCGCCGTGATTTTCTTTGACCTCGGCGCGCCGTTTATCGCCGCGCTGGAAGTGATTATCTACGCTGGCGCCATCATGGTGCTGTTCGTCTTTGTCGTGATGCTGCTCAACCTCGGCGAGCCGGCCGCGCGAGCGGAACGAGCACTGCTGACACCTCCGATGTGGATCGGGCCATCGGTGCTCGCCACGATTCTATTGGCCGAGTTCGTCTGGCTACTGGCACACGGCAACGCTCCGCCGGTCGTCGCAGCGAGCATTGGTCCGGTGGAAGTTGGCATGGCGCTGTTTGGGCGGTACCTGATCGGGGTGGAACTGGCATCTATGCTGCTGCTCGCCGGCTTGGTGGCAGCGTATCACCTGGGCTGGCGCAAAGTCCCTCAAGCGGAGGCAACCCATGTTCCCCATCCGTGAAGGTTTGGTGGTCTCCGGAATTCTGTTCACGCTGGGTCTGATCGGGGTTCTGGTGCGCAGGAATCTCGTATTTGTTTTGATGTCGATCGAAGTTATGCTGAACGCCGCGGGGTTGGCGTTTGTCGTCGCCGGAACGCGGTGGCGCCAGCCCGATGGGCAGGTGGTGTTCCTGTTTATTCTGGCAATGGCCGCCGCGGAGGTGTCGGTAGGGTTGGCACTGGTTCTCGAACTGTACCATCAGCATAAGTCGCTCGACACAGATGCCATCAGCAGGATGCGAGGCTGATATGTTGCAGCTTCTTTGGCTCGTCCCAGCAATTCCCTTCGTCGGGGCATTAGTGCTCGCGGTGCTCGGACCCCGCATGCGTGCGAGAGGCGTAGCCGTGGTTGGAACCGGGAGCATCGCCGTGTCCGCGGCTATTTCCCTCTCAATTGCAGTCGCGTTCCTGAACGCACCGCCTGCGGCAGGCTCATACACACAAACACTTTGGACCTGGATTGATGTTGGCTCATTCCACCCGGCGATTGCCTTTTACCTGGATGCGCTCTCGCTGGTGATGATGGCGGTGGTCACATTCGTCAGTTTCCTCATTCACCTTTATTCCACCGAATTCATGCGCGGCGACGAGGGCTATAGCCGGTTTTTCGCTTACATGAACCTGTTCGTCGCTTCCATGGTGACGCTGCTGCTCGCCGATAATCTCCTGCTGCTGTATCTGGGCTGGGAAGGAGTTGGCTTGTGCAGCTATCTGCTGATCGGCTTCTGGTACCAGGATCCGGCGAATGGGCGCGCCGGGCGGAAAGCTTTCATCGTCACGCGCGTCGGCGACACCGCCATGGCGGTTGGCCTGTTCTTGCTGTTTCACAACCTGGGGACGTTGCGCATTCAAGATCTGATGCACGCCGCACAAACGCAGTGGCCGATCAGTTCTGCATACGCCATCGCGGCTGCGGCATTACTGTTGGGCGGGGCGGTCGGGAAGTCCGCGCAGCTTCCATTGCAAACCTGGCTTCCGGATGCCATGGCCGGACCCACGCCGACCAGCGCATTAATCCACGCCGCGACGATGGTCACGGCGGGCGTCTACCTCATCGCGCGGACCCACGTGCTCTTTCAATTGGCGCCGCCCGTTCAGTTCGCGGTGGCGGTTGTCGGCGCCGCCACGCTTCTGATGGCCGGTTGCAGCGCGCTCACTCAGAATGACATCAAGCGCGTGCTGGCCTATTCCACCATCAGCCAGATCGGCTACATGTTCCTCGCCCTGGGCGTGGGCGCCTGGGGGGCCGCGATCTTTCATTTCATAACGCACGCGTTCTTCAAAGCCCTGTTGTTCCTTGCGGCGGGCATTGTAATTGAAGCGTTGCATCACGAGCACAACATCTTTCGCATGGGCGGATTGCGCAAAGAACTGCCGGTGGCTTTCTGGACATTTCTCATTGGCGGCTGTGCGCTGGCCGGACTGCCGTTGATCACCGCCGGTTTCTACAGCAAGGACCTAATTCTCTGGAGCACAGCGAATTCTACGGCCGGCGGTATGGGGCTCTGGGCGGCGGGAATCGCAGGCGTCGTTTTGACGTCTCTCTATACGTTCCGGCTCATATTTGTCGTATTCTTCGGACAGCTCCGCACTCCGGTAAGCAGGCCGCCGGGGCTGGCGATGGCCGCTCCAGCGTGCATTCTTGCTTTCCTCTCGATCGCCGGCGGTTTCGACAGAGACTCGCTTACGGCATTTTTGGCAACGGCGTTGCCCGCATTCCGCGACGCGGGCGTGCGAATGGGCGAGGCAACGTCCTCGGCTGTTGCCGGCCTCGCCTTTCTCGCCGGTTTGCTGGCAGCCTGGTACGCCTGGTTGCGCAATCCCGCGTTTTCTCACGCGGCAGCCGCAAACCCGGCCGGCCGCCTATTGCACCGCTTCTGGTTTTCCGATTGGGGAATGGACTGGCTTTACGACCGCGTCCTTGTCCGGCCCGTCGTATGGTTGGTTGCCACGAACAAAGCAGATGTCATCGATTCCATTTACGATGGCATCGCCAGCCTGGCAGCGCTCTGCCATCGCCTCTTGAGCTCGACGGAAACCGGCAAGCTGCGTTGGTATGCCGCGTGGATTGCCGGCGGCTCCGTGGTCACGCTCGCCATCGTGATGTTTTTATGATCCTCCTCTGTCTCATCCTGATCCCGCTGGTCGCCGGAGTCCTGGCGTGGGCCGTGGCGCGTTGGAGCGCCCCCGCTTGCCGATGGGTCGCGCTGATCGCGGTGGTGGCCGATTTCGTCCTCACGTTCGTATTGTGGATCTCCAATGCGCGGGCTGGCTTCGCTACGTGGTTCGCACAGGTCGACTGGGACTGGATTCCGCAGCTCGGCATCCGGTTTCACCTCGCCCGTGACGGACTGAGCCTGCTCCTCCTGATGCTCACGTTTTTTCTCGGTGCGCTCTCGGTTTTGGCATCGTGGCGGGAAATCACGGAAGCGGTCGGTTTCTTCCATCTCAACCTACTGTGGATTCTCGCTGGAATCGCCGGCGTTTTCCTCGCCGTCAATCTCTTCCTCTTCTACTTCGTCTGGGAACTGATGCTGGTTCCGATGTATTTCCTGATTGCCATCTGGGGCCATGAGAACCGCGTGTACGCAGCCGTGAAGTTTTTTATCTTTACGCAGCTCAGCGGACTGCTGATGTTGATCGCCATCCTGGCGCTCTTCTTCGTGCATCACGCAGCCACGGGAGTTTACACATTTGAGTACCAGGACCTGCTGGGCACGGCCATGTCTCCGAAGGCCGAAATGTGGATAATGTTTGGCTTTTTCATTGCATTCTCGGTCAAGCTGCCGGTGATTGTGTTGCACACCTGGCTGCCCGATGCGCACACCGAAGCGCCCACAGCCGGCAGCGTAATTCTGGCGGGCTTGCTGCTAAAGACCGGCGCATACGGGATGCTGCGTTTCGTCCTGCCGCTGTTCCCCCATGCCGCTCGCGCGTTCGCTCCCATCGCCATGGTCCTGGGAGTGGCTGGAATCCTTTATGGAGCTTTACTCGCGTTCGGGCAGACCGATCTCAAGCGCCTCGTGGCTTACACCAGCGTGAGTCACCTGGGATTCGTGCTCCTGGGAATCTTCGCTTGGAACAGTCTCGCGCTTCAAGGCGCGCTGATGACCATGATCTGCCACGGCATCAGCACGGGCGCGCTCTTCGTTCTTGTGGGGGCGCTTCAGGACCGCATCCACACGCGGGAAATGGACCGTATGGGCGGAATCTGGTCCACCGCTCCCCGCCTGAGCGGTGCGGCGTTGTTCTTCGCGCTTGCTTCGCTCGGACTTCCGGGGCTTGGCGATTTCGTGGGCGAATTCCTGGTGCTGCTCGGTACCTATCGGCAAAGCATCGTGCTGGCTGCGTTGGCTACCATCGGAGTCTTGTTCGCCACCTTCTACGCGCTACAGTTCGTGCAGCGCGGGTTCCAGGGGCCAAACACGCGGAACTGGCGAATCCCGGATCTCGTGCCGCGCGAAGGTCTGGTAATCGCGCTGATGATCGCCGCACTCCTGTGGCTCGGCCTGTATCCGCGCCCCGTGCTGAACACGTTTGAGCCAGTCATGGCGCGGATCGAGCAACTGGCTCCGGGGAGATGAACGTGACAGGACAGGACTTTGTTGCGCTGCTTCCCCTGCTCATTATCGCCGCGACAACCATCGTCGTTATGCTGGCGGTGGCTGTTCACCGCTCGCATGCCGTGGCCGCCTCGCTAACATTCCTTGGCCTGGCGATTTCATTCGCATCCCTGTGGATTGCAGCGTCTCGGTTGCCGCGCCATGTCACGCCTCTTCTGATGCTCGACGGCTACGCATTGTTCTATACGGGCCTGATCGTTGCGGCCAGTATGGTCTTCGTACTGCTCGCATACACGTATTTCGAGAAGTTCGAAGGCGACCGTGATGAGCTGTATATCTTGATGCTCGTCGCCACGCTCGGCTCGACCGTTCTCGTTTCCAGCAGCCATTTTGTTTCGCTATTCCTTGGACTTGAGCTGCTGAGCGTGGCGTTATACGGAATGATCGCCTACCCCCGGCGCCGGCCCCTGCCGCTCGAAGCCGGCATCAAATATCTGGTCCTGGCAGCCGTCTCCGCGGCCTTCCTGCTGTTCGGCATGGCGCTGGTATATGGAGCGCTCGGCACTATGGAGTTCGGCGAGATAGGCGCCCGGCTCGCGCACACGAGCTTCGACCGTTGGCTGGTCCTGCCTGGCATGGCGCTGATCGTGACGGGTTTCGGCTTCAAACTTGCCGTGGTTCCGTTCCACCTCTGGACGCCGGACGTGTACGAAGGGGCTCCGGCGCCGGTGACCGGCTACATCGCGACCGTTTCCAAGGGAGCCATGTTCGCCCTCCTGTTGCGCTATTTCTACCAGACCGGCGCAAGCCGGCAGGCGCCGCTCTTTCTTGTATTCAGTTCCATTGCGATTGCCTCCATGTTCGCCGGCAATATTCTGGCGCTGCTCCAAAACAACGTTAAGCGCATCCTGGCGTACTCGTCTATCGCCCACCTGGGTTACCTGCTTGTCGCCTTCCAGGCCTCCGGCGATTTCGCCCCCACGGCCGTAGGGTTCTACCTGGTCGCCTACTTCGTGACGACACTCGGCGCGTTCGGGGTTGTAGGCGTGCTATCGGACAACACGAAGGACGCGGATTCTCTGGAGGATTATCGGGGCTTATTCTGGCGCCGGCCGGCCGTAACCGGTGTTTTCACCGCTATGCTGTTCTCGCTGGCTGGAATTCCGGTTACCGCCGGATTCATCGGCAAGTTTTACGTCGTGGCTGCCGGCGCCTCGGCCGCCATGTGGGGCCTGGTCGTCGTTCTAGTGATCACGAGTGCCATCGGTCTCTTCTACTATTTGCGAATCGTGGTGGCCATGTATGGCAACGCCACGCACGCAAAGGCTGGCCCGGCCATCGCCCTGTCCGGAACTTTGACCCTGACCTTCCTCGCCGCGGCCCTGGTCTTCCTGGGGTTATTCCCCCAGCCCCTTCTGGCACTGATTCGTGACCTGGCACTTGGATGAACCTGAAAGGAGCAGCGATGTTTTCATCGGCGAAGACTTTGGTTCCTATCGATTTTTCCGAACGCTGCCTCGGCGCAGCACGGTATGCGATTTCGGGATCTCTGCGCGTATCCGAAGGTGCTGTTCGCAGGAGAGCGACTCACTCGACATTCACTTTCGACCTGCACCCGAGGGATAATAAAAGCAAAATCACAATTCAGCGGCAAAGAGGCCTACGGATGCTGGAGACGGAACTATTTGCATTCCTGGAGCGGACCTCGGACGCGGCATTCGCGGTTACCGAGCAGGGGGAGATCTGCTCGTGGAACAAATCGGCTGAGAAGATCTTTGGCTACCCGGCAGCAGAGGCGCTCAACCGGACCTGCTTTGAACTCCTGAACGGCCTTGGGGCATTGGGAACGCAAGTCTGCACCGGTGAATGCAGCATCCAACGTTGCGCTGCGCAGCAATTGGACATCCCCGATTTCGATCTCCAGGTTAGGACCCGCTCAGGCGAACGGCTGTGGGTGAATGTGTCCACCATCGTCTTCGACGAGCCTCGGCGGAGCCGGCGGCTGATCGTGCATCTCGCGCGCGACATTTCTCATCGCAAGAGGAACGAAGAACTGCTCGCGAAGATGATGGAGGTATCACAGCAACTGGTGGCCGTTTCCGGAGACGTCGACGGCAAAGCTCCGGTCGTGCCTCTCTCGGACCAGGAACGGCGGATTCTCCGCTTATTCGCCAAGGGCAAGAATTCGGCGGAAATCGCGCGCGATCTGGCAATCACGTTGCCGACGCTCCGGAATCACTTGCACAGCATCAATGAAAAGCTCAGAACGCATAACCGGCTTGAAGCCGTGATGCACGCGATGCATCGCGGTCTGATCTAGCCGAGAACATCCAGCTTTCAGGCGTCTCCTCCAGAACGATGGGCCGAGAACCAAATATCCTCACGCGGATGATAAATGGATCATTTCACTCGTGCCTCCGGCGGCGCAAAATGAATCAGGAGGCGTAATGGAACACATAATGACGGCCATAGAAGAGCGCAAGGAGTGGCTGTTGAAGCATATGGGCAGAGACGCCCTGGAGCAGGGCACGGTAGTGACGGCTTTCCGGCGAGACGAGGACCGGCGCGAGCTGGGAAAAATACTCGACTCGTGCCGGTGGGAAGTAATCTTGAGTGGAAGCTGCGCTGCCGCAATCCATGCTGTCGAGCGGAGGTCGGCTCCAATCATCATCAGCGGGCGGACTTTCCCTGATGGTGAGTGGCGGGACTTATGGAATCGAATTCGGTCTCGGCCGCGCCCGCCGATGCTGATCCTGGCTTCGCGGCTCGCAGACGAATCGTTATGGTCAGAAGTGCTGAATCTCGGCGGGTACGATCTCTTGTTGAAGCCTTTTCGTCCCGAAGAGGTGGTACGGGTGGTGCATGGCGCTCTCCTGGCGTGGCAGAATGCGCAAGCCATGGACACGAGGCGTTTGGCGATTAGCATGCCGGCCCATATGGCGGTTTGAAAGGAGCAGGAAAGATGTCTTCGCCCACGCATCCACCCGGCCATATCGTCACGCTGGCATCCAGACGTGAAGTGGCCGTCCGCACTTTGGCATTCGAGGTCACACGGCCACACGGATTTCAATTCAAGGCGGGGCAAACGGCGGATTTGACTTGGATCGATCCTCCGGAGACGGACGGAGAAGGCAATACACGCACCTTTTCGATCGCCAGCGCGCCGCATGAGCCGCACCTGCTGTTCGCCACGCGCCTACGGGATACAGCATTCAAGCGAGTGCTCGAGAAGACAGCGTTGGGAACTGCGCTGCGCATGGAGGGGCCGTTTGGCGGCCTGACGCTGCACAATAATGCCAGCCGGCCTGCGGTTTTGATCGCTGGCGGCATCGGGATCACACCATTTCGCAGCATCGTCCGGCGCGCCGCCCACGAAAAGCTGCCGCACAAGATCCTGCTGTTTTATGCGAATACGAGCCCGGAGAAGGCCGCTTTCCTAGAGGAATTCACTGGCATTGAGAAGGATAACCCCAATTTCACCTTTATCCCGACCGTTGACCAGCCGTCGCCGTCCTGGCGGGGCGAAACGGGGCGAATCAGCGCTGAAATGCTCACGATACATTTGAAAGCTATCGCGTCGCCGGAGTATTACGTGGCGGGTCCGATCTATTACGTGGCCGGCCCTCCCGCTATGGTGGCGGCGGCCCGAACAGCACTGAGCAATGCCGGAATCGACGATGATGATGTACGGAGCGAGGAATTCGCCGGCTACTGAGCCCAATCTCGGCGCCGGCGCCACGCCAGATGCCAAAACGGGACGGAAGGAGGTGGCTCATGTCGGAGCCTGTGTACCTACCACCATCAAAAGACCTCGCCCGCAAGCGCCGCGAACTGGGGCCGGCCACACGAGCGCACACAGCGCCTGAATTCCACGGGTTGGAGCACGCACGGCCTTAGATGCTCACGACGGGGCAGGGCGATTTTCGGATAATGTCATAGGCATGCGTGCCCAGGCGCGCATCAGGCGAATCGCCGCGGCCGATGACCAGCAAATCGGCGCTCAGCTTGCGAACGACCCGTGCGGCGGCATCGGCAACATCGCCGGGCTCGAGTATCACTTGCGCGTTGGTCCCCTCACGCGTTTGCAATTGTGCGTCGGCTTCCGCCGCTTGCGTGAGCAGGTGGCGGCGCCATTCATGCGCAAAGTATTCTTCGCCGGGTGAGTCCAGCCGCGGCTCCGCATGCAGGATGATGAGATCCGAATGGAAGGCTGCGGCGCGGCCATGGGCCCATCGGAGCACAGCGCCGCTCGCCGGGCCGAGATCCAGCGCACACACGACCTGCTTGGGCGTGAGCCATTCAACCGGAGGGCCCTCGGCGAGATGCACGCCGGTCCACACCGGGCAAACGGCGTCGTGCAGCACCTTGGCGGTGACGGAGCCCAACAGCAGGCGGCGGAAAGGTCCATAGCCGTGAGTGGGCATCATGATCATATCCGACCGGTCTCGGCGCGCTTGGTCGACGATGATTTCCGCGGGATCACCTTCGCGCAAGAGGCGGCGGGTATTGAGATGATTCAGCGCGGCGCAGAGGAAATCATCCAAAGCCTTCTGTGCCTTCTCGCGCCGGGCTTCGTTCACAGTTCTGACTTCGAGAGTGAAACCCTCAATCGGGGAAAACACATGCAGCAGAGTTAGCTCCGATTGAAAATGTTCCACCAAGGGGATCACATAACGCGTGGCGCCGAGGCACCGTTCGGAAAAATCAATAGGAACCAGAATTTTCGCTAGAGAGAACATCGCTAGTGACCGGCTCCTTCAGGCCACGCGATGGTCAGCAGGAAAGCGCTGTCTTCCGTGGCGACCACATCATCAGGCATCGCGCGATCGACCACCAGCACGCGGCCAGCGGGCAAGTCGAATTCCCTGCCGCCCGCGTGCATCCGCAAATGGCCCTTGACGGTTTGCACGGAGATGCAGCCCGCGGAGTGGTGCTCGTGGATCGTGGCATTGGCTTGGATTGCTGTCAGGCCAATGCGAAAATCGTCGTACTTCACCAGGGTTTTGGCATTCCGGCCGCTTTGCCAGTAGGATTCCTGGCGAAGTTCACGGATCTGTTCGGCAAGGTCGAACGTGAGGAACGGGCCGGCAGTCGCTTCCGGCGCGCGGGCGGCGCCACGGGATGTTTCGAATTCAGGAATGAGATGTCCCCTTCACCTGGCCCATGTGGGCCTGCAAATATTCCTTCAATGCGACCGCGTTGTTGTGTTCCATATCGTGGGCGCTGTAGATCAGCGTGACCCGGCCATGACGCGCGGCACTGCGGATCGGCTCCCAGGCTTCGGGATGCCGATCCAACTCCGCAAAATAGCGCCGACGGAACTCCGGCCACTTTTCCGGATCGTGGGCAAACCAGCGGCGGAGGGCATCGCTCGGAGCGACGTCCTTTGGCCAGGCATCCAACCGTAAATCCGTCTTCTTAATGCCGCGCGGCCAGAGCCGCTCGACGAGAAATCTTGTCCCGTCTTCCGGTGCTGCTTTCTCATAAGCTCGTTTCAGTGTGACCATTTCTGCTTCTCCTTGGCCGCTCCGTGCGCCGCCGCCGCCGGCTGATAGGTTCCGGCCACCGCGCGAAAACTGACGGCCAGGCGATTCCAGCCATTGATGGCGATAACAGCCATAGTCAGATCGATCAACTCCTTTTCGCTGAACTCCCGGCGAGCCATTTCATAGATTGGATCCGGTACGTGATCACGGCTCACCAGCGTTACGGCTTCCGTCCAGGCCAGGGCGGTGCGCTCACGCGAGTTGAAGAAAGGAGCCTCTTTCCAGACGGCGACGGCGTAGAGGCGCTGCTCGGCTTCGCCCTGCGCGCGGGCATCCTTGGTGTGCATGTCGACGCAATAGGCGCAGCCGTTGATCTGGGAGGCACTCAGCCTCACCAACTCCAAGAGCTTCGGATCAAGACCGGAATTTCGGGCGTAGCGCTCCACTGCATACATCGCTTCCAGTGCTTCCGGTGCCACTTTCTTGTAATCGAGTCTCGGCTGCATAGTGTCTTTCATTTGGAAGCCTTTTGCTCGTCCTTGTAAGTCAAAATGCGTCCCCACGTTCCGGCCGTGCCCCAGATACCCGAGCGCAGGCACTCGAGCTGGACGATTTGACTGTGATCGACGAACAAATTGACGTCCGGGCCGTAATTCCGGATGTACCAGGAGAAAACATCCGGGTCGGCCGCCTCGAACATGATCTTCCCCAGCCCCAGCGTATCGGCGAACTGCGCGGGAACATCCGTCCGCCAAGTCCGCACGCTTTCCGTGATTCCTTCGGATTCGATCATGATCTGGTACGCACCGGCGTTGATGAATTTCTGAGCCAACTGGATGCACCATCGGGGATCCCGGGTGCCCTCCGTTTCCAATTCTTCGGCTTTCGTGGCGCCGCCCGCTCCAAACTGAATTCCCACTTCGGGCTTGGCCTTCAAACCGGATTGCTGCACTTTCTCGACCAGCCTGAGCCAGTCCCCGACCGGGATGGTGATGAACCCGCAAGAGATCTCGATGATGTCGAAGCCCAGGTCGCGGCATTCTTTGATATAGCGGTCCACGGCGCCGACGCCCTGCGTGAGCACGTGTTCGATGAAGCCTCCGGTGGATACCAGTACATTATGCCGATGGCAAAGTTCGAGCAGTTCCTTTAGCGCCGGACGGGGGATGAGCGTGAAGGATCCACCGGCGAACTTGAGGGTATCGATATACTCTCCCATCGTCTCCAGGAGGTCCTCAAGGTAGCGCTTGCCCATGGCCGTGTAGTAGGGCCCGCGGACCTCGGTGATGCCGGAAGAGCGAGGCTTTCCCTGACGGTGGTTCCGATTCAAGAATGAAAAGGCATGGTCAGCCATGAATCACCTCCCCGCTCTCACGCGGCACGTGAACGGCGCCCAACAACGTCCCCAGATTCGAGGCGTTGGTGCTTTCCAGATTGAAAACCGTATCGGCGATGGCCCGGCGTTCGGGAGCGCTTGTATACAGTTCGGCCAGACGCTCGAATTTCGAGCACGCCATTTCCCACGTCATCGGGTGAGTGAAGAATCCCGGATAGTCCCGCATTTCTTTGACCAAGGTCCGGCCGCCGCGCAAACGAATGGTGATGCGGCACGGCATTTCGTTTGGAAAGCGCTCCGAGTAGCTTGCATTTGAGCTTACTTTGACGCGGCGCAGCATTTCCTGCACATCGGAGCGGCGAATGCGCTCGGCCCGGTACTGTTCCGGCATGACCGCGCCATCGAGAACCGCTACCGCTAGGATGTACGGCAGACTGTGGTCGGCCTGCTCTTTAGTCGCGATATCGGAGGTTTTATCACCCTCGTCTCCGCCGCCAATAATGTGGTAGGCCACATCAAAAATTTCCAAATCGATCTGTTCCACGTCAGCCGGCTCAAATTGACGTCGCTGCTTCAGTTCGAGCACGCCTTCAATGGCCGTTTGGGAATGAATCTCGGCGTTGTATTTCTTCAAAATGGTGCGCTTCACCCGGTCGAGATCTTCGCGCGACCAATCGATCTCGAACAATCCGGTGATCGCATCCATCAGCCCCTTTTCCCCTTCGATTACCTCCAGCGGCCCGGTGATGCCCAGCCGCGCCAGGAAGACAATGCTGGTCGAACACGCCGCCATATAGGGATAGGCCAGCCCCTTCCAGTGCGAAATCTTGCCGGTCCGGGTGACGCGCAGCGCGTTTAACGCCGTGCCGCTGATGGCGATAGCGTGGGCCGCCCTGGAAGCGTCCAGTTGTAAAACGCGGGCGACTCCGGCCGCAACCGCATATGCGCCTTGAACGGTGTGATCGAATCCAGCCGCGCGGACGGGCGCCACATCGCTCAACCGGCATTGCACCTGGTAGGCAACCGCGAGGCCCGTCATGAGATCGCGGCCGCTCGCGCCGGCATATTCGCCGGCCGCCAGCACCGGTGCCCAATTGTCGCTGGGATGGCAAGTTTCACCCTTTGCCAGATAGCTGTCATTGAAGTCCAGGTAACGGACCGCGGCGCCATTATGGAAAGCGGCATGCTCGGGGCTCGCACGTCCGCCGCCGATCAGGGTGCACTGGCCGCCTCTGTCGAAGTCGGCGAGATTCCGGCGAATGATCTTCGCCGGATCGCTCTCCAGCGCGCCGATGGCGCAGCCCAGGCCATCCAGGATCCTGATCTTTAGTTGCTGGCGCGCCGTTTCCGAAAGTTCCTCATAGGGTGCACTGACGGCGAATTGAGCGAGGCGTTCGACGGCGGTCATCGCAGCTCTCTGGAACAATTAATCCCACTGTCGCGGAGAATCGGCAAGTTGGAAATAGGCCTTTTGTCACGGAGTTGGAGACGGATATCACGGGTGTGCTTTTGTCACATTCTCCAGGACAAAAATCATAGTGACGCAGGCCATTCCGGCCAGTAGAATGCAGATGATCAGAGCAGCGGAGAAAGTGGCATTTCCAGAGTTCAAAACGGCACATTGGAGCACGTCCAGCCTGCACCGGCTGATCGAGCACATTATCGGCCGCCATCATGCCTACCTTCGCAGCGAACTCCCGTGGATGGAGCGCGCCATCGCCCGAGCTTCTGAAATCGGCGGCCGCGCTGATGCCCGTACCCTCGTGCCGCTCACCAGAACATTCCGCTTCTTCAGACGCGAATTGGAACTCCACTTAAGGAAAGAAGAAGAGGTGCTATTCCCACTCGTTCGGCAGATCGAAACAGCGGTCAATTCGGGCGCCAATCTGCCGCGGTTTTCATTCGGATCGATTGCCAACCCGATCGGCATCATGGAGCAGGACCACGAGGGCGAAAAGCGCCAGATCGAACGAATGCTCGATCTGACCGGCAATTACAGCGGCCCGCCGCAAACCGCTCACATCTACGGCCCGCTCTTCGACCGGCTGCAAGCTCTCGATAGCGACATGCGGCTGCATGTGCATCTGGAAGACGAGATGCTGTTTCCGCGTGTCAGGTTACTGGAGGGCGAATCGTGACCGTCCTGATGTGGCTGCTTTTGGCGATGCCGGTTGCCGCGCAGACGGGCGCACCCTACAAGCCAGAAGCCGGCAAAGCGCTCTTTACCGGGACGGTACATTTTGCCAATGGCGGTCCCGCTTGCGCTTCTTGCCACAGCGCTGCGAGGCTGAGTTTTCCGGGAGGAGGCAGTATGGGGCCGGACCTCACGGGAGTTTACTCCAAACTAGGCCCTGACGGCGTAAATTCGGCCCTCGAAACACTCTACTTCCCGGCGATGACTCCTATCTATACCTACCGCCCGCTTACACAGGATGAACGGCGCAATCTATTCGCCTTTTTCCAAAACCTCAGCCGGCAACAGGCGGAAGCCCCCACGCCGGCGATCGGCGGCATCGCGCTCGCCGGCATGGTGATCCTCATCGCCGCTACTGCGGTTGCCGGGCGGCATCGTTTGAAGCCCGTGCGCCGGAGGCTGGTGGAGCGGGCGCGGTTCGAAGCCGGGAGGCACGTATGAGTTGGATCCGAGACCTCATCGATCCCCAGGCGCGCACCTGGGAGGGATTTTATCGGAACCGCTGGCAGCATGATCGCGTGGTGCGCAGCACCCACGGCGTCAACTGTACGGGCAGTTGCTCCTGGATGATCCACGTCAAAGACGGAATCGTCACCTGGGAGATGCAGGCCACCGATTATCCCCGCCTCGAAGCGGGGCTGCCGCCATACGAGCCGCGCGGCTGCCCGCGAGGAATCACATTCTCCTGGTACCTGTACAGTCCGCTGCGGATTAAGTATCCGTATGTTCGCGGAGTGCTGCTCGACACGTGGCGGGAAGCGCGGGCGAGACACGCCGATCCGATAGAAGCATGGGCGGAAATCACGGAGGATGCGGAGGCGCGCCGGCGTTACCAGGTTGCACGCGGCAAGGGTGGATTCCGCAGAGCCGGGTGGGATGAGGCGCTTGAGATCGTAGCGGCATCACTCCTTTACACGGCCAACAAGTATGGGCCGGATCGCGTGGTGGGCTTTTCGCCGATTCCCGCCATGTCGATGGTCAGCTATGCGGCCGGGTCCCGCTTCCTGCAGTTGTTCGGCGCCGCCATACTGAGCTTTTACGACCTGTATGCGGATTTTCCGCCCGCATCGCCTGAAACCTGGGGCGAAAAGACCGATGTGGCCGAGAGCGCCGACTGGTTCAACAGCCAGTACATCGTCACGACGGGCAGCAACCTGGACATGACGCGCACCCCAGACGCCCACTTTGCGATCGAAGCCAAGAATCACGGGACGAAGCTGGTGGTGCTGTCGCCGGATTTCAGCGAGGTGTCGCGCCACGCCGATTGGTGGATTCCAGTGCATTCCGGCATGGATGCGGCGTTCTGGATGGCGGTCGATCACGTCATCCTCAGGGAATTCCACGCGGCGCGGCAGACGCCCTATTTCGTGAATTACCTCAAGCGGTTTTCTGACAGCCCATTTCTCGTAGTGGTGGAAGAATCCGGCAAAGAGTTCAAGGCGGGCCGGTTCCTGCGCGCCGGACACCTTGCGCGGTATTCGGCTGTGGAGAATGGCGAGTGGAAATTTCTGGTGCTCGACGCGAAGAGCGGCGAGCCGCGCCTGCCGCGCGGCGCCATTGGCAGCCGCTGGCAGGCGCGCAAGGGCTATTGGAATCTTGAAATGAAAGACGAACTGGACGATGCGCAGATCGATCCCGTGCTCAGCCTGCTGGAAACCCATGATGCCGAGCTCTCCGTGACCTTTTCAGATTTTGGCTCGAGCCGCACCGCTCAACGCGGAGTTCCGGTGAAGTACGTCGAAACGGCAGCCGGCCGGGTCGCGGTCACGACGGTTTATGACCTCCTGATGGCCCAGTACGGCGTTCCGCGCGGGCTAGGAGGCGAGTATCCACAGGATTACAACGACGCAAATGCGCCTTACACTCCGGCATGGCAGGAGAAGTTCACCGGCATCGGCCGCAATACCGTGATCCAATTCGCGCGTGAATTCGCCACAACTGCCGAGAAAACCGGCGGCAAATGCACGGTGATCGTCGGCTCCGGCGTGAACCATTGGTATCACAGCAACCTGCACTACCGCGCTTCGATCGCCGCCCTGATGCTGTGCGGATGTATCGGCGTAAACGGCGGCGGATTGAATCATTACACGGGACAGGAAAAGCTGGTCCCGGGTGCTTCCTGGTCAGCGCTGGCCATGGCGCTCGACTGGAGCGCGCCACCGAGGCTTCAGAATGGGCCCTCCTTTCATTACGTTCACAGCGACCAGTGGAGGTATGAGAAGGGCGCGGTCGAGCCCCAGCCGGGCAGCGGTCCATTTGCCCGCCATGTAATGGATCAACAGATCGACGCAGTGCGTATGGGCTGGCTGCCATTCTATCCGCAATTCAATGAAAACCCGATTGAGGTGATCCGCCGCGCCGAGCAGGAGGGCGCCAAAACAGACGCGGAAATCAAAGCCTGGGTGGTCACGCAGCTCAAGCACAGGCGCCTCCGATTCGCGGTGGAAGATCCGGACGCTTCGGAGAACTGGCCGCGTGTCTGGATCATCTGGCGCGCGAATGCCATCCTCTCCAGCGCCAAAGGGCACGAATATTTCCTCAAGCACTACCTGGGCACCCATGACAATGCGATCGCGGAGGAAGTCGCAAAGGGGTCACTGGAAGAGGCGCTGTGGCGGGAACCCACTCGAAAGGGAAAGATGGACCTGGTGGTGGACCTGAATTTCCGCATGGACACCTCCGCGCTTTACTCGGATATCGTGCTGCCCTCCGCCACCTGGTACGAAAAGGACGACCTGAACACCACGGATTTGCACTCCTACATTCATCCGCTGGGGGCGGCGGTTCCGCCCTGCTGGGAATCGAAGACTGATTGGGAGATTTTCAAGGCTCTGGCGGCGAAGGTAAGCGCGTTAAGCGCGACGCAGTTCTCCGGTCCTTTGCGCGACATGGTGGCCACGCCTCTGCTCCACGATACCGAAGACGATCTGGCCCAGCCCAGCGTGAAGAACTGGTACCGCGACGAATGCGAACCGATCCCGGGCAAGACCATGCCGCACCTCTCGGTGGTTGAGAGGGATTACGCAAATCTGTACCACAAATTCTGTTCGCTCGGTCCGCGACTGAAGGAGGAAGGGCTCGAAGACCGCGGCATCCACATCCCTGTTGGCGATCTGTACGATCAGTTCGCCGCCGCGGCGCCGAAATACAAGTGGGGTGGCCGCGACTATCCATCGCTCGCGGAAGCCGTCGACGCCGCTAACACCATCCTTCATTTCGGACCGGAAACCAACGGCGAGATGGCCTGGCGCAGCTTCGAAGCCCGGGAGCGGGAAACAGGCCTCCAAGTCGTCGATCTCGGCCGCGACAATCGCGGCATTCATTACAATTTCGAGGCGCTCGTAGCCCAGCCCCGCAGGATTTTGACCAACGCCTGCTGGTCAGGGATCACCAATGGCGGCCGGGCCTACAGCGCATACTGCCAGAACATCGAACGCCTCGTCCCATGGCGCACGCTCACCGGCCGCCAGCACTTATACCTGGACCATGAAGCCTATCTTGCATTTGGCGAAAACCTGCCCACCTTCAAGCCGCGGATCACCGCCGAAGCCTCTCTGAATCTGGCGGGCAGCCGGGCGGAAGGCAAGTGCGTCATGTTGAATTGCCTGACGCCGCATGGGAAGTGGCACATCCACAGCACATATTCCGATGACCTGCGCATGCTAACGCTCTCGCGCGGCATCGAACCGTTCTGGTTGAACGATAAAGACGCCGCCGAAATCGGAGTCCAGGACAACGATTGGGTGGAGGCCTATAACGACAACGGCGTAATCGTGACCCGCGCGGTGGTCAGTGCACGCATTCCTGCGGGCGTTGGCTTCTTTTATCACGCGCCGGAGCGGAGCATCGCATTTCCAAAATCGCCGATGCGTCGGAACCGGCGTGGTGGCGGAACCAACAGCGCAACGCGGCTGCGGCTGAAACCTGTGCTGATGGCGGGAGGGTACGGGCAGCACTGCTATCGCTTCAACGATTACGGGCCTGCTGCATCCGACCGCGACACTTACGTGCTGGTCCACAAGCTGCCGGGGAAACCCAAATGGTGATCGCTGGCGGGGAGCGCAAATGAACGTACGCGTACAAGTTTCGATGGTCTTCCACCTGGACAAGTGCATCGGATGCCACACCTGCAGTCTGGCGTGCAAGAACCTTTGGACCAGCCGCCCCGGCACGGAATACATGTGGTGGAACAACGTGGAAACCAAGCCGGGCACCGGCTATCCCACGCTTTACGAAGACCAGGAGGAATATCGCGGCGGTTGGGAAGTTAAAGACGGGGAGCTGCGGCTGAAGCTTAACACGCGCGCCGGCGAATTGCTGAGCATATCCTACAACCCGCACCTGCCGGCACTGGACGACTATTACGAGCCGTGGACTTACACATACGGCGACCTGATTGACGCGCCGCCGCAGGAAGATCAGCCGGTGTTCAAACCGGTCTCGCTGGTCACTGGCAAGGAGATGGAAATCGAAGCCGGCCCAAATTGGGATGACGACCTGGGCGGGTCGGGGATTTACGCGGCCCACGACCCGAACTTGAGTTCGCTGAGCGACGAGCAGCGGGAGCGGCTCCTGGATGTCGAGCGGGTCGTGTTCTTCTATCTGCCGCGCATTTGCAATCACTGCGTGAATCCAAGCTGTGTGGCGGCGTGCCCGGCGGGCGCCATCTACAAGCGCGGCGAGGACGGAATCGTTCTGGTCAGCCAGGAAAAATGTATGGGCTGGAGAATGTGCATCTCGGGTTGCCCGTACAAAAAGGTCTACTACAACTGGGAGACGGGCAAATCCGAGAAGTGCATCCTGTGCTATCCGCGGCTCGAAACCGGACAGGCGCCGGCGTGCATGCATTCCTGCGTGGGGCGCATCCGCTACCTCGGCGTTTTGCTCTACGATGCCGACCGCATTCACGATACTGCATCGCGTCCAGATAACGAACTGGTCGATGCGCAGCGCGAGATGATCCTGGACCCGTTTGATGCCGAGGTGATCCGCCAGGCGAGGGCGGACGGTGTTCCCGACCAGGTGATCGAATCGGCGCGGAAATCGCCGGTATTCAAGTTCGTTAAGAAATGGAAGATCGCGCTCCCACTGCATCCCGAGTTCCGCACCCTGCCGATGCTTTTCTACGTCCCGCCGCTGCTGCCGGTGACCGGATCGATGAGCGATGAAGGGCTGTACGAGAGCTCTTCCGATTTCTTCAGCTCGCTCGAAAGCGCGCGCCTGCCGATCCGCTATATGGCCAACTTGTTTTCCGCCGGGGACGAAGAGCAAGTGACCAAAATCTACAGGAAGCTCATAGCAGGGCGGTATTACAAGCGCGCGCAAACCGTGGGTGATGTGGATGGCGGGAAAATCGCGCAAATGCTCGCTGAAGCCCAAACCACAGCGGAGGAGCTGGAGGAGATTTACGAGCTGACCTCGCTTGCGGGCTTTGACGAACGCTTCGTCATTCCACCGTTTTCGCGCGAAGCGGCTATCGAACTGGTCCAGATCACGCAGGCTCGGCAGGAGGGCGGCGGCATGGGATTTGTGCACGAGCCGCACCGGGGGCTTTAGCCATGTACCGTGATTTCGCCACCCTCGTGAGTTACCCAGGCCCGGACCTGTTCCAAGCGCTCGACGCGACAACCCAGGCGCTGGCCCACGAGTTTCCGGAATCGGCGGCGAGGCTCGAAAAGTTTCGTGACTCCACTGCGCCGCTGACGAACGGCGCGCTGGAGGAAATGTACATCCGGACGTTTGAAATGCGGGCGGAGAGCGCCCTCTACGTCGGCCACCAGATCTTCGGTGAAGACTGGCGCCGCGGCATCTTCATGGCTGGTCTTAGGGAACGCTATCGCGCTCTCGGGATTTCGGAGGGATTGGAACTGCCCGATCACCTAAGCACGGTGCTGCGGTGTTTGGAAGTGCAGGAGCTCGGCCAGGAAAAGGACGAACTGATCGGAGATTGCATTATTCCCGCGGTTCGGAAGATGCTTCAGGCGATCGAAGGCGAAAGCCCATACCGCCATGTCTTAGATGCACTGCTGCTCTGCCTTCCACTGCCGCTCGACAGTGAGCCGGAACTTGAGGATATCTCATGCAGGCCTTCTTCTTCATCGCCTTTCCCTATATTGCGCTGATTCTCGCGGTGGGCGTCGGCCTCTACCGGTATTTCTCCCACCGCTTCAGCTATTCGAGCCTCTCCTCGCAGCTTTTGGAAAAGAGGCAGCTCTTCTGGGGGTCGGTGCCATGGCATTACGGAATCACGTTGATTCTCATTGCGCATCTGCTGCCATGGATTTTTCCAGGAACGGCAGCGGCGATATTGGGAAACCACACGCGGCTGGCCGTGCTGGAGCTGACGGGCATCGCGCTGGGCTTGTATTGCGTGTTCGGGATCGTAGCCCTGATTGTGCGCCGGCTCCCGAACAATTCCGCGGCCCGCGCGGTCACTTCCCCGATGGACTGGATTCTTCTGCTGGTGCTCGCCTACCAGGTCCTCAGCGGTGTCGGAATCGCCCTGTTCGACCGCTGGGGTGCGGCCTGGTATCTGAGCACGGCAGTGCCCTGGCTGTGGTCGCTCGCGCGCTTGCACCCGGACGCCAGCACCGTAACCGGGCTTCCGGTTTTCATCCAATCGCATTTCATCAGCGGCTTCGTCGTGATTCTACTTTTTCCGTTCACCAGACTGGTACACGTCTTCGCCATTCCGCTTGAATACCTGTGGCGTCCGTACCAGGTCGTCATCTGGAACCGGGACCCGAGGCCGCCACAACTGCCGGCTCTGTCCAAAACTGCTGCGCCCCCTCCTCCCGTTCCTCTGGAACCCTCCGAGCAGGAGCGCCGCCAACTGCTCACCCGGCTCGGCATTCTCGTGGGCGGGATCAGCGCGGCAATCGTTGGCATACCCAGCATCGCTTTCTTACTCGGTCTGCGGAAAGCTCCGGAGATCTGGCGAACCCTCGGGGCGGTGGATAGTTTTCCGGTTGGGCAGACGGTGGAGGTTTCGTTTCTCGATTCGTCACCTCTGCCGTGGTCCGGCGTGACCGCCAAGACGGCAGCCTGGCTGCGCAGAGAAGGCCCGCAGCAGTTCGTCGCGTTCTCGATCAATTGCACGCATCTCGGCTGTCCGGTGCGCTGGCTGCCGAACGCGGACATGTTCATGTGCCCGTGCCACGGCGGGGTTTTCTATAAGAACGGCATGGTGGCTTCCGGGCCGCCGCCGAAGCCGCTGGCCACCTACCCGGTACGGCTTAGGAACGGGATGGTCGAAATCCTCACCAGCCCGCTCCCGATTACGACAGTTTAAGTGAGAGAATCCTTGCGCGTACTGAGGCAAATCTGGCGCTGGTTCGACGAGATCACCGGCTTTTCTAAATCGCTCGGCCCGGTCCTGAATCATCCGGTGCCGCGGGCCCGCAAGACCAGGTGGTTTTACGTCCTTGGCAGCGCAACCCTCGTCGCCTTTCTCATTCAGGTGGTGACCGGAATTGCGCTCTCCAGCGCCTATGTGACCGGCTCCGGGCAAGCTTACGACAGCCTGCGGTTCATCTCCAGCACTCCGATTGGCAGGATCATTCGTGGAATTCATTACTTCGGCGCCTCCGCCATGATCATCCTCATCGGCCTGCACACGATCCGCGTGTACCTGATGGGGGCGTACAAGTATCCACGCCAAATGAATTGGTTGACCGGGGCCGGCTTGCTGCTGTTCACGCTGCTGATGGCGTTCACCGGGCAGCTACTGCGCTGGGATCAGATCGGCTTCTGGACGGCGGTCGTAGCCGCCGAGCAGGCCGGCCGCGCGCCCCTGATCGGAAATTGGCTCGGCCATTTTATTCTCGCGGGCGACACCGCCGGGGGCGCCACTCTGAGCCGCTTCTTTGCCGCTCATGTATTCTTCATTCCGGCGTTGATCTTCGTATTCCTTACCGTGCACCTCTACCTGGTCGTGTTTAACGGCATCTCCGAGCCGCCTAAGGCCGGCAGACCAGTCGATCCGCGGACGTACCGGCGCTGGTACCACGCATTACTGGAACGCGAGGGCATACCTTTCTGGCCGCAGGCCGCCTGGCGCGATCTGCTGTTCGGAACTCTCGTGGTGCTCTCCGTATTCGTGCTGGCGCTGGTTGTGGGGCCACCCGGGCTCGGCAAGCCGCCGGACCCCACAATCGTTTCGGCATCGCCGCGTCCCGATTGGTATTTCATGTGGTACTTCGCCTTGCTGTCGGTCATTCCGAAATGGTCGGAGCGGTGGGTGATCATCCTGGGGCCGCTATTCTTCGGGCTATTTCTGATTCTGGTACCGATCCTGGGAGGCCGGGGCGAACGTAGCCCCTTGCGGCGGCCGTGGTCGATTCTGATCGTGGCCTTCGTGATTGTCCTGATTGCGCATTACTGGGCGGTGGGGATCCGCGCGCCCTGGTCGCCGCGCCTGGAAGCACCGCCTCTTCCGGCCACGGTCGTTGGTGTGACCAGCGGTCCGATTGCCGACGGCGCACGGGTCTTTTATGACAAAGGGTGCGAGTATTGTCATACCGTCTCCGGTTACGGCGGCATTCGCGGTCCCGAGCTTTCCGATGCCGGCGACCGCATGAGCCCGGCGCAAATGGCCACGCGGATTTTCAGTGGAGCCGAAAATATGCCCTCCTACCGCGGGGAACTGACGGCCGAGCAATTGAATTCGCTGCTGGCGTTCCTGGCCTCGCGCCACCGCGTACAACTGCCCAAGCCGCCAGTGCTCCATACCGGAGAAAGATGAGCCAGGAAATGATCGAGACCGCCAATCTTGCCTTCCCACGAATCGGACTGCATCGCGAGCTGAAATTTGCTCTGGAACGATTCTGGTCTGGCGAATGGAGCGCCGAGCAGCTTGAAGCAACCGCGCGGGAGATTCGCCGATCAAACTGGCAAATGCAGGCGGCGGCCGGCATCCGGCACATCCCTTCCAATGATTTCTCGCTCTATGACCACGTACTGGACACGGCCATAATGACTGGAGCCATTCCGGCGCGGTACCGGAATCATTCGGACCGGGCGGAGTTGGCAACCCACTTCGCCATGGCGCGCGGGAACCAGGCTGTGCCGGCGATGGAGATGACTAAGTGGTTCGATACGAACTACCACTACATCGTGCCGGAGTTCGAGCCGGGAATGGAGTTCCACCCTGTGAGCCGCAAACCGGCTGCCGAATTCCAGGAAGCGCGGGCGATGGGCATGACTTCGCGGCCCGTGCTGCTGGGTCCGTTCTCCTTCGTGCAACTCGGGAAGATTCGCGGCCCAGGGTTGAGCCACGCGGCCCTCGCCGAAGCGCTCGTCGAGCCATACAGCCAGGTTCTCGGTGAGCTCGCGGCAGCCGGCGCAGCTTGGGTGCAAATCGATGAGCCTTGCCTGGCACTCGATCTCCCCCCCTCCGATCTTCGCCTGTTCAGCGGCATTTATGAAAGACTTGCTGCCAGCGCATCGGGCATCAAGATTCTGGTTGCGGCTTATTACGCCGGGCTCGACGAGAATCTCGGCGCCGCACTGCGCCTGCCCGTCGCAGGATTGCATTTGGACCTGGTCCGCGGTTCCGCGCAGATCTCCGCTGCATTGGCGCAGGCGCCAACCGGCTTGGTGTTGTCGCTGGGTGTGGTGGATGGTCGGAATATATGGCGTACCGATCTGGATCGAGTGCTGGAACTGATCCGCAGGGCCGTGGACCGCCTCGGCATGGAGCGCATCCAGATCGCGCCCTCCTGTCCTCTGCTGCACGTTCCCATCGACCTGGCTGCGGAGCAAAACCTCGACCCTGAAGTGCGGCCGTGGCTCGCCTTCGCGCGCCAAAAGCTGGAAGAAGTGAGTCTATTGGCGCAGGCGGCGGTGCAAGATGACGCAGTGATTCGGGAGCAGCTTGCCCGGAGCCGGGCGGTTCTGGAACAACGGACGAGCAGTACCAGAGTGGCGCATCCGGCGGTCCGGCAGCGTGTGGCGGCGATCGTTCCTGAAATGCTGAACCGATCAAGTAACTTTACGACCAGGCGCCCCAAACAGGCCACCGTCACCCCCTTGCCGCCGCTCCCCACCACCACCATCGGGTCCTTCCCTCAGACAGCGGAGATTCGCCGCGCCCGCACCGCGCACCGTTCCGGAAAAATGGGCTCGGCCGAATATGATGCCCTCCTGCGCGCCGAAACCGAGCGTGCCATCCGTTTCCAGGAAGAGATCGGGCTCGACGTGCTGGTTCACGGCGAGTTCGAACGGAGCGATATGGTCGAATACCTCGCCGGACAGCTCAACGGCTTCCTGTTTACCGGCAACGGCTGGGTGCAGAGCTATGGCTCGCGCTGTGTAAAACCTCCAGTGTTGTTCGGCGGCGTTTCACGGCCAAAGCCGATGACCGCCGAGTGGGCGCGGTACGCGCAATCGCTCACGAACCTTCCGGTCAAAGCGATGCTGACCGGACCGGTGACTATGGTTGAATGGTCGTTTGTCCGCGACGACCTACCAAAATCTCAGGTCTGTTTCCAATTGGCATTGGCGGTGCGAGACGAAGTTGCCGATTTGGAAGCTGCGGGTGTTCGCGTGATCCAGGTGGATGAACCGGCATTGCGTGAGGGTTTGCCGCTCCACCACTCAGAACGCGCTACGTATCTTGGCTGGTCGGTGGATGCCTTCCGTTTGGCAACTGCCGGCGCGCGAGACGAAACCCAGATCCACACGCACATGTGCTACGCCGAATTCGGCGAGATCCTCGACTCGATTGTGCGCATGGATGCAGACGTGATTTCCATGGAGGCGGCCCGCTCCGGAATGGAATTGTTGGAAGCCTTCGCCGGACGGGAGTATCCGAACGATATCGGGCCGGGCGTTTACGACATCCATTCGCTGCGCGTGCCATCGGTCGAAGAGATGCAGGCTCTAATTCAAAAGGCGCTGGCCATTTTCCGGCCCGAGCAGCTTTGGGTGAATCCGGATTGCGGGCTGAAAACCCGCCGTTGGGAGGAAGTACGGCCGGCCCTCCGGAATATGGTGACCGCCGCGCGGCGCGTGCGTGCGTCGCTGGCGGCGCAACCAATGCACTGCGGGCAGTCCGAAGAGACCGGGGCATGACGTTTTCTATCGCACCCGTACCGCCGTTTCGCCTGGACTTGACCGCCTGGACCATCCGCCGCCGTCCGGAGAATTTAATGGACCGATGGGATGGCCACTCATACCGGCGTGTCCTGGCCATCCAAGGGAATGCCGTGCAAGTTACGGTAACGCAATCCGGTGGGAAGACGGCTCCCCGGCTGCATGTGGTCGCCACTGGCGGCCGCGGGGGTGCTTCCGGCAAAGCGGCGGTCACCGCCGCACTCAACCGGCTACTCGGGACTTCGATCCATCTGGCGTCCTTTTACCGCGCCGAAGCTAATGATCCACACCTGCATCAACTCGCCGGGAGGTTCCGCGGTCTCAAGCCTCCTCGTTTCCCAACTGTTTTCGAAGCCCTGGTCAATGGCATCGCCTGCCAGCAACTCAGCCTGTTGGTGGGCATCGCATTGTTGAATCGCTTATCGGAAGCTTGCGGGCTGGGGTTTCGGGATTCGAGCGGCATCCAATATGCCTTCCCGCGCCCGGAAGACCTGGCGAGGATGAAACTGCTGGATCTGCGCCCGCTGGGATTCAGCCGGAACAAGAGCCGCGCCTTGATCGAGTTGGCGTCTTCAGTGGCCGAAGGTCGTCTGGATTTGGAGAGCGTCGCGGCACTCGAAGATGGCGAAGCTCTAAAGCGCCTGCTCGAAATCCAGGGTGTCGGCCGATGGACGGCCGAATACGTTCTGCTCCGCGGCTTGGGCCGCACCAGCCTCTTTCCCGGCGATGACGTCGGCGCGCGCAATAATCTGGCGCGTTGGCTGCACCTACGCAAGCCACTGGACTATGATCGGGTTGGCTTCGTGCTCGGAAAATGGAAACAGTTCGCCGGCCTGATCTACTTCCATCTGCTGCTCAGCGGCCTGGAAGCCTCAGGCGCGCTGGCGCCCGGCGCCGCACACCATGCGGGGGCGCTTATATGATGCGCGGCCAAACAAACATTATCGGGGCCGTACGTTCCGCCGTAGCCGGACATGGTCTATTGCGAGCGAAGCACCTGGCGCAAGAGTTTTGCGCGAACAAAGGTCCTGCCCCAGAGGCTTTAGAAGCGCTCTCATGGCTGGCCCGTGGATCTCTGAATGCCGGGCGCGTTCAAAATGCGGCGGCGTTTGCACAGGAGGTGCACCGGCTGGCAGCGCGCCAGGCAAAACAGCTCGACCTTGCTAAAGAGCCGCATCTCGCGACTGCACTTGGAGCCGCAATCGAGGTGCTTGCACAGAGCATGGAAAAGCAGGGAAAGCACGAAGAGGCCGTCCGCCTTCTGAACCGGCAGTTTGCGAGATTCCATGCGAGTCCCATCGGTGCGAGGATCCGAAAGAATCTGAATCTCCTGACGATGGAGGGCCAACCGGCGCCGAAGCTCGAAATCCGGCAATGGCTCGGTCCCCACCCGCCCTCCCTGGCGAAATTGCGCGGGCAGCCAGTCTTGCTTTTCTTTTGGGCACATTACTGCCAGGATTCCCGAGCAGAGGGCCGAATTCTGGCACGTATTCGGAAGCGGTTCGACCCGGCCACGCTCGCGCTAATAGGTCCGACCCGGTTATACGGGCATCTTGACGAACATGGGCGCAAACCAGCCGGAGCCATCGAGGAGACGCAGCGGATCAAAGACGTGTTCCGCAAGTATTACCAGGGGCTTTCGGAGATGCCCATAATCATCGACCAGCGGAATTTCATCACCTACGGCGCCAGCGCCACACCCACCCTCGTGCTGGTGGACCACGGCGGCCTTGTCTCCCTCTATCATCCGGGCAAGATGCCCTATCGCGATCTGAGCCGCCGGGTGAAAGAGCTAATTCGTGACTCGGCCGCCGAAGCATAGCGAGGGTAGAGGTGATCCCGCCTGGTTTCACGCTCAGGATCCGAAGCCAGGGAGCTGTTTCGGGCGAGAACTCGATTCCCGAAACCATGGCGGGACGCGGCTGTTCTAACCTTCCTACCCGCAATCTGCGGCGCCAGCGTGAGAAAGAATTCGTCAACAAGACGGGCGCTCACGAATTGGCTAAATAGCGACGGGCCACCTTCATGAAGCAAAAGACTGACGCCCAGTGTTGTACGCAAATCGCTGAGAATCGAACTCTGAGCAACCGGGGCGGCCGAATCACTCAGGACGCGAACTTCCGTGGAAGGGAGTCTGTCCACGCCGCCAGCACGTAGCCGCTCGCGGCCACCTGGCGTCGTGATAATGTGTGGGTGGACGTCAGGCTTTCGAAAAACCGTGCAGTCGAGATCGGCCCTCCCGCTCGCACTTACAACGTTGGTCTGGGGATGGCCGGCTTTCCTTAACACGTTCTTGCGATAGAGCCGGTATAGCGCCTTTGCTTTGGGGTAGATGTATTGCATTTGTTTACCGCGTGAGGTCGCGGCATAATCGCTGCCGCGCGTCTCCCACCAGCGGATAAAGGTAGATATCTTTGACGGCTTGACCGTGAGCGCTATGGTCGCGGTCCATGCGACCGCGCCCGGCGGTTTGACCGACCTAGATCCAGTTGGCAGCCCGATAGCATGTTCCGCGATAGCGAGCCGCATCCACCAGGGTTTCCAGCAACAGCGGACGACACCCGTAGCGGATCTCCCAGTCGCGCGGCATTTGCCGCGCGCTCAGGGACAAGATCTTGCTGGCCAATCCCTTGACTTGGACCCGAACTGGAGGGCACTACGCTGCATGTGAGGCCGAAAAAGGCCGTAGCGCAATGTGCAACAAAACCGAGTGGACCGCGCGACACCATAACACCTTGATTATCCAGTCAATAGGGCCGAAAAAAGCAGCCAACGCGCAACGTTTCCTTTATGTTCCACTACCGGACTTTAGCTGCCGTTGGCTCCCCTCCCCGGTTTCAAACTGTTACAGCCTGTTGCTCGGCGCCGAAAATCGGAGCGGTTGTTGCAAAACGTTCCGAATGCGTTGCGGGCGGTTACAACCAAAAATATTTCACGGTCTCTGTCTCGAAACCCCTCTGCCAAGGCCTACAAGGTGAGGGCAGCATTCGACGATGACCGCGAACCCGGCTTCGCCATCCAGCAAGAAAACAAAATCCCATCTCGTCCATCTACGCACGCTCCCGAGTGTGGAGCCGGCCACCAGCACGGGCCGGGTCGCGTGGATCTGGCCCGAGATCGAGGCCGCGCTGGGGACCGGAAAGAAGCTGCGCGAAGTTTGGGATGCCGCCCGCGCCGATGGCGTCGACATTCCCTATCCTCAGTTTCGCGTGTACGTCTCCCGCCTTCGGAACAGGTTGCTCAATCATCCGCCAGCACCCGCACCGCAGCCTCGCGCGGCAGACAAGTCAGGCGCCACACCAGCTTCCGGATCCCCGTCACCAAGCGATCCGTTCCGGAACCTCCGCGACCAGCGGGAGAAAAAGCAGTCAACCGGATTCGATTATGATCCCTTCTCAATTCAAAAGCAGCTCATCGATTAGGAGAACCCCATGGCAACATCAGAAAACGGAAAGCCCAGATGCAACCAGGTTCATTTAATCCTCCAGGGAAAAGGCGGCGTCGGAAAGAGTCTGGTTTCCGCCATCCTCGCCCAGTACTTCCACGCCCGGAAAGGCACTCTGCATTGCTTTGACACCGATCCGGTCAACGCGACCTTCGCCCAATATCAGGTTCTCGCCGCCGAACACATCAACGTTCTTCGTCGCGGCGCAATCCACGATAAGCGATTCGACGAGTTGGTGGAGAAGGTTTGCCAGCTCGACGGTATCTGTATCGTGGATACCGGCGCCACAACGTTTGTCCCTCTGTGGAACTATATTCTCGAAAACGAAAATCCTGGGCTTCTTCGCGGCCCGGTCCCGCCGGGTCTTCGTCCATTCGGTGGTCGCGGGTGGACAAGCCATGAGCGATACGTTGAACGGTCTGGAGCGGCTGGCCGAAACCACCACCGAGAAGAACGTCATCGTATGGCTGAACGAGTTTTTCGGCGAAGTCTCGAAAGATGGGAAGCCATTCGAGCAGTTCCGCGTGGCCGAGGAGCAGGCGCACAAAATTCTCGGAACAGTCGTGATTCGGGAGCGCAATCCCAACACCTACGGTGACGACATGCGCCTGATGCTGGCCCGGCGGCTGACGTTCCAGGAGGCCATCCGGCTCGGCGAGTTCTCGCTGGTCTCGAAACAGCGCCTTGAGATCATCCAGCGCGAGCTGTTCGAGCAGCTCGATCGGATCGAGATGGAGTGAGCCATGGCGGCGGCGAAACCAATAGCCTTCGACGTGCAACGCCTGATCGACGAAGTGGCCGCGCGGCACCGGCTGCTGCTCAAGCCGGACGACGCAGCCTTCGCCATCGTGACCATGAATCGCCTGGTGCTGGAGGAGTCGCTCGAAGCCATTCATTCCAGAATTGTTGAGGACCTCGCGTTGTTTGAGGCCGCGGCGAAGAAAATGCAAGCCCGTGCGGGAATCATTCTGGCAGCGGACGTCCGCGAATCCGCCGCCGGAATTCGACACGAGCTTGAGCGCGATGTTCAGGACGCCCGACTGCAAGCATCAAAAATCGTGCGACAGGTCGAGGCGGCATACCAGGAACGAATGTCCGCGCTGAAGCTCGCAATCGCGGCCCTTGCCGCCGTGTTGCTGTTCTTTTGTGGGGTATGGGCGGGACGGGTCGGCGCGCTGTGGTGGCCCCTATAGGCGATGGAGATAGCGATGAGCGCAGCAACCTTACCGAAAATTCAGCCTCTTCCGGTGAACGCTCCGCTGGCTGCCGCCGTGGACGATGTTCCGCTCACGGTTCGCCAGGCCGCCACCTATTTGGGTGTCAGCGCCCAAACGGTGTATCTTTGGGTAGAGCGAAAGCAGATTCCCCATCTCCGCGTGATGGGCCGAAACATCCGGTTCTTGAGATCGGATCTCGCGCCCTTCCGCGCAACATTCAAACAGGAGGTGGAAATTGGCAAGACCGAGTAAACACGATGGCTCCATATACC